>Ga0209890_10001088_pt1 | contig 12379 bp, 9 predicted proteins | sample OrgsoiDNA2013049_FD_185799 | JGI IMG/M metagenome (GOLD analysis project Ga0209890, IMG submission 185799) | Permafrost soil microbial communities from the Arctic, to analyse light accelerated degradation of dissolved organic matter (DOM) -... | ecosystem: Environmental > Terrestrial > Soil >... | reverse complement strand
GGATTCGGTGGGCAGCCCGGAAGATTGATGATCGGCTTCCCCGAAATCACGGAATCGACGCCAACCGCGCCCGTGGGATTCGGATCGGCGGACGGAACTCCGCCCCACGATGCGCACGAGCCGATGGCGACCACCGCCGCCGCTTGCGCGGCAACCTCTTTGATCACCTGAATGGCGGGCTTGCCGCCCAATTCCATGTAGACGCCGTCGTCCCGCGTGGGAATCGACCCTTCGACAACCAGAATGTACTTTCCGGCATTGTCTTCGATGGCGGATCGTAGCGCCGCTTCCGCCTGCGCGCCCGAAGCCGCCATCAGAGTCTCGTGATAGTCGAGGGAAATCACGTCCAGGATCAGATGAGCGACGTCCGGAGCGGAGGTCCGCAGCAGCGTCTCCGTGCAACCCGTGCAGTCTTGAAAGTGCAGCCAGATCACCGAGGGCCTGCGTGCCTTGCCGACGATTCGTGCCACTTGTGCCGCGGTGGCTTTACCGGTCAAGCTCAGGCCTACCGGAGCGGCAACGATAAGCGTGGAACAAAGTTGCAGAAAACTGCGGCGCGAAACACCACTCTTTTTCAGGTGCTCCGCAATGGTCTCTCTCTGGCCTGTCTTCATGGACAGTCTCCCTTGGCAGCTTTCGCCATCCGTTGAATCGAGCCCTGGCCGGTCCCGAGAATGAGAATTGGCGTGGTCGCGGCGCCTGAGAGTTTCGCGCCACAACCTGCGTGATGTCCTCGGGATTCCGTTTTCGACTGCGGGGAGTGTCGGGTGAGACTGGTCGGGAATGATCTGGTAGGTAGGTCGATATGAAAACGTATGAAATAAGTCTTACCAGTGAGCGTTCGTGATCCCGGCTAGCCTTCCGGCATCTCCCTTCGTGGGCTGGCCTCTATGGTCCGCTGGTCAGTCCAATCGAGTCGAATGCAGTGTTTATCCTTCATTTCGGAAATGCCATCAGTGACGCCGATCACAGCTAGCCGTGATAGCAGTCATGCATCGAAGAAGAGTTAATCAGTTCCCCAAGTTGGGACAACGATCACCTTTTCAGGACTGTTCAAATTTGATCAGCTCCGTATTGAAGAAATCGACATCATTCGCTATATGACGCCACACCGGCATCTACGGCGTGGTTTCCCGCTTGTGGCTATCCGGCACAAGCGTACGAACTCAGGTCCAAACTGGAATGGTTGAGCCATAAGGATTTGAATGGTTGTGGCGTGAAGCGCCAAGCTTGCCGATTGGTCTATTGGAAGGGAATGATTCAGGAGACTCGAAGAGCCGCGATCAAAGGCGTTCCCTCGAATGCGTCGGCCCAGCGACCCTCGTGCTAGGCATGGCGTCGCCACCAGCTACAATGCAACTTAGGTACTTGAGCGAGATGAGATCGTAGGATCGATGAACCCACTGCGTTGGATGTTCCAGTTCGCGTTCGGCTGCCGTCACCGTCACTTGAGCCGCGTCTTCACGATCAAAGGGCGGACCTACAAGGTCTGTTTCGATTGTGGAGAAGAGTTTGATTTGCCGGATGCCCACACCGCGGACGCGGCCTAAGGGCTATCCACTCCGACCAGTCCTTTGTCTGGTCCGCGTTATTCCTGCACATCGTCGAGCAGCGAACGCAGTTTGCCGGAGCGCGACGGGTGGCGCAGTTTGCGCAGCGCCTTGGCTTCGATCTGGCGAATGCGCTCGCGCGTCACGTCGAACGACTGGCCGACCTCCTCTAGCGTGTGCTCCGAGCCGTCGTCCATTCCAAACCGCATCCGGATGATCTTCTCTTCTCGCGGGCTCAGCGTGCGCAGCACATGCGCGGTGCGTTCCTTCAGGTTCACGTTCAGCACGGCCTCGGCGGGAGACATCTTCGTGCGATCTTCAATCAGATCGCCAAGATGGGAATCGCCCTCTTCGCCGATCGGCGTCTCCAGCGAAATCGGCACGCGCATGATCTTTCGCACCTTGCGCACCATGGCCTCGGGGATGTCCATCTGCTTGGCAATTTCCGCCGACGTCGGTTCGTGCCCTGATGCTTGCACCAGTTGCCGCGACGTGCGAATCAGTTTATTCACCACTTCGATCATGTGTACGGGCAGCCGGATGGTGCGTGCCTGATCGGCAATTGCCCGGCTGATGGCCTGCCGGATCCACCACGTGGCATAGGTCGAAAACTTGTAACCGCGCCGGTATTCGAATTTATCCACCGCCTTCATCAGTCCGACGTTGCCCTCCTGGATCAGGTCGAGGAACTGCAGTCCGCGATTGCCATATTTCTTGGCGATGGAAACCACCAGGCGCAAATTGGCTTCGATGAGTTCGCGCTTGGCCTGCTCCGCGTTCATATCGCCCTGGATCATTTTGCGCTGCGTGCGCTGGAGGTCCGGAAACGTCATTCCGGCCTCGTCCTCCAGTCGTTTGATCTCGACGCGATGCACCCGCTGGGCAGCGCGATAATTTTTCTTGAGCTCCTCGCTGCGCGTCGCCGTAATCTTCGCTTCCAGGCTGACGAGTTCGCGATCCAGCGCCCGCATGAGTTCGATGGTCTTATTCACTCGCTCGATCAGCCGCTTGCGCTCCGCATGGTTCAACCCAAGATTCCGGATGATGAGCGAAATGCGCACCATCTCCCGGCCCAACTGGCCGCGGCAGCGGCGGTATTCCCGGGCTTTCTTCTTCGCCGGGATCGTCACCAGCCGTTCGGCCAGACGGTTCGCCGTCTTGTAATGCTTGCTCAGTTTGTCGATGCGGCCCGTTATGTCGTCGACACGGTTCTGCAGAATCTCATCCGTGATCTCTTCCTCATCGAAGACCACCATCTCTTTGATCGAGCGCAACCCGCGCTTCAAATCTTCGCCCAGGGCCAGAACTTGCTGGATCACGATGGGAGAGCGCGAAAGGGCTTTCAGTGCGGTAATTTGCCCGCGCTCAATGCGCTTGGCAATCTCCACTTCTTCTTCGCGGGTGAGCAGTGGCGAAGCGCCCATCTCACGCAAGTACACGCGTACTGGATCGCTCGCCGAGTCCGGAGCGCCCGGAGTCAGGTCGAGTTCGACTTCCTCGCTGTCGTGCGCCGTCCGCTGTTCCAAAGCGGAATACGGCGAATGCGGCTCTTCCACCACATCCAGGCCCCGTGTGCCGATGGAGCCCAGCAAGTCGTCCACGTCCTGCGGAGAATGTGCGTCCTGCGGTAGCAGATCGTTCGCCTCGTCGTCGCTGACATTCGTCTTATTCATGAGCATCGATCGGTTCTTAATGTCGTTTATCGCCAAGTGGAATAGCCTCTTCGGGTGCCTCTGTATAAGGAGAAGGGAACTTGGCAAGTCTACAGTGGCAAGTTCAACAGAAAGCGTGGAATTAAGCCCATCTTTGATGCTAGCACAGCTATGCCAGCATTCCTAACGTCTCGAAGGGAGCCGCCTGGGGATGGCTGCTCTCGCGGTCTTGCTGGTGCAGGGGGGATGTTTCTGGTCGGGGCGCGCGGATTTGAACCGCGGACCCCCTGCGCCCAAGGCAGGTGCGCTACCAGGCTGCGCTACGCCCCGACTGCTTGATTATAAACGAGAGCTGTGCCGGTGCTGGGCATCCGTATGGTCAACCCAATTCGAGAAAACACAGAAGAACCGAGCGACTGCTGGCAACCATCCTGATGCACAATGAAGCGTGGCCCTGGGAGAATTCATAATTCCATCCGGCGACTGGAAGAGGCTGGACGGAATCGATTTGCTGCGCGGGCTGGCGATCTTTTTCGTGTTGATGAACCATATCAACATTCGCCTGCTGGGCGCGGACGTGCTTTACACTCGGTTTCTTCCCGATCAGCTCGTGCACCTGCTGGTTTGGAATGGCCAGCTCGGCGTGCAGATGTTCTTTGCCGTCTCCGGGTTTCTGATTACGTCGATCACGCTGCGGCGCTGGGGATCGCTCGCGCAAGTTAGCCTGCGGAGTTTTTACCGGCTGCGTTTTGCCCGGATTGCGCCGCTGCTTCTTTTGCTGCTGGCGGTTCTCAGTGGGCTGCACGTCGCGGGCGTCCATCATTTCGTTGTGCCCACGGACAGGGGTGGACTGGGGCGGGCGCTGCTGGCCGCGCTTACGTTTCACGTCAACGTTCTGGAAGCGCACAGAGGATATCTGCCGGGGAATTGGGACATTCTCTGGTCGCTTTCAGTGGAAGAGATTTTCTATGTCTTCTTCCCCATCGTGAGCCGGGTATTGGGCCGAAGCAAACTATTGTTCGCGGTTTTGTTCGGCCTGGTCGCACTCGGTCCATTCGCGCGCACGGTGTTCGCGCACGGAAATGAAATTTGGGAGGAGTATTCCTATCTGGGTGGAATGGAAGGCATCGCTTTGGGATGTCTTACCGCGCTTATGATTTCGCGGATTCGCTTCTCCCGTACAGCAATATGGGCTATGGGTGGCGGAGGGTCGGCGATCGTAGCCTGCAGCCTGATTTTTTCGTGGCAGGCTTACGTGGGCTGGCCGGGCCGGACTGGCCTGAACATGACCATTCTTGGAGTGGGCACTTGCATGTTCATCGCCGCGACGGCGCAGACGCGATGGCGATGTCCACGCCTTCTCGCGCCCTTGCTGAAGATCGGCCAATACAGCTATGAGGTCTATCTAACGCACATGTTCGTGGTTTTCGGATTCTTCGGCCTGTTTCTCAAGGCAGGCGGGCGGATGCGTCTCGTGCCCGTGTTGTTCGTAGCCACCATTCTGGTTGCTGGTTTGCTGGGCGCCGCAGTTTCCGGTTTGTACTCCGAGCCGATGAATCGATTGTTGCGGAGCGCCGCAGGAAGCGATCATGGAATACCCGCCCCGGCGGCCGAAGCCGCACTGAAATAAGAGCCCGCGTTGCTTCAGTTATTTGTCCTTACGTTGAAATTGCGTCTCTACTGCTCACACGGTCAGCGTATAATTTCGCAATCCAGTATGCAGAAGCCGCGTTACGCGTTGGTGGCGTATCTTAAGAATCCCGCAGGAGAATTCGTCGAGAACCTCCGGCGCGAGCTCCACCCCGACCTCCCTCACCTCTGTGCTCACCTGAGCATCCTGCCTCCGCGCCCTCTCCAGGGCTCGGAGAGCTCGGCACTCCAGGTTCTGGATCGGATCTGCGGTGGCGAAGAGCCCTTCGAAGTGACCCTGGGGGATGTCAGGTCATTCATTCCTGTCACTCCGACGGTTTACATCCGTGTCGATGCCGCAGCGGCGCGCATGAGCGCACTGCATAGCAAGCTGAATACCGAAGCGCTGGCGTTCCAGGAAGAGTGGCCCTATACCCCTCACCTCACGATCGTGAAGATGAGCGCCGAACCGCTCGCTCAAACTGCCTTTCAACTGGCCCAGGAGCGCTGGTGCCACTTTTCAGGAAGCCGTCGTATCCTGCTGGAAAAGCTGACCTTTGTCCGCGAAGAAGTCCGCCAGGACGCTCCCAATTGCTGGGTCGATCTGGCCCCCGTTCTGCTTGGCCGCAGTCTGGTTTCGCGATAACCTCCCGTAATCTTCACCCAGTTACTTCGTCTAGTTACTGCCGCCACGCATGCCTGGCATAGGTACATCTCCCTCCCGTGCGTTGAAAACCCCCGTCCGCGGCTGTAGATAAAGAGTAGGTCAATTCCGGCAATGCCCCGTCAAACGGCCACTTCTGACGCGGGCTTCCGGATAGGGATTGGGGAGAGAGCACATGCAGATCGGAGTTTACGGTTCGGGATACCTGGGAACGGTGATTTCGGCCTGTCTGGCGGATTTTGGAACTCCTGTTTCCTGCTGCCATCCCGACCGGTCGCGCATGGTCGAGATGGCCCAGGGCAACATCCCCTTCTTCGAAAAAAATCTGAAAGAGATCATCCGGCGCAACGTGCGTGCCGGTCGCTTGGCCTACTCCACCGACATCGAATCCTTTGCTCGCAAGACTCCAGTCATTTTCCTCGCCGAAGACAAAGCGGAAACTCTGAACGATGTCGCCATGCGCATCGTGCGACTGGCTCCCAAGCCTCCGATTTTGACCATCGTCACTCCAGTTCCGGTGGGCACCGCGAATGCCCTGGAAAAGAGCATCAAAGACGCGGGCCTGCAAGCCACCATCGTGTCTCAGCCGATGTTCTTTACCGATGGCTGTGCCGTGGAAGATTTCAACTGGCCCGACCGCCTGATCCTGGGATCGACCTCAATCGAAGCCGTTCAGATGCTGAAGCAGATTTTTCATCCCCTGGTGATGCGCGGCGTTCCAGTGATCGTGACCAATCAGGCGACTGCGGAACTGGTGCGAGAAGCCGCCACCGCCTTCGTCGCGACGAAAATTTCCTTCATCAACGAAGTCGCCGCTCTCTGTGAACGCGTGAACGCCGACGCCGTGAACCTCGCCCTGGCTCTCGGCCTGGATAAGAAAATTGCTCCCCGCTGCCTGCAGCCCGGAGCCGGCATGGGCGGCGTGTTCGCTGAGTCAGACATGGACTCGCTCGCCGAACTGGCGCAGTCGCATGGTGTGCCGCTGAAAGTGCTGAGCGCCGCGCGCGACGTAAACCACTACCTCGCCGATCGCCTGGTCGACAAAATTGCGCTGGCCCTGAACTCCGTCGAGAATAAGGAAGTCGGCATTCTAGGGCTGGCATTCAAGCCGAACACCAATTCCGTGGCCGGATCATCATCCGTGCGCTTGGCCGAAACGCTGGTTTCCAAAGGCGCGCATGTACGAGCGTACGACCCCGTCGCGATTCCCGAAGCCAAAGCGCGGCTCAACGGGACCGTGCGTTATTGCGATTCCGCCTACGCCGCTGCCGAGGGTTCCGACGCCCTGGTTGTCGGCACCGGCTGGCCGGAGTTCCGCGCCCTCGATTTCGACCGCATCAAGCATCTCCTGAAAAAGCCGCTAATCGTCGACACCAAGAACCTGTTGGATTCGACTCGCCTGCGCGCCTTGGGATTCGAGTACGTGGGCGTAGGCCGCGGCTAAGCACGACCCATGTGGCGATGGCTGCCTCGGCCGTCCAAGCCTGGGCGAAGCCCGGCGCACCCCGTGCAAGAACCATGTTCTAAGTTTCTTGCCTTTGAATTTCCAGATGCTTCTCAGATCTCCCCCGCTACCCGCTCGCCGGTGGTCACTGCCCCTTCCATGAATCCCTGGAAGTCGAGCGACGTCTGTTCGCCCGCAAAGTGAATGTTGCCTTCCTGTACAGGCTCGATCCCGCTGAATCCCGTGTACTGCCCAATGCCGTACTGCGAATAGGCGCCCAGCAGGTGCGGATCGATGTTGCCGTCGTTGCAATAGGCCAGTCCGTTGTAATTCGCCGTGACCCCGGGAAAGATCGGCTCCAGCACGGCGAGCGTGTCATCGACCATCGCCGTGGGCGCGGGCCCCTGATCGGTGGTGAGTCCGTATTTCGCGGCCAGTCCCGCACCCTGCATCCCCGCCGGAAAATCCAACAGGATGCCGGTGGCTCCAGGCTGATAATTCGTGGTCTCCCAGGTCACCGCCGCACCGTTGTCGGAAAACGTGTTGCCGTTGAACCCGTCCGCGTTCCACACGCGGCTGTTGAACTGCATCATGATCTTGGCGTTGTTGCCCAGTTGGAGATGATTGATCGCGGTCATCTTCAATGCGGACAGATTCGCCTTCGAGAGATCCACCTTGCGCAGCGTGCTGAAGGGAATGGCCAGCACCAGATGGTCGCAGATTACATCGTGAGTGGTCGCTCCGCTCTGGAACGTGCAGGTATAGCTGCCGTCACTGTTGAGTCTGACCGCCATCAGTTGCTCGCCCAGTTGGATGGTCCCCGCGGGCAGTTCGCTGACCATGCCCGTGATGATTTGGTCGTTTCCTCCTTTTACGTGGTACTTCTCGTCCGTTCCCGCCAGCACAGGAAAATTCTTAGGCTGATATCCACTGCTCGCGCTGTCGTCGTAGCCGAGTACGTAGACAAGGTTGAGCGCCGACTGCCCCTCGGGCGGGCCTCCGTACTCGCTGAGCACGTCTTGATAACAGAGCTTGCCGAACGGTGCGCTCATCCCGCCCGGAACGTACTTGTTAATCCAGTCGACAACCGACATCCCATCCCATTGCAGCGCAGTCTTGTCGTAGTGGTTGTAGCGCGTGGGGAATGGCACCTTCTGGACCGAGTTATAGAAAAGAGTCCGCGCGAATTTCTTCCAGTCCGCGTTGAGCTGCTTCTGCGTGTAGTAGCCACCGTTGAACCAATAAACGTCGTTGGCGTGGGGCGGGGAGACCTGCGCGTTCTCAATCGCAAAGCTGAAGCGGCGGGCTAGGCTGAGCAAGGAAGCGTGCTCGGAGGAAATGAACTCGCCATGCTGCTCGATGATCTGTCCGTTGGCGAAGAAGTTGCGCAGCGTCTCCACCCGCCCGCCGACGTGATCGTCCCATTCGTAAACCGTCGAGGTAAGGCCGCGCTCAATCCAAAGTTTGTGAGCGCAGCGTATGCCGGCCAGCCCGCCGCCAACGATTGCGATGCGGGGCTGCGTCCCGGCGCGCGCCAAGACCGGGCCCAAAACTCCGGCGGCAGCCGTCGCAGCGAGGACAGAACCGGCGCTCCGTAGGAATTCGCGGCGATTTGCCCCGCGCTCAGTCCGCACGTCCGTCACTTCGTCGATGGGCGTGCCGGTGGCCGCAGCTTCCTGGGAGGCGGCCCGCGCCTCGCGCAGCATTTTCGTCAGGTGGGAATGGAAGGAGCGTCGCATGCTGAGTCCTCAGGGCTTGGAATGCAGGGTTCTCTACTATTCAACGGGCCCTTCGACTTGTCAATCGGACTGTCGGGTGCGCTCGCCCTAACTGTGGGCTTCGGGTAGAAGGTCTGACACCGGGAACCTCAGTTGCTATAATCAGAGCGAGTGGTGGGAATAGCTCAACTGGTAGAGCACCGGACTGTGGCTCCGACGGTTGCGGGTTCGATTCCCGTTTCCCACCCCAAGTTTTTGTGAGACTTTCCCGACAGGTGCCTCGCGATGGCATCCCGTCCGGCGTGGCGACCAATTCCCGTCATTGAAATCATGGCCCTGTAGCTCAATTGGATAGAGCATCAGTCTTCGGAACTGAGGGTTGGGGGTTCGAGCCCCTCCGGGGCCACCATTCCCTGCCGAGTCAGAAAAAGGTGAGCGCGAAACGGGAAGGGTGCGTCTAGCCGTGCCGTAATCAATCCAACTACATCCCGTCTTTGGCCGCTGCTGCGCGGCCATCTCTCCATGTGCAGAATCTTGCGCAGCGTCGCTTGAATTTCTCCGAAAACCCTTGTGGCGCCGGCGTTCCGGCTTGGGATAGAATCCAGCCTTAGCTTTTCCGCCGATGAAGCGCATCTTCCACTTCCGTGCATCCTCCTCCCAGTTGGGTCCGCTGGAGGAACGCCTTCTCGAGGCTCTTTGGGAGCGGGGCAATGCCACGGTCCGCGATTTGCTGAACGGCGACGGCGGCTGCCAGGATTTGGCCTACACGACGGTGATGACCACGCTCGACCGCCTTTTCAAGAAGAATCTGTTGTCTCGCGAAGCGGAAGGCCGCGCATTCCGCTACACGCCGCGATTCACCCGCGAAGAATTGCACCGCGAAGTCGCGGGCGAGGCGTTCCGGCAATTGCTCGATGCGAGCCCCGCGTCATCTCTGCCGCTGTCGTTCCTGGTGGAAATCCTGACCGACCGGGACGCTCAGTTGCTCGATGATCTTCGCCAGGTCGTTGAAGCCAAGCGGCGTGCGCTGCGCAGTGGCGAGCCCCGCAGCGAATCCAAACCCAAGGACAAAGCCTGATGTTCGCCGCCCGTGGCATCGCCGTCTCCTTCTCCGTTTTCGTGATGGTGTACTGCGTGTTGTCGCTGGCCGTGTCCTTCGGCTGGCGCACTGTCTGGCTGCACAGCCAGCGGCATCCCGTTGGCCGCATTGCGGATTGGCTGTTTGCTTTGCGAATGTTTCCACTGGCTACAGCGGCCGCAGTCACGGCTGCCTTTACCGTGCCATCTTTTCTTCTCCTGGAACCGCGGGCGATCGACGAGCCCCTGGGCGGAATCCCGCTGATGCTGGGCCTTTGTGGCGCTGTGCTGGGGGTCGTTGGAATCGTGAACGCCGGAATGGCGATCCGCAGGGCTTCTCGCACCATTGCCAGATGGACGAGCGCGGCGCAACCGGTCGAGTCCTGCTCTCCCGTTCCGGTGCTCCGGATTTCGCGCGCATTCCCGGCCATGACCGCGGCTGGAATTGTGCGGCCCAGAGTGCTCCTATCGAGCGCGGCAGAGTTTGTGCTCAATCCCAATGAATTGCAGACTGCACTGAATCATGAAGTGGCGCACGTGCGTCGCTGCGACAATCTGAAAAAACTGCTGCTGCGCTTCGTGGCTTTTCCGGGAATGGCTGGCGTCGAGGCCGCCTGGCTCGAAGCCACCGAGATGGCCGCCGACGACGCTGCGGTTTCTAATGCCGGCGAGGCGCTCGATCTGGCGGCAGCCTTGATCAAACTATCGCGTCTCGGCCCGGTCGAACCTCCTGCCGACCTGACCGCGGCCCTGGTGCACAGCCCCGCTTCGGTCATGAATGCCCGCGTCGAGCGCTTGATCGCGTGGAGCGACGAGCGCCTCGTATCGCCTCGAAGATTCTCTCTGTGGTACGGACTCGCCGCAGTTCTCGCGGCCGTCGCTGTCTTCGCCGTCACCTACAGCCAGTTGCTCGTGCACATACACACCGCGACGGAGTGGCTGGTCCGGTAGTTGGGGTGGTGGTTCCTTCACTCCGGCTTGGGAGCAGTTAAGCAACGCGTTTTTCCGCGAGCTATACCTTCCGTGGATGGTTTGTCGGCGGTAGTCCCGTCTCGCAAAATTGGAATACGATGCCGTGCGCGGTAGCTGCTTTTGTCGGGAGACATAAATATGAACGGACCCATCGAGTGCATCCGGTGTCACGCGCAAATGGAGGCTGGCTACGTCGCGGATCTCACTCATGCGGGATACCAGCAGGAAAACTGGTCTCCCGGGCAGCCCAAGCCGGCCTTCTGGGTGGGTCTCAAGGTGAAGACAGATCAGTTTGTTCCAGTTACAACGCTTCGTTGTCCGCACTGCGGGTATTTGGAATCGTACGCAATCCAGCCGGCCGTTCCCGACAAATAGCCGCCGTCGACTACAATTCCGCGAGTTGAGCTCATTCCTGAAGGGTTTCTAGAAGTTCACCCGCACGCCCAACTGCGCCGCGAACGGAATCCCCACCGTCGTTCCCGGACCAAAGAAGTCGCCTAGCCCACCGGCGGGAATCTCCAGTTGCTTGAAGCTGGTCACCGGCTGGAGATTGCCAGGAGCGCAGGTTGGGAAATCCCGGCAAATGGTGGTGGCGTTGCCGGACGCAATGTCGCTGGGCTGAAGCGGCAGTGCCGCGATCGTACCTACGAAATTGGCGCCAGGATTATTGTGGTTGAAGACATTGAAGAACTCCGCGAACGGCCGCACTTCCCAGCGGTCGCCAAACTTGAAGGGACGCGTAACCCGCAGATCCATCTGAATGTACGGAGTGCCGCGAAAGGCATCCAGAGCCGTGGGCACTCCATTGACCGAGATGCGCTGGCTGTTGTCCTGCGTCGTGATCGTGAAGGGGCGGGCCGACTCCGCCTGCGCCATGGTAGTCAGCTCAAATCCACCCGGGACGTAAACCGTACCCGCCAGCACGAACCGGTGCCGAACGTCTTCGCCTGACGGCCCGTAGTCGCCCGGCGCAAACGCATTCATCGGATCGCAAACTCCATTCACATAGTCAAACAGTTCCCCCAGTACGCATCCCCAGGTTTGCGCCTTTGCGAGAGTGTAATTCGCGACCAGATTGAACCGCTTCGACACGTTGCCCTGCACGTGCAGCATCAGGGCGTCGTAGCTGGAGCGATTGTCCGACCGGAAAACCGTCGCCGCAAATGGATAGGCCCGATAAGCGTGATTTCCCTGTTCGTGAGTGTAGTCCGCGCTTGCCGTCCAATTCGAATTGAACGCATGCTGCACCCCGCCCGTAGCATGCAGCGCGTATGGAGTCTTGTAACCAGGATCGATCAGCGCGGCGGGAGGGTTCAGCCCCCCGTTCACCGCCTGAAATGCTGCCGCCCATCCGTTCTGTGCGAGATCGTTGTAGAACAGTCCAAAGCCTGCCCGGACCACTGTGTGCCCGTTGTTGCCCGGAGAATAGGCAAGTCCCAGGCGTGGACCGAATTGCTTGCGATCATCCTTAGGCGCGCGCATCGCAAGTCCGAATGACGGCAGCAGCGAAAACGACGGGTTAAATGTCTGATCATGTCCCGACGCGGTGAACAAGCCGAACGTAGTTTGCCAGCGCAGGCCGTAGTTGACCGTGAGATGCCGCGATACCCGCCACGAATCCTGCGCGTACAGCGCCAATCGCTGCACGCTTTGCGAAAAGTTTCCGTCGCTCG
>Ga0209890_10001085_pt1 | contig 12416 bp, 11 predicted proteins | sample OrgsoiDNA2013049_FD_185799 | JGI IMG/M metagenome (GOLD analysis project Ga0209890, IMG submission 185799) | Permafrost soil microbial communities from the Arctic, to analyse light accelerated degradation of dissolved organic matter (DOM) -... | ecosystem: Environmental > Terrestrial > Soil >... | reverse complement strand
GCGATCGGCCTGGGCGCAGGTGGATTCGTCCAGCCGCGTCCATCCGTTCATCGACATGCACGATATCGGCGATGCGCTGGTGCGGGCGGGACTCGCCGCGCCGGTGCTCGACGTGGAGCGCTACACCTTGACATACACCGACGTGCGCCGTCTGGCGGCGGACCTCAAGGCCGTCGGGGCGCGCAATGCCGCCTCTGACCGGCCGAAAGGCCTCACCAGTCCGCGAAAGTTTGCCGCGATGCAGAGCGCCTACGAAATCCACCGCTGCGATGGCCGCCTGCCCGCAACCTACGAGGTCGTGTTCGGCCAGGCCTGGGCGCCGGCCGCGCCGCAAATGATCCGCGGCGAAGAACGCATCGCGCTGTCTGAGATGCAGCGCCTATTGCAAACACGGCGCCGGTCATGAGCGCGCACTCCCCGCAACACGGCCGCGGCCGAGGGCGACTTCTCCTCGCTTTGGCGCTGCTGTGCATTGCGGCGCTCGGTATCGGGTTTTATTTATATACCGGTCAGGCAACCTGGCCTCCGCGGGGATTCGTCGGCCACGGCGAGTTGATCGATCCGCCCGTTCCGCTGCCCAAGATGGCGTTGGCACTGCTGGGCAGCGTGCCCGCCGGCGCGGCGCCGGCAAGAGCCGCCGTATACACCGATTTCGATTTCTTCCGGCGCAAGTGGACCGTCCTTTATTGGGGCCAAGGCCTTTGCCCCGAGCGTTGCCGCGCCAGCCTCGAGATCGCCCGGCAGGTACGAAGCGCGCTCGATCGGGACATGGATCGTGTGCAACGATTATTCATTGCCGATGGGGCATGCTGCGACATGGATTTTCTCCACACGCAGCCGGATTTGATCACGGTCCGGGCCGGCTCCGACGCCTCACCCCTGCTCGCGCTGTTGTCGCGCGCCGATCACACCAACGCAACCGCCGCCGACCGCATTTATCTCATCGACCCGTCGGGCCGGCTGGTGATGTCGTATGCGCCGAATGCCAAGCCCCAGGATCTGCTCGCAGACCTGAAGTACTTGATGGGCTCGTTCCGTGCCGATTCCGTGGACTCTCGTCCCGCGGCGACCGGCAGATCGGCCGGCGGCGGCGCCGTTCCGCAAATCGAGGATTAGACGATGAGGCAGGGAATCACACGCCGCGACTTCATGAGCCGCGGCGCCCCGCTCAGGCGAGCGCGTGAGCCGAAATGGGCAGGCTGCGCAACCGCTTGCCCGTAGCCGCGAAAATCGCATTGCAAATCGCCGGCGCCACCAGCGCCACGGCGGGTTCTCCGATACCGCCGGGCGGATCGTCGCTCGGCAGGAGATGCACGTCGAGTTCCGGCATTTCATTGACGCGCAGCAGCCGGTAGGAATTGAAATTGGTCTGCTGCACCCGACCGCCGCGGATCGTCACCTCGCCCCACAGCGCGGCCGACAACCCGAACACGATGCCGCTTTCGATTTGTGATTCGACGATGCGCGGGTTGACCATTTGGCCGCAGTCCACCACGCAGGTGATCTTGTGCACCTTGAGTTGGCCGCCTGCCAGGGATATCTCGGCCACTTGCGCCAAACTGGTGTCGTAGCCCTCCATCAGGGCAAGTCCCCGGAAGCGGCCCTGCGGCGCGTGGCCCCATCCGGCCCGCTCGGCCGCCATCTTGAGCACGCGGGTAAGGCGGGGCTTTGCCGCGAGCAGATCCAGGCGGAAGTCCAACGGATTCTTGGATGCGGCTGCCGCCAGCTCGTCCATGAAACTCTCGATCACGAAGCAGTTGGGCGCGTGGCTCACCGAGCGCAGGTAGCCGACATCGATGCCGATCTCTTGGCGTGAAAAGCGCAGCGCGAAATTCGGCACGGCATAGGGATACTTCTGCGCGTACTCGACCACCGAATCGAAGGGATCCTTGCTGGTGGGATCAAACCGGGCGGTAATCGACGGGCTGGTGATATGCATTTCCCAAGCGATGAGCTTGCCGCCCGAGTCGAGTCCGGCGCTGACATCCTCGCGTATGGGCGGCCGGTAGGTATCGTGCGTCATGTCGTCTTCGCGCGTCCAGATGAGCTTCACCGGCGCGCCGACCGCCCGCGAGGCCTCGACCGCGGCGGGAATGAAATCGACATCCAATCGCCGCCCGAACCCGCCGCCGAGCAGGGTGGTCACTACATTGACTTGATTGGGCTGCAGGCCGGCAGCGGCAGCGGCCGCGGTCTGCGCGCTTTGTTGGACCTGGGTGCCCACGTACAGATCGCAGCGGCCGGCCCGAACGTCGGCGGTGCAATTCATGGGCTCCATGGTCGCGTGCGCCAGCAGCGGCAACTCGTACATGGCATCGAGGGTGCGCCGTGCGCCTTTAAGCGCGGTCGCAACGTCGCCGTCTTTGCGCGCCATCAACCCGGGATTGGTCGCCGCGGCCTTCTTGAGTACCGCCTGCATGGCGGCATTGTCGAGCTGGGCATTGGCGCCGGGATTCCAGGTGATCTTCAAGGCATTGCGTGCCTGCAATGCCTGCCAGAAATGCTCCGCCACCACCACCACCCCGCTCGAGGCCGTGAGCACGCGACGCACCCCGGGCATCGATTGGGCGGCGGCGGAATCCACCGATGCAACCTTGCCACCCAACACCGGACTCTGCGCCAGCGCCGCGTACAGCATCCCGGGCAGCTTCACGTCCAGACCGAATTGGGCGCTGCCGTCCACTTTGGCCGGGGTGTCGAGCCTTGGTTGCGAGGTGCCGATCAATTGGAAGCTGGCCTTGGGCTTGAGCTTGATCTCCTTGGGAACCGGCAATTTGGCGGCGGCGGCCGCCAATTCGCCGTAGGTAAAGGTTTTGCCGTGAGCATTCGCGACCAGGCCGTTCTTGGCATAGCACTCGGCGGGATCGATCCGCCAGGCACGAGCAGCCGCCGCTATCAACATGATGCGCGCCTGCGCCCCCGCGGTACGCAGCTTGTCCCACGCATCCTGGACGCTGTTACTGGTACCAGTAATCTGGCCGCCGTTCAGAGCGTTGATATACGCATCGCCGACCGGCGCAGCGACGATCTTGATGCGCGCCAGGTCGATTTCGAGTTCCTCGGCCAGCAGCATGGGCAGCGCGGTGTAAACGCCCTGACCCATTTCCGAGCGATCGACGAGGAAGGTGACCGAATTGTCGGAGCCGATCTTGAGCCAGGCGTTCAACTGGCTGTCGCGAGCGGCGCCGCCGCTCGCTTGGCCGCTCGCCGCTCGTGAGGCCCGTCCGCCGAAGGCGGGCAGCGTCAACGCCAACACCAGGCCGCCGCCGGCAGCCGCCGCGCGTTTGAAAAATTCGCGGCGATCGGGATTCTCCGACTGCAGCCCGGACGAATGTTCGCTCATGACTGCGTGCCCGCCAGCAGCATTTCGGCGGCGCGATGAATCGCCTTGCGAATTCTGGCATAGGTACCGCAACGGCAAAGGTTCCCCGCCATGGCGGCATCGATGTCGGCATCGGAGGGGGCAGAGTTCGACCGCAGCAGCGCCGCCGCGGACATGATCTGGCCCGATTGGCAATACCCGCATTGCGGCACGTCGAGCTCGATCCAGGCACGCTGCACCGGGTGACTGCGGCCCTGCGACAGGCCTTCGATGGTGGTGATTTTCTTATCCTCGATCGCCCGCAGCGGCAAAATACATGAACGCATCGCCACGCCGTCGACGTGCACCGTGCACGCCCCGCACAACGCCATGCCGCAGCCGTACTTGGTTCCCGTCAACCCCAGGTGATCGCGCAATACCCATAGCAGCGGCGTGTCGGGCGACGCATCGACCTCTAGGGTCTGATTGTTGACGGTTATCGCTGCCATTTTGAACTCTCACAGCCTTGCGCGGCGTCCATGCTACGCGACTCGGCCAAATTTTAGGAGCCGGCACCGGCGGCCGCCGGCCCGGCGCGCAGCGGTGGGCAACGGCGCGTAACTGCGATGATACTATTGCCCGATGCCGGCCGAATCCACCTTTTATCCGCGCGTGTTCGCCCTCGCGGTCGCCGCCCTGCTCGGCGGTCTGCTGATCCTCATATTCAAGCCTTTTCTCGCCGCGATGAGCTGGGCCGCGTTTCTGGCGTTCGTGCTGCACCCGCTGAATCTGAAGCTGCGTCGCCGTCTGCGCGGGAACGGCCGAGCCGCGAGTTTGCTGACCGTATTGACTCCCATCACCATACTTCTGCCGTTAAGTGCGTTGTCGATCGAGTTCGTGGCTCAAATATCCTCCCTGCTGCAGAGGCTGCAGCAATCGGCGCGCGACCTGAACATCAGGAGTCTGGCGGATCTGGAGCAATTTTCCCTCATTGCGCGCGCCAACGCCTGGGTCCAGGCGCACAGCGGAATTTCGGCGAGCCAGGTCCAGTCGTGGCTGATCTCGGGCGGGCAGGAAGTGCTGCAGAACATCGCCGGCCGAAGCGGCTCGTTTTTCCTGGGGGCGCTGGGATCGGTGATCGGGTTTTCGATCATGTTGTCCTTGTTGTTTTTCTTTCTGCGCGACGGGGACCTCATGTGGGCCCGCGCGCGCATGCTCATACCGCTCGATCAGACGCGCAAGGACCGGCTGTTTCGCCAGCTGAGCGATGTGGCGCGAGCCATTGTGTTCGGCACCACGATGACGGCGGCGATCCAGGGCCTGCTCGTCGGCATCGGATTTGCGATCGCCGGTCTGCCCTCGCCGGTGGTGTTCGGCGTGCTGGCGGCGTTGCTGTCGATGCTTCCCGTCGGCGGCGCGTCTTTGGTCTGGGTGCCGGCCGTGGGGTGGCTGTGCTCCGAGGGGCGCTGGGGCTTCGCGGTATTCATGCTGGTTTGGGGACTGATGCTCACGGGTCTGGAGAGCCTGCTGCGGCCGATGCTGATTTCGGGGCGCGCGAGGGTCTCGGCGTTGGTCGTCTTCGTCGGAGTGCTGGGCGGCATTCCGGCCTTCGGGGCCATCGGCATCATCGTCGGTCCCGTGGTGCTGTCGCTGGTGCTCGCATTGATCGAGTTCGCCGAGGAAGCCTCCGGCGCACCGCGGGTCGCATAGGGTCTGCGCGGACCCTTGTCCTGGTCGGGGGCTACAGTACAATCCGCGCCCGTATGGATGTATCTCACCTTCTCGATGGCCTGAACGACGCTCAGCGACAGGCGGTCGCCTCGCCGCTCGCGCCGGCGCTGGTGCTGGCCGGCGCCGGCAGCGGCAAGACTCGCGTGCTGGTTCACCGGGTCGCCTGGCTGATCCAGGTCGAAGGCGCATTGCCTCACAGCATTCTTGCGGTCACCTTCACCAACAAGGCCGCCGCCGAGATGCGCGGCCGCATCGAGACCTTGCTCGGGTATCCCGGTGGTGCGCTCTGGATCGGGACCTTCCACGGCCTCGCCCACCGGCTGCTGCGCCTGCACTGGCGCGAGGCCGGCCTGCCGCGGGGATTTCAGATCCTGGACTCCGAGGACCAGGCGCGAGTGTTGCGCAAGGTGCTGAAGGCTCTCGATCTGGACGAAGCGCGCTGGGTGCCGCGCGAGATTCTCTGGTTCATCAACGCCCAAAAGGACGAGGGCCTCAGGCCCAAGCACATCAAGGACGCGGACGACCCGACGCGCCGCCAATTGATCAGGATCTACCAGGCCTACGAAGAGGCTTGTCAGCGGGCCGGCGTGGTGGATTTCGCGGAATTGCTGCTGCGCGCGTATGAATTGTGGCGCGACAACCCCGCTCTTCTGGAGCATTATCGCGCCCGATTCCGCCACGTGCTGGTGGACGAATTCCAGGACACCAACGCCATTCAGTACCGATGGTTGACGCTGCTCGCCGGCGCCGCGGGTCTGCCGTTCGCGGTGGGAGACGATGATCAGTCCATTTATCGATGGCGCGGCGCAAGGGTTGAAAACCTGAATCAATTCCGCCGCGACTACCCGCTGGCGGTGCTTTACAAGCTGGAACAAAACTACCGCTCCACCGGCACTATTTTGAAGGCCGCCAATGCCCTGATCGCCAACAATGCCGGCCGTCTCGGCAAGACCCTCTGGACCAGCGGCGAGGACGGGGAGCGCGTTAAGCTGTACGCGGCGTTCAACGAACGCGACGAGGCCGATTTTGTCGTGAATCGTATCCGCGAGTGGGTGGAGCACGGCGGAGCACGGCGCGAAGTGGCGGTGCTGTACCGCTCCAATGCTCAGTCGCGAGTGTTCGAGGAGGCGTTTTTGAACGCCAGAATGCCGTATCGGGTGTACGGCGGCCTGCGGTTCTTCGAACGCGCCGAGATCAAGGATGCGCTCGCGTACCTGCGCCTCGCCGCAAGCCGCGCGGACGACACCTCGTTCGAGCGGGTGGTGAATTTGCCGGTCCGCGGCATCGGTGCGAAGACCCTGGACGTCGTGCGCGATGCGGCCCGCACCAACGGCACGTCGCTGTGGGCGGCGGCCGGGGTATGCGTGCAAACCGGACTCGCGCAGCGCGCCGCACTCGCGCTTCAGGCGTTCATGCGCGCCATCGATGAAATGGCGGAGCAGATCCGCGGCTTGGAATTGCACCTGCAGGTCGATCTGGTCATCCAGAAAAGCGGCCTGATCGAGCACTTCCAGAAAGAGAAGGGCGAGCGGGGCGAAGGCCGCGTCGAGAATCTACTGGAACTCGTGAGTGCGGCGCGGGGCTTCTCGCCCGAGAACGATGCCACCGAGAGCGCGCAGATGCAGCCGCTCGAGTCCTTCCTCGCCCATGCCGTGCTCGAATCGGGCGAAGGCCAGGCGGATCCATACGCCGATTGCGTGCAGATGATGACCCTGCATTCGGCCAAGGGCTTGGAGTTTCCCGTGGTATTTCTCGCCGGCATGGAGGACGGATTATTTCCGCACCAGCGTTCGGTGGCCGATCTGGCGGGGCTCGAGGAGGAGCGCCGCCTGTGCTACGTCGGTGCCACCCGCGCCATGCGCCAGCTCTACATTACTTATGCGGAACAGCGCCGGCTCTACGGCGTGGATCAATACGGTCAGCCGTCGCGATTCATCGGCGAGCTGCCCCCTGAATTGCTGGAGGAGGTCCGGCCGCGGCTGCAGGTATCCCGACCGGTGTTCGTCAAGCGCTCGGCTCTCGAGGAAGCGCCGGCATTCGGCATGCGGTTGGGAAGCCGGGTGCGGCACCAGAAATTCGGCGACGGCATTGTGCTCAATTTCGAGGGCAACGGCCCGCAGGCCCGCATTCAGGTGAATTTTGAGCAGCAGGGCACGAAGTGGCTGATGATGTCCTATGCCAATCTGCAAGTCGTGTAAAGTATCGCGACCGTGAGAATCATCATTTTAGGCGCCGGGCAGGTCGGGCGTACCGCGGCATACCACCTTTCGCGCGAAGAATCGAACGACGTCACCGTCGTCGACACGAACGACGACATGCTGCGCGATCTGCAGGACCGGCTCGACATTCGCACCGTGATCGGCAACGCGGCGAGCCCCCGGGTCCTCGAAGCCGCCGGCATCGCCGGCACCGACATTCTCGTCGCACTCACCAACAGCGACGAGGTCAACATGCTGGCCTGCCACATCGCCTGGACGCTGTACCGCACGCCAAAGAAGATCGCGCGGGTGCGCTCGGCCGATTACACCGAGCGCGAGAAGCTGTTCGGCGAGAACGCCTTGTCGGTCGACGTGTGGATCAGCCCCGAACAATTGGTGACCGAGTACGTCGCGCGGCTCATCCGCTATCCCGGCGCATTGCAGGTGCTGGATTTTGCCGACGGGCGGGTGCGGCTGGTGGGCATTCGCGCGCTCTCGGGCGGACCCTTGGTCGGCCAGGCCCTGCGGACGCTGCGCGAGCACATCCCGACGGCCGATGCGCGCGTCGCGGCGATTTACCGGGCAGGCAGGAGCATTCAGCCCGAGGGCACGACCGTCATCGAGGACGGCGACGAGGTGTTCTTTCTGGCGGCCCGCAAGGATATTCGGGTCGTCATGAAGGAGATGCGCCGCGAGGAGGCGCCGGTACGCCGCGTGGTCATCGCCGGCGGCGGCAACATCGGCTTTCGCCTCGCCAGCGAACTGGAATACAAGAGTCAGGTGAAGCTCATCGAGCGCGATCCCAAGCGCGCGCGGCGCGTCTCGGAGTTGCTGAACAGCACGACCGTATTGCTCGGCGACGCGGCGGACGAAAAGTTGCTGCTCGAGGAGAACATCGACGGGGCGGACGTATTCGCGGCGATGACCAATTCCGAGGAAGCCAACATCCTCTCGGCGATGCTGGCCAAGCGGCTGGGCGCTCACAAGGTCATGGCGCTGATCAATAAGCCGTCGTATGCGGAGCTCATCGAAAGCGGCTCGATCGATGTCGCGATCTCACCCCAGACCGTGACCATAGGCTCGTTGCTGGCGCACGTTCGCCGCGGCGATGTGGTGCGGGTGCATTCATTGCGGCGCGGCGCCGCCGAAGCGCTCGAGGTGGTCGTTCACGGCGATGCGGACAGCTCGAAAGTGATCGGACGCCGAATCGAGGACATCGTGCTGCCCCGGGGGACCACCCTGGGTGCCGTGGTGCGCGGCGAGGACGTGATCATCGCGCATCACGACACCACCGTGCAGCCCGACGATCACCTGATCCTTTTCTTGACCGATCGCCGACACATCCAAGCCGTGGAAAAACTCTTTCAAGGCTCCGCGTCTTTTTTGTGAAGGATATCTTACTGCCGGTTGCGCACGTGTTCGCCATGGTCATGATGGTGTTCGCGGCCACCATGCTCGCGCCGTTGATCATGGCGATTTGGGAACAGGACCCTGCGCTCTGGTCATTCGTCGTTTCGGCGTTCGCGACGTTCGCGCTCGGAGCGCTCCTGTGGCTCGCGACCCGGCGCTTCAAGCGCGAATTGAAGACCCGCGACGGCCTGATGCTGGTGGCGCTGACGTGGGTGGCCCTGCCCGCGGTGGCCGGATTTCCCCTTTGGAGCTACCTGCCGGTCAACTTCACGCGCGCGTATTTCGAGGCCGCGTCCGGCCTCACCACCACCGGCGGGACGGTACTGTCCGCGCTCGAAGACCTGCCCCGGTCCATCAATTTATGGCGGCATTTGCTGAGCTGGCTCGGCGGCATGGGCATCATTGTGCTGGCGGTGGCGATCTTTCCCATGCTGGGCGTCGGCGGCATGCAAATCTACCGCGCGGAGATGCCGGGTCCGATGAAGGACAGCAGGCTCACGCCGCGCATCGGGCAGACCGCCAAATTGCTATGGGCGGCGTATGCGGGCCTGACCGCGGCTTGCATCGTGTGCTTGAGATTCGCCGGAATGGATTGGTTCGACGCCGTTTGTCATGGATTCTCCGCGCTGTCGCTCGGCGCATTCTCCACCTATGACGCGAACGTGGGGCACTTCAATTCGCTGCGCATCGAGCTGGTGTTGACCGGATTCCAGATCCTGGCCGCGCTGAATTTCGCCACCCATTACCTGGCTTGGAGCCAGCGCGGGGTGCGCGCCTATTTCCGCGATGCCGAAGCAAGGGCTATCCTGGGGGTGCTCGGCGTGAGCTGCGTCGGGATTGCGTTGTTCCTGTACTTCAAGGGCACTTATCCGGACTTCCCGACGGCGCTGCGCCACGCCACCTTCAACGTCGTCTCCATGGCCACCGATGGCGGACTGCACACTCAGGATTATTCGCTCTGGCCCATCTTTGCGCCGATGTGGATGCTTTTCCTGAGCTCCATCGTCGCCAGTTCCGGATCCACCGGAGGCGGCATCAAGATGATTCGCACTCTGGTGCTCGCCAAGCAGGCGAATCGCGAACTCAATCAATTGGTGCATCCAAATATGGTGCGGCCTCTCAAAGTGGGCGGGACCGTGATCGCGAATCGTGTAGTGTTCGCGGTGCTCGCGTTCGTATTCCTGTATTTCATGAGCATCGTGACCCTCGTCTTCCTCCAGCTCGCAAGCGGCTTGGATTTCATCACCTCACTGTCCTCCATTCTCGCCTGCATCAACAATGCCGGTCCCGGCCTGGGACTGGTGGGCCCGGGAAGCAATTACGGGGTCCTGAATGATTTCCAGCTTTGGGTGTGTTCGGCAGCGATGCTGCTCGGCCGCGTGGAGATTTTCACGATCTTGGTGCTATTTACCCCCACCTTATGGAGAAAATAGCCAGTATTTCGGAACATAATTCCCACTATTTCTTATATGTTTAGAAAGTGGGAATTATTTCTCGATTCAGGCCGGAAATTTAAAGAAAGGGGCCTCGGAGCGTGATTTTTTTGCTGCAGAGGGTCACGGAAGCCCATATTCATAGCGCCGGGACGCTCACCGCGTCGATCGGACCAGGGCTGCTGGTTCTGGTCGGCGTCCGGCCCATGGATGAGGAAGCGGCCGCGCTTCGGCTGTTGGACCGCCTGTTGGCCTATCGCGTATTTGCGGACCCGGCGGGAAAGATGAACCTGAGCCTACGTCAAACCCAGGGCGGTCTGTTGCTGGTGCCTCAGTTCACTTTGGCGGCCGACACGCGCCATGGACTGCGACCCGGCTTTTCCACTGCGGCGCCGCCCGAGCAGGGTAGGCGGCTGTTCGATGCCCTGGTTGCGGCGGCACGGACTCGCCACGAGAGCGTGTCGAGCGGGGTGTTCGGGGCCGATATGCAGGTGTCGCTCACCAACGACGGGCCGGTAACGTTTTGGTTGGAGAACTGATCTGCGCCAAAAGCCCAAATGCGACCGAACACGCATCGGCGTTCAGCTGTCAAATGTCATGATGTCTTTGGCGTATTATTGAGGTACTCAACAAAGTGCCGTGAACTCGGAGAAGCGACATGTTCGATTCAAAAATGCTACTGGTCATTCTGGCGATCGCGTTGGTGATTTTCGGCACCAAACGTTTGCGTTCGATCGGTTCGGATCTCGGTGCCGCCGTCAAGGGCTTCAAGCAGGCCGTGAACGACGGCGAGTCGGACGAAAAGGTGAAGCAGCTGAAGCAGGAGAAGGACGCTGACTTCGAGACCGGCGCTGCGGCACAGGGCGCGGCCCCGCGCGAAGCCGAGGTCAAGGTGCCCCCCAAGACCAACGTCTGATGCGGCATGCTTGATTTCGGTTTCTCAGAGATTCTGCTGACATCGGCCATTGCACTCGTGGTGCTGGGCCCTGAGCGGCTGCCCAAGGTTGCGCGTCAGGTCGGCAACTGGGTGGGCCGTGCGCGCGTGATGGCTCGCCAGCTGACCGAGCAGCTGGAGCGCGAGGTGACCGCCGAGGCGTTGTTGAAACAGCAATCCACTGCCGGCGCCACCGGCCAGGCGCCGGCGCTCTCGCGCCCCGTATCGCAAACACCCCTTGCTCCGGATGCTCCCGTGGCGGTCGACGCGCCGCTCGCCACGGATGCGTCCCTCGCGGTCAGCGCGTCCCCCGCGGTCGGCGCGCCCCCAGCGGCCGACGTACCCGCCGCAGACGCGCCGCAGCACACCACGGCCGATCCGAAGCAACCGGCCCCATGATCGAGCCCGAGGGCGCGCCGGAGGGCGAAGCGGGCGGGCTCGCCGAAGGAACGCTGATCTCGCACTTGCTGGAGCTGCGCGATCGGATCCTGAAAGCGATGTTGGCGGTCGGCATCTGCTTCATCCCTTGCGCGATGTACATGAACGAGCTGTTCACCTTCGTCGCGGAGCCGCTGAAGCGCCGATTGCCCGCCGGGGCCACGCTGATCGCGACCAGCGTCGTCGCTCCGTTTACCGTGCCCTTCAAGCTGGCGCTCGTTCTCGCCGTCGGTATCGCGATTCCCGTCGTGCTGTATCAAGCCTGGGCGTTCGTCGCGCCGGGATTGTACAAACACGAGAAGAAACTGGCCGTACCGCTGTTGATTTCCAGCATTTTGCTGTTCTATTTGGGCGCCGCCTTCGCCTATTACGTGGTGTTCCCGGTGATGTTGAGCTTCTTCGTCGCGACCACGCCCCACGGCGTTCAGATGATGACCGACATGGGCAGCTACCTGGATTTCGTCATGATCCTGCTGCTTGCGTTCGGCCTGGCGTTCGAAGTCCCGGTCGCTACTGTATTATTGGTATGGACCGGGTTCGTGAGATTGGCGACGCTCAAGAAAAACCGCGGATTCGTGCTGCTCGGGATATTCATCTTCGCCGCTTTCGTGACGCCGCCCGACGCCGTCTCGCAAAGCGCGATGGCGGTCCCCATGTATCTTCTGTATGAAATAGGAATCATCATGGCGGGCTTGTTGCTCAAGGATAAAATCGCGGCCCGCGCCAAACAGGATGCCGAGGACGCCAAGCACGAGGCCGGCGCCCGGTGAATTCGGTGCCCGCGCCGCAGCTGACGCTGAAGGCCATCCTTCTGTCGATCGTGCTGACGGTGATACTGGCGTCCGCCAACGCCTATGTGGGCTTGTTTGCCGGCCTTACGGTCGCCACCGCGATTCCAGCGGCGGTGATTTCCATGGCTGTGCTGCCGCTGTTCGGCAGACCGAACATTCTCGAAAACAACATCGTGGCGA
>Ga0209890_10001084_pt1 | contig 12431 bp, 8 predicted proteins | sample OrgsoiDNA2013049_FD_185799 | JGI IMG/M metagenome (GOLD analysis project Ga0209890, IMG submission 185799) | Permafrost soil microbial communities from the Arctic, to analyse light accelerated degradation of dissolved organic matter (DOM) -... | ecosystem: Environmental > Terrestrial > Soil >... | reverse complement strand
CTTATCAATTCGCGGCAAAGTTTCCGGTGCAGGGTCGCCCGCGACAATCATGCCAATACCGGCTCGCTTGCAGTATTCGAATTTGCTCCGGATGTCAGTGTCTACATCTTTCGCGAAATAGATGGTCCCGGCAGCGTGAAGCTTGATGCCTTCCCCGACAGTTTGAAGACAAGCTCAGTGGTTTGACGTTCGCCTCTTCCGTCACCGAGACGAAACCGCCATGTCTCCACATTTGCAGCAGCTGCCGTTTTCAGCATCGGGTAATGGCCTGATTTCGTCAAATTGCACCAAAGTCAATTGATCAGGAAGCGTGAGGCCGATACGATCTAGGTATTCACAAGTGAACAATCGAACTATGCGACTTATCAGAAATCTCTGGATTGTCTGCGTTTTAGCAGCTTGGCTCAGTGGGACTGACCTGACCGGCGAAATTTGTACCAAGTGGGTCAGGCCAGCGGGTGGCGTCTGCGGGCTACGTTGCTCTCGGCAACTTCGTTCCTCCGTGACCGCAGTAGCGGTGCACGGAGGATTTTTACTCGAGGAGCGGCGATGACACGTGCGAAGTAGAAGAATTTTCAATCTGAGCAAAGAATTCAGACGGAACACGACTTGGGGCGGCGGCGATGTGAATGGAGCGCACCTCCTTTGGATGGGTTAATGAATACAACATCCTGTTTACAAACACTGAGGTAGTAACAGTCTGGCAACCTTTCCGTGGATAATCCAACATCGCCTTAGATCACCGACCCGCTCTACGACGTGATGATCTTCAGCGCGATCGCGTAGTCGCAGGGGCGGTATTGGGGCATCACCACTGTGAGGCCCTGTTCATCCTGGATCCACTTCACTTTGTCCTTGTAACCCAACAGTTCTACGTTTTGGATCTTCGGCGACTCGAAACTGCTCGTCGTCGCTAAGGGTTTGATAAGGGTCAATTTGTCCGGCCAGCCCATGATGAATGCGTAGAGTGTGTCACCTTTCATCGTGAAGCGTACTTCCTCTGCAGTGAGGTCACGGCGTCCAGCTTCATTGAAGCGAGTGCCGCCGCTTGCGGGCACCACCGTTGCCACCGGTCCGTCGCCGAACGTCTTCCATGGCCGCGTTGCGTAGATTCCTTCGCTGTTAATAACCATCCACTTCGTGATCTCTTCGAGAATGATTAACTCCTCGTAATCGAGTTCGCCGCTATTGGGAAGCGGGAAATTCAGCATCAGGTTTCCATTGCGGCTTACGATATCCACCAGCAGATCAATGACCTGCTTGGGAGATTTGTACTTCGCCTCTCGGTTGTAATGCCAGTCGCCGATGCAGGTGTCGGTCTGCCATGGAGTTTCCGGAATGCCGCTAGCCACGCCGCGCTCCCAGTCCAGCACGCACGTTCCGGTTTGGCAGTCGCTCACCAGTTTGCTGGTATAGACCGCCTCGCAGCGGCCGCCGTGGCGCTGGGCATCGAGGTTGTACAGATTTGCTACCAGGGCCAAGCCATATTGTTCGAAGAAAATGTCGCCATCGCTGTAGAGCAGGTCGGGTTCGTATTTATCGACAAGGTCCTTAATGCGTTTGAAGTAGTGCAGTTTCCAGGCGGCCGGCGCCTGGCGGTCGTTAAGGATCCGCTCACCGTAAGGATAGTATTTCGGCAGTTCGTGGTACAGGTCGGCATAGGCGGAATCAGCACCATCGTAGGGCACTCCGGCAAGGGGACCGGTTTTGTCGCTCATGTGCGAGGTGGAAAACCAGTGATAGCTAGGAGCTAGGTGCTCGCTCACGGCGAAGCGGAGCCCCTGCTTGACAGCAGCTTTCTTGAAGGCGCCCACAATATCTCTCTTTGGCCCGATGGCTATGGAATTCCACCGCGGCTGATATTTCGAGTTCCAGAGGTCGAATCCATCGTGATGCACAGCCATACTACAGAAGTACTTCGCACCCGCTTTCTTGTAGAGCTCCAACAAATGATCTGGATCGAACTTCTCTGCCTTCCATGTGGGAATCACATCCTTGTACCCGACCTTGGTCGGATGTCCGTAAACCTTCACGTGGTACTCGTACTGTTTGTGGCCCTGGAGATACATATTGCGGGCGTACCAGTCTCCGTATTCGATCGCGGACTGCGGGCCCCAATGCGCCCAGACTCCGAACTTGGCGTCGCGATACCAGTCAGGAACCTGCCATTCCCGCAGGGACTCGCGCGTGCCCTTGAAGGGGCCAGGAGTGATCTCTGGTTCTGGACTGGCCGCCTCGGCAGATGCCCGGTTGGGCAGTCGGCCAAATGCCGAGCCCTGAGCGAGAGACTCGCGGTGCAAAAGAATCGCAGAGGCGCCCGAGAGCAGAGCAAGTGCTTTTCGTCTACTGATTTTCATGCCCTGATTACCTTTCATGCATATCCTTTTCGCTATGGATGATTGATTTCAAGACCCCCGATTGGAATCTCAAGCAGCAAGCGGTCCGGTGTTTGCCTCGCAAGGGATCTGTTGTCAGCCGTCCTCGCATTGTATTTACCCTCGCTGAATCATCAGGACCGAAGGTCGTGCTTCCGCCGGTTTACTGGTAATGACCAACTTGGCCGGCATGAGTTCAGGGCCCTCCCATCCTTCTTTCGCCGCCTCGACGTGGATCTCGCCGGGACGCCTGGTGGACTGCACAATGACCTGACACAGCCCGTTGAAGAGTGAGCGCTTGGGCCCTTTGTCACTCTCTAGACAGTTAGGATCACCGTTCCCCACACCGATCAGTGTGCCGGAGCCAGAAACCTTGAACCCGATCAAGTTTTTGGCGCCCGGCACGGGCCGGCCGTCTTTGTCGAGGGCTTCTACCTTGAGAATAGCCACGTCTTCGCCGTCGGCCCTGATCTCGTTGCGGTCAGCAGTAAGCCGGATCGAAACCGTCGGCCCCGTTGTCTCACGCTTTTCGGTCAGAGCCACCTTGCCGTTCTTTGTGCCGCGCGCTTCGATCACACCTGGTTCATACTTCGCCTTCCACTCGACATGTCCCAGATGGGGGACCTTCTGGCTGCCCAGGCTCTTGCCGTTCACCAGCAATTCCACTTCGTCCAGATTGGAATAGACCCACAACGGAATTTCATCTCCCTCCCGGCCGTGCCAATTCCAGTGCGGGAACAAATGCAGCGATGGTTCGTTGCGCCACCACGCTTTGTAATAGAAGAAGTAGTCTTTCGGGAAACCACACATGTCCACGATTCCGAATTGCGAGTTAATGGAAGGCCAGCCGTAGGGAGTCGGTTCCCCCCGATAATCGAAGCCAGTCCACGCGAACCCGCCGGCTTCCCATTCTTTCGTTCCGTAGAATTTCCACCACGCTTCCGGCGTCTCGCCCCACGGCACCACACCGTCATAGCAGTTCACCGTATTGCGTAGGGGATCCGTGGTGTATTCTCCGCGGCTGCAGATGGCGCTTGAGGTTTCCGATCCGTAAATCGGGCGCTTGGGATATTGTTTGTGGAACGGCTCGGGATTTTTTTGCGTGTTGTAGTTGAAGCCTATGATATCCAGCGGTTCGGAGAGCCCCTTCTCATTGTCTCCGTTGACGGCGGAGGAGATTACGCGCGTTGGGTCCAGTTCGTGGCAGAAGCGAACCATGCTGGCAGCGATCTTGGTGCCCTGTTCCGCCATCGCGTCTTGCAGCAGCCACTCCTCGTTGCCGATGGACCAGATGATGATTGAAGGTGAGTTGCGATACCGCTTGATCATCGTTTCGAGTTGCTGCATGCCCTCGGGATTTGAGCTCATTTGGCGCGTTTCGCACATCATCATCATGCCCATCCGGTCACAAGCCTCGACCCACTCTGGCGTGGGCATGTTGTGCGAGGTCCTGACCGCATTACAACCCATGTCGCGTAGCACCGCGAGGCGGAACCACTGCAAACCGTCTGGAACCGCCGCGCCGACGCCCGCATGGTCCTGATGATTACACGTGCCCTGGATCTTTAACGGTTTGCCATTTAAGAAAAAGCCTTTGTCTGCGTCGAAGACGACGGTGCGCACACCGAATGCGACGCGCTCGGCGTCACGGACCTTTCCCTCGGACTCCACAGCGACAACCGCGTAGTAGAGGTTGGGGGTTTCAATCGACCAAAGCGCGACACCTGCCATCCTGGCGCTGGCGGAGAAGGACGTTGCGCCGTCGACGGGGACTGTTTGTGCCGGCGACTGAACTGTCGCAACTGTCGCTCCCTGTTGATCAATAATCTTCCAGTTCACCCTGGCGATAACGTCTTGTGTGTTGTCGTTCTGCACGACGGTTGAGAGCGCCAGTGTGGCGAAGTTGCCGCTCAATTTGGCGCGAACCGTGCTGTCCCACCTGCCCAAATGGACGGCGTCCATCTTTGTCAACCAGACGTGGCGATACACGCCCGCACCCTCATAGAACCAACCGTCGCCAAAGCTGGCATCAACACGCAGAACAATGCAGTTCCTGCCACCGTAATTCAGGAAGTCGGTGAGGTCGAAACGGAAAGGCGCATAGCCATTGTTGTTGCGGCCGATGAAGCATCCGTTGACAAATACAAGCACATCGCGAAACGCGCCGTCGAACTCGACCCAAACGCGACGGCCGAGGTCGCTCGCTGGAATTTCGAATTCGCGCCGGTACCAACCTACGCTCGTTTCAGGATATCGACGGCCCAGGGGCTTATACCCGTGCGAGCGCAGTTGATTATCCCCGGCGCCCGCGTCATCACGGATGAATGGGAGTTCTACGGCCCAGTCGTGCGGAAGGTTAAGCGTGCGCCATTGCGAATCATCGAAGCCCGCCTTGGAGAACTTGAAATCTCCAGTTTTCGTGAAGTCACTTTGGCCAAATCCGAACCCCAGGTCTTTTGAGGGATCGGTGCCATGACCGAAAGTGAACTTCCAATCAAAGTCAAACAGAAGTTGTTCCCGGGGCTCGAGTGCTGACACATTTGCAGCTGGGGCTGCGCGTACACCGTCACCGGGAGACCCGGCACCATGACCCCAGGCGCGAGGAACCAGTAACGAGGAGGCAGAAATAGCTATCCCAGAGACAAGCAAATCACGGCGTGTGATGTCCGACATGCAATTCCCCCATAGCCTGCGGCGCTGAGCCCGAGGCCGTTTCATTTAGTCTGCGATACCAAAGCCAAAGTGGACTTGAGCGTGAATCCCTTGTCGCAACTTGCACGGACAAATAAAGAAAGACGTATATGAGCCTTCCACGACACTCGCCGCTGCCCGTGACCTTCTCGTCCTGGAAATCGGCCTGAGCATCCCAGCCCTCGGCTTTAACCCTCACCACCCACGTAAACTTTCATTTCGCTGGCATTCACCTGAACCGGGACCACTGACACTAGCCGGGAATCGGCCAACATCTTCTGTACGTAATAAGGAGGATTGCCAAATGAGGAAACGCCGTCGAAATAAATAAGATCCGGCCGCCAATTGATCGCGCGTACATGGGCCAGCAACGGCGCGTACGAGGCCATCGGCATGATCTCCAAGTTGCGCTCGATGCCGCTCAGCATGATCGCTTCCCCAAGTGCCCCCCGCATATACCGTAGCCGCCCGATGTCTGAACAGCGTATTCCGCCAGCACCGCTTTGGTGCCGTTGCGATCGCGGCCGTCGAGCCACTTCGCCAAATCGATTGCGCCCAACGGCTGCGTATAGCTGTGCTCGTCGATGAAATCCATAGGCACGTTCGCAAACCCTCCACGCTTTTCGTTGGCGATAATTTGCACTTCCGGAAAGCGCGCCTTGATCGCGTCGTAGATGAGCTTGTAGCGATCAGGGTAGAGCGGGTTGAAGCCGTCCTCGTTGCCGATCTCGACGTACTTGAGCCCGAACGGCGCGGGATGCCCCGCCTTCGCGCGCAGCGCGTCCCCACCTGCTGGTAACTGGCCAGTTGGCGTACTCGATCGCATCCACTGCATCCTGAACGATGGGTCCCATCTCATCCAAGGGAAAGTCGCTGACCGGGATCTTATGGTCGTACAACACGCCAAAAGGCGACTTGCTGTTGGGAGTCCACGTCATGCCGGCATAAGCCACGTACATCGGCGTCGCACCCAGCCGCTCACAAAGCAGCAGATACTCGTGGAAGCCCATGTTGTCGGTGGACCAATACGACCATGGTGCATCGTAGTGACCCGGGCGAGATGCGAGATCGCCGATCGTGTTTTTCCAGCGGAACGCGGTTGCGAGGTCGTTGCCCTGCACATAAGTTCCACCCGGAAAGCGCATGAATCCTGGCTTCAGATCCTTCAACCTCTGCAAGAGGTCGGCGCGGAAAATGCCAGCGCCGGGACGCAAAGACACCAGGTTCATCCAGAACGTCCCGTTATGACTCGCCGTAACCGTCAAACGCGCCGCAGGATCGCTTGCCGTGGCCCGTATCGACGCGGAGAACCGATTCCAGTCCGCCTTCAATCCAGTGATTTGCGTTTGCCCATAAACCGTGCCGTCTTTGGCTTCGAGCGTAACTGTCACTGGTCCGTCGAAGCCGGCACTGCCACGCGCATACATCGAGAACTGGTACGTTTCATCTTTTTTTACACCAATGCCCCAGTAGCCCTCGTTAGCCACTCCCGCTCTTTCGCCATTGGTAGAATTCACTTCGATCCGCAGGCTCCGAGACTTGACCGGAGCGGGTGGCATTGAGTAATCAAAGAAGAGGTTCACTTTGGCGGAACCCGCTCGAACCGCCGACCACGCGTCCAACGTCGGTGCCTCAGTGAACGATCCGTTGCGGATCAATTCTGCATACAGCCCGCCGTCACCCGCGTGATTAATCTCTTCAAAGAAAATGCCGAACTGATTTGGGCTCACCTTCTTACCGGGTTGGCTGAGGTCAACGCGAACTTCCGCCTCTTGCGATGCGCAAACTCCCTGAACGCACAGTACTGCTTGTAGACAGAAGACGGCGAACAACGTAATCAGCTTCCTCATGCTTTGCTCCATCCGATCCCTAATCTCGCATCCCGGGATTCGTTCCACTTGAATTGTTTCAGATTGAAAATCCAGCACAATCATGGTTCAACCGCCTTCGCAGGAATTTCGTAGAACGATCCGACAATCCTGAACCGCAATGCATGGCTCATAATATAGAAGCAAGGGGTACGCAGCCGTTTTTCGTCAGCCGCCGCCTCGATTGACTTGCATTCCATCGCCCGGAACGTGAAAATCCCAGACGCAGAAACAAACTCGGCAAGGCAAGCAGGACAAATATGAAAATGAAGATTCATTCTGCACTTATGTTCGCAATGGCGTTCACGCTGATTGGCGCTACCTTGACGATGGCGCAACAGCCAGGGGCGGCATCCAATGTTCTACCGTCCAGGCCGGAAGGCCCGTGTGACATCTACGCCGCCGGGGATCCCTGCGTGGCCGCCCACAGCACCACACGCGCGCTGTACGCCTCCTACAGCGGCCCACTCTATCAGGTCCTGCGTCAGTCGGACGGCAAGACCTTGGACATCGGCGTGGTCCAGCCCATCGCATCGCCGGTCCCGGATGCGGGCGGATACGCGGACGCCGCCGCGCAGGACGCCTTCTGCGCCAACACCTACTGCTGGATCACCACCATTTATGACCAATCCCCCAAGCACAACGATCTGATCCAGGCGCCCCGCGGCGGATTCAATGGCCCGGCCATGGGCGGGTTTAACAACCTTCCGGTTGCCGACATGGCGCCGATTACGATCATGGGACACAAGGCCTACGGCGTTTTCATCGCTCCCGGCATGGGACTCCGCCAGAACGACGCGAAGGGCACCGCAGTTGACGATCAGGCAGAGGGGCAGTACTGGGTCATTAACGGTCTCCACTACAACTCCGGTTGCTGTTTCGACTACGGCAATGCGGAGATTGACAGCCGCGACGATGACAACGGCACCATGGAAACCACCTACTACGGCAACGCCCCCTGGTGGTATCACGGGAAACCTCCCGGCCCTTGGATCATGACCGACCAGGAAAACAACCTCGTCGGTTGCGTCAATCCGGATGGTTCGAAACTCTGTGCGGACCTGCCGAACATCAATCGGCGATTTGTAACCGCGATCGCGAAAGGGGAACCGCATCATTGGACTTCGATGGGTGGAGATGCGCAACGCGGCACGCTGTCGGTTATGTTTGATGGACCGCGAGTCAACGCCACTTATGACCCGATGCGCAAACAGGGAGCCATCCTGCTGGGCAATGGCGGAGACAACAGTAATGGTTCGCAGGGCACCTTCTATGAAGGTGCGATGACAGCCGCAGGCACGTTTCCGACGGACGCCACCGATCAACTCGTGCAGGCCAACGTTGTGACTGCAAAATACGATGTGGCCGGGCTGAGCTTAGCGCCAGCCTCGGCGGCCGCCACTCCGCCGGGTCTCCAGACTTTTTCACCGGGCTCTTCACAGGCCACCACTGTGACGTTCACCAATACTGCGGGAGCGCCCGTGACTCGCCTCCAGTTGAGCCTTTCCGCACCGAAGCAATGGGCCTCCGTCATTGCCGGTTCCACCGAGACATCGAGGACGTTCGCCGATCCAGTCGCACCGGGAACGAGCGTGAGTGCAACTTTCAAGGTCACTTCGGGACCGGTGGCATTCAACGGTGACTTGGTCGGCAATGCGCAGTATACAAACTCGAGTGGCGGAAAACGATTCGAGACCATCGCCGAGAAGGTGCGGAACGTCAGTCCGATCAAGATCAACGAATTTCGTATTAGCTCGGGCACCAGCTCGACTGACTCATTTATCGAGCTATACAACGCTGGCACCAAAAGCGTGGACATCTCCAACTGGAACCTGACTGTACGCCCGACCCAGCAGGCCGTCTTTTCGGCGGCGAATATCCCGGCCGGAACGAAGCTGGCAGCGGGTGGCTTCTACCTGCTCGGCCTCTCCAACTCCGGGCTGGTCGTTCCTTCGCACGCCGGCGATTCTGTTATCCATGTTAGAAACACCACCAGCATGTCAGTCGGCGATACGATCAGCATCGATAGCGGCTCCAATGCAGAGACCCGCAAGATCGCAAGCCTCGGCACTGCAGCCACCAACCATACGACACTGTGGCAGCCCCTTCCAGATGGTCCAGTCATCACCATCCCCGCCGGCTCCAAGAACGTGCCTGTCACCGAAGCGTCCGGTTTCGCTATCGGCGAAAAGATCGCTCTCGGGCACGGCGCAACCTACCCATCTGTTGCAAAAGATTTGGAGAGTTACGAAGTGGCCACGGTCACGGCAGTCGGTAAACAAGGTACGCAGGCTTATTTGGCCGCAGACGCGCCCACAGGCTCGACCAACATCCAGGTAACGTCTGTCTCTGACATCTCAGTCGGTGACAAGATCCGCCTGGACATAGACAGCGTCGGTCATGGAATCGAGACCGTCACCGTCACACGCGTTGGCACCCAAGCGAACCACACGAATCTCTCGGCTGATGCGAGCGCCGGCGCGACCAATCTCAAAGTCCGCAACGGAAACGGTTTCGCTGTGGGCGACAAGATCGCTGTCGGCACTCCCGCGAACCGGCAGACGGTTACCATCACCGGCGTTGGCAAGGCGGATCCGAACGGCACCGGCATCGACATTACTCCAGCCCTCGACCGGGTCCATATCAACGGTGAGTCCGTGGTTGCTCCCGGCACAGGCCTTGACCTGGCCGCCTCGCTCAAGTTCAATCACGCGGCCAATCTTCCGTTCAGCGGTCGGGGAACAGGAATCAGCTTCCAGCCCGCGACAGCCTTTGCTCACTCGAGCAACGAACCCATCCAGGCACTTGGTACCGGCATTACGCTCGACGAGCCGCTGGCGAAGGGCCATGAGATCAACGCCGTTGTGCGTGATGCCGCGGTCACTACCGCCGGCTACCAGGGGACGTCGGCACCCAACCAGTGGTTCGGGGGGCCCGAGTTCATCACCAATGCCGTCCTCTTCGGCAGATTCAACATCTCCGTCAGAGAGGGCAACATGGTATTGCGGGATGCATCAGGGATGATTGTTGACAGCCTCAACTACGGCGGCCTGGTTGACCCATGGGCTGCCGAGGGTTACCAAGCCGCTTCCGGATTCGAGCAAAGTGGCTGCTACGCGCTAACGCCAGGACCGTCCGGCGGCTTCGGCCGCGCGGCTGCCGCTCCGACGAACACGAGTGCAGGCCGATTCCCGGACGGCGCTGACACCGACAGCAACTGCGCCGACCTCCTGACCCAGGCCGCGGCCACTCTGGCAGCCAATTCGGCAGCCGGCGCGACCAATATTAAGGTCACCAGCGTGCAAAGCTTTGCCGCCGGGCAGAAGGTCCTGATTGATACCGGTGCGAAGATCGAGACCGCGGTCATCGCGACGGTTGGCACGGCAGGCGCGACGACGGTGGGCGCTGACACCGCTGTAGGCACGGCCGCGATCCCGGTTGCCAACGTGAATGGCTTTAGCGACGGCCAGACGATCACCATTGACGCTGGCGCGAACTCCGAGACGGCGGTTATCTCCTCCATCAGGAGATTCGGCGCCAGTACAATCATCGTTTCGTCGCCGCTCACTCACGCGCACGCGGCTGGCGTGCAGGTTTCCGGAAGCGGCATCACTCTCACGGCGGCGCTAACCCGCGCACACGCCAGCGGGACGCAAGTCACCGACAACATCCCCACGCCGGGCGCGCCCAATCGATATGAAAGGAGTGCCCACTAAACTAACCGGGGAAACTGAGAAGCAAACTCAACGGCCTGCTTCGCCTGAACCGCTGGCTCCGGTATCTGGTATTGTCCATGTTGGCGCGCTTGGGCGACGACGCGGTCCGCCTGATACCCGTATTGTGCGGCCAACTCACGGTGCCGCTGTAAGACTTCTCCAGGCGACAGCAGTTCCTTGCCGTCCCGCGTATGGTGGGCCGCGATCTGCGCCGCCGCCGCTCCGTCGATTCCTTGTTCCCGGAGATGGTCTTTGATCTGTTCACGCCTAGGACTCGAAGCCTCCAGATATTCCTTCGTGTAGCCTTTTACTTCCGGCTGTCCATGCTTTCCGCGCTCCAGTTCGTAGCCGAGTTTTTCCAGACGCAGTGCCAGTTCGGACCGGTAGACCGCCGTGACGTAGCGCTGTGACACGAACATCTCGTGTGGCTGCAAAGCTCGCATCTGTTTCCCATTTTCGAGACCGTTCTCGCGCTCGGTCATATTGAAGATCACGGCATGGGTATGAAGCTGGGGCGCAGCATAGCCATCCACAGGCCGGGCAGTATCGTGCTCGAAGGTGGCGGCGATGAATTTTCCGATCGTCTCCGGGGCATGGACATTGCCGATTCGCGCCTGCGTGTATCGTTCAAGCTCCTGAAGTGCCGCGCGTACACTCTCCCGATGGGCTTCCCGCACACGATCATCGCCGCCCACGAGAGCGGTAAGCGATACCGACTTCGGCGCAGAGAATGTGGCGTCCCACCCGGCGCGATGCTCGACGCTGGTTACATCTCTGCCGAATTTGCCTTCATAGGTTCTCGAAACCTGATGGCGGACAAGCTGCTCTTCGGTGTGAGGATGCTGGCCTTCACTCAGTCGCGCAAAGTGTTCGGAACCAACGTCACCTTGCAACCCCCACTGCTCGGCGAGTCTGCCCTGCCACTCACTGTGGCCCTGCTGATCGCGGCTCCAGTAGTTCTGTTCCTGCGAGGCAAACTCCCGCGCATGGTAGGTCTGCGCCTGGCTGGCTGACAGCGGTTTCGAGATCGTGAGCATACCGAGCATTCCTCAAGCGTGAAGTGGTGTTCTTGGCGATTTGTATCTCATTCGATTCCATTCGTTTTCTCCCAAGCGAACGCCTCTTTGGGTTTGGTCTCGGGCGCCCCGATGGTCGAACCATTGACGGTCGAAAGAAAGAGCGCGAGTATCGGCGGGGTAGGCTTTCTCGGCGGCTCGGCGGGAGCATTCGCGGGCACCGATAGCGTTGGTTTCGGCGCGGTCTCTGGCATCCGCCGCTGCGAAGATCCCGGCAGTCTGAATCGAATTCTGCCCATCTTTATCCTTCATTCCTGGATCAAACTTGGCCGAGGTCGGCCCCATTCGATCGTTTCCACATCCCGCCGCTTACTTGAGGACCGGTTCTGCAACACGCTCCGCGCCGCCAGTAGCAAAAAGAACATCGCTCCTACCCATAGCAGAGCCGTTGAGAGCGAAAAGTTTCCGGGCCAAGGCATGACACTCATGGCATACGAGCTCTTTCCTTGCCCTCGCGGGCGAAGAAGTCATCAAGCAGTTTGCGCGCTTGCTGAAGCTTTCGTGTGTCTGCCTGGTCGCGAATTTTGAGGACGGAATCAGGCGACAATTGTCTGCCCTCCGATGCCGCTTGAGCCTACTCGTTCTCGGGTTTTGAGAACTTCCGGAAAGCGCAGGGAGTATCATGCGGATAACCAATGAAGCCGACGAAAACGGAGTGTAGCAATGCCTGAGTCGATGGACTGGCCGCGTCTGCAGCCTCCGCCA
>Ga0209890_10001082_pt1 | contig 12434 bp, 7 predicted proteins | sample OrgsoiDNA2013049_FD_185799 | JGI IMG/M metagenome (GOLD analysis project Ga0209890, IMG submission 185799) | Permafrost soil microbial communities from the Arctic, to analyse light accelerated degradation of dissolved organic matter (DOM) -... | ecosystem: Environmental > Terrestrial > Soil >... | reverse complement strand
GGGACCAATCCGTCAGCCGCTCCGAGCTGTTTCCTCAATGGGGCAAATCGCTTTTCCAGATTATCAATTCGCCGTCTGATGCGCTATTCTGGCGAGGAATGCGGCACGGCAATCATGATTATAGAAACGGATCCGTCCGATCGTAGCGGTGCGAAAGCTCTCCACCGGTACGAGCTCGCTGGCGCTTACGACGAGATGTTCAGCGCCGTCGACCATCCCCGAAAGCAATATCGTCCGTTGTACAACTTGCTTCTAAACCTGGGGCCGGACGAGTTGCGGCGCAGCAAATACGAGGCTGACCAATCCTTCTTCAACCAGGGAATCACTTTCACAGTTTATGGGAGTGATAAAGGTACGGAGCGGATTTTTCCTCACGATCTGCTTCCCAGAATCATCACGGCGGTGGAATGGGAAAGGATTGAGCGCGGACTGACGCAGCGGATCACAGCACTGAATCTCTTCCTCAAAGATGTCTACCATGACGGCAAAATCATTGAAGACGGCGTCGTGCCCGGGAGCATCGTCTACACCTGCAAGCATTACCGTCGTGAAATGCGCAATGTCAAAGTTCCCCGCGACGTGTACATCACGGTGGTCGGTACCGACTTGATACGAAACCCCGAGGGGAACTTTGTGGTTCTGGAGGACAATCTGCGCGTCCCCAGTGGGGTCTCTTACATGCTCACGAGCCGCCGGGTAATGAAGCAGATATTCCCTGGACTGTTTCAAAAATGTCGTGTGCGGCCAATTGAGCAGTACAGCCAGGCGCTTTTGTCGACGCTACGGTCTCTCGCTCCCGAGGGCCGTTCCGAGCCTACCGTTGTCTTACTGACGCCCGGTTCCTACAACTCTGCATACTTTGAACATACATATCTGGCTAGGCAGATGGGTATTGAGCTGGTCGAGGGACGAGATTTAGTGGTGCACGACAATGCCGTCTACATGCGAACGACCTTCGGCTTGCAGCGCGTTGATGTGATCTATCGGCGAATCGACGACGATTATCTCGATCCCCTGGTTTTCGAAAATGGTTCGGCGCTTGGAGCGGTAGGACTTTTTAATGCCTATCGTGCCGGAAACGTAGCCTTTGCAAATGCGTTGGGGACGGGCGTCGCCGACGACAAAGCTGTCTACGCCTTTGTGCCCAAAATCATTCGCTACTATCTCGATCAGGATCCGATTCTGGAAGGCGTTGAAACTTTGTTGATGTCCGATCCGGGGCAACGTGACCACGTCTGCCAGAGGTTGGATGAGTACGTGGTGAAAGCCGTGGGCGAATCAGGTGGATACGGGATGCTGATCGGTCCGCATAGCACGGAACAAGAGCGCTCCGAATTTCGACAAAAGATTTACGCCCAACCGCGAAACTATATTGCGCAACCTACAATCAATCTTTCGACCGCGCCATGTTTTGTAGACGGAATAATCGAGCCCCGTCACGTCGATCTTCGTCCTTATGTTCTCTACGGCGACAAAATCACCGTTGTCCCTGGTGGCCTGACCCGAGTGGCGTTGCGAAAGGGCTCGCTGGTAGTGAATTCCTCTCAAGGTGGAGGCTCGAAAGACACGTGGGTCTTGCAGAATTGAGATTTAGAAGAATTGGGTGACAAAACGTCATGCTTTCCCGCGTAGCCGACAGTCTGTACTGGATGAGCCGCTATTTCGAGCGGGCGGACAATGCCTCGCGTGTGCTAAAGGCGACCTACAGTCTGATTTTGAATCCAGCAAAATTTTCCACGGAAGAGCGTTGGTTTCGTGCCGTTTCCGCGCTAGCCCCCGGTGCGGCTTCTAACAACGTCGACCCACAGCGTGCTCTGTTTTTGTTGGTAGCGGATATGGAAGGAGATTTTTCGATTGTGAAATGCATAAGCGGAGCTCGCGAAAATGCCCGACAAGTCCGCGAGGAAATCAGCTCGGAGATGTGGGAGCACCTGAATCGCCTTTTCCACGACGTAACTGGCTTTGAGCTACAACCTGAAGATGATGCCGGCGCAATGCGAGTGGTGAGCCTAGTTCGCGAAGGCTCATACAGGTTTAACGGAATTACCGCCGCGACTATAAATCACGACGAGGCCTGGCATTTTATCCAGCTAGGTAAGTATATCGAAAGGGCATGCAATCTCTGCGTCATGCTTGACGCTTATTTTGTCATCGGCAAGCATGCTGATGATCTCGATTGGCTGGGCCTGTTGAGCAGTTGTGCTGCCTTTGAAGCGTATTGCAAGGCATGCACTGCCGAACTCAAACCGGAACGAATAGCGAATTTCCTCCTGCTGAAGCCCGAGTTCCCTTATTCGGTTCGTTATTCGCTGGACCGAATGCACGAGGCCTTGACTGCGATCAGCAATCTTTCCTTGAGCCGCCGGACCAAAAATGTCGAAAGATTAATCGGGCGTTTGCGATCGATGGTTGCCTACGTACAGATCGGCGAAATCATTGCCGGGTTGCACAAATATCTTGCGGCAATTATTGAGCAATGTCGCGAACTGCACGCGGCTGTTCACGACCTCTATATCGAATATCCGATTGAAGTTGCTTTTCAAAACTAAATGTTCTACGCCATTCGCCATTTTACGCGCTATCGCTACAGCCGTTTCGTCTGGCAGAGCATGATGGAGGTTCGCATGCACCCGAGAAGCGAGGGCAACCAGCGCTGTTTTGTTTTTCAGCTATCCGTAAATCCGCGCGCCCGGATTTTCGGCTATACCGATTTCTACGGCAATCTTGTCCACCACTTCGACCTGCCTTCCCGTCATGGCCAGCTCACGATCATCGCTGACGCTCTGGTAGATATTGACGCCCAGCCGTCGATTCCCGACGTCATGGAATACGAAGGTTGGCAGCAACTGGAAGAGCTCGTCGAAAAAAAGGATTACTGGGACATGTTGATGCCGAGTCATTTTGCGCGCTCATCACCGGAACTTGAACAGTTGGCGGGGGAGATCGGAGCGACCGAAAGGAAGGGCCGAAGCCCTCTGGCATTCCTCCGGGATATTGCCTCCGGTGTGCATCGCAGTTTCAGCTATGTAAAGAGGAGCACTACAGTAAATTCACCGATTGAAGATGCGCTTCGGTCACGGCAGGGGGTGTGTCAGGATTTTGCTCACATCATGATCGCACTCGTGAGAAATGCGAGGATTCCCTGTCGTTATGTCAGTGGATACCTTTACCGCAACAGCGAAAATGCGCATCCTTCGGCCGACGGCGCGACGCATGCATGGGTGGAAGCTCTTCTCCCAGGGATTGGCTGGGTAGGTTTCGATCCTACAACTAATCGACTCGCAAGTGAGAATCACATCCGCACCGCAATCGGCCGCGATTATGCCGACGTTCCACCCACCATGGGCATGATGAAGGGGAAAGCGGATACTCAGATGCAGGTTCGAGTTCGAGTGACCCCGTCGCAAGCGGTGCTCCCTCCTGACGAGGAGTTTGCGGCAGACGAAGAGTGGTCCCAATTCCTTGACGAGACCCAGCAATCTCAGTTGGCCGAAGCTCAGCAACAGCAGTAGTGAGAGTGTCCAGAGCCTTTGCAAGCGTTAATCTCGCCGTCATCAGGGACTCCTCCGGCTTACGAAACCATCTCGACCCGGGCCCGACGTGAGAGCGAATCATTGACGCGAAATTACGATCGACACTCCTGGAGTTCGATCAACGAGTTGTGACGCCCGGAAGTCACGATTGGCACCGCGAAACTTACTTCAGGGCCAGTCGCGGGAACGTTCAGTCGATAGTCGGAGGGGCACCCACACCTAAAAGATCTCATAGTACGCAACTACCTCGAACCCGGAACGTATTGCAGTGATCAGAAAATTGTACCCCACCTAGCGCCGCAGTTAAGGTAGCTTTATAGCAGCAGGTTCTGCGAGCGCCTCGGCGCCTTTACAGGTTTGTAGCAGAAGTGAGAACGAGCAGAAACTCCAGGCGTGGGCCACATGAGGGTGGATGAGCATACAGGTTGCTCTCAATCACAGAACACAGTACCGTTACGACAAGGCGGTCACAGTCGGTCCACAGGTTATACGGTTGCGTCCCGCACCGCATTGTCGAGCGCCGATTCTCAGCTACTCGCTTAGCGTCACTCCCGCCGGGCACCTTCTCCACTGGCAACTCGACGCCCACAACAATCATCTGGCGCGCCTACTTCTCCTGGATAAGACCAACGAGTTTGTGGTTGAAGTGGACCTGGTGGCGGAGCTATCCCCCTTCAATCCGTTCGATTTCTTTCTGGAACCAGGAGTCGAAGACTACCCTTTCGAATACGCTCCGGACCTGGCTAAGGATCTTGAACCCTATGGTTGGGTCGATCCGGCCGGCCCTCGACTCCAGGCGTTTCTTGGAAGGCTTTCCCGCGAGACGCGAGGAACGATCAGCTTTCTTGTTGACTTGAATCGGAGGGTACGAAACGAAATTAAGTATGTAACGCGTCTGGATCCGGGTGTCCAGACATGCGAGCAGACCCTTGAAAAGTGCATGGGGTCCTGCCGTGACTCTGCATGGCTGCTCGTGCAGATTCTCCGACATTTGGGAATCGCGGCTCGCTTCGTCTCCGGGTATCTGATTCAGTTGGCGGCTGACGAGAGAGCGTCGGAAGGTCCGAGCGGTCCGCAAACCGACTCGGCGGATTTCCACGCCTGGGCAGAAGCGTTTTTGCCGGGGGCGGGCTGGATTGGGATGGATCCGACCTCGGGCTTGTTCGCCGGCGAGGGTCACATCCCGCTCGTCTGCACCCCGAACGCATCCAAGGCAGCGCCCATCGAGGGCACGGTCGAGTTGGCCAACGTGGACTTCCAATACGCCATGTCCATTCGCCGCTTGAATGACGCACCACGGCCATCCAAGCCCTTCTCCGAGGAAGCTTGGCTGCAGGTCGAACATTTGGCGCATCGCGTCGACGCGGACCTGGAAGCGCAGGACGTGCGCATGACCATGGGCGGCGAGCCTACGTTCGTCGGCATCGACGAGCCTGAGAGCCCGCAATGGAACATCGATGCTCTGGGACCAATGAAGCGAACCCGCGGTCTCGCTCTCATCCGATGCCTCCGCGAGAAAGTTGCGCCCGGCGCAGTGCTTCACTACGGACAAGGCAAATGGTATCCAGGCGAGCCGTTGCCACGTTGGGCGCTGAGCTGCTCTTGGCGCCTCGACCGCGTCCCTGTTTGGGAGAATATCGATCTCATCGGTCGCGAAGATCAGGACTACGGCTTCGGCGCGGCGGATGCTTTCAAGTTTATAGAAGCACTCGCGCGTCGCCTCCAGGTGAGCTTCGAAAACATGCTGCCGGCGTACGACGGCGAAGGTGAGGCGACGGAGCCGGCCGGGTACATTTTGCCTATTCGCCGCCGTCAACCGGCGGGCCGGTTGTGCTGGTCGAGCCAGTTGTGGTTCGTTCGCCCGGAACGTCTGCTACTGTCGCCAGGCGATTCCCCCATCGGCTACCGCATACCAACCGAGTCGATGCCCTGGGTGGCGCCTAATGAGCTCGAATACGAGTACGAAACTGCGCCGTTCGCAAATCGGATCAAGCTCCCATCACGCCCGGACCGGCGGATGGATCTCTTCCAGAGAAGTCCTTTGACCGATTCGCTACCTGCTCTCCCGAGCACGTCCGAAACAGCGCCGGAGCTGATCCGTCCATCGCTTTGCGTACAGGCTCGAGAAGGCCGCCTGCACGTGTTTCTGCCCTATGCACCCAATCTCGCGGACTATCTCGACCTGCTCGCCGCCGTCGAGGATACGTGCCAGTATCTGCACAAAGCGGTGTGGCTGGAGGGCTACCCTCCGCCTTCCGATCCGCGGTTGCGATCCTTCAGCATCACTCCCGATCCCGGCGTTCTGGAAGTAAACCTGCCGCCCGCGAGCAATTGGGACGAACTCGAACGGATCAACACGCTGCTCTTCGAGGAAGCGCGGCACAATCGGTTGACCGCTGAAAAATTCGCCTATGACGGCAGCCATATCGCTACCGGCGGCGGCGGCCATATCGTGATCGGCGGAGCGACCGTCTTGGACAGCCCTTTCCTGCGCCGTCCGGATCTGTTGCGCAGCATGCTGGCGTTCTGGCAAAACCATCCCTCGCTCTCGTATCTGTTCGGAGGTATGTATGTCGGCCCGACGAGTCAGTCTCCGCGCGTAGACGAGGCCCGCATGGATGCCCTGTACGAACTGGAGGTCGCTTTTAGTAATTTGCCTGCGAACGACTGCCCGCCGATCACGGTAGATGGATTGTTCCGCAACCTGCTCGTCGACGTCACTGGAAACTCGCATCGCGCCGAGTTCTGCGTCGACAAGCTCTATCCCCCGGAGGGTCTCGGGTTGCGCCTGGGCTTGCTCGAATTGCGTGCCTTTGAAATGGCCCCGCATGTCAGAATGGGTCTTATAGGGATGCTGCTAATCCGCGCGTTGGTATGCGTGTTTTGGAAACATCCGTTCGAAGGCAGCCTTGTCCGTTGGGGCACCGCGCTTCATGACCGTTTCATGCTGCCGCATTTTGTCAGACGCGACTTGTCCGATGTCCTCACCTACTTGCGCAGGGCTGTCTACAATTTCGAGGAGAAGTGGTTTGCTGCGCATCTGGAGTTTCGCTTTCCGAAGATCGGGTCGATCACTGCGGAGGGGGTCGAACTGGAGCTCCGCCATGCCCTCGAGCCTTGGAACGTGCTCGCAGAAGAAACTACTTCCGGCCGAACGGTTCGCGCCGTGGACTCGTCCTTCGAGCGGATTCAAGTGAAGGTGTCTGGGTTCACCCCGGAATCCCGCTACGTGGTTGCATGCAACGGTCGCAGGGTGCCGCTCTATTCTACTGGCAAGCATGGAGAGACTGTCGCTGGCGTACGGTATCGCGCCCGCCAGCTGTCGGCGGTGTTACATCCAACAATTCCCGTTCATGCGCCCCTGATCTTCGACATTGTTGACCGCTGGAAAGAGCGTTCGATAGGCCGATGTGCCTACCATGTGGGATCACCCGACGGCCACGCCTACAGAGGCCGCCCAGGGAACGCAACTGAGGCCGCAGATCGCCGTTGGCACCGATTCCAAAGATCCGAGGACGCTACGCCCGCAATGATAGAGGTCCCGGAGGAAGAAACCAATCCGATCTTTCCTATGACTCTAGACCTGCGGTTGCCTCCGCCCGGAAAACAGACCCCCGTTGAGAAGCCGGGGCTTATCCCATGACTGTGGATTTATATCAACCTCCGCTCCGCTACGGAGATGCCTATGACGAATTGTCGGCCGATGGCGTGACTCCTCGCCCTCACTGGGCACACCTGATGGAGTCGCTTCGGGCGATCGGCCCCGAGGAGTTGGGGCGACGCTGGAGCCGTGCCGAGCGCCGCATTCTCGAAAACGGGATCACGTATAACATTTACGGCGATCCACTCGGGGCACGTCGGGCTTGGCAGATCGATGTCGTTCCGCTACTGATTCCGGCGAACGAGTGGCGCTTCATCGAATCGGGCATCATTCAGCGCGCCCAGTTGCTCAATCTGCTCCTCGAGGATCTCTACGGGGCACAGGATCTGGTGGCGCAGGGCCACTTTCCTGCTCCACTTCTCTACGCCAACCCCGCATTTCTCCGGCCGCTCGTGGGCGTGCGTGTTCCCGCGCACAGCTATCTGCATATGCTGGCGGTCGATCTAGCCCGTTCGCCCGACGGCCAGTGGTGGGTGCTGGCCCATCGCACGCAAGCGCCTTCGGGCAGCGGCTATGCGCTGGAGAACCGCACCATCGTCTCCGATGTTCTACCCGATCTCTTCCGTACCTCGAACGTATTGCGCCTCGCCCCATTTTTCCGTGCGCAACGCGAAGCACTCACCAACCTCGCCCAGCGCGAAAATCCGCGAATCGTATTGCTTACCCCCGGACCGCTCAACGAGACTTACTTCGAACACTCGTATATCGCACGCTATCTGGGATTCACTCTCGTTCAGGGAGCGGACCTGACAGTGCGAAATCGCCGCGTGCATCTCAAGACCGTCGATGGACTGGAGAACGTCGATGTCATTTTGCGTCGTGTGGACGATAGCTTTTGCGATCCGCTCGAGCTGCGGAGCGATTCGCTTCTGGGCGTGCCCGGCCTCGTCGACGCTATCGTGGCTGGAAATGTGAAGGTAGCAAACGCACTGGGAAGCGGTCTGATTGAGACGGCCGCAATCATGCCCTTTCTCCCCGGCCTCTCGACAGAATTGCTGGGCGAGAAGCTCAAACTTCCGTCGGTCGCCACCTGGTGGTGCGGGCAGACGTATGCTCTCGATTGGGTGCTCAACCATCTCGATTCCGTGGTGGTGAAACCGGCGTTTCCCTCACGCGGTATGGAACCGGTGTTTGGGGCCGAACTCCCGCACGCCGAGAAGGGCAAGTTTGCCGAGGAATTGCGGGCCCGCCCGTACGAGTATGTGGCCCAGGAGCAAGTCGCTTTGTCCACTGCGCCAGTCTGGGACAACGGATGTCTCAACTCGCGCAGCGTGGTGCTGCGCACTTACGTGCTCAATACCGGCAGCGGGTGGATTGCGATTCCCGGAGGACTGGTACGTGTTGCCGAAGCGGAGGGATCGGTAGTCTCAATGCAGCGCGGCGGCCACAGCAAGGACGCATGGGTCCTGTGGGACGAACCAGTCGATACGTTCAGTATGCTGCGCCCGCGGAATGAGCCCGTGGAGTTGCGCCGAGTCCCGCGGGTTGTGCCTAGCAGTGTCGCTGACAATGCCTTCTGGTTGGGCCGATATGTCGAGCGAGCCGAAAATGTTGCACGGATCTTACGCGCCATGATCCCTCGCGTTCGGCGCGCAGAGGAAGCAGAGCTGGTCTGCCTTGTCCGCCTGCACAGCTGCCTGGAGTCGCGGCACAGCAAATTGCCAAAGCCTAAACACAGACGGCCGACCTCTGTTGAACTTGAACAGGAAATGAGCGCGCTGTTGACGGATGCCAAGCGGCCCGACAGCTTGGCTTGCACTCTGACGGAGGTATCCCGGATTGGCGGCAATATTCGCGAGCGCTTGTCCGCTGATATGATGTTCCTCCTCGGCCAGATGCGGGACTCAATTCAGATCGGGCCTGACACACCGTTCCTCGAGTATCCGGCGATGTTGACCGATTGTTTGGAACTACTGTCTGCATTTTCCGGGATGGAGCGGGAAAACATCAACCGAGGAGTGGGCTGGTTGTTCATGACCATTGGGCGGCGGCTCGAGCGCGCGATCTATCTGACCCGGCAACTGCGCGAGATCACTACGCCTTTGACTGAGCAGGACTGGTCGCTCTTGGAATGCTTGATCGAGGTTGCGGATAGCTCCATGACCTACCGAGCTCGGTACTACACAACCCTGCAGCCCTTAGCGGTGTTGGATGTGCTCTTGGCGGATGAGACGAATCCCCGCTCTTTGGACTTTCAACTGAGCCACCTCGCGGCTCTCTATCAAAAACTTCCTCGGCACCTCGCGGTTGACTTGAAGGCGATGCGGGCTGCTCTGGGATTGTTACGCAGTTTCGATTTGCGAAAAGTAAAGTACCCATTGCCGGGTGCCGCGGCGGCGAATGGTTCCGATGGACTCTCCCGGCTTGCGAGTTTCCTCCGGGAGCTGGAACGATTGCTTCCTTCCTGGTCGAATAACTTATCGAGCAGATACTTCAGTCACGCCCGGACTTTGCCGATCACCATAGGCCAATGATCTATAGAATCGTTCACCGGACCACATACAAATACAAATATCCTGTCTCGGTCGGAAACCACGTGGCGTGCCTGAAGCCGCGCGCTTTGCCGCACCACCAGTTGTCTCTGAGCGAACTGCATATCCAGCCGCGCCCAGCAACGCGCACCGAGCGGGTGGACTTTTTTGGGAACCGTCTCTGCTTTTTCACCATACAGGAGCCGCACAGGGAATTGGTGGTAGAGGCGCGGAGCGAAGTGATCATGGAGGGGAATCCGGCGCCTTGGCCTCAACTGCCGTTGCCTTGGGAAGACGCGGCCAAATCGGTTCCCAACGATCCTAGCCCAGCGGGGCGCGAAGCCTGCCAGTTTGGATTTGAGTCGCCGCGCATCCGGCTACAGCCGGAGTTTGCCGCGTATGCCCTCCAGTCGTTCATGCCCGGGCGACCGATGCCAGAAGCGCTTTTAGATCTTACCGCACGCATCCACAAGGATTTCCGCTTCGATTCGAAAGCGACGAACGTCCGGACGCCAACCGAAGAGGTCTTCCGGAAACGGCGGGGGGTGTGCCAAGATTTCGCACACTTGCAAATCGCCTGCCTCCGCTCCCTGAATCTCGCGGCACGTTATGTAAGCGGATACCTTCGAACGTATCCACCTCCCGGGCAGCCGAGGCTGGTGGGCGCCGACGTGTCCCACGCCTGGGTGTCTGCCTATTGCCCGGGAATCGGCTGGCTTGACGTGGATCCCACGAACAACATTGTCCCCTCGAATGGCCACGTGACGCTCGCCTGGGGCCGGGACTATGGTGACGTAAGTCCTCTGCGCGGCTTAATCCTCGGCGGTGGAGCTCATACGCTGAAAGTCGCCGTTGACATGGAACCGCTCGATTCCTAGTGGTCGGGAGAGCCAATACCCTGCCTGAGTTTCTTATCCTGTTCGTGCCTAGCGGACCTGTGGCACATTTTCCGCAATTTCATCCGTCCAAACTTTAAAGCTCTCCAGAGTATTTTGGCCGAACGTGGTCGCGATGGCGACATCGGCCGCATCGCGGCCTCGCGCGATCAGCACTCGTCCAATCCGGGGCACGTTATTCCGTGCATCGAACGTGTGCCAGTCGCCACCGAGATAGACTTCAAACCACGCTGCAAAATCCATCACGCCATAGGGCGGCAGCGTCCCCATGTCGCCAAGGTATCCGGTGCAGTACCGCGCCGGAATATTCATGCAGCGGCAGAGCGCGATAGCCAGGTGCGCGTAGTCGCGACAGACCCCCACACCTTCGTTGAACGCCTCCCAAGCTGTCCGAGTGGGGCGCGCTTTCTGATAATCGAAAACGATATGGCTGTGGACAAAATCGCAGATCGCCTGGACGCGCGCCCATCCCGGCGTTGACTGACCGAATCGCGACCAAGCTGCCCAGGACAGGAGATCGGTCTCGCAATACCGGCTGCCCAACAGAAAGACCAGAGTCTCTTCTGGCAAATCCTGCAAATCGTGCTGTTGAGCGGAGGTGGTCAGCACGTCGGTCTTTCCCGAGTCTCTAACCACTCCGGTGCTTTTCAGGCGAATCCTCCCGATAGGCGCCACAATCCGGGTGCACCAGTTTCCGAAGCCGTCCCGATACGCCGTGATTGGCGTCTCCGGATCGGTGGTCAGGCAATCGGCACTGACCATATCCGAGGCGCGGGAGTAATGGACGTTGATCATGAGTATCATCGGCGTCCTTTGTGGACAGTTAAAGACTAATTCATAGCCGACCCGAATGAGCATGCAGGTTTCCTTCCGCAAACGATCTCAGGAACTTCAGTTGTCGAAGACCGAAATGACGCGCTGACCAAGTTGCAACCGAACGGCCTCGCTCAACAAGCAGCTACGGCGGCTACTCCGACCGTTGCGGCAATCAGCTTCGCTGCTACAACTTCCAGCCACGCCCTTACTCTATCTTACAGAAATGATGCGGCCTTGCGGTGGAGGGCGTGCTGTTCAAGCATAGGAAAATCAAAATCTCGTATTCGGCGTAAACGAGGCACTGTCGCGGGTCGAGTGGGTGTCAGCTGGTGGAAGAAGCAATCAAGGTCGTTCCGCATGGGCGAATTTGCGGCTGTCGGACAGTCGCTTGTTGACGCGCTCATAGCGATTGAAGAAACGCCAGCAGCGCCTTTTTATCCGCGGGCGTCAGCTTGGAGAAACGCTCGGTCACCTCCTCGGCCTCTTTCTGGTGACGGCGAATCGCATCGCCGAGTTCCAGCGATGCGCCGTCGTGCATCAGACGCGCGCGCAGACGCAATCCCCAGAGCGGAGCTGTTCTGAGCTTGTTGCGCGCGCAGAGCGTATCCCGCAACAGATCGGGGTGCTTTTCTCCTTCAAGCACTGCGGTCTGATAGCTCTCGCTGCATTCATCCTCAGTCTTTCCTTTTTGGCGCTGCGCCGTTTCCGTTGCGCGTGCGGTGTCCTGTTCCCGCATGCGCCTCTCGACCCGCTCGCGGCCGAAGTGTTCCACCAGCGCAATTGAGATGCCGTCTCCCGTGCCAACGTTGTGGAGCAGGAAATCGCTGTACGGGTGAATGGTCTTGTTTTCGAGCGCGCCGGGATGGAGACCCGGGCCCCCTGGAGCGGCAGGACTCTTCCCGGTGACGATCGTCTCCACATGGCAGCTTGCGCAGCCGATTTTCGCAAACAGTTGAGCGCCGTCGCCCATGGCAAAATCCGAAGGCTGCAAGGCTATTCCCCGGCCATGCTGGTGCACGACTCACGAATACTCCAAGTGACCCTGTTCGGGACGTTG
>Ga0209890_10001081_pt1 | contig 12436 bp, 16 predicted proteins | sample OrgsoiDNA2013049_FD_185799 | JGI IMG/M metagenome (GOLD analysis project Ga0209890, IMG submission 185799) | Permafrost soil microbial communities from the Arctic, to analyse light accelerated degradation of dissolved organic matter (DOM) -... | ecosystem: Environmental > Terrestrial > Soil >... | reverse complement strand
GCTTATTCCGCTGCGCCGCAATTCACCGACCAGGGCAGGGATGGTCTCGATCTCGTTGGGCCGGTTTCGGGCATCCAGCCCCACCGCGGTTCTGGGATAGGTGTCCCCCATGCCGCGGACGGTATGTGAAATGAACGGCTTGAGCAGCGCGGCGGGGATATTGTCGACGCAATAAAAGTCGATGTCCTCGAGCATGTGCAGAGCGACGCTCTTGCCCGAGCCCGAAAGCCCGCTCACGATGATGAGCCGCATCGCCGGACGCCCTTTAAGCTACACCGAAGAGCGGGCCTTGATCACGTCCTCGGCGTGATGGTCCGTGGCCTTTTCCTTGTGTTTCTTGACGCAGCGATCGAGTTTGTCGGCGAGGGCGTCGATGGCGGCATACATGTTGGTTTCGGTGGCATCGGCGTAGATCTTGTTTCCGCGCAGCATGAGAGTGGCTTCGGCCTTGTGGCCGAATTTTTCGACGGTGAGCACGCAGTGAACGTCGATGAGCTGCTCAAAATGGCGTGAGATGCGCTCGAATTTCTTGATGACGTAAGCGCGCAGTGAGTCGGTTACTTCGACATGGTGACCGCTGAGATCGAGCTGCATGAGACCTCCTTTCTAACGTTGATTACGACGCGCGGGCAGCCGCTCGCTTCCGTTCGTTGGACGGCGCGATCTGCATGCCCTCGCGATACTTGGCAACGGTGCGCCTCGCCACCGGTATGCCTTCCTGCGACAGAATCTCCGCGAGCTTGCTGTCGCTCCACGGATTATCCGGATTTTCCTGCGAAATCAATTTCTTGATCTTGGCGCGAATGGCGGTGGAAGACATTTCCGTGCCGTCGGCCGCCTCGACATGACTGGAAAAGAAATACCGGAACTCGAACACGCCGCGCGGCGTGTGCATGTACTTGGCGGTGGTGACGCGTGAAATCGTCGATTCATGCATTTCCACAGCTTCGGCGACGTCCTTGAGAATGAGCGGCTCCATGGCTTCTTCGCCGAGTTCAAAGAAGCTCGTTTGCCGCTGCACGATGCAGCGCGCCACCTTGATCAAAGTCTCGTTGCGGATCTCGAGACTGCGCATCAGCCAGCGCGCCTCCTGCAATTGCGTGCGCAGCATGGCGTGGTCCGCGGAGCGGGAAATCAAATTTGCGTAGGCGCTGTTGACACGCACGCGCGGCACCGTCGCCTGGTTGATCTCGACGATCCAGCCGTGTTCGGTGCGCCGCACGAAGACATCCGGGATCACGTATTCCGCTTGCGCCGGGTTGACCGCCGCCCCGGGGCGCGGATGACAGGAGCGCACCAGCGCCAGCGCCATCTCCAAGTCACTTTCGCTGCAGCGCAACTGCCTGCGCAACAGCACCAATTGCTGGCCGGCGACCAGATCCAGGTGCTCCAGCGCCACGCGAATCGCGGTATCCCGGGCCGGCGTGTCCGCGTGCAGTTGCCGCAGCTGCAGGGCGATGCACTCACCCAGGCTGCGCGCGCCGACGCCGGCGGGTTCGAGCGATTGAACCGCGGCGAGCACGCGTTCCACGTCCTGGGGCGTGGCCTCGATCTCCGGAAGCAGGCTCAAGCGGATATCTTCGAGATCGTCCTTGAGATATCCGTCATCGGTGACGGCGTCGGTGATGACGCGCGCAATGGCCATGTCGATGGCCGACAGCTTGGCGAGCTCCAGCTGTTCGATGAGCTGTTCCTGCAGGGTTTGACCATGCTGGTCGCTGAAATCGCTGCTGCGGTCATCATCGCCCGACCAGGGGGTATCCGACGGCCCGCTGGTTTGCTCGCCCCAGGCTTCATCGGCAATTTCGACCTCGGGCTCTTCGCGCTGCTCGCTGGGCGTGCTCTTGCCGTCCAACTCGGCGTATTTTTCTTCGGGCGCGAGCTCGTCGCGCTCGCGTACGGGTTCGCCCAAGGCGTCCGCGGCCTCCTCCTCCGCTTCGAGCATCACATTGGTCTCGAGCGTCTCGCGGACATGCGCCTGCAGGTCGAGCGAGGGCAGCTGCAGCAGCCGGATGGCCTGCTGCAGCTGCGGGGTCATGGTGAGCTGCTGCCCGATGCGAAGCTGCAGACTTGGCTTCAACATAGTTCTTTCAAATCCAAGCCTACAGTTTGAAATCCTGGCCCAAGTACACCTCACGGACCTGCGGGTTGGCAAGAATCTGATCCGCAGATCCGGAAGCGAGCACCGTGCCCTGACTCACGATATATGCGCGCGCACAGATTCCGAGAGTTTCGCGCACATTATGATCGGTAATGAGCACGCCGATGCCCTTGTCGGACAAGTGCTTGATTATTCGCTGGATATCGGCAACGGACAGGGGGTCTACACCGGCAAACGGCTCGTCCAGCAGGATGAACCTGGGGTCCGCCGCCAGGGCGCGCGCGATTTCCACCCGCCGGCGCTCGCCGCCGGAAAGACTCATTCCGAGGCTGTCGCGAACATGGCCGATATGCAGCTCCCCCAACAGCTCCTTGAGGCGTGCGGTGCGCCCCCCGTCATCGAGGCCGGGCCGCGTCTCCAGAATCGCCATGATGTTGTTGGCCACCGACAGCCGGCGAAACACCGAGGGCTCCTGCGGGAGATACCCCAACCCCAGCTGCGCCCGCCGATGCATGGGCAGGCGGCTGATGTCGCGGTTGTCCAAGAAGATCTCGCCGTGCTCGCACCGGGTGAGGCCGACGATCATGTAGAACGCCGTGGTCTTGCCGGCGCCGTTGGGCCCGAGCAGGCCCACGACCTCGCCGCTCTCGACCTCCAGCGACAAATCCCGCACTACCTGCCGTGATTTATAACTCTTGGCGAGGTTCAGGGCTCGCAATATGCTCATGGTTTGGGTTTGGCGGGCGGCGTGATGATGATGTGCACCCGCTGGGAACCCTGTTCCGAGGCTTCCGCGACGATATTCTGCGCAAGCACGTTGTACTTGAGCGATTCGCCGCGAATCTCGTTCTGGCCGTCGCTTAACCACGCATTTTTAGAAAAGTGCACTACTCCCTTGGCTACATCGTAGTCGATGGAATCAGCACGCCCTTTTGCCACCTTTCCTGATTTGGCAAGCGGCTGCTCGAATGCGGCGGGTTTGCCGTTGACGATGGCTTTGGACAAGAGCTTTTTGGCGAAAGTGATTTCGGCCTCGTCGGAGGTGAGCTGTCCTTGATCCATGGTAATTTTTACATTGCCGCGAAACACCCAATGGCCGTTTTCGAAATCCACCCCGGTGCCCTGGGCGACGTCAGCGACGATGGACATATTGCCTTGAGAGAGGCGCACCTTCCGGTAGATCAAGTTATTATTTTTGAGGTCCATTTCAGAGGACTGTGCCTCGATCAAGATCGCTTGCTGTTGCCGATCCACGTGAGCCGCAACGCTCACGGAAGTCTGCAGCGCGAGTGCGACGAGTGCGACGAGTGCGAAAGCTTTAAGGTTGAAAGCGGCCATTGACCTTCGATTCTAAGCGCAACGTGCGCTCTTTCAAATTTGCGACGAGACCGCGTGCGGTCAAGACATGGCCTCCGAATTCGATCCGCACGTCGCTCTTGGTGCTCGCGACCGCGTCGGGGACGTCGTAGCTCAAGGTATCGGTGCGCACCACGGCCGAGCCTTCGCGACCCGTGCCTTCGCCCTGCAGACGGACGTTGCCCGTCACGTCGACCACCTTGCCGTCGGGTTGGACGTGCGCCACATCGCCCACCATGACCCACGCCTCTCCGTTCGAGGCCTGGTACAAGACCCGGACGTTGTAAAGCGCCACCTCGTTGCCATGCGCGATTTGATCGATGCGCTCGGCTTCGATGCGAATACCGGGATTGCCGGCGAGATCGTAGTCGGTAAGCACGGCGTTTTTCAAATAGTAGCCCGGCATTTCCGCCTGTTTGGCGTCGGTCTTGGTCTGGAGCCGGCGTACCGGTGAAGTGAAGATCCAGGTGCTAATGACCAACGCCACGATCGCGAGCACGGTAAAAACCCTGAACAGCATCAGCGCCGCCCGGCGCGTGCGCGAAGCAGGGCGTCGCACAGCTCGCGCACCGCACCGCAGCCGCCGTTTGCCCGGGCGACCCAATGCGCCGCGGCCAACACCACGGGATGCGCGTCCGCGACCGCGCCGGCGACACCGACCGCCGACATCAGGGGTAGATCGGGCGTGTCGTCGCATAGGCAGGCGCAGTTCAGGGGATTAAGCCCCAAGCGCTGCGTCAGGCGCTCGAGCGCGGCGACTTTGTCGCTGCACGCTTGGACGACGTGGGGTACACCGAGTTCGCGCATGCGCGTGACGAGGGCGGCCGAGCGGCGTCCGCTGAACGCCGCCACGGCGACGCCGGCGGCCATGAGGAGCTTGATCCCATGGCCGTCGCGTACATGGAACACCTTGAGAGCCTCGCCATGGATGGAGAAATACAAGCGGCCGTCGGTGAGCACCCCATCGACGTCCAGTATGACCAGTTGGATCCGCACCAGCGGCGTCGCCTTGCGCGCCTTCAAACCACACCCGCGCGCAACAGATCGTGCACGTTGAGCGCGCCCACGATCTTATTGTCCGCATCGACCACGACCAGCGAGGTAATGCGATGGGTCTCCATCAGGTGCACCGCTTCGGCCGCAAGCGCCGTGGGACGCACGGTCTTCGCGCGGCGGCTCATCACCTGGTCCATGCGGGTGGCGCGCAAATCAACGGACGCGTCGAGCGCGCGCCGCAAATCGCCGTCGGTGAATACGCCGAGGAGGCCCATGGCCTCATCCACGATGGCCGTCATGCCGAGGCCCTTGCGCGTCACTTCCATCAGCCCCTCGGCCAGCGGCGTGCCGGCCCGCACGGTCGGAATGGCTGCGCCCGTGCGCATCACATCGTTGACGTGCAGCAGCAGACGTCTTCCCAAGCTTCCTGCCGGGTGCGAGCGCGCAAAATCCTCTTCGGTGAAGCCGCGCGCCTTCAACAGCGCGACGGCGAGCGCATCACCCACCGCGAGCGCGGCCGTCGTGCTCGCGGTGGGCGCCAGATTGAGCGGGCAGGCCTCGGCCGGTACCCCGATGTCGAGATGCACCGTCGCGACCCGTGCCAGCGCAGAACTCCTGTTGCCCGTAAAGGCGATCAGCGGCACGCCTAAGCGCGCGATCACGGGCACAATGGTCAGAATCTCGTCGGTTTCGCCCGAATTGGACAGGGCAAGCACCGCGTCGTCCCGCGTGATCATGCCGACATCCCCGTGGCTCGCCTCGCCGGGATGCACGAAAAACGCCGGCGTGCCGGTGCTCGCCAACGTCGCGGCGATTTTTCCGCCGATATGGCCGGACTTGCCCATTCCGGTCACCACGATGCGTCCACGGCAGTCAAGACAAATGCGGCAGGCGCGTGCAAACTCCTGCCCTAAGCGCGGCACCTGCGCGCGCAGACCGTCGATCTCGACGGTGAGCGCCTGGCGGCCGAGATCGACGAGGTCTTCGTCGGTGAACTTGAGATTCATCGGTGGATGATACCGCGTAAACTTGAAAAATTTGCAGGAGCGGGCATGAACCCACTTGAGATAGCGCAGATCATCGAAACCGGGTTGGCCGGCAGCAGGGCGCTCGTCAAGAGCGACGACAATGTGCATTTCGAGGCCGTGGTCATTTCGCCCGCGTTTGCGGGAAAGCGTTCCGTGCAGCGCCATCAATTGGTCTATGGCACCTTGGGGAAGGCCATGGGCAATGAGATTCATGCGCTAGCGCTGCAGGTATTTACGCCGGAGGAATTCGGAGCGCTCGACCGTGGATAAATTGCAGATTCAAGGCGGCATCCCGCTCGAGGGCGAGATCCGAATTTCGGGCGCGAAAAATGCCACTTTACCTATTTTGGCGGGTTGCCTGCTGGCGGACGGCCCGGTCACGGTGTCGAACGTCCCGCACTTGCAAGACGTCACCACGATGATCGAACTGCTCGGGCGCATGGGCGTGTCGGTGACCATCGACGAAAAAATGCGCATCGAGGTCGATGCCTCGACCATCAAGGAATACTTCGCGCCCTACCAACTCGTAAAAACCATGCGCGCGTCGATTCTGGTATTGGGCCCGCTGCTGGCGCGTTTCGGCCGCGCCGATGTCTCCCTGCCCGGCGGCTGCGCGATCGGGGCGCGTCCGGTCAACATCCACGTGGCGGGACTGCAGGCGATGGGCGCCGATATTCATATCGAGAACGGCTACATCAAGGCGCGCGCGGGCCGGCTCAAGGGTGTGCGTCTGGTGCTCGAAACGGTCACGGTCACCGGCACCGAGAATCTCATGATGGCCGCCGCACTGGCGGACGGCGAGACCGTGCTCGAGAACGCCGCGCGCGAGCCCGAGGTGGTCGATCTGGCCAATTTCTTGATCGCGATGGGCGCCAAGATCAAAGGCGCCGGGACGGATAGGATCGTCATCGAAGGGGTGAAGCGCCTCAACGGCACGGCCTACGAAGTGCTGCCCGATCGCATCGAGGCCGGCACTTATCTCGTGGCGGGCGCCATTACGGGCGGCCACATTCGCGTCAAGAATACCCGGCCGGAGCATTTGGATGCGGTCGTCGGCAAGCTGCAAGAGGCCGGCGCCAAGGTTCAAGTCGGCGATACCTGGATCGAGGTGGATATGCGCGGACGCCGGCCGACTGCGATCGATATTCGCACCGCGCCGTATCCGGCCTTCCCGACGGATATGCAGGCCCAGTTTGCCGCGCTCAATACCGTCGCCAGCGGCGTCGGCACCATCATCGAAACGATTTTCGAGAATCGCTTCATGCACATGCTGGAAATGCGCCGCATGGGCGCGGAGATCCGGCTGGAGGGCAACACCGCGATCATCAAGGGAGTCGAGAGGCTCACCGCAGCGCCGGTAATGGCCACCGACCTCCGTGCCTCCGCAAGCCTCGTGCTGGCGGGACTCGTGGCCGACGGCCGCACCGAGATCGAGCGCATTTATCACATCGATCGCGGCTATGAAGCGATCGAGGAAAAGATGCAGCAATTGGGAGCCAAGATCCGGCGCACGCCCTAATGGCCAAGGCGGCGCTCTCCTAAGTTATTCAGGTTGCATCGGGCGCGTAGGCCGTTCCAGCACCTTGAGATTGACCTTGTAGGGCTGGCGGCCGTGCTTTCCCCCGAGTTCCACCTGGACGCCCGGCGGCAGTGCCGCCACCCGGCTGACGAGGTCCTGGGCGCTGCGAACCGGTTCATTGCCGAGCCCCGTCACCAAGTCGCCGGGCCGCACGCCGGCCTCGTATGCCGGACTATTCACCAGGATGTTCACCACCGTTACACCGCCGCCCGCGGCCATCCCGAGTTGCGCCGCCTGCTCATCCGACAGGTCCTGAGGCACGAAACCCAGCCAGCCGCGGACCACGTGGCCATGCTTCAAGATTTGCTCCATGACGCCGCGCACGAGATTGATGGGAATTGCAAAACCGATCCCTTCGGGTCCGCCATTGGCGCGGTTCAGCACGGCGGTATTGATGCCGACCAGATCGCCCTGCGCGTCGATGAGCGCGCCGCCGGAGTTGCCGAGGTTGATGGCGGCATCGGTTTGAATGAAATTCTCGAAAGTCGCGAGCCCCAATTGACCGCGGCCGGTGGCGCTCACGATGCCCTGCGTGACCGTCTGGCCTATGCCGTAGGGATTGCCGATCGCGAGCACGATATCGCCCACGCGCAACGTATCCGAACGGCCCACGGGCATGATGGGCAGCTCGGGCGTGTCCAGATGCAGAATGGCAATGTCCGTGTCGGGATCCTGCCCGACAATGGTCGGTTCGGCGATGCGACCGTCGCTGAGCTGCGCTCGGATCGATTCCGCACCCGCGATGACGTGCTGATTCGTCACGATGGTGCCGGCGGTGTCGACGATGACCCCCGATCCCAGGCTGCGTTCGACGCGCTGCCGATAGCTCGGCCAAAAATCGCCGAACAACTGATTGAGTACGGGTGCCCGGGTGCGTTCTGTGACAACGCGCGCGGTGTAAATATTGACTACGGCGGGCGCCGCGCGCGCCACCGCATCGGCGAAGCTTCGCATGACGACGGTTGGGCGGGACGCCGCGGCCGGCGTCGATTGCGCCGGAATGGCGGCCTTTCCCAGGAGCGCGGGCTTCCACCAGACTACTAGAAACGCCGCGGCGAGTCCGACCACCACCGCTCTCAGCAAAAAACTCAACTGCACGCGAGTGTTCTGCAATGAATATCGCCCCACGAGCCTTAAAGGACAGCCACTTAATCTGTGTATAATGCGCTCCCAATATTCTTTGGGAAACACTAATGAATGATGAGGTTGACCATAGCCGGCGCCGTTTGTTGACGGCGGCCACAGTCGGCACGGGAGCGATCGGCGTTGCGTTCGCGGCGGTGCCTTTCTTGGCGTCGTGGCAGCCGAGCGCGCGGGCCAAAGCGCTCGGCGCTCCGGTCGAAGTGGATGCATCCAAGCTCGAGGCCGGACAGATGTTGAAGGTGGTGTGGCGCGGCCAGCCGGTATTCGTCGTACGGCGAGTCAAGGCCATCTTGGGACAACTCGGCGACCACGATGCAATGCTGGCCGATCCCAACTCCAACGATTCCATTCAGCCCGGCTACATAAAATCCAGCGGCCCCGCGCGTGCGCGCAATCCCGAATACTGGGTGGGCTTGGCGGTATGCACGCACTTAAGCTGCTCGCCCCTGGGCGCGTTCGAAGCGAACAATTCGTTTCAAGTGGCCGGGACCGACTTGGGCGCGAATTGGCCCGGCGGGTTCTATTGCCCCTGTCATGGCTCGAAGTACGATATATCCGGCCGGGTCTTCAAGAGCATGCCGGCTCCGAAGAACCTGACCGTACCGCCCTATGCGTTCGCCGACGCTGCGCGTCTCGTCATAGGCGTCGACGACGCCCCCAAGACAGTTTAGCGAGGAGAGATCACGCGATGGCCGCAGCACCAGAGTCCGCCGACTTAAGCAAGGGCGGAGGTTTCATTGGCTGGATCGATCAGCGCTTTCCGCTGACTAAATTGTGGAAAGAGCAGGTCGCCGAGTACTACGCGCCGAAGAACTTCAACTTCTGGTACTACTTCGGTTCTCTCGCAATGTTGATCCTCGTGAACCAGCTGGTGACGGGGATTTTCTTGACGATGCACTACAAGCCCTCGTCGGCGGAAGCGTTCTCCTCGGTCGAGTACATTATGAGAGACGTGGACTGGGGCTGGCTGATCCGCTACCTGCACTCGACCGGCGCATCGGCGTTTTTCATCGTGGTCTACCTGCACATGTTCCGTGCGCTCCTGTACGGCTCGCACCGCAAGCCCCGCGAACTCCTGTGGATCTTCGGCTGTTTGATCTTCGTGCTGCTCATGGCCGAGGCATTCATGGGCTATGTGCTGCCCTGGGGCAACATGAGCTATTGGGGCGCGCAGGTCATCGTGTCGCTGTTCGGCAGCGTGCCGTATATCGGGGGCGCCTTGGTCGACTGGATTCGCGGCGACTATAACATTGGGGATGCCACGCTCAACCGGTTCTTCGCCCTGCACGTGGCCGCGCTGCCGCTGGCGCTGATTTTCCTGGTGATCGCGCACCTCATGGCCCTGCATGAGGTGGGCTCGAACAATCCCGACGGCATCGAAATCAAGAAGTACAAGGACGCGCAGGGGCACCCCCTCGACGGCATCCCCTTTCACCCGTATTACACGGTGAAGGACTTGTTCGGCGTGGCGGGATTTCTGCTGCTATTTTGCGGCGTGGTTTTCTTTGCGCCGACCTTCGGCGGCCTGTTCCTGGAATCGCCGAATTTCGAACCCGCCAATCCGCTGCAGACACCGCCCCATATTGCGCCCGTATGGTACTTCACGCCGTATTACGCCATGTTGCGGGCAGTACCCTCGTTCGCGGGCACGCAGGTCTGGGGCGTGATGGTGATGGGCGCCGCCATCGTGGTGCTGTTCTTCGTGCCATGGCTGGATCGTTCGCCGGTGCGCTCGATCCGCTACCGCGGGCCCATTTACAAGGTCATGCTGACCATCTTCGCTTTGTCATTCATCTCGCTGGGAATCTGCGGCTTGAAGCCGCCGGCGGGTATCTACCCGACGCTGGCCAAAGTCAGCACGATTTTGTACTTTGCTTTCTTTTTGCTGATGCCCTGGTACACGAAATTCGACAGCGTGAAGCCGGTGCCGGAAAGGGTCACGGGACATGCTTAAAAGCTGCGTATTGTTGGGTTTCGCGCTCCTTTCCGCGGGCACGGCGATGGCCGAGGAGGGAGGTATCGCGCTGCTGCAGTCCGGCACGGACATCAGGAACACCGGGTCCTTACAGCGCGGCGCGCGCAATTTCATGAATTACTGTTCCGGCTGCCACTCGCTCAAATATTTGCGCTACAACCGCATGGCGGCGGATCTTAAGATCCCCGAAACGGAGCTTTCCGCCAATTTGATGCTCACCTCGGACAAGCCCTTCGATACCATCAACTCGGCGATGCCGAAGGACTCGGAAACTTGGTTCGGCAAGCAGCCGCCGGATCTGTCGCTAATGGCCAGAGCGCGCGGAGTGGACTACATTTATTCGTTTCTCAAAGGCTTTTACGTCGATAAAACCCATCCGTGGGGCGTGAACAATTTGTACCTCCCCGGCGCTGCAATGCCGCATGTGCTCGCCGAGAGACAGGGTCTGCAAAAGCCGGTGTTCAAGAACGAGCCGGACGAGCGCGGCAGCGCCAGGATGGTGCTGGAGGGAGTCGAATCAATGACCCCGGGCGCCTTGAAGCCAGAGGAGTATGATCAGTTCGTCCGGGACATCGCGAATTTTCTCGATTATGCCGGTGAGCCCGTCAAGGGGAAGCGCCAATCGATGGGCGTTTTTGTGACGCTATTTTTGCTGGTGTTCTTTGTGTTCGCCTACTTGCTGAAGAAAGAGTATTGGAAGGAGGTACACTGACGCAAGCAGCGGGGACTCCCGTTTGTCGTTGATCCCTAGGAGTTCGCGTTTGTGGCACGTCGCTCGGTGATGACACTGTTTTCCGCGCCGGCTGACCCCTGGAGTCACCGGACGCGCATAGTGCTTGCCGAAAAGGGAATCGCGATCGAATTGGTCAATGTCGACCTGAACGACCTGCCGGAAGACCTGCTCGACCTTAATCCCTACCACAGCGTGCCGACCTTGGTGGATCGAGACTTGGTGCTGTATGACTCGCGCGTCATCATCGAATACCTGGACGAGCGATTTCCGCATCCGCCGCTGATGCCCATCGATCCTGTGACCCGCGCGCAATTTCGAGTGGCCTTGTACCGGGTCGAGCGCGATTGGTACGCATTGGCGCGGGATATCGAGGCCGATCCACAGAGCAAAACGGCGGCTCACAGCCGCAAGGTGCTGGGTGAGGCGATCTGCGCGAGCGCGGAGGTATTCAAGGCGAAGCCGTTCTTTCTCAGCGATGAATTTTCCCTGGTTGACGCCAGCATCGCGCCCATTTTGTGGCGTCTGCCGAGCTACGGCATAGATCTGCCCGCGCAGGCTCAACCCATCACGAAATACATGAATTCGATTTTTGCACGCTCCACCTTCCGCTCGTGTTTGAGCGAGGCTGAACGGGAGATGCGACATTGAAGCCGCGGCGCCCCTATTTACTTCGTGCCCTGCACGAGTGGATTTCCGACAGCGGTGAGACCCCGCACATCGTGGTGGACGCCGCCGCCGAAGGCGTGACCGTGCCCCGCCAGTATGTCAAGGACGGCAAAATCGTCCTCAATGTGAGTTTCTCGGCGACCCAGATGCTCAAATTGGGCAACGATTTCGTAAGTTTCGAGGCGCGCTTCGGCGGCGTCGGGTTCGCGGTGCAAGTCCCCGTACGCGCCATCCTCGGCATTTATGCGCGCGAGACCGGCCAGGGCATGATTTTTCCCGAGGGCGATGCCGACCCCGATCCCACGGACGGTCCGCCGGCCGCGACGAGCCCCGGGAAGGCGAGTCCCGCTGCGAAAAAGCGGCCGAAGTTGCAGGTCGTCAAGTAGCGCGAAACGCGTCCTTGATCCAATCGATGCAGTGAGTGCCGTCCGGCAGTCCTTGCACGCCGACCGCGTCGAAGCGAATCACGAAGCCGCGCCACTCTGCGCGCCGCTGCAGAAAAAATCGCGCGGCGCGTATGATTTTGCGCTGCTTGCGCCGGTTGACCGATGCCAGCGCGCCGCCGAAATCGGCGTGCGCCCGCTGCCGCACCTCGACGATTGCCAGCACGCCGCGGTCGAGGCACACGAGATCAAGCTCGCCGCCTTTGCAGCGCAGGTTGCGCGCAATCACCTCGAGGCCTCGCGCCTGCAGATGCAGAGCGGCGAGTTGTTCCGATGCGGCACCTTGAAGAAGGGAATCCGTGTGCACCCCGCCTAAGTTACGCGCGCGAGGCAGAAGCGTCCGCACGAATATTCGGCGGCTCCGTGGCAAAATGAAGCGATGCCGGCAAAATCCCACCACACACCCAAGGGGTTTC
>Ga0209890_10001080_pt1 | contig 12445 bp, 10 predicted proteins | sample OrgsoiDNA2013049_FD_185799 | JGI IMG/M metagenome (GOLD analysis project Ga0209890, IMG submission 185799) | Permafrost soil microbial communities from the Arctic, to analyse light accelerated degradation of dissolved organic matter (DOM) -... | ecosystem: Environmental > Terrestrial > Soil >... | reverse complement strand
TAATCGAGTTGTTTTATCAGCCAGTATTGCCATGATTGCTCACTTTCAAAAAATCGCTATTCGTCGTTCGCTGTTCGCGCCTAGGCTGCGTTCTTCGCCGCTGCCACGACCTTGTCGGCCGCATCCTTCATGGTCTCAGCAACCGTAAAGTTCAGACCCGACTCCATCAGGATCTTCTTGCCTTCCTGAACGTTGGTGCCCTCCAGCCGCAAGACCACCGGCAGTTGAAGATTCGTTTTTTTCGCCGCCTCGACTACCCCTTCAGCCAGCGTATCCACGCGCAGAATACCGCCAAATATATTGATCAGCACGGCACGCACGCTCTTGTCGCTGAGCAGAATTTCAAACGCATGCGCGACCTGCTCCGCGTTGGCGCCGCCGCCCACATCCAGAAAGTTGGCCGGCATGCCGCCCGCGTATTTGATGATGTCCATGGTGGCCATCGCGAGGCCGGCGCCATTCACCATGCACCCCACGCTGCCGTCGAGCTTGATGTAGTTGAGGTTGTACTTCGACGCCTCGACTTCCAGCGAATCTTCCTCGGTAATGTCGCGCAGTTCGCGCAGATCCGCATGACGGAAGAGCGCGTTATCGTCAAAGGTCAACTTGGCGTCGAGCGCAAACAACCGGCCATCGGTGCAACTGATGAAGGGATTGATCTCCACCAGCGAAGCATCCGTCTCAAGAAAGGCGCGGTAAAGACTGGTCAGGAACTGCACCGCAGGATTGATCTGCTGCGGTTTCAGCCCCAACGCAAACGCAATCTTGCGCGCCTGAAATGGCTCAAGGCCCATGCCCGGGTCGATGTACTGCTTCAGAATCTTTTCGGGCGTATCGGCAGCCACCTGCTCAATATCCATGCCGCCCGCGGCCGATGCCATGAACACCGGCTTGCCCTCGCCGCGATCGACCAGAATGCCGAGATAAAGTTCCTTCTCGATCGGCAGCGTCTCTTCGACTAGCAACCGATGCACAATGCGCCCTTCCGGCCCCGTCTGATGGGTCACGAGTTTCATGCCCAGCATCTTGCCGGCGATCTCGCCCGCCTCTTCCACCGACTTGGCGATCTTTACGCCGCCGCCCTTGCCGCGTCCTCCAGCGTGAATCTGCGCCTTCACCACAACGCCCGTGGCGCCGGAGCCCAGAATATCCTTTGCCGCCGCCTCGGCCTCGGCGCGGGTAGTGGCCATCGTGCCCCGCGGCACGGCGACGCCATACTTCTTCAGAATTCCTTTTCCCTGATACTCATGAATTTTCATAAATGATTCCGGACTCGTCGTTGGTCGTTAGTCGTTCGCGATCACGAGCTGCGGCAACCGCCGTTCATGGACTCCCGAGAGGACTCTGCTTGCGGCTTTACACAACGTGCAGCAAACTATTGATTTTATAGAAGGCAGAACGATTGGTGCAAATGGCGAAGATCACAACGCAATGTAATCAGTGCTACCCTTGGCTGGAGATCATGATTCTCGACGTCCTCCATCGCATCGCCAATCACCGTCAGTCGCTCTCTCGCGAAGAAGCGCACGGGGTGATGACCGAGGTTCTCACCGGACAATGCTCGGACGCGCAAATCGCGGCGCTTCTGGTGGCGCTCCATATGAAGGGCGAGACGGTGGAGGAAATCGTTGGATTCGCCGAAGCCATCCGCGCCGCCGCCATTCCACTCGAACTCCACGCCGCCTCCGTTCTCGACGCCAGCGGCACCGGGCGCGACGCACTCGTCGATACCTGCGGCACCGGAGGCGATACCAGCGGCACATTCAACATTTCAACCGCAACTGCCTTCGTCGCCGCCGGAGCCGGCGTGCGCGTCGCCAAGCACGGCAATCGCAGCGTGACCTCGAAGTGCGGCTCCGCCGATGTGATGGAAGCATTGGGGGTGAACATCCATCTGCCGCCCGCGCAGATCGCGGCCTGCCTCGAACAAGCGGGAATCGCATTTCTTTTTGCGCCCGCCATGCATTCGGCGATGAAGCACGTGCAGACCGCCCGTCGCGAATTGCGTTTGCGCACGGTTTTCAATCTGCTCGGCCCGCTGACGAATCCCGCGCGCGCTACCTGCCAGGTGGTGGGTGTTTATTCCGCGGACCTTGTCGAAAAACTTGCGGAAGCGCTCAGCATGCTGGGTTTGCGTCGCGCGCTGGTCGTCCACGGCAGTGACGCCTTGGACGAAATCACCATCACCGGCCCCACGCGTGTCGGAGAAGTCCGCGAAGGCCAGGTGCACACCTACGAAGTAACTCCGGAAGAGTTCGGTTTACAGAGAGCAACGCTTGAAGACATCGCCGGCGGAGACGCCGCTCTGAATGCCACGCTGATTCGCGAAGTGCTGGCCGGAAAGAAATCCGCCCGCCGCGACGTGGTCCTGCTCAACGCCGCCGCCGCCCTAGTCGCCGCCGGGCGCGCCGACCATCTGCGCGATGCAGTTCCGCAAGCCGCCCATGCGATCGACTCGGGGGCCGCGGAACAAAAACTGAACGCACTGGTAAAGTTCTCAAATTCCACTTACTAAGATCGCTCTTCTCCACTTCCTCACTTTGTAGTACAACGTCCGTGACCCCATTTTGGAGGATTCTGTGAGATTTTTTTTGTTCACGATAACTGCCATCGCCGGATCGCTGGTTGCCCAGGATATTCAGGTGAATCGTCAAAACAAGACAATCGCTGTAACCGCCGACGAGTCCATCACAGCGGATGCCGAAGTGGCGCTGCTCACAATCGGGTACCGCAATTATGGGGTTACCCAGGACGCGGCTTTTCGGGAAAACGTCCGGGTGGCTGAGCAGGTTACAAAGGCCTTGTTGGATGCCAGGGTGCCTAAGGCAAATATCGAAACGGACAAGCTACAACTAACACGAGCAGAGATCAATGAGAAATGGACCGCGGACATGAAGAAGGAACGTCAGTTCACGGCGGGACAGTCTTGGCATGTGACCGTATCTGCATCCGAGGCGCAGACAGTGGTCGATCTGGCGGTGAGAGTTGGGGCGAACGAAGTAGATGACGTGGAATGGAATGTCGCAGACCCCGTAGCGTTGCAAGCCAAGGCAGGTGCTGCCGCACTGGCGAAAGCCAAGTCTATCGCCGAGAAAATGGCAAAAGGACTGGGAACGAAACTGGGAGAACTGGTCTACGCGAGCAACCGCGCACCCGTCGGGAAGGGATGGCAAACGGTCGAGGTTAACGCCGAGAAAATGGTGGCACCGCCGCCGCCTCCGCCTCCACCAAAGCTCACCTTATTCCCACAAAAGGTGAGGAGCGAGGCCACCGTTTATGCCGTGTTTTCGATCGAGTAGCGTGCGACCATACTCTTTGTCATCCTGCGCGAAGCGAAGGACCTATGCATTTTCCCGCGTCGAGCTCAACGTTCTACTTCACTTCCACCCTCTCCATATACTCCGCCACCTGCACATTCCATCCCAGTTCTTTTTTCATCAGGTCGCGAAGTTGTGATGAAGCGGCGGGCTCGCCGTGGACAAGATAGGTCGCGTCCGGTTTGTTCTTGAACGTCCGCAACCACTCCAGCATCTCCGGGGGATCGGCGTGATCGCTGAACTGCTCGATGGCCGCGACCTGCGCGCGGATCGGCACGAACTGGCCGAAGATCTTTACCTCGGGCGCTCCGTTCTTGATGGTTGCGCCTCGCGTGCCCGGTGCCTGAAAGCCTATAAAAATAACCAGGTTCTTCGGATCGGGCAGCCGCTGCGCCAGGTGATGCAGGATGCGGCCGCCAGTGACCATCCCGCTCGACGAAACAATGATCGACGGATAGTGGCTCTCGTTAATCTTCTTCGACTGCTCGGCGGTTTGCGCAAACGTGAAGCCCGGCCACTCGACCGGCGAGCCGTATTTCCTGATCAAATCGGCAGCCTGCGGCGTGTACTCCTCCGAGTGCTTCAGAAAAATATCGACCGCCTTGATCGCCATCGGGCTGTCGCAATAGACCGGCAAGCGCGGAATCTGTCCCGTCTCCATTAGTTCTTTCAGGATGAAAAGAAATTTCTGCGTCCGCTCCACGGCAAATGCGGGAACAATCACGCTACCGCCGCGCTTGGCGGTGTCGCGAATCAGGCGGGCGAGTTCCGGTCGAGGATCAATGTCGGGATGCTGCCGGTTGCCGTAAGTCGACTCCATGATGAGCACGTCGGCAGTCTCGTTTTCCTGTGGCCCGGAGTGCACTACCTTGCCGGGTGCAATTTCGCTGTCGCGCACACGGCCAATGTCTCCGGTGAAAAGCAGCCGGCGGCTCCGCCCGTTCGTCTGCAGCGTGATTTCCGCCATGCAAGAACCCAAAATGTGCGCGGCATGCACGAAGCGAAACGCAAGTTCGGGACTCAGTTGCGTGGTTTGCTCGACCACGACCGGCTTGAAATACTTCAGGCAATCCTGCGCTTCTTCCAGCGTGTACAGCGGCAACGCCGGATCGTGCTTCGACACTTTCCTCTTGTTGTAGAACGCCGCGTCTTCTTCCTGCAGGTGTCCGGAGTCCGGCAACACGACGGAGCACAGATCGATGGTCGGCTGCGTGGCATAGATTGGCCCGCGGAAACCTTCTTTCACCAGACGCGGAATCCAGCCACAATGATCGAGATGTGCATGGGTAAGAACAACCGCATCGATTTCACGCGCCGGGACCGGGGTGTCCTGCCAATTACGCTCGCGCCATTCTTTCTGTCCCTGAAAAAGTCCGCAGTCGATCAGAACCTGAAATCCCTGCTTGCCACTCGAGTCGTAAGCAGTGTTGATCAGGTGCTTCGAGCCAGTCACGGTACCGGCAGCGCCGAGGAATTGGATATAGGGCACACTGTCTCCTCTCAAGCGAACAAGAAAATCAGAAACCGCTGTTAGCTTTTAGCTCTTGGCCCTTAGCTAACAGTCAAGAGCTAAAAGCTAACAGCTTCTTCTACGGCGTGGAAATCTTGAACTCATTATTTGTCAGGTCGCTTTCCGGAATACTGCCGTCGTTGACCCGCACCTCGCTCGGAGGCTGAGGCAATTCAACTCGTGTCGTAGCTGTTCCTTTGGAACGCACCTCAATCCGTTTTGTGATCTCACCGCCTTCGAAAAATACAGTGAAGGGAACTTCCGCCCCCGCATTGCCAAGGTTCTCCAGCGTTACGGTAATAAACTGCACCCCTTTATCTGTCTTCCATGGATGCACTGACTGCACGTGGAAATCCGGCAGGCCACGATCCTGATACACCCAGTCGTCGAAAAACCATTCCAGGTCGCGCTTGGCGGCGGATTCGATCAACAGCTCCACATACTTTGGATCCTTGTCGTCCTCGGCCCGATACTTTCGAATAACCTGCTTCAGCGCAGCGTCGCCTACCATGTCGCGCAACATCCACCAGACATATGCCGCTTTGCTGCGGTAGTAAGTTTCGTCAAACGTGGAGGCTAGCGCTTGGCCGTTCTTCTGCCCGGCGTTCTTCCGCGGCGCGGCCGATACTTCCTTTTCCGAATCAAGAAAAGCCGCCCGGTGCACTCCAAGAAAATCGAGCGCTGCCTGACGTCCGCCTTGCTCCTGCCGGTACATCGCCTCGGCAAAATGAGCCGAGCCTTCGTACACCCACGGCCTCGACGATGGCAAGGCAGCATGGACCAGTTCGTGAACCAGGTTGATGCCCGCAAGCTTCGAATCCTCCGCGGCCATCGACGCCATCAACAAGGTGCCGCTCTCAAACGGAGCCGAATGCGGATCGGCAAAATCGGCGACCGTAACCTCTCCAGTCGGCTGGCCAAACCATCCGCTTACAAACTTCATGGCAGGCTCGAGCGCGTTGGAATATGTTGCCGCTCCTGTCTCGTGGCCCGGCAGGCTCAACAAATTCAAAGGCGCTTTGGACGCAGAGACATAGTCGGCCACCGCAAACGTCGGAGTAGCTGTGCCCAGCGGCTCGAAGCGATATCCCCGACAGATATTGTTGTCATCCCCGCCACCGCTTCCTGTTTTACGAGGAGGCTCGTTCATTGCGATATGTGGCAAGGTAGGGCCGGTGGACGGCGTGCACAGATTGATCTCCATTCCCATTTGCGCTTCTCGCGCTTTCCACCGATCCACAACCTCAAACAGACTGTTGCCCTCGGAGAAATCCGCCGACTCAGTCGTAATCGGATACCACGCCACATATCCCGCGCCGCGCACGGCTGTAAAAGATGAACTGATCTGGTCCCAACTCGTGTGTTTGGCAATTCCCTCCGGCACTCCGACTCGAATCAGTCGCGTCCCATCCAGCCGGATCACACCCTCGTAGCCGATTTCGAGCTCCACGGAATCTTTTGGCTTTACCTCAACGGGCAGCGTAACGATCGCTTCCGAGAGCGTCCCCGTGTGGTCGATGTCCGACGTGTAGGGTTGGGAAATAAATTGAACGGCTTTGCCGTCTACCCGGATCGAACGCCAGTTGAGAGATGATGAGATCTGCAGCGCCGCGATCTTCTGAGGCTGACCGGAATCGTTGCGCAGCGTGATCTTGCCGCGGGCACCGAGCCTCTGCTGCTCCGGTTCCAGGCGAATCTCCAAATCATATTTCGCGATGGTGAAGGCTTCGCGCTCCAGGGCCCCCGCCGATGAAGCGAAAACACAGAAGAAACAGAGGAAACAAAAGAGCTTCATGATTTCTTGGATGCGGCCAGTCGCCTCTGCCGCACAACTTCATACAGCACTATGCCCGCCGCCACCGATACATTCAGCGACGGCACTTTCCCCAGCATCGGAATCGATACCAGGAAATCGCAGTGTTTGCGCACCAGATCGTGTATTCCCTTGCCTTCGGCGCCGAGCACGATGGCGCAATGCATCTTGTAGTCAACCGCATCGTAAGTCTGCTCGCCGCGCTCGTCCAACCCGACGACCCACAGATCCTTCTCCTTCAATTCCTCGAGCGCGCGCGATATGTTCGTGACCTTGGCAATCGGAAGGTGCTCGCTCGCTCCCGCCGAAACTTTCGCCACCGCAGCAGTGACCGCGGCCGACCGGCGTTCGGGAATCACCACGCCATCCGCTCCGGCAGCGTCCGCGGTGCGCAGGATCGCTCCAAGATTGTGCGGATCTTCGATTCCATCCAGCACCACGACCAGCGACTGCTCGCCGCGACGCGACGCCACGATGTCATCGAGATCGCTATATTGTTTTGCCGAAGTCGCGGCCACCAGACCTTGATGCGCGGCGTTGCCGGCAAGTTCGTCCAGTTCCTCACGCGACAAAACGCGCACCGGGACGCCGATCTTGCGGCACTCGTCAATCACCCGCCGCAGGCGAATATCTTTCCGCTCCTTGGCAACACCGACCCACTCGAAATTGCGCCCGCGCGCCTTGAGCGCTTCGGTCACCGTATTGATTCCGTAGAGAATGTTCACGCGTTCCAGTGTAACGCGGCGGGCGACGGAGTAACGGGACTGTTACTATTCCTCGGACAAATTGCGCCGAGGGCAAACTAGTGGCGGTATCTAGCCATGTGGTGGGACAACCAAAACCTCAATAGGCCACGACGAGACAAGAGCGGAAAGGAATGGAACTTCCGCGTCTGGCATGAGGTGTGGACTGAAACAAAGGTCCTTTCCGCTCAACGGATCTTTTTCTGGGACGACAAGAAAAGTGTCAGCGGGGTAGTGCTCCTGCCACCTGGGTCAACGATGCACGTATCTCGCCTGCACAGATTGATCGACAAGTTAGTTTCGGATCCGAGGCTGCGCGCAAAGTACCAGAGGGATTTACGTTTTCCACTTGAAAGGCACTATTCGGAATATGGGGCCTTCCCAGAAGAAACTTAAGAATGGAAAGTTCCTTCGACCCTTCCCCTCAAAGCTTCGACCCGCCCCGGTGCTAGACTGAAAAGTTTGGGAGGCTCGGTGAACAACGTATACATCCTCTCCGCCGTACGCACACCCATTGGCAAGTTTGGAGGCTCACTGGCCTCGCTCTCCGCCGCCGATATGGGCGTGGTCGCCGCCAAGGCGGCACTCGAGCGCGCCGGAGTGCAGCCGCAGCAGGTGGAAGAGACGATCTTCGGAAACGCGCGGCAAGCGGGAGGCGGTCCCAATCCTGCACGGCAGATTTCCATCCGCAGCGGCGTTCCTCAGGAAGTTCCCGCCTACACGGTGAACAAGGCTTGCGCGTCCGGTCTCAAGTCCATCGCGCTCGGATTTCAAGAGATTGCGACCGGCAACCTCGATTGCGTGCTGGCGGGCGGAACCGAGTCGATGTCGCGGCTTCCTTATTATCTCGAGGGTGCTCGTTGGGGATATCGGCTTGGTAATCAGGAGGTCGTCGATGGGATGTATCGCGATGGATTTTTCTGTCCGATGGCGAAGATGCTGATGGGCGAGACCGCGGAGATTCTCGCTGAGCAGTACAAGATTTCGCGCGAAGAGCAGGATCAGTTCGCGGTCGTGTCGCAGCAGCGCGCTGCGGCTGCGCAATCCACTGGACGCTTCGACGCCGAAATTGCTCCGGTCACAATCGAAGGCAAGAAGGGCACGACTGTTTTCTCACGCGACGAACATTTGTTTCTCGACGCGACTATGGAAAAGTTGACCAAGCTGGTCCCTGTTTTTTCCAAGACTGGCACCATCACAGCCGGAAATTCTTCTGGCATTACCGATGGCGCGGCGGCGGTGGTGCTGGCGAGCGAGAAGTTCGTTCAGCAGAACAATCTGAAGCCGCTCGCGCGAATTCTCGCCGCGACTTCCGCAGGCGTGGACCCGCGCCTCATGGGGATCGGGCCGGTGCCGGCCATCCGCAAAATGGAAAAGAAGCACGCCCTCAATCTCAGCGACTTCGATCTGGTCGAACTCAATGAAGCTTTCGCCGCTCAGGTGCTGGCCTGCGATCGCGAGTTGCACTTCGATCGCGAGAAACTCAACGTCAACGGCGGCGCCATCGCACTCGGCCATCCCATCGGCTGCACCGGAACGCGCATCGCGGTGACCTTGGTCCACGAAATGCTGAAGCGAAAAGCGCGCCGCGGCCTGGCCACGCTCTGCGTCAGTGGAGGGATGGGCATGGCGTTGGCGCTTGAAAATTCTTATGAAAGGGCTCGAACGTCTTAAAGGCGCATTCCTATGAAACAGGTGCTCTTACTCTTAACCGTAGTGCTTCTGGCAAGCGTCCTGACAGGCGGAACGCAGAAGGCTGCGTCCCACGATGGGCGGTGGTGGTTTTCGATTTCGGCTGAAGACCAGCAGTCTTATCTACTGGGGTATGGAGACTGCTACGTTGATTCGCTGAAATCCAAGCGCCCTCCATATGTTGAGAACCGCAAGTTAGCCCAGTTGATCGCCGCGAGCTATCGCAGCGGAAAGAGCGAGAGCGGCGACCTCGTGCCTGTGGTCATGAAGCGTGTCTGGGCTGCAAACGCGGGGGCGAAGGCCCCTCCGCACCCGAAAGGCGGGGAGACGTGGACCGACCCGCATGGTTACTTTGACGGGCTTTGGTGGAAGGGTGCATCCGACGCAGAGAAGCTCGGGTTTGTTGAAGGAGAAACAAATTGCTTCAACGAGGAAGGAGCATCGCAATCTAGGTTTCCTCTCACAGCAAGCGACTACGTCAAATGGCTGGACGAGGCATACGGGCTGGAGCAGAACAGTTCCATCTCCCGTTTGCCAGAAGATGCAAAGATCGCCGACGTTCTGCTGAAAAAGGGAAATCGGACTTAAAGGGCTCAAACGTCCTGAACGATTGTTCCCTGGTGATAGACAATCTTCAAGCCGTCGGATGTGCGCCGCCAAATGGTTGACGCCGGGTGAGGCGCACGTTGTCCTGGAGGAGAGTGTAGGTCAGGAGGTAGACGTCAGGGGCCAGCCTCCGGCAATAAAGTCTTTTGTTTCCCAGATGTCGGTGTGCGGGACAGCGAAGCGTTTCTCTAAACCATCGAGCACAGACTTTCTGGAGTAGCGCCGGCCAGAGGCCCCAGTCTCCCAGAAGTCCTCCACTGTCATCCTCTCGAAATCGGCCCTCGATGTTCCGAATTCAGGGCGATGAAAGATAGGCTCTCGGCGGGCAAGTTCGGCGAGAGTGTCTGTCAGCTCCGGGGCGGTCGCAAGAGCCGGCTCCATCTCCTGGAACCAAGGTTCAAGCTCACTCATGGGTGCAGTATAGGCCAATCCGGGGGCAAATTGACCCATTACGCGACTGGCGGCTTGGCCGCTGCGCTAGCTATACTCACCACTAAGGACATGGCAATCGCCGCCGTAAATACCGGCAGCACCGGCCCGGTTCGGAATCCTATGCCCCTCTCCGCGGTCATCGTCGACGACGAACAACTGGCGCGCGACGAACTCGCCTACCTGCTCAAGAACATGGACGACGTGAACGTAGTCGCGCAGGGCAAGAACGGCCTGGAAGCGATCAGCCTGATCCGCGAACACAATCCGGACATTGTGTTCCTAGACGTCCAGATGCCGGGCTTGGATGGTTTTGGCGTAATCAAAAAGTTGCTCGACCGCAAGGTTCCCCTCCCCAAGATCGTCTTCGCGACCGCCTTCGATCAATACGCGGTGAAGGCGTTCGAGGTAAATGCGGTCGACTACATCCTGAAGCCCTTCGATAAAAAGCGAGTGGCCCAGTCCATCGAGAGAGCACGGGCAAAGATTGAAGCGGGCGCTGGGCCGGAAGAAAAATTCGAAACGCTGGTGCGGATGTTGGAATCGCAGAAGCCGCAGACGGCGAAGATTCTGATCAAAGCGGCGGGAAGGTTATTCCTGACCGATCCGAAAGATATCTGCCACGCGACCATCGAAGATGGCGTGATCACGGTGACTACCAGCGGCCACGCGGGTATGGAAGGCCAGTCGAACTGCCGGACGCTGGAAGAGCTTTTCGAAAGTCTTGATCCCAATTCGTTCTGGCGGGCGCACCGGTCGTTTCTGGTCAACATCAATCACATCCGCGAAGTCGTGCCCTGGTTCAAAAGCTCCTACCAGTTGCGCATGGACGACAAGAAACAGACGGAGATTCCGGTGAGCCGGGCTCAGACTCGCCGCCTGCGGGAACTGTTCAACCTCTAAGGAAAAAAGGGCGGACGCGAGACTACTTCGTCCGCCCGGGGGAGGGATATCAGGTAGCAATGGCTTGCAAGGCGATGCGGTTGGGAATCACCAGCGTCGCACCCTCAAGCCGAATTAACTCTTTCCGCCTCATATCACTCAATAAGCGGGTTACGGTTTCGCGCGACGATCCGATCATCTGGGCAATTTCTTCGTGGGTGAATTCCGTGGCTACGCGTAGTTCCCGGTTGCGGGGTTCGTTCGAGACCCAGGAAAGCAGCAGGCGGGCAAGCGTCTCGGTTGAACTGCGGGCGAGCAGCAGATCGTACACATCGTCGAAGGAGTTTGTGACTTCGCGGGCGATCATGCCGGCACACGCGACCGCGGCGTGGCTGTTGCGTTCAATCAGGCCCAGGAAACGGTCGCGTTCGATGAACTTGATCTGGCAAAGCTCGATGGTGGTGACCGTAATCAGTGAGGGTCCCCCGGAGACGACCGCGCTCAACCCCAGCACCTGGCGATCTCCGGCAATTTTCAGGATGATAGTCTTGCCATCGCGCGCCTCGACCGAGAGCTTGCTGCGGCCGGAACAGGCGATGTAGACTCCGCGCGGGATTTGACCTTCCGTCATCAAAGTTGCGTTGCCGGGATACAGGGTCAGGTGTCCCATCGCATTGAACTCATTCATCAGAGGCTGGGGTAAATTGCAGAAGTCACAGCTCCGCCTCAAGACGCAGCTTAGACAGTCGTTCGGAATCGCAAAGCGCCGCGGCGCACCCATAGCAAACTCCTGCTGAACAACAAGATTTGACTGGCGGAATCGTTCGCCGGGGAAGTGGGAATGCGCCACAACGGACATTGCACACCGATTGCCACGTGCCTAACATGGACTAAGTGGTTATAACTTCGCTATTTAAGATGGTTGGAACGGGCAACGCTCGAAAGAGGGTGCCGTAACACTGGCCCGGCTGCCGACAGTTCGTCAGTGTTCACTTAGGCGGGTGATTCCTAATGCAGATAATCCGTGCGGGAGATTCCCAGCCGCTGCATTTTGTACTGCAAGGTGGTGCGCTTGAGTCCAAGCCGGGCCGCTGCGCCAGCCGGACCCGACAGGCCGCCCCGAGTCTGACGCAGGATTTCAATGATGTGTTCGCGTTCCCGGTCGCGCAGCGTGCCAGCAGAATCGGACGGCTGCCGTGAGATTTCCTCGCACACCTCGGCGAGCGGCGGGTTCAAGCGGTTGCCTTCCGACAGAATCACCGAGCGCTCGATAAAATTCTCCAGCTCGCGGATGTTTCCCGGCCACTCCCGCTGCATCATGGCTTCAACGGCTTCGTCGGGGACAACGTCGATTCGCTTGTGCAGCCGGGCCGAGCATTTTTCGACGAAATGGCGGATCAACAGGGGAATGTCCTCGCGCCGTTCGCGCAACGCCGGCAAATGCAGGGGAAAT
>Ga0209890_10001076_pt1 | contig 12475 bp, 14 predicted proteins | sample OrgsoiDNA2013049_FD_185799 | JGI IMG/M metagenome (GOLD analysis project Ga0209890, IMG submission 185799) | Permafrost soil microbial communities from the Arctic, to analyse light accelerated degradation of dissolved organic matter (DOM) -... | ecosystem: Environmental > Terrestrial > Soil >... | reverse complement strand
GATCCGCTTGTGACATTTCGATCAGCTACGGCTCTAGCCTTGGAACAAGGGGGTGACCACTGTGGCCGGTGAGTATCTTGACGACGTGGTCGAACGTGCGCCGATGGTTGACCACGAGGGCAAGTCTGGCGCTCTTCTGGAACGCGTGAGGCTCGCGGATGGTCGTCGTCTGATCGTGAAGAGGTTCTCGCCCAAAACCGATCTGCTGATGGCGGTGCTGGGTGACGTGGTCGGTCGTGAGTACGTCCTGTGGTCACGGGGCATCCTGGACATGCTGCCTCCTGAGGTCGGCCACGCAGTCGTCGACGGGTGGGTCGATGGCGACCAGACGGTGATCGTGATGCGGGACCTCGGCGACTCCGTGCTCACGTGGCAGGACCGCCTCACTCGCGAACAATGTCGCGCGACGCTGATCAGAGTGGCTGCCCAACACCGTGCGTTCCTAGGGGCGGCACCACAGGACCTAACCCCATTGCCCAACCTCATAGCTCTGTTCGCCCCTGATCGCATGGCGCCGTTTGTGAACTCGACGAACCCCTTGGCAGCGATCTGCATTCGTGGTTGGGATGTCTTCGGTGAGACTGTTCCGGCCGACGTCGTCGAGCCGGTGTTCTCGTTGCTCGCCGATCCACAGCCATTGGTCGGGGCGCTCCAGTCCAGACCGACGACTTTGGTCCATGGCGATCTCGCGACGGTCAACATGGCGTTCAGCGACGGAGAGCTGACCCTGCTCGACTGGGCGATGCCGGCTGCCGCACCTGGTGCATTTGATATCGCCAGGTTCGTCGCCGGCTGCTCATCGGTGGTCGACACGTCCAGGGAGCAGATCATCGCCGACTACGCGCAGGCCGCGGGCCCTGCATACGACGAGATCGCGATGCGGTTGTCCCTGCTCAGCGCCTTTTGCTGGCTCGGGTGGAACAAGGCCCTCGACGCGGCGGGACACCCGGACCCCGTCGTGCGAGCACGCGAGCAACAGGACTTGGACTGGTGGATCCAACAGGCCAGGTTGACGCTCAACGCCGGATTGCTGTGAGGTCTGAGTTCAGGGGCCTGATTATTGACGCTGCCTGGACGACTGGGCGCATGCTGGACGAAACCGCGATCGGATGGAGGGGCATGGAACTCATGGATTTGCACCGGCGCGCTGTTGAGCATTGGGTGGCGCGTGTTGCAGCGGTCAGGAACGAGCAGTGGGGCGACCCGACGCCGTGCGCCGAGTGGTCGGTGCGCGAGCTGGTGAACCATGTGGTCTCAGAGGAGCTCTGGGCGGCTCCGCTGTTGGGCGGTCAGACGATCGAGGAGGTCGGCAACCAGTTCGACGGGGACGTGCTGGGCGACGATCCTGCGGGTAGGGCTCGGACGGCAGCGGACGAGGCCGCGGCAATCGTCGACGCGATCGTCCCCGGTGGTGGAAGCGTTCAGCTTTCGTATGGCGAGGAGGACATGGGTGAGTACGTCCGCCAGCTGTGTGCCGACCACCTGATCCACGGCTGGGACCTCGCTGCGGCCACGGGCGCGGACAGGTCGATGGACCCTGAGCTCGTGGCTGAGGTTGGAGCCTGGTTCGCCGAAAGGGAGGCAATGTACCGCAGCGGCGGTGCCGTCGGTCCACGCCAATCCGGTGCAGGGGATCCGCAGTCGGAGCTTCTGGCGGGTTTTGGTCGAGCCTGGCAATGGGTCCCAACTATGTGACTCTGGCCAGATTTTCGGCCGCGTTCGGTTCCGGTGACGTCGACGCGATCATGACGCGAATGACCGACGACTGCGTCTTCGAGTCGACCGGCCCGGAACCCATGAGCTCGAGCCCCTCGTCGCCGGGGGCGATGCGCAGTCCGGCGCTCTCGGGGGCCTGAGGATCCTGGGTCATGGTGCGAACGACGGTCTGGGCTTGGTCGGCCAGGGTAAGCAAGGTTGCTCCTGTCTGGCTTGGGGCCTTCGGAAGCCGTCCACTCTCTCCGGGCCGCGGACCATGTCAAACCGCGCAGCGCGGCCCGTCGGCGTGTCGTGGCGCAGGACTGGTCTACGGGGCGACTCAGGCGGTGAACGTGGAAGTCGACCAGCATTGCTGGAGGACCCGACCGCAAGCGATCGCTCGATCAAGGGCCCACATGTCGCGTTATGTTCAACGCTGTGATCGTTCGGCAGATCCCGGCAAGGTCCGCGTCGCAAACGCCGCGTTGATCCGGCAAGACTTGAGCCCAGGATCTGCTCTGGGCGGCACTCCTGTGTAGGCGGTTATGGGCCGTTGACTCCGAACTGACGCGTTAGTGCTGCGCGGGCGCGAAGAATTCGAGTTGGATGTTGTCCGGATCCCGGAACACGAGGACCGAGCCGTAGGGCTCGTCGGCTATCGGCGATTGGGTCAGTGGCTTGTCGGCAGTTTCGGCGCGCACGACGCCATGGGTTTCGAGGTGGTCCTGCCAGACTTCCAGGTCTGCGCGGGTGGCGACGACGAAGCCGGCATGGTCCAGGCCTGTTGTTGGTTCGGCGAAGAGGTGGCCGTTATTGGTGTCGTGGCGGTGCAGCGCGAACATGAGCGCCATGTTCGGATCGGCGAGGATTTTCCCGACGCCACCTGGGTGGGGGACGTCCATCAGGAACTGGACGTCGAAGATTGTCTCGTACCACTTCACGCTGGCTTGCAGATCGGTGACGGTAAGCGCCAGGTGGTGCAGGCGAGGCTGGGCGATGGTGGGCATGTGGCTCCTCGATTCGGGCTCGGGTGTTTGGTTTAGGAGGCTGCGGCGATGCGATGGCGGTAGGCGTCGGCCAAAGCGTGCAGCGCTGCCGAGCAGTCCCCGCTGAACGACGAACCATGCATCAGCGCGAGGGTGCGGGGGGCGAGTGCCGCTAGCCGGTCGATCGTCTTGGGTGTTGTCGGGGACAGGCTGGAGTAGGCGAACAGGTCTTCGGCTTGCTCGGATGGGCCGAGGATGTCGGTTTCGGTCAGTGCTGGTCCCTCGCCCAGGTGAGTGAACAGGTCCCCGCACAGCAACGTCTGGGTGGTTTCTTCGAACAGCACCCCGGCCTCCCATGCGTGTGGGACGTGGGGTGTGTCCAGGTGGCGTACGCGCATCCGGCCGAGGGTGATCGTCTCGCCGTCGGCCAGAGGTCGGGGAGGGCGGTCGGCCATCTGGTCCAGGGAGACCTGGCAGCCGCCCGCGCCGTGCGCGATCTGCGATTGGGGGGCTACGGCGAGGAACTCGTTCATTGCGCCGCACTCGTCGGACTCGACGTGACCGAACGTTATCCAGCGCAGCCGATCTACCGGCATGACCCGCTCGATGGCCGCCCGGACACTGGGAAACATTGCGCGATGGCCGGTGTGGAACAACAGTGGCTCGTCGTCGTCGAGCAGGAACTGGTTGAACGTGAATCCGGTGGGTCCGATCTGCGGGACAAAGGTCGACAGCCGGTAGATCCCGGCGGCGATCTCATCAACGGTGGTGGTCATCAGTGGTCCTCTTCGTGGGAGCAGTGGGTAAGGAACATGCGCACGACGTCATCGACCAGCCGGGTCCACCGGTCACCGCCGGGATCGTTGGAGATCTGCTGGTCAACCAGCCCGGTCAGCAGGGCCGTCCAAACGTCAACGTGCCGGGGGTCGCGTACGCCGTAGCGGGCGAGCTGCTCACGGGTGAGTTCCAGGGCGCGTACGGCCGGCGCGTAGGACTGCGGTGACGGGATGAATCCGGGCACTGAGTGCTGGAAAAGCAACTGGTAGCGAGCCACGTCCGACACGCAGAACTCGATGAACTTCTTTGCACCTGCCACAAGGTTTTCGTGGTGGTCACCGGTGTCGACCAGTTCGGCCTTGCTGTCAGCGAAACTCTGGGCAGCCTCACCGAACATCGCATCGAAGATAGCGTTCTTGGAGTCGAAGTACGCGTAGACGGTAGGCGTTGTGATGCCCGCATGCCGCGCCAAGTCGCGCAGCGACAGAGCAGCCAGGCCGTCGGCGCGCACCATCTCCCACGCAGCCGCGAGGACGGTGGCTCGCGCGGACTGGCGGCGCGCCTCGCGCCAATCGACTGCTACTGGTTTCTTTAACATCGTCATCTCCGGCGGCGGCCTGACATCGGAACCGTGGCCTAGCAGAGGTGCTAAGGAATGTGGGGAGTCCAGCGCGGTCTGGCAGCAGCCAGGGGTCTGTTCGGGAGCCAGCTTGCGACTTGGTTCGACAAGTGTCAATATTGATCTATGTCGAAGCAGTCACGGCCAGAAGGGCCGAACGAGCCATGTTGCACACCGTTGGTGCGAGAGCCGCTGACCGCGGACTGGGCGGGTGACCTGGCCCGCATGTTCAAGGCGCTGGGTGACCCGGTGCGCTTGCAACTGCTGAGCCGGGTGGCCAGCCATGCCGGTGGAGAAGCGTGTGTGTGTGACCTGTCCGTCGGTCTTGACCTGACTCAGCCGACGATCTCCCACCACCTCAAGGTGCTGCGCGAGACCGGCCTGCTTCAGTGCGAGCGACGCGGCACGTGGGTCTATTACTGGGTGGTTCCGTCGGCGCTGGCCCAGCTGTCGGCGGTACTCGGCCCGCCCGACCTTAACGCCGACCAGCTCGACGGCCCTCAGCTCGGGACAGCCGCGCGGATGGTGTTGGGATGAGCGGACCGGTGAGCACTTCCGCTGCCCCGTCCGAGGCTGTGGTCGGCAAGCTGTCCACCCTCGACAGGTTCCTGCCGGTGTGGATCGGGGTGGCCATGCTGACGGGGCTGCTGCTAGGCCGGGGCGTGCCTGAGCTGGAGACAGTTCTGCAGGCGGTGCAGGTCGACGGCATCAGCCTGCCGATCGCGATCGGCCTGCTGGTGATGATGTATCCGGTGCTGGCCAAGGTCCGCTACGACCGGCTCGACTCGGTAACCGGTGACCGGCGGCTGCTGGTGAGCTCACTGTTGTTGAACTGGGTGCTCGGTCCGGCGCTGATGTTCGCCCTTGCCTGGATCTTCCTGCCCGATCTACCGGCTTACCGCACCGGACTGATCATTGTCGGGCTGGCCCGCTGTATCGCCATGGTCATCATCTGGAACGACCTTGCCTGCGGTGACCGCGAGGCCGCCGCCGTGCTGGTGGCTATCAACTCGGTTTTCCAGGTGGTCGCCTTCGCCGGCCTCGGCTGGTTCTACCTGTCTGTGCTGCCGGGCTGGCTCGGCCTGGACCAGACCGGCATCAAGGCGTCCACCTGGGACATCGCCCGCAGTGTGCTGATCTTCCTGGGCATCCCTCTGCTCGCGGGTTTCTTGTCCCGGCGCATCGGGGAGAAGGCCAAGGGCCGCACATGGTACGAGGAGCGCTTCATCCCGCGCGTCGGGCCGTTCGCCCTGTACGGCCTGCTGTTCACGATCGTCGTGCTGTTCGCCCTGCAGGGTAAGGCGATCACCAGCAACCCCCTTGATGTGGCGAGGATCGCGCTACCTCTTCTTGCCTACTTCGCGGTGATGTGGGGCGGCGGGTACGCCCTCGGTGCCGGGCTCGGGCTGGGCTACCAGCGGACGACGACCCTGGCGTTCACCGCTGCCGGCAACAACTTCGAGTTGGCCATCGCCGTCGCTATCGCCACGTTCGGGGTGACCTCCGGGCAGGCCCTGGCAGGGGTGGTCGGCCCGCTCATCGAGGTGCCCGTGCTCGTGGGCCTGGTCTACGTCAGCCTCGCCCTGCGCAAACGGTTCACCCCCACACCTGCCTTGACCTCACCGTAGAGAAGGAGCAAACCGTGTTCACACCCCCCACCACGCCAGCGCTCACCGCGGAGTACACCCGTATCGTGGAGGACCTGACGTACCACTACGACGGCGTCTTCAGCCGAGAGACTGTCCAACTTGCAGTCGAGAAGGCCCGCGACACCCTGGGGCCGGTGGCCAAGTTCCCCAACTTCCTGCCCATCCTGACCCAGCGCTTCGCCCGCGACCAGCTCCTGGCCGCAGCCCAGGCCGAAGGCAAGATCGCCACGACCGTCCCGGAAATCCTCTTCGTCTGCGTCCACAACGCCGGCCGCTCCCAGATGGCCGCGGCCCTGGCCAAGCACCTGTCCGCCGCAAAGGTCCACGTCCGCTCCGCCGGCTCACAGCCCACCCCGGAGATCCACCCCGCGGCCATCCAGGCGCTGGCCGAACGGGGTATCGAGCTGACCGAGGCCTTCCCGAAGCCGTTGACCGACGACGTCGTCCACGCCGCTGACGTGATCATCACCATGGGGTGCGGCGACGCCTGCCCGATCTTCCCAGGCAAACGCTACGAGGACTGGGATGTGGCCGACCCCGCAAGTCAACCCATCGAAGTCGTCCGGGCGATCCGCGACGACATCCAGGCACGCGTCACGACCCTGCTTGGCGAGATCCTGCATCACTCCTGACACACAAATCGTCAACTCACCGAAAGGGACTCACCCCATGGCAGACAAGCCCAGCGTCCTGTTCGTCTGCGTTCACAACGCCGGTCGTTCGCAGATGGCCGCCGGATTCCTGACCCATCTCGGCGGCGGCCTGGTCGAGGTGCGCTCGGCCGGGAGCATCCCCGGCGACCAGGTGAACCCCTCCGCCGTTGCCGCGATGGCGGAGGTGGGCATCGACATCTCCGCGCAGACACCGAAGATCCTGACCACCGACGCGGTGCAGGCCTCCGACGTGGTGATCACCATGGGGTGCGGGGATGCCTGCCCGATCTTCCCCGGTAAGCGCTACCTCGACTGGGACCTGGAGGACCCCGCCGGGCAGGGTGTCAAGGCCGTGCGCCCCATCCGGGACGAGATCAAGACCATGGTGCAGACCCTGCTGACCGAGCTCCTGCCGGACCAGACCACCGCACAGGCAGCAAACCGCTAACCAGCCATTCGTCGTACCGAGGAGGACACACATCATGAGCGCACCACAGGACATCCGGGAGATCGTCCGCCGGCGATACGCCGACGCCGCTACCCGATCCGCGGCCGGGGACTACGAGGGGGCCCACGCGGTCGAAGCCTCATCTTGTGAGGCGGCACCGACGGCCACCACCGATCCGCAGGGCCCCGCGGTCGTGACGTCGTGCTGCGGTCCGGCACCGGTCACCCTGACCGACACGCACGGTCGGATCGTATTCGGCGCCGAGCTCTACGGTGCCGAGGCCCAGGGTGCCACCGACGATGCCGTGGCAGCCTCGCTCGGCTGTGGCGTGCCGACTGCCGTCGCGGACCTGCACCCGGGTGAGGTGGTCCTCGACCTGGGTTCCGGTGCCGGCACCGACGTCCTGATCTCCGCCCACCGCGTTGCACCGGGTGGGCAAGCGATCGGTCTGGACATGACCGACGAGATGCTCGAGCTGGCCCGGCGCAACGCAGCCGCGGCCGGGGTGGACAACGTGGAGTTCCTCAAGGGCTACCTGGAGGACATCCCGCTGCCCGACGGAAGCGTTGACGTGGTGATCTCCAACTGCGTCATCAACCTCGCGGCCGACAAGGACCTCGTCCTCGCACAGGCCGCCAGGGTGCTGCGGCCCGGCGGTCGGCTGGCGTTCTCCGACGTCATCGCCGACGAGGACATGGACGAGGCCACGAAGGCTGACATGAGCGAGTGGACCGGGTGCATCGCCGGCGCCCTCACCCAAACCGAGTTCACCCAAGCGCTCAGCACCGCGGGGTTCACCAACATCGAGATCCGCCCCACGCACCGGGTGCACACCCACGCTCAGGCCGCGATCATCCGCGCATCCACCGAACCAGTCGAAACCGACCCGCTCGAAACGAAAGGAACATCCATGACCACTGTCGAGGTATTTGAGCCGGCACTGTGTTGCGCGACGGGAGTCTGCGGAGAGGACGTCGACCAGGGGCTGGTCACTTTCTCTGCCGACATGGACTTCGTTCGTAGTCAGGGCGGCAACCTACGCCGATACAACCTGGCCAGTGAACCGCTTGCCTTCGCCGAGAATGAGGCAGTCAAGGGGTTCCTTCAGGTCGTCGGGTCCAAGGGATTGCCGCTGGTATTGGTCGACGGCATCACCGCCATGACGGGCGGTTACCCCGACCGAGCCCAGTTGGCCGAGTGGGCAGGCGTGACCGAGCCCATCACCGCAGGTGCGGTCCCGGGACCGGCAGGAGCAACGATGCTCGGCCTCACCGCGGCGGCACCGACTGCAGGAGCCTGCTGCTCCAGCTCCGAGACAGGCAGCTGTTGCTCCAACTCCACCAGCTCCGAGACCACCGGTTGCTGCTGAGAACGGCGGCGACATGAAGTTCCTGGACAACGCGCCCCGGTTCCTCTTCTTCACCGGCAAAGGAGGGGTGGGCAAGACCTCCATTGCGTGTGCCACTGCGCTCACCCTGGCCAGGGCGGGAAAGAAGGTCCTGCTGGTCAGTACCGACCCCGCCTCGAACGTCGGGCAGGTATTCGGGCTGAGCATCGGCAACACCATCACCGAGGTCCCGGCCGTTCATGGACTCTCAGCGCTTGAGATCGATCCCGAACAGGCAGCGGAGGCATACCGGGAACGAATCGTCGGCCCGGTCCGCGCCCTGCTACCGGTCGAGGACGTCCGCTCGATCGAGGAACAGCTGTCGGGATCGTGCACCACCGAGATCGCCTCGTTCAACGAGTTCACCGCCCTGCTCACCGACGCCGACGGCAGCACCGGGCAGTTCGACCACGTCCTGTTCGACACGGCGCCGACCGGGCACACCATCCGGCTGCTTCAGCTCCCCGGGTCCTGGACCGACTTCCTCAACGAGGGCAAGGGAGATGCCTCCTGTCTGGGACCCCTTGCCGGGCTGGAGAAGCAACGCACAGTCTATGCCGGCGCGGTCGCAGCCCTGGCCGACAGCAGTCGCACCCGGCTGGTCCTGGTCACCCGAGCCCAGGAGTCCTCCCTCACCGAGATCATGCGAACCCATCGTGAGCTCGCCGCGATCGGCCTGACCCGCCAGCACGTGATCATCAACGCGGTCCTGCCCGCCCCGCTCGATGACACCGACTCGCTCGCGACCGCGATCCGCCTTCGCGAGCAGGCTGCGATCGCGTCCCTACCCGCCCAGCTGAGGGATCTGCCGCTCGATCAGGTCGAACTGAAGGCCACCAACATGGTCGGCGTCGACGCCCTGGGGGCCCTGTTCACCACCAACAAGCCCACGCCGCCCACAGCGATGGCAGTACCACTCCAGAGCTTCACCGACCCCCCACTGTCCGACCTGGTCGACGAGCTCGCGACCCAGGACCACGGGTTGATCATGTGCATGGGCAAAGGAGGCGTCGGCAAGAGCACCATCGCCGCGGCGATCGCGGTCGCTCTCGTCGGCCGCGGTCACCAGGTGCACCTAACAACGACCGACCCCGCCGGGCACCTGAGCGAGACCCTGGGCGGCACCCTGGAGAACCTGCAGGTCTCCAGCATCGACCCGGCCGAGGCAACCCGCAGCTACCGCGACCATGTCATGGCCACCAAGGGCGCCAGGCTTGACCAGCAGGGCCGCGCCATGCTCGCCGAAGACCTGCTCTCACCGTGCACCGAGGAGGTTGCCGTATTCCAGGCGTTCTCCCGGGTCATCAGCGAATCACGCCGAACGTTCGTCGTCGTTGACACCGCACCCACAGGTCACACCCTGCTGCTGCTGGACGCGACCGGCTCCTACCACCGCGACGTCGCCCGCAACATGGGCGAGAACAGGCATTTCACCACTCCCCTCATGCGTTTGCAGGATTCTCAGGAGACCAAGGTCATCCTCGTCACCCTCGCCGAGACCACCCCGGTCCTGGAAGCGGCCGAGCTGCAGGCCGATCTCGAGCGCGCGCAAATCCACCCCTGGGCATGGGTGGTCAACAACTCCCTCGCCGCAGCAGCCCCAACCTCTGCCCTTCTCCGGCTCCGCGCGAGCGAAGAACTTCCCCAGATCAACAAGGTCAAGGACGACCACTCCACCCGACTCGCGGTCGTGCCCATCCTCCCAACCGAACCCGTCGGTATCCCTGCCCTTGAAGCGCTCAGCAGAACCCGAGTCGCCCTGACCCGATAACGCGCTGAAAGGTGACCCAGGGCGACGATCGGCTCACCCGGCTTCGTGCCATTAACGTGCCATTACTGCAGGCATCCAAGGGACACTCCAGGCCGCTCAGAACCGCGAAACTCGCCAAGAACCAAGCACAAACCCCATGAGTTCAAACAGTTCCAAGCTGACAGTGCGGGTTCGATTTCCGTCACCCGCTCCAAACGCGAAAGACGTTGCCATACATACGAATTGGGCGCCATTTCCCCATCTGAGCGACGCCCGCGGGCATAAGGAAACGGCACTCGTGCCATTACCACGTGCCATCAACAATCTGGCAAGTGCCCTGGCACGTCCAAATCGTCGTTCGGGCTCCTGTTCGTCGGCGCCCCACCAGTTTGCACTCATCGAGCTCGTTGAGTGTCTCGTAGGACGGACGCGAACGGGAATCGTCACCGGGCGGGGGACACGACGACGGAGAAGGTGACCGACAAGGACGGCAACGCGATCGGTCTCATCTCGCGCTGACGCGCGCCGCCTGCTCGACGAGGTAGTCGCGCTCGCGTGCGTTGTCGGTGCGAGCTGCAGCCGCCGCGTAGCATCGGGCCGCCGCAGCGAAGTCACCGGTGCCCTCGAGCAGGTGCGCTCGGACGGCGTGCAGCCGGTGGGAGTCGTGCAGCTCGAGCCCCTCTAGGAGCGCGAGGCCTGAGGCAGGTCCCTCCACCATCGCGACCGCGACGGCACGGTTGAGGCGCACCATCGGGTTGCCCGTCAAAGACTCCAGTCTCGTATACGCCTTGGCGATCTCCGCCCAGCGGGTCGAGGCGTGCGACGCGGCCTCGTCATGAAGCGCGGCGATCGAGGCGACCAGCTGGTACTCGCCGATGCGGCCGGCGGCGAGGGTCGCGTTGAGCAGCTGCAGGCCCTCGCTGATGAGCGCTCGGTCCCAGAGCGAGCGCTCCTGCTGGGCCAGCGGCACGAGGGCGCCGTCCGCGGACGTGCGGGCCGGCCGACGGGCCTCGGTGAGGAGCATCAGGGCGAGCAGACCCGCGACCTCGAGGTCGTCCGGGGCCTGGCCGTACAGCATCCGGGCCAGCCGGATCGCCTCGCCCGAGAGGTCGACGCGCGACAGGTCCGGTCCGCTCGAGGAGGTGTAGCCCTCGTTGAAGAGCAGGTACAGGACCTCGCACACCGAGCGAAGGCGCGCGGCCGGGTCGGCGGGGAGCTCGAAGCGGCGGCCTCGTAGCTTGGCCTTCGCCCGGCTGATGCGCTGCGCCATCGTCGCCTCGGGGACAAGGTAGGCGGCCGCGATCTCGCGCGTCGTGAGGCCGGCGACCGCACGCAGCGTCAGCGGGATCGACAGCGTCGACGAGAGCGTGTCGTCGCAGCAGAGGAAGAGCATCACGAGCGAGTCGTCCGACGAGGGCACCGTCTGTTTCTGGTGGATCGAGAGCGAGCCGGCGAGCTCCTCGCGCCGTCGGCGGGAATCCGTGCGACGGTACTCGTCGACCAGCCGGCGGGAGGCCACCGTGATGAGCCATGACAGGGGTCTGTCGGGCAGCCCCGCCGGCCAATCCACGGCGGCGGTGACGAGCGCCTCCTGCACCGCGTCCTCGGCATCCGCGAACTCGCCGTACCTGCGGGCGACCGCGCCGAGGGCCTGCGGGGCGAGCTCGCGCAGCAGGCCCTCGACGTCCGGAGGGGTCACACCTCGGGGTCAGGCGCGCCCATCACCTGGCGCACCTCGATCTGCTGCTGGATCGGCACACCGCCCGGGCCGGGGGCGGCCGACGAGCGCGCGGCGATTTCGAGAGCGCGGTCGAGGCTGTCGACGTCGACCAGCCGGTAGCCCGCCAGCAGCTCCTTCGACTCCGGGTAGGGCCCGTCGATGATCTTCGGCGGGTTGACGCCGTCGGACACCACGAACTTCGCAACATCCGGACCGGCGAGGCCCTGCGCGTCGACCAGCTCGCCGCTGTCCAGCAGCTCGGCGTTGAGGGCGTGCTGAAAGTCGATGTGGGCCCTCACGTCCTTGGGCGCCCACTCGGTCATGGGCACGCAGCCCTCGAGCTCGACGCCTCCGTAGGCCTGCAGGAGCATGTATCGCATGGCTTCATCCTCTCTCGGAACGGGCCGTTGTGGCCGCACTTCACCCCAAGGTCGAAGCTGACTTGTCGTTCTCGACACGGCGGCCCAGGCACGAGCGCTCGGGCGCTGCCCACCTCGCGCGCGCGAGCGTGTGACCCGCGCGCGTGTCATCAAGCTTTTGGGGCTGGCGGCTCGATCGCCCACCCCATGTCAGCGACGGTGAAGAACTCCCAGTCAACGATCGGCTTGCCGAAATCGTCCACTGCCACCAACGTCGCCAACATCGATGCACTGAAGACTACGAGGGCTGGGGCGACTCGTTCCAGCCAGGCGATTCTCAACCGGTTCCGTGCCATTCGCCTGCCATTACGGCAGGCATCCAAGGGACTCTACAGGCCGCTCGTGACCGCCAAACTCGCAGGGGCCCAAGCA
>Ga0209890_10001074_pt1 | contig 12498 bp, 14 predicted proteins | sample OrgsoiDNA2013049_FD_185799 | JGI IMG/M metagenome (GOLD analysis project Ga0209890, IMG submission 185799) | Permafrost soil microbial communities from the Arctic, to analyse light accelerated degradation of dissolved organic matter (DOM) -... | ecosystem: Environmental > Terrestrial > Soil >... | reverse complement strand
AGGGCAGCAACGGCGGCTACACCTTCCCCGGCAACCCCGCTCCCGATCCCTTCACCACCAGCCAGGTCCCCCCCGCCCTGGAGAGGGTGGCGTTCCCGGTTCCGTTCGGGCAGCACGTGTTCTACATCGCCGGGGCAACGCTGGGCGGCAACGGGCCGCCTCCCGCGCCCTCCCCCAGGCCGTCCCCGGTGCCGGCCGGCGTGGTCACCCCACCCGCGTCGGTGCCCACCCCGGCGGCCCGCGGCGGAGTGACCGTCCCGACCGTCGCGCCAACCTCAGCGGCGACCCCCTCCCCATCAGCACCGCCGTCAGCCACCCCCAGTCCGTCGGGCGCATTGGGAGCCACCGCTCCACCGACCCACTCGCAGCCGGGGATCCTCGGTTCGGCTCCGGGTGGGCTCCCTGCGCCCGTCGTGTACCTCCTCGTCGCCCTCGCCGCGGCTGTCGTCATCGGTGGTGGGAGCGCGTTGGTGGCAGCGAGACGCTGACCTGATGCGCCGCCTGCTCCGGGTCGCCCTGCTCGCCCCGCTGCTGACCACGCTCTTCACGGCCGGCGGGGTGGCCTCGAACGCTGCGCTACCCGGCCGCCCCACCTGCGTCGACGCGGCGTGGACCCACCACGCGGCGTTGGTCGTCGAGCACTCCGACGGTCGCGTGATCCGCGTCTGCGTCGGCTTCGACAGCGAGACCATCAGCGGCGATCAACTCCTTGCTGTCAGCGGAATCGAGGCCGCCACGGCCGGCACCGCGGCTTTCGGGAAGGAGGTGTGCCAGGTGGACGGCGAGCCGGCGACGTACCCGAACACATGCTGGACGACGACGAGTCCCTACTGGGTCCTGTTCGTGTCGCGCGCCGGGGGCGCCTGGACGGCGTCGAACCTCGGTGTGTCGAGCCAGCTGTTCGCCAACGGCGACGCCGAGGGCTTCCGGTACGACGCGCAGAGCGGGCCGGAGCCGCCGCCTCCGTCGCCACAGGGGACGTGCGTGCTGACAGCGGCGCCGAGCGCGCCGGCGCAGCGATCGGCCAGTGCGACCGCGTCACAGACCCGGTCGAGCGCCGGCGGCGTCGCGACCACGGCCCCGCCGGCGACCACCGCGCCGCCGTCCTCGACGCCCGGGGTGGCCTCGGCAGCCGCCCCGTCGCCCGCTGCCACGGCATCGGCTCCGGCCACTCAGAGGTCAGGCCTGTCGCTTGGCGCGCTGCTCGCCGCGGGCGCTGGTGGCGGGCTGTTCGGGCTGCTGCTGCTCAGCGGCTGGCGGGGGCGCCGCCGGTGAACCCTCGCTCCTGGGCGGCGTGGTCGGCGGCGGCGCTGGTGGTCGTGCTCACCAGCACGAACCCGATCTATCGAGCGCTGGTGCTTCTCGTGGCTCTCAATGTTCTGCTGTCCCGCCGCCGCCCTGATGCGGCGCTGCGCCCGCTGCTCATCGCCGTCGGCGTCGCCGCGATCGTCGCCGCGGTTCTCAACACCCTGCTGAGCCACACCGGGGCGCACATCGTTTTCAGCGTGCCCGACCAGATCCCGGGCATCGGCGGCCCGATCACCACGGAGGCGGCGCTCTACGGTGTCGACGTCGCCCTGGGAGTGGCGGCCGCGGTGCTGGCTGTCGCCGTCCTGAGCCGCGTCATGCACCCACACGACCTCATCGATGCCCTCCCCCGCCCGATGCAGCGCACCGCTGCGCTCACCGGGGCGGCGCTGAACATGGTGCCCGCCGTGGCGCGCACCGCCGTGGCCATCAACGAAGCGCAGCGCATGCGCGGCAGCGGTGGCACCCGACGTCGCGATTGGCAGGCGGCGGCGGCGCCGATCGTGCTCTCTGCCCTCGACGACTCCCTGCAGCTCGCCGAGGCGATGGAGGCACGGGGCTTCGGCTCCGGGCCGCGGACGCGCTACGTGACGGCGCACCTCGACCCGGCGTCCGTCGTCGGGATGGCGGGCGCGGCGGCTGCGGTCGTGCTGACAATCGCGGCGCGGGTCACCGGGCAGCTCCCCGATTGGTACCCATTCCCCTCCGCGAGCCTGCCCGACGTGTCCATCCTGCCCGTGATCGCCTGCCTGCTGCTGGCGCTTCCCCTGGTGACATGGCGCCCCTGGTAGACGTCGCCGGCGTCAGCTACCGGTACCCGGACGCGGCCACGGCGGCGCTTGTGGGTGTCGACCTGGTGCTCGACGGCGGCCTCTGCGTCGTGGCCGGGCCGTCCGGTGGTGGCAAGTCCACACTTCTGCGCCTGCTCAACGGACTGGTCCCGCACATGTACGGCGGGCGCATCAGCGGGCGCGCCCGCGTCGACTCGCACGACGTGCTCCGCACCCCTGCGCGGCGCATGGCGACGTCGGTCGGCTTCGTCTTCCAGGACGCGGAGCGCCAGGCGGTCCACGCCACCGTGGAACGGGACATCGCGTTCGGCCTCGAGAACCGCGGGGTGCCCCAGGCAGAGATGCGCCGCCGCGTCGAGGACGTGATGTCGCGTCTCGGCATCGCGCACCTGCGGGCCCGTGCCATCGCCACGCTCAGCGGCGGCGAACGTCAGCGCGTCGCCGTTGCGGGCGCACTGGTCCTGCGACCGCGTCTGCTCGTCCTGGACGAGCCCTTCTCGCAACTCGATGCCGAGGGCGGGCGCGCGCTCCTCGCGCTGATGCTCGAGCTGCGCGACAGCGGCACCGCGCTCGCCGTCGCCGAGCACCGTCTCGACGACCTCCTGCGTGTCGCGGACGGCGTGCTCGACATCACCCACGGCCGCATCCGCGGCCCGGCGCCGGCCGCATCGCTGGCGGCATCGCTGGACAGCGCCCCGCAGGTGGTGCGTCTCTGTGCCGCGATGGGCTGGACGCCGACGCTGCTCGACCCCGATGCGGCGCGGTCGCGCGTGGCCCACCTTGCAGGCCGCCCCCTGGCGCGGACCAGCCCGCCTGCCGCGTCGGGGAACGAAGCGTGGCGACTCGACGGCGTCGTGGGCGGCCCCGGGGGCGTGCTCCGCGGCGTCGACGCCGCCGCGCGCACCGGCGAGGTTGTGGCGCTGATGGGCGACAACGGGGCCGGCAAGACGACGTTGCTGCGGGTGATCGCCGGGCTGATCACCCCGAGCGCGGGCACCGCCTGGCGCGCGCCCGGACGTGTCGCCTACCTTCCCCAGAACCCCGCCGCCCTGCTCTTCCGCGAGAGCGTCGAGGCGGAGATCGCCTGGACGCTGCGCGATGACCCCGGCCACCGCCCCGACGATCCCGAGCACCTGGCGCTGCTGCGCACGCTCGGCATCGAGGCCATCGCCGGCCGCGACCCTCGCGACCTCAGCAGCGGCCAGCGTCAGCGCGCCGCAATCGCGGCCATCCTGTGCGGGCTGCCACGGGTCGCCCTCCTCGACGAGCCCACCCGTGGCATGGACGGCGCCGCGCGCGAGGGCCTGGTGAGAGCGGTCCGGAGCCTCGCCTCGGGGGGGGCTTCGGTGGTGGTGGCGACTCACGACAGCGACCTCGCGGCCTCGGTGGCCGACCGCGTGCTGGTCATCGAGGCCGGCCACCTCAACGACCTCGGGGCACCTGCGTGGGCGCTGAGCGGCGCCCGCGCTCGCGCCACCCAGCTGGGCGCGCTGTTCGCCTCCCCGGGCCCGGTCACCGTCGAGGACCTGGCCGCTCTCCTCGGGCGCCACCGCCTGCCCGTGGCGGCACCGCGATGAAATTGGCGGCGATCAGCAGCGCCGGTGTGGCCCTGTTCCTCTGGCCATTCACCGGGCTGGGCGCGCCCGGGGCGGCGGCTGCGGTCGCGGTGAGCCTGGGCTGCGTGCTCGTCCTCCTCGCGGTCGAGGCGATGAGCCGCCGCCTCGACACCCGCGGCCTGGCCGTGATCGCGGCCATCGCGGCCATCGACTCCGCCCTGCGCCTTGCCCTGGTCAGCGGTATCGGTGGGTTCTCGCCGATCTTCCTGCTCATCCTCTGCGCGGGCTACGCCATGGGCGCCGAGTTCGGTTTCCTCTGCGGGGCGACGACCCTCCTCGTGTCGGCCCTGGTCACCGCCGGCGTGGGCCCCTGGCTTCCGTACGAGATGATCGCCGCTGGTTGGGTCGGGGCGGCCGCCGGGCTTGCCGGTGCGCACCGGCGGGGCTGCGCGCCCAGCCGTCGCGACGTCGTCGTCCTTGCCATGGTGGGCGTGGTGTGCGGCTTCGCCTACGGCGCCGTCATGGACATCTGGGACTGGACGTTCTTTCGCGGTGCGGCCGGGATCGGCTATGTCGCCGGGCTGTCGATCGGGGCCACGGCGGCCCGCTTTGCCCACTTCTACCTCGCGACCTCGCTGGTGTACGACTGCTTCCGGGCGGTTGGCAACGCGGTGCTCGTCGCCCTGCTGGCGACACCGGTCCTGGGAACACTTGTGCGCCTGAGCCGCCGCCACACGGTGGTCATCGAGGAGGACGCGTCAGTCCGGGCGGCCTGAGCTCATGCCGGGAAGCCCTCGCGCAGTCGAGCAGCGTCGTGAGGTCGGAGGTGACACGCGGCCAGCCCGGCTGACGCTCTTGCGGTGGGACGATCAACGTGGGTGGCGCACAGTCGGCGTATTGGAGGACCTGACGTGAGTGACGAGGTACGCCTCATGGACGTGGTCGCCCGTCCGACGGCTGTCGTCGGGACAGCCACGACGTGGCAGCAATTTCCGATCGTATGGAAGGAACTTCTGGACGAAGTGTGGGCGTGCCTGCGGGCTGGTGGGATCAACTCTGGTTGCCCCAACGTCATGCTCTACCTCGACGACGTGCCAAACGTCGAGGTCGGTGTCCAAGTATCCGAGCCATGGGTTGCATTCGGCACATCGGGCAGTGCTCGACTGGTGTGCGGCCAAGGGTGAACGGGTGTCCGGGACACGGTGGGAGGTCTACGGTCCTCACAACGACGACATTGCTCAGATCTGGACCGAGATCTACCGGCTCTTGGCCTAGCGACTCTCGGCGGCGTGATGGACAACCGTGACGCCGGACGGCTGCATGTCAAGCCGCGCGTCGCCGATGCGCCTACGCGCTCCCCGTCGTCGCTGCCCTCAACCCGAAGAGAGCCGTGGCCGCAGCGCCGTAGAGCAGGTACAGCATCTCGGCGCGAGGTCCGCGGTGGCGGCCCATCGCCTCAGCGATGGGGATCGGGATCACCGTCGCCGCTCCATAGAAGAAGTGGAGGGCTTCGGCGGGGCGCTGCCCGGACACGACCATGACCAGCCCGATGAACGCCTCCACCGCGGCGGCGGCCGAGCAGAGCCGCACGAACACCCGCACCATCGGGACGGCGCCGGGGCGGGAGCGAGCCACGAACGCGAGGACGACGCCCACGACCGCGACCAGGATGACGGCGAGACCGAGCCGGGCGTGGACGCTCACGGCGGGATCATCCGGCACCGCGAGGGGTGGCCGTCAATCCGGCCAGTACTGCTCCTCGCGGATCTCCTTGTCGCTGAAGCCGCGCCGGCGCATGATGCCGCGACTTCCCGCGATCATCCCGGGGTGCCCGCACAGGTAGATGGCGCCGTGTCCAGGGCCCATCCCAGTGGCGTCGGCGTGCTTGCGGAGGACATCCTCGACGCGGCCCGTCTCCCCCTCCCACCCGAGGTCGTCCCATGGTCGGCTGATGGTTGGGATGTAGGTGAACCAGGGGCACTCGGCGTCCAACGTGCGCAACTCGTCCGCGTAGCCGAGCTCCTCGGATCGGCTCGCCCCCTGCAGGGCAATCACCGGCTGGTCGGGCGCCCACTCCCCGGCTGCCGCGCGGCGGCGCAGGCTGCGCAGGATGCTGACGAACGGCGCGATACCCGTGACGGTGGCGACGAACACGTGCGGCTGGCCCTCGACCGGCGCATCCTTGAGGAAGAGCCCCTTGCAGCGCCGGCGCACCAAGGTGGTCTCGCCGATGGGCACGTCGTGGAGCGGCGCGGACAGCTCTCCCTCGGGGACGCGCTCGATGAACAGCTCGATCTCACCCTCGGCCGGGTCTGAGGCGATCGAGTAGGGCCTCTCCACGATGTGCCCATCGATCTCGAGCCCGAGCGTTACGTACTGCCCGGGGCGGAACGGCAGCTCGCAGTCCGGCCTGATGCGCACCACCCACAGGTCGGTGGCCAGGTCGCGGCGCGACACGACGGTGGCCGTGGCGTACTTGTCGCTGTCGATCATGCGCGCGACAGTGTAGGGAGCCGGGGCCGGCAGGCCGTTTTGATCGAGCCACACACGGTCTGCGGTGCGGCGGCGAGACTCTGGCCGTGTCCGATCGCCTTCCACCCCGAACACGGGCCACTCCGGATCCCCTCGGAGAGCCCGCCGGCGCCGCCGAACCGCGCCCGCGGCGTTCGGCTCTGCGCAGGGCGGTGGCCGCGGTGGCGGTCGACCCGTCGCCGTTGCGGGAGTCGCGCGACTTCCGGCTGCTCTTCATCGGCCAGGCGGTGTCGAACGCCGGCACCATGATCACCTACGTCGCCGTCTTCTTCCAGGCGTACGCGCTGAGCCGTTCGTCACTGGTCGTGGGCCTGGTCAGCCTCACCGAGCTGGTCCCGATCCTGTTCATGTCCCTGGTCGGAGGTGCGCTGGCCGACGCCGTCGACCGTCGCCGCATGGTCTGGCTCACCGAGCTGGCGCTCTGCCTCGTGGTCGGCGCGCTCGTCGTCAATGCATCGCTCCCCCACCCTCAGCTGTGGGTGCTCTTCGTGTGCGTCGCCGTGGCGGCGGGCATGGATGCGTTGCAACGACCCTCGCTCGCCGCCCTCGTGCCGCGTCTCGTTCCCCGGGACAGGCTCACCGCGGCGGCAGCGCTCGAAGGCCTGCGCGGCAACCTCGGGCAGATCGCGGGGCCGGCTCTCGCCGGCGTGCTCATCGCCGCGGTGGGGCTGCCCGCCGCGTACGGCGTCGACGTGGCGACGTTCGTGGTGTCGCTCGTCGCGCTCACCCTGATGGGTGCAGTCCCCCCGGCACCCGGCGCAGAGGGCGTTCGGCTTGCGGCCATGCTCAGCGGGCTGCGTTACGCGAGGACCCGCCAGGACCTCCTCGGCTCGTACCTCGTCGACGTGAACGCCATGTTCTTCGGGATGCCCATGGCGCTCTTCCCGCAGATCGCCAGCAGCTTCGGCGGGCCCGCAGTCCTCGGGCTCCTCTACACCGCTCCGTCGGTCGGCTCGCTCGTGGCCACGGTGACCAGCGGATGGACGCTGTCGGTGCGCGACCACGGGCGGGCCATCGCGTGTGCCGCCGCGGCGTGGGGCGTCGCCATCGTCGCTTTCGGGCTGGCGCCCTCGCTGTGGATGGCGCTCCTCGCCCTGACCGCCGCCGGCGCCGCAGACATGGTGAGCGGGCTTTTCCGGATGACCATGTGGAACCAGACCATCCCCGACGTGATGCGCGGGCGGATGGCGGGCATCGAGATGATCAGCTACACGTCGGGCCCCGCCCTCGGCAACCTCGAGGCCGGTGTCGTCAGCTCGCTCGCCGGTGTGCGCGTGTCAGTCGTGAGCGGCGGCGTGCTCTGCGTCGTCGGGACCGCGGTCGTGAGCGCGCTGCTGCCCCGCTTCTGGCGCTACCGCGCCGAGTCCGCCGCGCCCGGTGTCACGCCCGGGTCGGGGTGATCCCCCACGACGCCGCATGGCTCTCCCCCGGCTGGAGAACGATGAGATGGTCGCCGCTGGCGAGGGCGTTGGGAGGACACGACATCGGCTCGATGGCGAGGCCCTGGCGCGGCCGGTCTGCAAGTGTGTCGCCGGTGAACGCCATCACGTACTGGTGGGCTCGGTCCATCCAGAGCGTCAGCGCGATTCCCTCGTCCGGAGCGGTGAACACGACCCGCGCGACGCCGTCGGCGTCGCGGGCCAGGTCGCAGAAGGCGCTGTCAAGCCTGGTCGAACCGATCAGACGCGGTTCTCGGTAATCGAACTCGGTGCCGGCCACCGGTCTGCGGTCGACCGGGATGTGGCGATCGTCGCTGACCAGCCGCGTTGCGGCGGGAATCTGCAACGTGCACGAGTCGATCAGCCCGGCTGAGGCCCGCAGGTAGGGATGCGCACCGATGCCGTAGGGAGCGGGAGCTGCGCCGCGATTGGTGGCGGTGAGCGTGACGCTGACGCCGTCATCATCGAGCGTGTACGCCGCGCGCAGTTGGAGCAGGTGCGGGTACCCCATCTGCGGGATGAGCCGCAGCCCGAGCACGACGCGCTGTCCGTCGCGCTCCTCGAGCGTCCAGTTGTGCCAGCGCGACAGGCCGTGGATCGCGTTGCCGGCGGCGGGCTCGGTGAGAGCGAGCTGGTGGATGTCGCCTCCGAACTCATACCGACCGTCGCGGACGCGGTTGGGCCACGGGATGAGCAGCTGGCCGCGGGCGCCAGCGCACATCTCGTGGCGGGCGTAGCCGTCGAGGAGGTCTCGACCGTCCAGCGAATAGCTGCGGATCCCGCCCCCACCGCTGACCACGACCAGGCGCTGTCCGCCCGAGCGCAGTTCGAGCTGCTCGCCCGACGGCGACAGTGGTGCGGTGAGGTCGGTCACCAGCGCGACGTTAGCCCCTGCGCGGTCAACGGGGGGGACCGGAAGCGGGCAATGTCTAGACTTCGTCGCCGGTGACCCAGATCAGCCCGGCGGACCGCATGGCGCTCATCGAGCGCAACACCTCGGAGGTGATGGGTCGCAGCGACCTTCTGGAGCTGCTGGCCACGCCGACGCCGATACGGCACTACATCGGTTTCGAGATCTCCGGGAAGGTGCACCTCGGCACCGGCCTCGTGTCCATGGGAAAGGTGCGCGACTTCCTCGCGGCCGGCGTCGACTGCCACGTCCTCCTCGCTGACTGGCACACCTGGATCAACGACAAGCTCGGCGGCGACCGCGAGGTGATCCGGCGCATCGCCACGGGCTACTTCACCGAGGCAATGCGCGCGTCGCTTCTGGCGTTGGGGACGGACCCGTCGCGCGTGCACTTCGTTCTCGGCACCGACCTCTACAACAGCCACCCCGACTACTGGACGACGGTCATCGAGGTCAGCCGCAACACGACGCTGGCGCGGATGCTGCGCAGCATCAGCATCCTCGGTCGCGAGCAGAGCGACTCCGTCGACTTTGCCAAGCTGATCTACCCGGCGATGCAGGCGGCCGACATCTTCGCGCAGGGCATCAACCTCGCTCACGCGGGCACCGAACAGCGCAAGGCGCACGTCATCGCCCGCGACGTGGCCACGAAGATCCGCACCAATCGCCTGACCGATTTCGAGGGGCGCACCGTCAAGCCCGCCGCGGTGCACCATCCGCTGCTCCTCGGCCTGCGCAAGCCGCCGGTGTGGCCGCTCCCCGAGGATGTCGACCCGTCGACGCTGAAGATGAGCAAGTCCGACCCGTCCTCGGCCGTCTTCGTTCACGACGACCCCGATACCATCCGCCGCCGCGTGGCGAAGGCGTTCTGCCCCCCGGAGGAGACGCGTTTCAACCCGGTGCTCAACTGGTTCGACCAGCTCGTGTTCGCCCTCGACGAGAGGCCGGTGACGATCGAGCGGGGCGCCGGCAGCGGCGGTGACGCCACCTTCGACACGCACGCGGAACTTGCCGATGCCTACGGCCGAGGGCTGCTCCATCCCGGCGACGTCAAGAACACCCTCGCCGCGCGCCTCATCGATCGACTCGAGCCGGCGCGCGCCCATTTCGCCAGGCCCGAGGTGGCGGCCATGCTCGAGGAGGTCGACGCGGCTCTCGGCACTCGCCGCTGAGCGCTTCCGCGTTCAACGCGGGGTGCTCGCCGCGCTCCGGTCGACCGCCGCGAAGGCCATTGCCACCGCCTCGTCCGGAGTGTTGGCCCGCTGGATGCCGGGGTCGGCGCCGCGGGCGCCGGGAGGCCGGATCTCCCATGTGTCGAGCCCGATCACCGGGCGACGGTTGCGCAGGGCAAGGCCGATCTCGCTGATCGTTCCGTAGGCGCCGCCGATGGCGATGATCACCGGGCAGGCGCGCACGATGAGGGCATTGCGCATCTCTCCCATCCCGGTGGGGATGGCCAGCGACACGTCGGCGGCCGCGTCGTCGGCGTTGCCCCCGGGAAGCAGGCCGATGCTGAAGCCGCCGCCGCGAGCCGCCCCTCGCGCCGCCGCCGCCATCACGCCGCCGAGGCCACCACAGACGACGATGCCGCCGCGCGCCGCGATCAACCGGCCGACGCGCTCCGCGATTGCGTCGGTGCTTGGGTCATCGCGGGACGTGCCGCACACACCGATGAGAGGTGGTCGCTGACGGCGCGTCGACGTGGCGATGGTGAAGCTCACCGCAGCCCCACGGCGCGCTGGGCGCGCAGAAGCGTCGCGTCCGCGACCACCCCGGCGCGCTCGGCGCCGTCCGCGAGCACGGTGTGCAACACGGCCTCGTCGGCGCGCCAGCGGCGGTACCGAGCCTGCACCGGTTCCAGGACCTCGTTGATGGCGTCGGTCACCGCTTGTTTGAGGCCTCCGTAGCTGACACCCGTGAACCGCGCGACTGTGTCAACCCGGCTGTCGCCGCGAATGGCGGCATGGATGTCGAGCAGGTTGGCGACGCCCGCGCCGACCGGTTCGACGACCGCGGGGTTGGCATCCGTGGTGGCGCGACTGATCTTACGGCGCACCACGTCCGGGGGGTCGAGCATGAGGATGGCGTGGGCCGGCTTGACGAGAGCCGTGCTCTTGCTCATTTTCGTGGTCGGGTCGTCGAGGCCCATGACGCGCGCGCCGGTGGCGCGTATCAGGGGTTCCGGGATGCGGAACACCTCACCGCGCAGGGTGTTGACCCGCTGCGCGATGTCGCGGCAGAGCTCCACGTGCTGGCGCTGGTCGTCGCCGACCGGGACGAATTCCGCGTTGTACAAGAGGATGTCGGCGGCCATGAGGTCCGGGTAGGTCAGCACCCCGGCACTCACCCGCTCGCGCTGGCGGCCGGTCCCGGCCTTCGACCTGAACTGGGTCATCCGCTCCAGCCATCCGAGTGGCGTGTGGCATTCCAGGATCCACCCCAGTTGGGCGTGGGCGGGCACCTGGGACTGCACGAAGATGACGCTCCGCCCGGGGTCGAGGCCACACGCCAGGTACAGCGCGGCCAGTTCGAGCACGCTGTTGCGAACCAATTCCGGGTCCGGCACGACGGTGAGCGCGTGCAGGTCGACGATGCAGAAGAAGTTGTCGTAGCTGTCCTGCTCGCTGGCCCAGTGGCGGAGGGCGCCGAGGTAGTTGCCGAGATGGAGCTGGAAGGTCGGCTGAATGCCACTGAACACGCGCGGACGATCGCCGCGCGGTGGCGGGAAGTCGGCGCCGGGGGCGGTGGACATGACCGGCGAAGGATACCGGCCGGGTTCACGGCTACCGCGGGCGACGAGGTCCCGGGACGGTGCCACGTCGCATTGAGGCGCCCGGGCGGCCGCGGGCGCGCCGCACGGCGGCCCGAGCGCCCCCCCCAGGGCCACGTGCTCCCACGAGGCGCAGGTCAGGCCGCCACACCTGGTCGAGGAATCGTTCGATCTCCCCCAGGAGCCTTCCCGGGCGGAAGCGCATCTCGAGGATGGAGCTGGCCTCGACGAGGCGGCCGTTGGGGAGCTCGCGCGACAGCATCCCGGCGTCCGAGAAAGGATGGATCGGGTCGCGGTGATGGCCGATCACCAGGCTGGGCGCGGTGAACGTTTGGCGCTGCTCCCGGGGCGGGGCGGTGCGACCGAAGAACGTGCCCGTGAGCAGCGCGCCGCTCGGCCCGGGGTCCTGCCGCACGGTGTCGAGAAGCGCATCGAGCGGCAGCGGGACGAGCTTCGACGGCACCAGTTGCGCCAGCCGCGACAGCGCTCCCATGAGCGGCTCGCCCATGGTCATGGCCACCAGCAGAGGAGTGAAAGCCGACACGGTGGCCACGAGAGCGTTGTCGAGGACGGGCATCTCCAGCACCATGCCGCGCAGCCTGTGCGGGGCCAGGGCCGCGAGCTCGAGGGTGATGTTGGCACCCATCGACGTGCCCCCCACCACGGCCCGCTCGATGTCGAGGTGATCGAGGAGGGCAGCGACGTCCATCGCGAACTGGCTCATGGAGTAGCGCCACGCCTCGCGGGGACGCGACGAGCCTCCCTGGCCGAGCGGGTCGAGAAGGATGACCATGTTGCCGCGGTCGGCGAGGTGTTCCGCGAGAGGCGTGTTCATGCGGGCCGGCAGGAGCAACCCGGGGAGGTACACGAGGGGGCGGTCCCCGCTGCCGTGGATCGTGTATGTGAGGCGCTGCCCGCGGCTGCCGAACGCGCCCTGTCTGACCTCGTGCGTCACGCGGGAGTCAGTCGTCCGGCTCGTACTTGAACGAGAGGGCCAGGCGCGTCCGGAAGCGGGCAACCTTGCCCTCTTCGACGGTCATGTCCAGCTTGACGACCTCGGCGACACGCAGGTCGCGCAGGGTCTGAGACGCGGTCTCGACGGCGCGCCGGGCCGCGTCCTCCCAGGACTCGGTGCTGACCCCGACCAACTCGGTGACGCGGTACACGGAATCTGCCATGCAGGCTTCCTCCA
>Ga0209890_10001073_pt1 | contig 12499 bp, 7 predicted proteins | sample OrgsoiDNA2013049_FD_185799 | JGI IMG/M metagenome (GOLD analysis project Ga0209890, IMG submission 185799) | Permafrost soil microbial communities from the Arctic, to analyse light accelerated degradation of dissolved organic matter (DOM) -... | ecosystem: Environmental > Terrestrial > Soil >... | reverse complement strand
CTGCCCCTGCAACGCAGCAAGGTAAGCCCTCCCTAACGGCGTAGTGTTTAGCGGCGAAATCGTCAGTGAGTGGATCGTCGCCCAATAGGAAGTCATCCAGAACGGACTTGTGGGAAGTCTGAGGCGACACTCAGGAAACTGACGCTTCGGTAAACAGGCGAACGCCACTGCATTTCTGCAGTGGCGTTCATGGTTGCGGGGGGCGGATTTGAACCGCCGACCTTTGGGTTATGCGATCCGACTCACCTTTCGATGAGAGTCGGACTGTACCTTCATTCACGAGGGATGCTCGCGATCCAGTCTCTACGCCTTCCCCTAGTTTCAGGGGCTTGGTTCGGTATTGCCCTATCGCTCGCGCGACGTAGGTTCCACCGGCTTTAACGAGTGATCTTCCGGCGCATTGCTGCGCCGGACGCCCAATTTGCAAAAGCTCGATCAGGAATTCCAAGGAACTCTTGGGAATCCTAAGGAGCGTGAGGTTATGAGCCCACAAATAGTAGTATTTTAAATAACTTACAAGACGCGGGTGGTCCTCGAAAAACCTCGTAAGAAGCGTTTGGGAATCGTTATTGGACAGCTAAAGGACAGCGAACAAGCGCGGTGTTTGCCGTCGCCGCCACTTGGCGGGTACTTACCCGAACCACGCTTTAGCCGAACCACTACCGTGCCATCAGTCGGTGAACAGGCTCATCCGTTGGAGGGAGCATTTTCGGGTACGGGCCGGGAATGATCGCGTCCACAATAATGCAGTGATCCTCGAATGAGGAGCATAACTCAACAGTACCACGCGAAGTCGTTCGTTTTGTTATCTTCGATTCTGGCCTAGAATGCTTTCGGAAAGCCGGTCTATAGATCGCGGGACTTTCTTTGGCTTGTCTCCGACTTCAATGTATCGGCCATGGGTTTTCCCGGCTAGTTCCCGCAGGTAAAATCCATATCTCTGTATCGCCTTTGAACCGTAGAGTGTGTGATTCGAAACCATGGCGACGTTACAGATGACCTGAAGTTGTCGTGCTCGGGTAACAGCCTGCTTGAACATTTTGCCGCGTCCGTCGTTGCCTTCGGTGATGATGAGAAGTGAGTTGGAACCAGCATCATCTGCGAATTGCCCAAATGCGAGATCTAGAGCGTCGTACAACTGGACAGACAGGTATTCATCGCTCTGTTGCCCAAGGCCGATATCTCGAATCGCTGCAACGGCTTCACTAGCTTGAACACCGGATTTCAACAAAGTCGGAGACTTAGAGCCGAATGTGATCACAGAGAATGCGTTTCCAGGCTGGCCCAGCTTCTGAATGACTCCTTCAGCCAAAGCTAGTTCGACAGGCAGTACCTTCTTCTGATTGGGGTTTACATCCACTAGCACCACGAGATGGTGGCCTGATGACGAGGTTCGCGGGCTGTTTTGTTGCTCACTGTCGCCCCGAAGCGGCAAACGTGCGCAAACGGTAAGCAGCGCCGACAGCACAGAGACAATCGCTAACCGGGCTAGCCGCGATCTCGGCGACGCTGGGCCACTCCTGCTAATCAACATGTTCTCCCTCTTCGATAAACCCGAGTTCGGGCGGAGGCAGTTTGTCGCTCTTCCTGGCCCAGAAAACGTAAAGGGTTGGTAACAAAACGATGCTGATGAGTAGTTCGACGATTAGACCTCCGACAATCACAATGGCAAAAGGTCGTTGCGAGTCGGAGCCGATGTCGTGCGACATGGCGGCAGGCAGAAGGCCCAGAGTGGCCACCAGCATCGTCATCATGATGGGCCGGAGACGCAGCATCGCGCCTTCCCTGGCTGCTTCGCGCGGATTCATGCCGCGCGTGCGGAGCTGGTTGATGTACTCCACCATGATGACTCCGATCTCGACGGACACGCCAATAAGCGCCAGGAACCCCAAGCCAGACGACACCGAGAAATGTGTACCTGTGAGCAGCAAACTCAGGAAACCACCGAGCGGAGAGAGCCCGACGACAGCAAGGATGAGGCCAACCCATTTCCAAGAGTCGAAGGCAGAATAAAGAATGAAGGACATGAGCAGCAGCGTGATGGGCACGATCACGGCGAGGCGCCGGTTGGCACGCTGCTGGCTCTCGTATTCGCCAGTCCAGTCGAGGTGGTAGCCCTCCGGCAACTGCACTTTTTGCCGCACGTCCTCGATTGCCTGGCGTACCGTGCTGCCCAAGTCGCGTCCCCGCACGCTGTATTTGATGGCGACGTAGCGCGAATTCCCTTCGCGATAGATGTTTGACGCGCCATCTTCCAGTTTGATCTGGCACAGTTGCCCCAGGGACACGCGCTCACCCGAAGGCGCCACGATACGGATATTGGCGACATCGTCCACCGTTTTGCGGAATGGCGCCTGGTAGCGGACGGTCAAGTCGTAGCGCTGTTCGCCGATCAGAATTTGGCTGACGGCCTTTCCGCCGACGGCAGTCTCTACTGCATCCTGCACGTCGCTGACGTTGATTCCAAACCGGTCGGCGGCAGCTCGGTCCATGACGAGGTTCACATTCGGCTGGCCGCGTACTTGAAACGTGCCCAGATCCGCCACGCCCGAAATCCGGGTCATCACAGCCTGAATCTCCTCTGCTTTGGCTTCGAGGACTTTCAAGTCAGTCCCAAAAAGTTTCACGGCCAATTCGCCCTTCACGCCGCTGACGGCTTCTTCGACGTTGTCAGAAATCGGCTGGGAAAAGTTCCAGTCCACGCCGGGAAATTTAATCAGTTCCGCGTCCATAGCGGCGATGAGGTCGTCTTTCGTCTTGAACTCCGAGCGCCACTTCGAACGCGGCAGCAAATCGACAAAAAATTCAGTGTTATAGAAACCGCTGGCATCGCTACCATCATCGGGGCGTCCTACCTGGCTTACGACCTGTTTGACCTCGGGAAAGTTAGCTAGAGCGCGGCGTGCCAGCTTCGCAAGAGCCATGCCTGCGGAGGGCCCCGTGCTCGGAGCCAGTGTGCCTCGAACCCAGACTGCCCCTTCGTCCAGGTGAGGCAGGAACTCAGAACCGATTACACCGCCGAAGCCTAGAAACAGCATCACCGCAAGTGCCGCGACGCCGAGGCCCAAAGTGAGCTTCATGTGGTCGAAGCACCAGTCGAGTTGGCGTCCGTAGCGTTCCTGCAGCCAATGAAATACGGGGTTACGCCACTCTTTGATTTCTTCCTTGAACAGTAGAGTGCAAAGCACGGGCGCAATCAGGAGGGCAAAGAGTAACGCTCCCAGCAAAGCGAACGCCACAGTCCACGCCATCGGCCGGAACAGGCGTCCTTCCACGCGCTGGAGGGTGAAGATCGGCAAGTAGGAAACGATGATGATGATGCGGGCAAAGAACACAGGTCTCTGTACTTCGTGCGCCGCCGTGCCGATCATCTCCAGAAACGTCTTCTTACCGCGACCGTACTCGGCGTGGCGGAGAATGTTCTCAATCATCACCACCGATCCATCCACGACCATGCCGAAATCCAGTGCACCCAGGGAGAGCAGGTTTGCTGGAATGTGACTCAGATCCAGCAGAATTGCCGCAAAGAGCAGGGCAAAGGGAATCGTGATAGTGACGATCAGTGCGCTGCGAACGTTTCCCAGAAACAGAAACAAGACCAGCGTGACCAGCAGAACCCCGTCGGTGAGGTTGCGCAGCACGGTATGCGTCGTGTAGTGGACCAGGTCGCTGCGGTCGAGGTGTGGAACGAGCTTGACCCCAGCGGGCAACTGGTGCTCATTGAGCTGGGCAACCTTCTCGTGCAGCGCGTCGAGCGTGGCGTCGGCTTCCGCGCCCTTGCGCAGCAGGACGATGCCCTCGACTACATCGTCATCATTGATGACGGCTCCATCTTCATGGCGGATGGTCTTGCCGAGTTGCCCGAGCCGCACTTTGGGCGCTTGCACGACCACCGCCAAGTCGCGGACGCGAACGGGCGTGCCGTTCTGAACTTTCACAACCGTGGCAGCAATGTCGTCCGTGGTTTGCATCAGGCCCACGGCGCGCACATTCAGCGCCTGCTCACCGCGTTCGATAAAGCCGCCTCCGGCATTGGTGTTATTCGCGGCGAGCGCCTGTTCAACCTGGCTGAGTGACAACCCGTAGGACACCAGCTTGCCCGGATCGATCTGCACCTGGTATTCGCGAGTTGGCCCGCCGAACGGATTCACGTCCACCACGTTGGGCACCGACTTCAGTTGGTTAACGACGTACCACTGGTTCAGCGTTTTCAGTTCCATCACGTCGTATTTCGGATTGGTGCTCTGCAAGGTGTAGAACATGATCTGGCCGGTCGGACTGTAGTCCGGCCCCAGGCCAGGATTCGCACCGAGCGGCAGGGTGGCCAACTGCAACCGATCCAGCACTTCCTGGCGGGCGTTGAACGTGGTTGTCTCGTCGTCGTAAATGATCGTGATCACCGAAAGCCCCGACAACGAAGTGGAACGTAAATGAGTCATGTGCGCGACGCCGTTCAGGATCACTTCGAGCGGAACCGTGATCTGCTGTTCGACTTCCTCGGCCGCATGGCCGGGCCATTGGGTAATGACCTGCGCATAGGTGTCGGCGACGTCCGGGTAGGCCTCGATGGGCAGATTGTGGAAAGAAATGATGCCCCAGACAAAGAGCACGACGGCAACGCTGAGCACCAGGATGCGGTTGCGCAGGGCAAAGTCGATCAGATAACGGATCATTTACCCTGCTCCGCGACCGCCGAAGAAAACTCCAAAGCGTTCCCTACCACTTGCTCTCCAGCCTTGAGCCCATCTTGAATCGGTTGCATCCCGTCAGCGATTCCGCCCAGAGTGTGTACTTCTACTCGACGAAACTGCTGCGCGCCGTCCTTCCGGAACGCCCAATCCTTGTCTTGCAGCCGTATGACCGCCGTGGAGGGAACCACGATCCGGGATTGCGACTTGCGCGAGCGAAATGCGGCCACGGCAAACATGCCGGGACGCAAGGACCCGTCGCCATTCGCCAACACGATGCGCAACTTGGCCGAGCGCGTTGCGGGGTCGAGGACGCGGGAAATGTCAGAGACCTTGCCCTGGTAAGTCTTGTCCGGATAAGCATTCACCCGGATCGCGGCCGTGTCGCCCAGATGCACCTCACCGAGGTCGTTCTCGTAGACATCGCACAGCACCCACACTTGAGTAAGGTCGGCTATGGTGAAAAGGTTGGGAGTGTTGTCGAGGCTTTTGATGCCTTCGAATCCCGAAATATTTTGCTCGACAATCGTCCCCGATATCGGGGCGCGAAGCTCGATCACGGAACTGGAATGAGCCGGATCGCCGCCTAATATGCGGACATGCTGTTCCGTATTCTGCACATCCACTTTGGCTTTCTCTTCGGTGTCCTCGGCTACTTGCAGGTCCTTTTCCGCCAAAGCGCCATGCGAGTAGAGCAACTGCGCCCGCTCCAGAGCCTTCTGCGCCAGCCGCTCGTCGGCGGCGGCCTTTTGATAGTCGGAAAACGCTCCCGCCAAATCGCCGCTACGAATGGAGAGCAGCTTTTGGCCCTTCTTCACGTAGTCCCCCAACCGCACCTTCAGTTCGACAACGCGCCCGGAGCCTTGCGATGTCACATGGATCGTGCGGTTGACGTCCGGAGTGACACTGCCATTGGCATTCAGCGTGGTTGGTAAGTCGCGGGTCTCCACCGTGGCCAGCTTGAAGAGCTCAGCGTGCTCCACGGTGTAGAGGTTGGGATCGAGCGTGACCTCGGATTTAGTCGGAGCGGCTTTGGGATCGTCAGAACAAGAAAGACCCATGCCAGCGAGAAACACCACGCCACAGATTGCGGCAGCGCGAAGCAGCATCTTGTTTCTCATTGCACCACCTCGCGGCCCACGGCAAGATTCAGCTGATTGGCGGCGCTCAGGTAAGCACCGACCAGATTGACGAAGCTGAGTTGCACGGTGCGATATTCGCTCTGCGCGTTCAGGAAATCCAGCAGCGAGGTCCCGCCGTGTTGATAAGAAAACAAAATCGTGTCCCGCACTCGGACAGACTGCTGCAGGTACTTGGCCTTGTAAGGGCGGAGCAGAATCAGATTGCTTTGGAGCGTGGTGTAGCTGGAATCCACGTCACTCAGCACTGTTGCTTCGGCGGTTTCGCGCAATCGCTCATTGCGCGCGATATCCAGTTGCGTGCGCAGTTTCTCTCCCTGATTGCGGTCGAAGATGCGGAGGGGGACGCTGACACTGACGCCGAGCGTATTGATGCCAAACGGGTTATTGTTGGATGAATTGTGCGTATACCATGCGCTCCAGGTCGGATCGGTTGAGCCGTTCGCAACTGCGAGTTTGTGATCGGTTTGGGCTCTGTCCACCGCTTCGACGGCTGCCTTCAAGTCCGGCCGCGTGTCCAGAGCAATCTTCCGGAACTCATCGCGGGGCAGCAGTTGGTCCCTGAAATCGAATGGCCCGGTCACGTCAAACTGATCTATGGGACTTCGGGAATTCAGGAGCGTGAGCAGTTGAATTTTTGCGGTTTCCAGGTTCTCCTCGGCAGTCTGCAAATCCGATTCATACTGCACCCGCTGCAGTTCCAATCGGTCGAGATCGATTTGCGCGATGTCGCCAGCGTCGAAGCGATTCTTGCCGATCTCGAGCACGCGATCGTAATAGGCAAGATTGTCTCTTGCCAGCTGCAGCACAGCTTTGGCTTGCAGCGTTGACACAAATGCGCCGCGTAAGTCGAAGAGCAGAGTTCTCTCCAGGTCGGCATGGCTCGACTCGGCAATCAGGGTTCCCTTTTTCGCGCTCTCCAGGCGTAACTCCCGCTTGTGCTGCCGTTCGTGCAAATAGCTGATGCTGGGCGACTCAAAAGTTCCGGCGAAAGGTCGCCAAGCGCCTCTATCTGGGGCGATTTGCGTCCCGTCGACCGACAGAGCCAACGTCGGGTTCGGGCGAAGGTACGCGGTGAGTTCCTGCGCCTTTGATTCGTCGATACTCAGCTTGTCCGCCAGCAGCGTCGGGTTTGTGGCTTCGAATTTGTCTCGAATCTGCGGCCACGTCCAGGGTTTCTGCGCCTGGGTTGAGACGCAAAATGTGAGCGGCAGAAACAAAACCCAACAGCGGCAAAGCCTCGTCAGGACCCGGCCTCTCCAGTTGGCAAGGAGCAGCAGCCGATGCCTCAAACCGGCACACGTGTTCCAGAATGGAAGGATGACTGGCATAAACGGTAGACTCGGCGGTCGTCAAGCTCAGGAGTCGCCGATGGCGTGGCGCTCTCAAAAGAATTGTGCAGAATGGCTGCGGGAACGCGAAACCTATCTTCCAGACTTGCTCGCGATCTTTTGGCCAGGAAACGTATCTTCCAGTGAGTGTTTGAAATGGCGTTCGCCTGCGGAGTACAACTGAACACGGAGGATGTGGTTGAAAGATCTGCTCTCCATCTTCACGTCCGCAAACCGCAGAACGCTGCTGATGACGGCTGGGTTCCTGGTCGCGGCCATTGCGGTCACCGACTGGCTTACCAAGCCGTACATCTCCCTAGGATTTCTGTACCTGTTTCCCATCATTATTGTCGGCGGCTTTCTCTCGCGTACGCAGACCATCGGAGTGGCCCTGATGTGTGCGGTTCTCCAGGAGACTTTCAGCAATCTGCCGGAGAGCGAGGCGATTTTCCGGCTACTCCTGAGCTCGGCAGGCTTTAGCGGTACGGGTCTCTTCGTTTCCGAGCTTTTGCGAAATCGCCGCATCGTTTTGCAGCACATTGAAGAGTTGGAAAGTGAGATAAAACTTCGACGTGACGCGGAAGATCAGTTGCAGGTTTTGGTGGAGAGCAGTCCAGCCGCAATCGTGACTATCGACTCGAACGGAAAGATTCTCTTGGCAAACCAAGCAGCCCAGCAATTGCTCGCACCGGGCGCATCTTTCTTGAAAGATCAGACGATCAGTTCATACCTGCCGTCCCTGCAGACTGTCGTTCAGACTCAGCCCACGAGAGCGTTCCGGACCACATTGCAGTGCAAAGGGCAGCGGTCGACAGGGGAAGTGTTCCTGGCGGGTGTGTGGTTTTCCACTTACAACACCATCTCCGGAACGCGCCTGGCGGCGGTCGTGGTGGACTTGTCCGACGATCTGCGAAACCGGGAGGATTTGAGCCTGGATCACCTGTTAAAGAGCAGCAGGATTCTGGTGAGCGCGATGGCCCACGAGGTCCGGAATCTTTGCGGTGCGGCGGTCGTCCTTCATAAGAATCTTTCGAGAGTTCCGGTCTTGGAGCACAACGAAGACTTTCATGCGCTCAGCTCATTGATCCAGAGTCTGGAACGAATATCGGCTCTCGGCGTCAAGGCTTCACCCTCCGACGCCGCTGCGACCGTTGAGCTGACCTCTCTGCTGGATGAGGTACGAATACTGATCGAAGGCGCTTATGGTGAGTCGAACATCGAAGTCGAATGGCGAGTTCAGGAGACCTTGCCCCTCGTTTTGGCTGACCGTTACGGTCTGATCCAAGTATTCTTGAATCTGGCGAAGAATAGCCAGCGAGCCATGGCATCAACTGAAACCAGGAAGCTCTTCGTCAGTACATCATCTGACGCAAAGCACGTCATGATTCGGTTCGAAGATACAGGAGTCGGAATAGCCCATCCCGAAAACCTATTTCGCCCGTTCCAGCCGGGTGCCGAGACTACCGGTCTTGGGTTGTACGTCTCGCGCTCAATCATGCGAAGTTTCGGCGGCGAACTGCTCTATGAAGCAAGGCCCCAAGGATGCTGTTTTGTTGTAGTCGTGCCGGCAGTAGCAAACGTCAAGGAAATTGCAAATGCCTGATACTGCTGAGCGACCCGTAGAAATCCTGTTGGTGGATGACCACGCCTTGTTCCGGGAGAGTGTCGCTCGGTTGCTAGCAGCAGAGCCAGGTTTCCGAGTTGTTGCACACTGCAGCTCCGTCGACGAAGCCCTGGAGGAGCTGCGAAAGACGCGCGTGGATATCGTGCTGCTCGACTTCGATCTCGGTCAGCACGACGGGAAAGAATTCATGCGCTTGGCGGCTCAACAGGGATTCAGCGGCAAAGTCCTAGTTGTCACCGCAGGCGTGCAAAAGGAACAGGCCGCCGACTTGATTCGCAGCGGCATTTCCGGAATCTTCATGAAACGCGACTCGGCGGCATTACTCATCGAGGGGATCCATGACGTGCTCGCCGGAAAGGTATGGTTCGACCGGGAACTCTTGCAGGAAGCGATGAGCGGTGCAGGGGATCGACAAGAGCCTGAAGCAGAGCGGTTCACCGAACGGGAACGGCAGGTCCTTTCTTATGTATTCGAGGGCTTGGTGAATAAAGAAATTGCGGAGCGAATCGGAGTATCCGAGAGTTCGGTGAAAGCAACGCTGCAGCAGCTCTTCTCCAAAACCGGCGTGCGGACTCGCAGTCAGCTTGTGCGCATCGCTCTGGAGCAATACAAGAGTCAGCTTTGAATTGTTTCATGCCATCGTCGCCATATTCTCTTGGCTCGTGGGATGCGTCCTAATCGCCGTGTCAGAGCTGACGAGAACTTGTAGGGTTAGCGACTAGCTCGCGAAGTGCGCTTTCGTACCACTCTTCCGAGTGGTCGCCTCCGTGCGTAACACGATGCACAGGCTATAATTACGCCCACGGATGGCCCTCACCTCTGGCACGAAACTCGGTCCTTACGAAATCCAATCGCCGCTGGGCGCCGGCGGCATGGGCGAAGTGTATCGCGCTAAAGACACGCGGTTAGATCGCACCGTGGCGGTAAAAGTTCTGGCTTCGCATCTTTCTTCTTCGCCCGAGCTGAAACAGCGCATGGAGCGCGAGGCGCGGACGATTTCTTCGTTGAACCATCCCAACATCTGCCATCTCTATGACATTGGCTCGCAGGATGGCGCCGATTATCTGGTGATGGAGTTTCTGGAGGGTGAAACCCTGGCCGAAAGGTTGCGCAAAGGTGCGCTGCCTCTGACTGAAATCTACAAAATCGCCATCGCCGTGGCCGAAGCTTTGGCAGTCGCGCACCGCAGCGGCATTGTGCACCGTGATCTGAAGCCGGGGAACGTCATGCTGACCCAAGGCGGAGCAAAGTTAATGGACTTTGGGCTGGCGAAACCGCTAGGTGCTCAGGCTGCGGCTCCGGGCTCTGGCACTCCGCCCCCTTCGTTTACAGCAGCAGCCACGTTGAGCGGGCCTAGCCCGTTGACCCCGCTGACCACCGCGGGCAGCATCGTGGGCACCATTCAGTACATGTCGCCGGAACAGATTGAAGGAAAAGAAGCGGATGCACGCAGCGACATCTTTGCTTTCGGCGCGGTGCTTTACGAGATGGTGGCGGGAAAGCGGCCGTTCTCGGGGAAGAGTCAAATCTCGCTGGCCTCTTCCATTTTGGAGAGTGATCCGGCGCCGATCAGCGCGGTCAAGCCACAAACCCCGCCGGCCTTCGAGCATGTGGTGACGACCTGCCTGCAGAAAAATCCCGAAGAGCGCTATCAGACGGCGCACGATATCAAGCTCGAGCTGCAGTGGATTGCCGCTGACAAATCGTCTCCGATCGCTGCGCCGATGACGCCCGTCCCGTCTCGCAGCCGTGAGCGTCTTGGTTGGGCCGCGGCCCTGGTAGCCGCGATTGTACTGACTGCGGCTGCCGCCGTGTTCTTCTACCATCCGGCTCAGCCAGCGCACTCTATCCGTGCCGTGATTGATCCTCCGGAGAAGACCACACTCAATTTGACTGGCGATTCCGCAGGCCCGCCGGTGCTTTCGCCGGATGGCGCGTCCATTGCATTTACGGCTACCGGCGCAGACGGCAAGATTGCGCTCTGGGTACGTTCCACGAACGCGCTGGAAGCACATGCACTGCCCGGCACCGATGGCGCAATTTTTCCCTTCTGGTCGCCCGACAGCCGTTCCCTCGGATTCTTCGCCGAGAGCAAGCTCAAAACCATCGACCTCGATGGCGGCTCGACGCAGGTGGTTTGTGACGTACCGCTTGGTCGCGGGGGCGCCTGGGGTGCGGGTGGAGTGATTCTGTTCTCTCCGGCTCCCTCAGCGCCCCTCATGCGCGTAAGCGCCAGCGGGGGAACTCCAGTTGCGATTACGAAGGTCGACCCGGCTCTGCACACCTCGCATCGCTGGCCGTTTTTCCTTCCCGACGGCAAGCATTTCCTCTATGTCGCGCTTCACCACGATCCTTCCAAGTCGGCCAACAATACCCTTTTCTACGCTTCGCTCGACGGCCGGGAGAATCGTGCGCTGTTCCGCACTCAATCCAATGCCATTTACGCCAGCGGTTTTCTTTTGTTCGGGCGGGGCGACCAATTAATCGCGCAACCTTTCAACCCTTCCACTGGAACGCTGAGTGGCGAAACCCAGAATGTGGCCAAGGGCATGATGAACGACGCCGGCACCTGGCACATGGACGCCTCAGCTTCCAACGATGGCCTGCTGGTCTTCGGTAGCGGCGCTTCCGGCGACTTGCAGTTAGTCTGGGTGGATCGCAGCGGGAAGCAGATCAGTACCATTGCCGACAATCTCCCCGACTTGCAAGGGGCGGTCATTTCCCCGCAAAGAGACCGCGTCGCTCTCCAGCTTAGCGCGGGTCAGAACGACATCTGGGTGCTCGATCTGTTGCGCGGCGTCCGCACCAGACTAACCTTTGGACCGATTGGGAATGTTTCCCCCGTCTGGTCGCCGGACGGAAAATGGATCGCGTACAGCTCCGATCAAAACGGTCACTTTGCCATCTGCCGCAAGCCTTCCGACGGCAGCGGCGCAGAAGAGACTTTGCTCACAGTTGACCAGCAGCCCGCACTCCACGATTGGTCGCGCGACGGCAAGTACCTGCTCTATTCGCGGCCCATATTGAGTGGCCCTACCCGGCAGCTCTGGTCATTGCCGCTGGAGGGAGAGCGCAAACCATTGCTGGTCCTGGAGCGGGGTACGGCTGGAAGACTTTCTCCAGACGGCCACTGGCTCGCCTACACGTCGGCTGAATCCGGCACTCAGCAAATGTACGTGGTGCCTTTTGGCGGCGGGCAGGGTAAGTGGCAGGTCTCGGCTAACGGCGGAACCCAGCCGCGTTGGAGCAAGGACGGCAAAGAACTCTTCTACATGGACCTGGCGTTCAATCTTCTTGTCGTCCCGGTAACGAACGCGGGCGGCGCACTGCAATTCGGCGCAGCTCAGACGCTCGTCAAGACTTGGTCCGCTCCGCAGGTCTTCTACGACGTCGCGCCCGACGGCAAGAAATTTCTTCTCGACCGGGTTGCGCAACAGGTCAGCCAGTCGGTCACCGTGGTTACAAACTTTACGGCGGGATTGAAGAAATAAGTGACAGGGCCATACTGATCCGGCCCCCCCAGCAGCGCAACTTGTCTTCTTCCGGATGACGGGCAAACCTTCAATAATCCAACGTGCCAGCGTTGGCCGGCAATTTTCTGGCCGGGCTACACTGGAGGAGGCAGCGTGCCGCGAGTTGCTCCTTCAAAATGATCTCTTTCTCAAACATCAATAAGCAGTATGGCAAGCAGTTGCTCTTCGTGGATGCTTCGTTTCA
>Ga0209890_10001072_pt1 | contig 12513 bp, 15 predicted proteins | sample OrgsoiDNA2013049_FD_185799 | JGI IMG/M metagenome (GOLD analysis project Ga0209890, IMG submission 185799) | Permafrost soil microbial communities from the Arctic, to analyse light accelerated degradation of dissolved organic matter (DOM) -... | ecosystem: Environmental > Terrestrial > Soil >... | reverse complement strand
GTCGCTGGCGCTCGCCGGTTTCGTGGTGACGGTGGCAACGACCACCGGCGGCATCGAATCCTTTGCCGCGATCTGGCTTGTCGTTGTTCCGCTCGAGGCTGCGCTCTCGGCATCGCGCCGCGTGGTCGCGTTCGCATCCACGCTGGCGCTGGCGTGCACGGCGCTGCTGATCGTATCGGGACATTTTCACCTCTTGCCGGCGCCGGACGTCGACGCGTTGTCGCGCGGCATATTCATGGCATTCGGTGTCGCATCGGCGACGCTCTACGCCGCGGGCCTTGCTTTCGGCGCCGAGTCGCTGGCGCGCACCAGCGTTGCACTGCTCTATGTCGAGGAGGACCGCTATCGCCTGCTGGCGCGCAACATGAGCGATGTGATTTCGCGGCATCGTCGCAACGGCGCGGTGCAATTCATTTCGCCCGCAGTGGAAGCGATGTTGGGAACACAGGTCACGCGGCTGCTTGGGCACGGTCTGTTCGACCGCGTCCACGTCGCCGACCGTCCGGCCTATCTGACCGCACTTTCGGACGCCGCGCGCGGCGGCGAGGCGGCCAGTGTCGAATTTCGTCTCAGGCGCGATGCGCCACGCGGCGGTGAGCGCGGCGCAAATGTTCCGCCCGATTTCATCTGGGTTGAAATGCGTTGCCGGCCGCTCGAACAGGCAGCGGAACCGGCGGCTTTGCCCGAATCCGAGGTGGTCGCGGTCATGCGCGATGTCACCGACCGCAAGATCCAGGAACAGGCGCTGGATCTGGCGCGCACCGCCGCCGAGCAGGCGGATGCGTCGAAGACCCGCTTCCTCGCCACCATGAGCCACGAACTGCGCACGCCGCTCAATGCCATCATCGGGTTTTCCGAAATGATCGTTCAGGAAGACGTGTTGATGGTCAGTGCGGCCCGCCGCAAGGAATACGCCCAGCTGATCAATGATTCAGGTCAGCATCTGCTGTCGGTGGTCAATGGCATCCTCGACATGTCGAAGATGGAATCCGGCAATTTCGAGATTTCGCCGGAACCGTTCGCGCCGCGGCCCGCGTTGCTCAATTGCTGCAATCTGCTGGCGCTGAAGGCGCGCGACAATGCCATCGATCTCGTCAGCCGGGTGCCGCAGGATTTGCCGGTAATGACCGGCGATCCCAGGGCGTTCAGGCAGATCGTGCTGAACCTCGTCTCCAACGCCATCAAGTTCACCGAGCGCGGCGGCACGGTTACGGTTTCCGCCGGCGTCGAGGGATCGTGGCTGATGCTTCGCGTCACCGATACCGGCGTCGGCATCGCGGCCGATGATCTCAAGCGGATCGGCGATCCATTCTTCCAGGCCGGCAAGACCTATCAGCGGCGCCACGAGGGAACCGGCCTCGGGCTCTCGATCGTCAAGAGTCTCGTCGGATTGCACGCCGGCGAGATCATCTTGCAGAGCCGGATCGATGAAGGTACCACCGTGACGGTCGCGCTGCCGCTGGCGTTTACGCCGCCGCCGCCGTCAAGCAATATCGCAAAGCTCACTCCGGCGTTGCGATCCGCAACCCAGGATAAAGTTCATCAGGTGAAAAAAAGTGCCTAGACAAGCTGCAAAGGACGACATGCCGCGCCGCCGTCGCGGCGCGAAAGCGGTCGCGGTCGAAGCCGACACGGAGCGCGGCCTCTTGATGCGCGCCCTGCTTCACAGTCCGAAAGACATGATTGCCGGTGTGCTGGCATTTGCCGCGGTCAGCGCGATCATCGCCAACGCGCTGTTTCTGCAGGCGGGACGCCATCCGTCGCCGATGTTCGGTTCGGTCACGGCAATTCCGGCGGCGGGACCTGCCAGCCTGTTGCCGCGTCCGCGCCCGGTCGAGGCCGCGACAAGATCCGCCGATACATCGCCACCGGAACCGAAGCCGGCCGAGCCGAAAACCGTCGATGCAATGGCCAATCTGGTCAAGTCGACCGGCGCCCCGGCTGCGCCGCCTTCCAATATCGCGCGGCCACCGGCGGCGACCCCGGTCTTCCCCCACAATGAGACAACCGCCAATCCAACCGCGCCCCCGCGCCGCGTGGCGGCGGTGCAGCGTGCGCTGACGGAATATGGCTACGGCCAGTTGAAGGCGACCGGAACCATCGGTGCCGACACCCAGGCCGCGATCCAGAAATTCGAGCGGGAGCGCAAGATCCCGGTGACCGGACAGGTCTCCGATCGTCTGGTGCACGAACTCACGACCGTGATCGGCCACCCGATCGAATAGAACCCTAACTCAATTCCCCGCGAAACAGCCGTGCCACGGCGCGGGCCACATGCCCGGCGTGGGTCGCGATCATGAAATGCGCCGCTCCGCCGATCGTGACGAGGGAAGCACCGCCGATGTGGGTCGCGATCAAGTCATTGGCGCGCTGCATGGCCGGATGACTGGCTCCGCCGCGCACGACCAGGGTCGGAACCTTCACGGCAGCGAGGGTCGCTGCGATAGCGCGAAGCCAAAGGCGCTCGCCCAATCCAGCATGTTAACCGGCGTTGTCTCCACCGCGTCGGCTCTGACGCGGGGAGGCCATGAGGCATAGGTGCCGGTGCCGCCGTAAAAGTCGATCATCGGCGCGATCGCTTCCTTGTTGCCGCTCTCAAAATCCGCGAAGTAAGCCTCCGCCATCTGGCGGAATGCATTGTAATGCTCATGCTCGTCGCATTCCCGCAGCACCTCTATCGCCGGGGCTTCCACGATCGCGAGACTCTCCAGGGCAACCCGGTTGCGCAAGGCCACGGCGAGCGCCACCACGCCGCCAAACGAGTGCCCGACGAGATGAACCGGGCCTGCGCCAGCCGATCCACCTCCAGTTCCGGATGCAGCTTGCGGAGCTCGCGGGTGATGGCGATGTCGCGGCGGCCGTGCCCGAGGCCGATCGGGGAGGAGAGATAGAGCACTCGTCTGGCTTTGCCGGTCTGTGCTGTCTTGCTGTCTGAAAATTAAATCAGTATTGCGCGGAGCATCCGCTATTCGCATCACCTCGCCCGCCTGAAGGAGAGGCTACGGTTTCGACGGAGCGGACCTGCGCGGCGCATGGGGCAGGCTCTTGTCTGCTGCACGCGAAACCGGATTTCGGGGCACTGGCGTCAGTACATCTGCTGGCCTATCGTCACCTGATGCGATTGAAATCCATCATATGGGTGGCGGCCTATTTGCGCCGCTGCCAGACCGAGGGAATATTCGGCGCGGTGCGCAGGCGCGGCGCCGAAGAGGCCGGCGCGGTGTTCGTCAAGGTGGCGCTGCTCGACGGCAATGCCATGCTGTACGTGCCGGCGCCGCAGACGGTCTATGACGACAGCCGGCCGATCGAGCGCATTTTTACGCCGACGTCGCGAGAGCCCGTGGCAGAAGCGTCGGTCGAAGAGCGTCTGGTCAAGGAAATTCGGTTCGACCCGGACGCCTGGATCGTGGAGACCGAGGACAGGGCAGGGCGGCATTTTCTCGATCTGGCGAAGAGCTAATTTGCCTCGAGGAAGGATCGTTCGATCGGCGCGGGAGGTCGTGATGGCGGGCTGCACGATTATTGGTATGGGACCCGGACTTGGGTTGGCGATAGCACGCAGATTTGGCAAGGCTGGCTACGCCATTGGCATGATTTCTCGGAAAGAGGAGACGCTTGCCGCGGCAAGCAAGGCTCTGGTCGCAGAGGGCATCGCGTGTGCCGGTATCGCGGCGGATGCAGCATCTGAGACAAACCTCAGGCGCGCAATTGCGGAATTGGCGACGTTGCAAGGCGATGCACAGATCCTGGTCTACAATGCCTTCACTGATCATCGCGTCGTGCCGACCCGGCTTTCGCTCGAGGATATGGTCGCGGATTTCCGCGTCAATGTCGGCGGCGCTTTGGTCGCCATTCAGGTAGTCGCGCCAGCAATGATCCATCGTGGCAACGGCGCCATTCTCATGACCGGCGGCGACGTTGCCGTGCAACCCTCGGCAGGCCGGTCGTCGCTAGGCCTCAGTAAGGCGGCACTGCGCAATCTGGTGGCGAGTCTTGCTCTCGAGCTTGAACCTCAGGGGGTGCGTGTCGGTACCGTCACCGTTTTTGGCGAGATCAAACCAAACACAGCATTTAGCCCCGATCGTATCGCAGAAGAGTTCTTCGCGATCGCTAATGAACCGCCGGGCATGCCAAACGAACGCCAGTTCCGTGGATGAAGGAAGTGCCACGTTAGTCCGGCAGCGCTACTTTTCGGACCGCGCGCGATGTCCGACCCGAGTCCGTAATGCGCGCCAAAGCAGATGTCGCCAACACTTGCGCATTTATGCGTTCGCCCCCCGGATCAGTTCGAGGGCATGCTTTTGCGGCATACGCGCTAACTAACCCTGCGAACGCGTGCGCACAACGCCGCCGGCGCCGGGCCACGGCGTCGCCGGGCGGGTCTGGGCAGGCGCCGAGCGGATGCGGTGGCGTTCGTCGTCGTAAAGCCCGGCGCGATATTTGGCGCGGGCGACCGCCATGGTGGCGCCGCGCCAGGCCGCCAGCATGATCAGGGCCGATCGCTCGTGCAATCCGTCATACAGCCGCGACAGCCGGTAGACATGATTCACCGAGGATCCGATTTCGGGATTGAGGAACAACAGCACCCGCTGAAAAACCGGGCTTGGCATGTCCAGCGCCCTGGCCGCGCAAGCCAGCGGCTCGCCGCCGGGATCGTTGACCACCTGTGCGGCCAGCCGCCACGGCAAGATCAGGGTTTCGCCGAGTTCCAGCGTGAAGTTTTCGACATCGGCGGCGAACGCGGCCATCTCCATCGTCTCGATGGCACGTGCCGCGCGCGGGGCGGGAATTCGCGCGGAAGCCTTCAATGGTGTCTCCAGCAGATTTTGCAAGATCAACGCGCGCTCGCTGGCGGTAGCGCCGAAAAACAGGTCGGTGATCTCGGCCGCGTCCCTTGGCTGCATCGTCAAATTCGCCGACATCCGCAATTGCGTTTCGGTCGGCGCCTTGACCGGCGGCGCCGCCGGTGGCGGCGCGGCGATCGCGGGCGCCAGCGGAACGATCTCGTTGCTGCCGGAGCGTTGCAGCCCGAGCCTTCTCAGGACTGCGAGCGGCGTGCCGGGATAGATCGCAAGCCGCGCCCGAACCACCGCGCGGGTGGCGTCATCGACTTCATCGATCAGGCGGGAGGTGAGTTCGACGAACTGCCGTTCCTCGTCGTCGCTGTGGACGCTGGCCTGAACGTAGAGATCGGTCAGGACCCGCAGCAAAGTGGGTCTGATGTCGACGCCCTCGCGGCGGGAGAGCGTCATCAGGCCGTCGAAGCCCGGAAACAGGAGCGGTGTGGTCATGTCAGAGGTACGCGACTGAGAAATACTCGGGCCAGTCTACCGGCGCTGTTTTAACAGGGCGTTAACCTTGACGACCTTTACAAACCCCATCTAAGGACTAGGAATGGCCAGAAATGCCTATGTTCGTTGGCTTTCTCTGTACGACTACTCCTACCAGGCTTAACATGGTTTTGCATTAAATTAGGGGTCTGCGGTTAGATCGAGGCTAGAACGAGATGACGAAGCAACTGCCGAACAAGAAACGTTTGTCTAACTTCCTGGTGACGAGACTGAGGCCTAAGCCCACAGCCTTCCTGATCTGGGACACCATTCAGCGCGGCCTGGTCATTCAAATTCGACCTACGGGACATAAAAGTTGGTACGTCATCTATACACACAACAAGAGGTCCCGCTGGTACAAGATCGCCGACGCCGGCGCCATCAAATTGGCCGAGGCCAGGAAGATCGCTAACCAGGTTATGTACGAGGTAGCCCAGGACAAAGACCCTGCGGCGGAGCGACGGGCGTCGCGGAGCACCGGCACCTTCGACGACCTGGCCGAACGCTACAGAGAATATTCGAAGAAGAAGAACAAGAGCTGGAAGCAGGCCGAGGCCCTGGTTCGGGTTCGTCTGCTGCCGAAGTGGGGGAAGCTGATGGCCTCCGACATCACGCGCTCCGACGTCAAGCTGCTGATCGGCAGAATCGATGCACCGATAACTGCCAACCAAGTTCTCGCCTCGGCGAGCGCCATATTCTCGTTTGCCATCCGAGAGGAGATCGGCGGCATCAAGGTTAACCCGTGCGTCGGCGTGGAACGCAACAAGACGACGTCGCGCGAGAGAGTTCTATCGGACGGCGAGATTCCAAAATTCTGGCGGGCACTGGACTCGGTAGGACTGATCGAAGCCATGGCGCTGAGAGTTACTTTGTTGACGGGCCAGCGACCCGGCGAAGTTTCGGCGATGCGCAGCGAGCACATCGACGAGGGATGGTGGACCATGCCCGGCAAACCAGTGCCGGAGTTGCGCTGGCCCGGAACGAAAAACGCCGCGAGCCATCGGGTGTGGTTGTCCAAGCCGGTTCGGGAAATCATCGAGCGGATGGAAGCCACTGGCTTGATCTTCTCCGGGCCGAGGGGAGGGGCAGTCGGCAACCTCGACGGCCCGATGAGATCGGTCTGCTCTGATCTTGGGATCGCCCGAGCGACGCCACATGATCTGAGACGAACCTTCTCTACTACCGTGACGTCGCTCAAGTTTGGAAAAGACGCCATGAACCGCGTCACCAACCATCTCGATCGAAGCATCGCCAGCGTTTACGATCGTTTCGAATACGCCGAAGAAAATCAGAAGATCATGGAAGCCGTCGCCAGTAAGATCTTGACCTTGATCGACGGCGGATCGGACAACGTGGTTGCCTTCGTGAAGGCCTAGGACCGTAGTCCTTGTGGTAGGATCAAAGTCCTGGAAAATTAGTTCTTTACAATGGATAGGCGGGGCCTTATAACCCCGCCCTCTTTTTTCTCACAGGAAGAGGCCTCAATTGCGCGCCGTAGCCCGGCGCCCAAGGCCTTTCCTGTGTCAGCAGGTCCTTGGGTGCCCAACCCAAAGGACCTTACCGTGAAGAACCCTAAGCCCCTTCCTCCTCCAGTCGATCCCAGAGACCCCACCGACATTATCTTGTTGTCGAAGGCCGAGCTGCTGTCGCGCGTGCCGGTCACGTTCACCAGCATTTGGAGAATGTGCCAGAGCGGTAAATTTCCGCGCGGTCGCGTTATCGGCAACAGAACCGTCTGGGTGAAATCGGAAGTAGACGCCTGGCTCGCCGACGTCGCCAACAACAAGCTGCGCGGCTACCGGGACGATGTCGACGGCACAAAATTTCCAGACACGTTCAAGCACCGAGAGCGGAAGGCCGCTCGGGTCGCTGCCTTGAAGAAGGCGAAGGCGGTGAAGTCGTGACCGCCGCGAAGAAGACCAGCAAGGCACTCGTCGCATCGGATCAGGATGATGCCAAGCTTGCGGCAAAGATCGTCGCCGCCATCGAGGCGTTGGATGCTGCGGATGTCACCAGAGAAGAGAGGGCCATCGCCGCCGGCAGGCTGCTCGCCGAGGCCCAGAAGCGTCACCCCCAGCAAGCCGGCATTCGAAAAATTCCTTGAGCTGGCCGGCGGCATTCAGTATCGCCGCGCCATAGACCTCATAGGCATCGGTCTCGGGAGGAAGGACTTCGATAAGCACCAGGCCGACAACGCCGCAGCCGCAAAGCGACATGCCGATAAGCTCAAGGCCGAGAGGATCGAGCGGGAGAAGGCCAAGGAGAAAGCCAAGCCTGAACCGGAGGAGCCCAGTGCATTAGCTAATGCACCGGCTGACGATAATGTTGTTGCCGGCGAGTGCGACTACGACGAGCTGCACGAGGCGCTGCGGCTGCTGGCAACGATCGCCGAGCACGCCGAGTGCAATCGACGCGCTGGAATCATCCTCGATCCTATCGAGCCGTGGGTGTTTCCCCAAATCGTTGCCGACATCGGTTCGGAGGAACTGCATCGCATCATTAAAATGTTGCAAGCAGCTTGCGAGCAACAGCGCAAGGAGGCTGCATAACATGGATAAAACATCGCGCGAAAAACTGATCGACAAGGTCAAGGCACTGTTTTCCAAGACGACGGCGAATGGCTGCACCGAAGAGGAGATGCTGTCTTCGCTCGCCAAGGCGCGAGCCTTGATCGATTCCTACGAGATCACCGACGACGAGCTGAAGCTCAGCCGGGAAGAGAAGGCAATCCTTCGCGACGAGACCGAGGAGGATGCTCGGGACACCCATGGGATCAAGGGGCAGCTCGGCAGCGCCGTCGCTCGTTACTGCCGCGTTCGAATCTACCGCGACAGCTCCAAGGCCGGGCTGACCTTCGTCGGTTTCAAGGCGGACATCGACTGGGCAGCATGGCTGATCGACCACCTGGCCGACTTCGTCCACGACCACCTGTTCGAGTTCATGCTCGACTGCCTGGTGCCGAACGGCAAAGAACGTAATAGAGAAATCCGCTCGTTCGTCTTCGGATGTACTGAGCGGATCAGTGCTCGCATGATCGAGATATCCGACCAGTCGAAGGCCGAGCACACCACCAACGGCAAGGCCCTGGTCGTCATCAAGGACCAGGCCATCAAGGATTTCATGGAGGCCGAGAGCATATGCCTTCAATCGAGAAGCAGCAGCAGCTCAAACATCAGCGACGGTGCCCGAGCCGCCGGTCAGAGCGCCGGCGATCGAGCCAGCTTCGGCAGGCCGGTGGCCGGCGCCGTGCTGCGGATCGGCAAGGGGAACGCGTGATGGCAGTCCCTGATGGATCTGCCGCCTGCGTCGAGACCAGGCGGCTAGCAAGATCACGGTGATTTTGCTCCCGCGCCGAGGCGTGAGCCGTGATGACTCAATAAAACAGGAGAACGAACGTGACAAACAATCTAGACGAACTCGGAAGAAAAATTTGCGACCGACTGAAGAAGAACAAGGAAATCAAATCCGCCATCGACGCCAAGCTGGCGGAGGCGCTGGAAACCTTCCCGCTGCGAGGTCGAAGCATGACGGCGGCGTATCGCAACCTGGACTGGCTGCAATGGCTCAAGGAGGAGGGCCTGGAAGGTCTCGCGTCACCCGACTGAGCGAACGCCCCCCTGCGGCCCGGAGCCGGGCGACGGACTAACAAACAAACGGAGGGATCACCAACATGACGAACAAGATCATCGCCGACGCCAGGCTCAAGGCCGCGCTCAAGAAGGCAAAGACGCCGAAGCTTAGGGCCGCCATCAGAGACATCGCCGCCTCCATGAACGGAATCCATTACTTCTTCCACCAATCTGACGATGGCTACGAGTATCAAGGGTACAGGTTTGATCCAGAATTTCTCAACTTCAAGGAAATCCATGACAAGCCGAGGAAAGGCTGGGAGGTCTGCCTAGACGTTCCCGACGACGTCGTTATGTTCCGACGAAAGTTTTTGGTCGTCGTGAAATGAACGCGATAATTCCCCGGCGGCGAAGAGCCGAGCGGGGCGAGCGACAGGCAAGGTAGCGAATATCAAACACTCAAAAGAGAAGGACTACCGACATGACTGATAAAGCAGGAAATAATCTGGAGGCGTTGAGACCCAATACCGTTTCCGTGCAGTGGCACGGAAGGTTGAGCGTGGATGCCACCATCCCGGTGAAGGACAAGCTGAAGGCGATGAGGGAGGAGCTGGAGGAGCGGGAGATGGAGATGGAGCTGGAGCTGGAGAGGGAGCCAAAGGATCGGGAGCTGAAGCAGATGAAGCAGCAGCTGACGGAGATCGAGGAGCTGCTGGAGGAGAAGGAGAAGGAGAAGGAGGAGCACCCATCCAGAGACTGGTGGATGCCTCACGTTGAATTCCTCTACTCCAAGGACAAGCAGTTCATCATCACTCAGTGGTGGGACTCTGGCCTCGAAGATTTCGTCAACATCGTCCCCAGCGGCGCCGGCTGGAAGAAGACTTACGAGTGGAATGGCACCACCATCTGGACGCGAGATAGGTCTTAATAAATCTGCTGCCGGCTCCGGTTGCCATGACGCATTCGGGGCCGGCAGAATTGTTTAGGACTTTTACTTGTTTCAGGGTTTACCCCAAAAACTTTAAAACTTAGGGGCTAGACTTTCTCAGACTAAGCTGGGTAGCCTTAGCCCCTTCGAACAAAAACCTGCCCGACGCTGGACGTCCGCGGCATGGTGTGGTGCCGTTGCAGGCACGGGCCTTGAGAGCCCTACCCTTCAAAGATCGCTTTAGCAGGCGGTATCTTGAAAATGCAGGAAGCGCACAGCCGCTCCCGCAGGTAGGACCTTGACCAATGGCTAAACCCACCAAGAAGACGATGACCACCAAAGAGATTGCGGCGGAGTGGCAGCTCCCGGAGAGCTGGTTCATACGGGCCCGCACGTTTGGATTCGGGCCGCCGTTCGCCGTCATCCCGCCAGGAATAATTCGCTACGACAGGGAGGGGGCTCATCGCTGGCTCGCGGAGAGGACCCACAACCGTACCGCCGAGCACCGCGGCAAGACCACCATGGCCGGCAAGCGAATGGGCCGGCCGCCGAAGAACGTCGCCGCCAAGATTCTGACGGAGGCATAGTTTGAAACATGGCCTCAACCAGAATGACGAACGGCCCCTGGGTCAAAGGGGCCGCCATCGTCAAGATCATCGTCTCTGCTAGTTCGAGCAGGGCCGAAAATAATCTGACCTCCCCAACATGTCCAGCCCCACGTAGGGCCACGGAGCCAGGCCTCTTGGTCGCGGGCCGCGGCGGGAGGGGGCGGTCATGACCGAGCGTAAAAGCAAACGGCAAGAAGCTGAAGAGGAGGCTCGCTATAAGGCCCAGCACAGCGGCGGCGAGTGGAAGGACCATCTAAATGAATCCAATAAGACTAACGGCGGCGGGTTCGGCAGTCACGGTGCCTGGTCGACGAGAGGCAGCGCCCAACCTGGGAATGCTGCCGACGAATACTTGTACAAGGATGCCGATGGAAACCCCTATCTGCTGGTGACCAGGAGCGACACCAAGGCCTTCCTCCAGTTTCACCTCGAAGGAACGACCTGGAAGCCGGGTAAGCCGAGGGGTCCCAAGATTCCGTACTGGTTGTCGGAACTGATAGCGGCCCCGCCGGAGGAGCCGGTATTCGTCACCGAAGGGGAGAAGGACGCCGACAGCGTCGTCGATCTTAAGCTAATCGCAACCTGCGCCTCGGAGGGAGCCGGCAAGTGGACGCCAGATCTGAAACACTGGTTCGAGCGCAAGGAAGTCGTCTACATCTTGGAGGATAATGACCGCAACGGTCGCAGGCACGCCCGGCAGGTTGCTCAGAACCTGGTCGGCATCGTCAAGTCGGTCCACATCGTCTCGCTGCCCAACCTGCCGGATGAGGGCGACGTCACTGACTGGATCGAGGGCGGCGGCACCAGGGCGAAGCTTCTCAAGATCTGCGCCGCGACGCCGCCATTCAAGGACCTTCCCGTCATCACTCTGATAGACGGCAAGCAGGCCGAAGCAGTCTTTAGCGTCATGGCCGTGATCTCCGAGCGGCTGGAACTCTATAAGCGGGGGAAACCCAGCGAACTGGTTAGGGTGGAGGATAATGGCTTGATCGTTCAGGTCACGGCGCCTTGGCTTCAAACCTACCTCGACCAAAATATCTATTTTGCCAAATCCTATAGAGGACTCGGAAGACCTAAGAAGGACGAGCCGATGAAGCCGGTAAAGCCGGCACAGCCAATGCCGGCGGATTGTCCGGAAAAGATGCCCCAGTTCGTCATAGCCAGGACATCAGAACTCGGCGTCAAGGAACTGGACGGCATCATAACGGCACCGACGCTGCGCGGCGACGGCTCGCTGCTGATCAAGCCTGGATACGACGAGGCCACCAAGCTGGTCCTGGTCGGCAATCAGTGGCCGGAGATACCCGCCAAGCCGACCAAGAAGCAACTGAAGGCGGCACTGGCAACCCTGTGGATGCCGTTCGAGAAATTCCCGTTCGAGACCGAGTTCGACAGGGGAGTCATGCTCGCCTCGCTGCTGACGGCTCCGATCAGACGGTCGCTGCCGCTGGCCCCAGGATTCTCCTACGATGCCCCGCAGGCCGGGACCGGAAAGACTCTGCTGGGGAAGTGCGTCCTATCCCTGACGACAACCGGGGAATTGAACATCCTTCCGGAGTGCAACGACGGCGAAGAAATCAGAAAGCGCATCCTGTCCATTCTCAGGCAGCGCACGCCAGGCATCCTGTTCGACAACATCAGAGGCCGCTTCAAGTCATCGGCAGTAGAGATGCTGCTGACGTCGGAAAGCTTCAGCGATCGCCTTCTCGGCGCCAACCATATGCCAGTGTTTCCAACCAATATTCTGGTCCTTATCAGCGGCAACAACCTCCAACCAACTGGAAGGTGACCTGTGGCGGAGGATATTGACGAGCAGGATAGATGCCCAAGATGAATCTCCGGAAGAACGCAGTTTTGATATACGTCCGCTGGAGTACTGCCGCAGTCACCGGCTGGAAATGATAGTTGCCTGTCTCACCCTCATGCGGGGATTCATTGCTGCCGAAAGCCCGACCATCAACAAGTCTCCGCTAGGTTCGTTCGAGGTGTGGGATGCCAGAGTTCGTCAGTGCGTGCTGTGGCTCGGCAGAGAATTTGCGGAAGACTTCGGCGATCCAATCAACTGCGTCAAGATTTCC
>Ga0209890_10001070_pt1 | contig 12517 bp, 10 predicted proteins | sample OrgsoiDNA2013049_FD_185799 | JGI IMG/M metagenome (GOLD analysis project Ga0209890, IMG submission 185799) | Permafrost soil microbial communities from the Arctic, to analyse light accelerated degradation of dissolved organic matter (DOM) -... | ecosystem: Environmental > Terrestrial > Soil >... | reverse complement strand
CTCGATCTGGAACATGGGCTTCGACGCGTTCCGCTGGCTGTGGCGCTATTTCCTGCTCGGCGCGGTGATCGTGATCCCGATCTGGATCATCATGCGCGTGGTCAATGCGCCGCGGGGCAAATAAGCCAATTCAGCTCGGCCAACTCTCCGCCGTGATATCCGCCGCATCCGAGCCGACCATCGCGGCCAGCGAGTCGCGGTGGCCGCGCTTGAGCGCCGCCAGCAGGTCCGCCTTGATCTCCGACACCACGCCGATGCCGCGGAACACCAGCCCGGTGTAAAGCTGCAGCAGCGTCGCCCCGGCCTTGATCTTGGCGATGGCGGTGGGGCCGGAGTCGACCCCGCCGGCGCCGATCAGCGGGAACGCGCCCTCGGCGCGCACGTAAGTCTCTGCCAGCATGCGGGTCGAAAGCTTGAACAGCGGCCGCCCCGAAAGCCCGCCCGCCTCCCTGGCCTTGTCGCGTTCGCGCAGCGAGCCTGGCCGCGCGATCGTGGTGTTGCCGACGATCATGCCGTCGACCCGGTGTTTGCGCGCCATGCCGACTGCGTCGTCGAGATCGGACAGTGTGAGATCGGGCGCGATCTTGACCAGCACCGGCACCGGCCCGACGCGCGCGCGCATCCGTTCGCGCGCATCGAGCACGCGGGCGAGCAAATCGTCGAGCGCCTTGGCCTGCTGCAGGTCGCGCAGGCCGGGCGTATTGGGCGAGGAGACGTTAACGGTGAAATAGCTGGCGACCGCCGCGAAGGTTTCGACCAGCCGCACATAGTCGCCGCCGCGGTCGGCGCTGTCGCGGTTGGCGCCGATATTGACGCCGACGATGCCGCCCTCGTTGGCGCGCGCGGCCAGCCGCTTGAGCACGGCCGCCGCGCCCTCGTTGTTGAAGCCGAGCCGGTTGATCACGCCCTCGTCGGATCCGAGCCGGAACAGGCGCGGGCGCGGATTGCCCGCTTGCGGCAGCGGGGTGACCGTGCCGACTTCCACGAAGCCGAAACCCAGCCGCAGCAGCGCGTCCGGGACCTGCGCGTTCTTGTCGAAGCCCGCCGCGATCCCGAACGGATTGGGGAAATTGAGGCCGAAGGCGCGCACCGCCAGTTCGCGCGCGTCGGCGGCCGGCCGCACCAGCAGCATGTAGCGCAAGGCCTTGATCGCCAAGGCATGCGCGTCCTCCGGATCGAGGGCCCGCATCAGCGGGCGGGACAGGCGGTCGAAAAAACCGATCACCGAATTCGGCTCCGGGGTTGCAACATTTTGCCGGCGCATGATCTTTTCCGAAAACCGGTACCCACTTTTCGGGATCATGCGCTAGGGACCCTATCGGTGGGGCCAAGGCTTGTTCAAGGCAAGCCTGAAGGAAACTGTTGCGGGAGGGGGGCGACTCAAGGCTATAATTCCTATATCTTGGACTAGAGTCTTAGATGGGCCCGCGCGCATGTCGCTGACACATAACCAGATATGGACTGCCATCGACCGGCTGGCCGCCCGCGCCAAGCTGACGGCCTCCGGTCTCGCCAAGAAGGCGGGTCTCGACCCGACCACCTTCAACAAATCCAAGCGCATTACCCCGGAAGGCCGACCGCGCTGGCCGTCCACCGAATCGGTCGCCAAGGCGCTGCAAGCCACCGGCACCAAGGTCGACACCTTCGTCAACCTGATCACCGACAGCGGCAACGTGGCGATTTCGAACGTGCCGCTGATCGGCTTCGCCGAGGCCGGCTCCGGTGGCTATTTCGACGACGGCGGCTTCCCGGTCGGCAAGGGCTGGGAGGAGATCGCCTTCCCCTCGGTCACCGACGAGCATGCCTACGCGCTGGAAATCTCCGGCGACTCGATGAAGCCGGCCTACCGCGACGGCGACGTCATTATCGTTTCGCCGGCGGCGCCGGTGCGCCGCTCCGACCGCGTCGTGGTCAAGACCAAGGACGGCGAGGTGATGGTCAAGGAGCTCAAGCGCAAGAACGCGAAGCACATCGAGCTCAAATCGCTCAATGCCGAGCACCGCGACCACACTTTGCCGATGTCCGACGTGCTGTGGATCGCGCGCATTGTTTGGGCTAGTCAGTAACTTTCTCTGTCATTCCGAGCGCGCCAGCGCGCCGTCGATCATGTCGACGGTGTTCTGCAGGCCATAGACCGCGACGAAGGAGCCGAAGCGCGGGCCTTTCTCCTGGCCGAGCAGTACCTGGTAAAGCATGTTGAACCAGTCGAGCGAGACGCCCGGCTTGCCGTCCTTGGCTTTCTTTTTCTGGTCGAGGAACGGCTCGCGCCGTCCGACCTCGTAGACGACATCCTGGATTTCCTCCGCCGAAGCTTCCGGTGGCAAATTCGACAGCGCGTCGCGCAAATCGGTCAGCGCCTTGCGCGCGACCTCGGACGGCTGGCGGAATTTCTTCGCCGGCTGCACGAAGTCGCGGAAATAATGGATGGCGTATTCCACCTGCGCGTTGAGCTTCGGGTGCGTCTGCGCCGTGACACCCGGCCGGTAGCGGCCGATGAAGCCCCACAGGGTCTCGGCGTTTTCCGCGTTCGACGACGACACCAGCGTGAGCAGCATCGAGAACGTAACCGGCATCTCGATCTTCGGCGGATTGCCTTGGTGGATGTGCCAGACCGGATTTGACAGCCGCTGCCGGCCATCCTGGCGCTGATAGCCGTCGAGGAACTGCTGGTATTCATCGACGGTGCGCGGAATGACGTCGAAGTGAAGGCGCTTGGCCGCCTTCGGCTCGCGATACATGAAGCACGACAGGCTTTCCGGGCTGGCGTAGCGCAGCCATTCGTCGATGGTGAGGCCATTGCCCTTCGACTTGGATATCTTCTGCCCGTTCTCGTCGAGGAAGAGTTCGTAATTGAAGCCTTCCGGCGGCGCGCCGCCGAGTGCGCGGCAGATTTCGCCCGACAGCTTCACCGATTCGATCAGGTCTTTGCCGGCCATCTCGTAATCGACGCCGAGCGCGACCCAGCGCATCGCCCAGTCCGGCTTCCACTGCAACTTGCAGCGGCCGCCGGTGACCGGTGTGGTGACCGGCGCCTTAGTGTCGGGGTCTTCGTAAGTGATGGTGCCGGCCTTGGCGTCGTGCGAGAGCACCGGCACCTGCAACACGATGCCGGTGCGCGGATCGATCGGCAGGAACGGCGAATAAGTCTGCGCGCGCTCCTCGCGCAACGACGGCAGCATGATCGCCATCACCTTGTCGAAACGTTCCAGCACCCTGAGCAGCGCGCCGTCGAAACGGCCGGACGTGTAGCAGTCGGTTGACGACAGGAATTCATATTCGAATCCGAAATGATCGAGAAAGGCGCGCAGGCGCGCATTGTTGTGCTCGCCGAAGCTCGCATGGGTGCCGAACGGATCGGGCACCTTGTTCAGCGGCTTGCCGAGATGGCTCTCCAGCATCTCCTTGTTCGGCACGTTGTCCGGCACCTTGCGCAAGCCGTCCATGTCGTCGGAGAACGCGATCAGCCGCGTCTTGATCTTGTCGTCGGTGAGCACGCGGAAGGCGTGGCGCACCATGGTGGTGCGCGCGACTTCGCCGAAAGTGCCGATATGCGGCAGGCCGGAAGGACCATAGCCGGTCTCGAAGATCACTTCTTCCTTGGGCTGCTTTTTCAGGCGCATGACGATCTTGCGCGCTTCCTCGAACGGCCAAGCGTTCGAGTGCTCGGCCAGTTCGCGTAACGATGCGGCGGTTTCAGTTACGGACATCACAGTCTCCGGGGCGGACAGTACCGCATGATCCCGAAAATTGTGACCCGGTTTTCGGAAAAGATCATGCGCATAGTGTTCCGCGCGCCAAGGTCAAATTTGCAGATCAGTACGGGCTGATCGGGAAATAGCGCAGCCACAGATCGGTGAAACGGCCCTTCTCCCACAGCTGGAACAGCGCCCAGTTGAAGGCCTGCCGCAACACGTCGTTGCCGCGGCGGACCGCGATGCCGACGCCTTCGCCGAAAAAACGGCTCTCCATGTAGGGCCCGCCGCGGAATTCGCAGCAAGCGCCGGAGTCGGTGCCGTTGAGCCAGAAGGCGAGCGAGATGCCGTCGCCGAACAGCAGATCGACGTCGCCCTTTTTCAGCGCAAAGCGGGCGGTGTCCTCGTTCGGATAGGGATGCAGCTCGGCTTCGGTGAACAAGGTCTTCAGATAGGCTTCGTGCGCGGTGCCGGCGACCACCGCGATTTTCTTGCCTTCGAGCGCTTCGGGGCGCACGTCGTCGCTGTTGAAGTCGCGGCGCGACACGAAACGCGCCGGCGTGCGGTAATAGGGATCGCTGAAATCCACGCGCTTGCGCATCTCCGGCGTCTCGGCGATGGAGGCGATCACCGCGTCGCCATTGTTGCTGTTCAAGGACGCGATCAGCGTGTCGAACCGCCGCATCTGCACGGTGCAGGCGACCTTGATCTCCTCGCAGATCAGCCGCGCCAGATCGACGTTGAAGCCGGCGGGCGTGCCGTCCGGCCCGGCATAGTCGAACGGCGGATAATCGGTTTCGGTGAGGAAGCGGATGATGCTGATGCGCGAGAGGTCAGGCCGTTCCGGCCGCCGGCGCGGATCCCAGAAGCCGGGCACCGCCATCGGGTTGTTGATAGTGTTCGCCGGCCCCGCGGGCGCGGCCGGGTTCGTGGTCGGCGGCTGATTGGCCGGCTGCGCGTCGGCCGTGGCGATCATCGCCGCCAGCAGGGCGGCGACCGTGAGCATACCGCCACGCGTGCATTGACCGCAAAATCGATTCATTCGCCGGCCCCGAGAAAAGATTGGCGGCGAACATAGCATCGCAATTGCGGCAGGCCAGCCTTAATCGAGAGAGCGCGGGCCGCCTCAGGCGCCGGTCAGGTGCTTCTCGATCTCATGGATCGGCATTTTGACGAGGTCCTTGTCCACCTCGGCGCGCACCGCGGCGCGCAGCGCGTGCGAATAGGCCGGACGGATCATGCCAAGCGCCCGCGGCGACGCGGCCAGGATGATTGACTTCGTCTTGCCGGCGGCGAGCGCGCCATCGAGATACTGGACCAGATGCGCGAGAAAGGCCCGCTCGGCCTGGTCGTGCCAGTCGGTCTGCTCAATGGTGCCACGGCTGCCGTGACTGGCTGGACTGAAGGCCCGGCCCGGCGCATCGGTGCCGAGTTCATGGGTGGCCAAGTCTTTCTGCTCAAAAACCTTGATGGTCTTGAGGTTGGGAAACTTGGTGTCGCCGACGTTTTGCAGAACTAGCGCCTTGGCGCCGTCGCAGATCACAACCCATTCGTCACGGTGGATCAATAATTCGGACATGCGGACCTCCTGAACAGAACAAAAGGCTAGAATAATCGCGAATAGTGCGCCTTGTTCTGGATCAAACGCCGAGGCCCCTATTTCGTTGCGAAAGGCCGCGTCAATTCGTCCCGTCGAGCAGCCGGCGGGCGATGACCTGCGCCTGGATCTCGGCGGCGCCCTCGAAAATATTCAGGATGCGGGCGTCGCAAAGGATACGCGAGATTGGGAATTCCAGCGCGAAGCCGTTGCCGCCGTGGATCTGCACCGCATTGTCGGCATTGGCCCAGGCGATGCGCGCGGCCAACAGCTTGGCCATGCCGGCTTCCAGATCGCAGCGGCGGCCGGAATCTTTTTCGCGCGCCGCGAAATAAGTGAGCTGGCGGGCGGTCATGATTTCCGCCGCCATCATGGCGAGCTTGTCGGCGACGCGCGGGAAGCTCACGATCGGAACGCCGAACTGCACGCGGGCTTGCGCATAGCCGAGCGCCTGTTCCATTGCCGCCTGCGCCACGCCAATCGCCCTGGCGGCGGTCTGAATGCGCGCCGATTCGAAGGTCTGCATGAGCTGCTTGAAGCCCAGCCCCTCGACGCCGCCGAGCAGGTTTTCCGCTTTCACTTCGAAGCCATCGAAGGCGATCTCGTATTCCTTCATGCCGCGATAGCCGAGCACCTCGATCTCGGTGCCGCTCATGCCCTTGGCGGGAAACGGAGTCTTGTCGTCGCCGCGCGGTTTCTCGGCGAGCAGCATGGACAGACCGCGATGGCCGGTCTCCTTCGGATTGGTGCGCACCAAGAGCGTCATCAGGTCGGCGCGCACCGGATGGGTAATCCAGGTCTTGTTGCCGTAGACCTTGTAGACGTTGCCTTCGCGCAGTGCGCGGGTCTTGATCGAGGCCAAGTCCGAGCCAGTGTTTGGCTCGGTGAACACGGCGGTCGGCAGCACCTCGCCGGAGGCGATCTTCGGCAGCCATTTTTCCTTCTGCTCGGTCGTGCCGCTGCCGAGGATCAATTCGGCGGCGATCTCCGAGCGCGTGCCGAGCGAGCCGACGCCGATATAGCCGCGCGACAATTCCTCGGACACCACGCACATGGACTCCTTGCCGAGCCCCATGCCGCCGAACGCCTCAGGGATCGTGAGCCCGAACACGCCGAGCTCCGACATCTGCCCGATGATCTCGAGCGGGATGTAACTGTTGGTGCGGTGCCAGGTTTGTGCGTGGCCGATCACCTCGCTGTCGGCGAATTTGCGCATTTCCTCGCGGATCGATTCCAGCGTTTCGTCGAGGCCGCACATGCCGACCGTGGCGTTGTGGCTGGCGCGCATCAACTCGATCAGACGGGCGCGCCGCTCCACGGTATTGCCGCTGGCGATCAAGCCCTCGACGTTTCGGTTGATGCGGGCCGCAACCTGCGCCGCTGAAAGTCCGAGATCGCTCGGCCGCACCAACTCGCCCTGGCTCATCGGAATGCCACCGACGATCTGGGCGAGATATTCGCCGAGCGCGACGCGCACGAGGTGTTCCTCGATCTCGCCGAGCGTGCCGGCGCCGACCATCCGTTCGGTATAGGCGGCGAGCTGGCGCACGGCTTCCACATAGGTGGCGAGCCAGGCCAGCCCATGGGTGGCGCGCTGTTCGCGATCGAACAGGCGAGCGTCCGGCTTGCCAGCCACTACCACCCGCTCGCGCACCTTGGTCACGGCATCCGCCAGCAAGGCATCAAGTGCGACGGTCGCATCGCGGCTGAGTTCAACCAGCTCGCGGTCGGCAGTGGGGCGGGAGGCGGCGACGGGCATGAAATCCTCGGGGACAGGCGATGTCTTGGTGCCGGCTGCGACAAAGACACTACGCGTGCAGTGCACAAAAGCAAAGTGGGCACGGAATTAAGGGGTTTCCGGCCCCATTGTGCGGCAATGCATTACCAAATTGCTACAAAATTAACCATTTCACGCTTTGATCATGGCAATACCGCTGCGCGGTGTCCCCAGCATTTTTACGAGACGCGAACCGGCCCATGCGTTTCATAAATCTACTGTTTTCGTTCAACCGGGTGACTCGGCTGCTCACCTCGACTTCAGTGCGCACCCGCATCATCGTGCTGGCGCTGATTCCGGTGGTCGGGTTTCTCGCCAATGGGCTTACTTATTTTTCTGGCGAAGCCGGCGTCGGCACCGCCTTCGAGACCGTCAAACGTTCCGCCGCACTCGCCGACGCCAGCAGCGACTTCAAAAGCGCGATCGCGGCGATGCGAATTATCGTGAAGGACTTCAACGCCAACGCCAGCGACAACATGGTGATAAGCCTCGAGCAGGAGTATGGGCTCGCGCTGCAGAGCCTCGACACCATTGCGGCCTCGATCGACCGCCGGCACGCCGCAAATATCGTGGCCCTGCAGAAGGACGTGATGGCGTTGCGCGAGACCTTCACCGAATTGGTGCGCGAGCAGACGACCCTCGGCTTCGACGACAATTCGGGCTTGCGCGGCAATCTGCGCCAGGCCGGCAATGCGGTTGAACGCATCATCAACGAAAACATGACGTGGTTGGCCGATGCGGACGCCGGCAAATTGATGATGACGTTGCTCGCCATGCGGACCTACGAAGCCGAGTTCCGGCTCAATCAAAGCGAACTGGCCCGGCAGAAATTCCTCGCCAATTATACGAAGTTCACCGACACGTTCGCCCAGATCGACGGCACGGCCGATATGAAGGATTCGCTCGAGCACGAGGTGAAAACCTATGCCGACACCTTCGCGCAGTGGATCAAGGGTTTCGAACGGGTACGTCCACTGCGTGCCGTGATCGATATCGACAGCCAAAGCATGCTGCCGCGTGCGGACGAAATCATCGAACGAGCGCGCCTGACGGCGGAAGAGGCGTCATCGGGGCTGACCGCATCGCAAGGCCATACGCGTACCGGAATGATCGCAGTCAGCATCACCATGGTGGCATTCGGCCTGGGTTTCAGCTGGCTGATCGGACGCAGCATCACGCGCCCGCTCCATGGCCTGGCCGGCGTGATGCAGCAACTCGCCGCCGGCGATACCAGCGCCCGCATTCCCGCCACCGACGCACGCGATGAGATCGGCGAGATGGCGCGCACGGTGATCGTGTTCCGCGACAACATGATCGAGCGGGAAAAGCTCGCCGCCATCCAGACCGACGCGGGCCGCGCGCAGGCGCAGCGCAACGACACGATTGCGCTCACCATCACGCAATTCAAGGACTCGGTCGAAAGCGCGCTCGGCAAGCTGCGCGGGGCGTCCATGAAGCTCGAAATGAGCTCGAGCGATCTCAACAAGGCCGCCGATACCATGTCGGCCGACGCGCGCACCGCCGAACAACGCGTCGCCGCCGCATCCGACAATGTGACCACGGCCGCCGGTTCGGTCGAGGAATTGGCGGCCTCGATCGGCGAGATCGCCTCGCAGGCCGCGAAATCCACCGACGTGGCGGGGCGCGCGGTATCGGAAGCCCAGCGCACGGTCACCACCATGTCGGAACTCGGCAGCGCCGCCACCCGCATCGGCGAGGTGGTGGGCCTGATCCAGGCGATCGCCGGGCAGACCAACCTGCTCGCGCTCAACGCCACCATCGAGGCGGCCCGCGCCGGCGAATCCGGCAAGGGTTTCGCGGTGGTCGCCTCGGAAGTGAAATCGCTCGCCGGACAAACCGCGAAAGCGACCGAGGAGATCGCCGAGCAGATCGGCTCGATCCAATCGGCCGCCGCCGACGCGGCGCGTGCGATCGAACAGGTCAACGCCATCATCCGTGAAATGTCGGCGATCGCCACCATGGTGGCGGCCACCGTCGATCAGCAGAACTCCGCGGTGGCCTCGATCGCGGAAGGCGTCAGTCGCGCCTCCGGCGAGGCGCGCAGCGGCGCCGAGGCGATGAGCAAGGTCGCCGGCGTCACTACCGATGCCCGCTCGACCGCCTCCGACGTCAAGGACCTCGCCGATGCCGTCGCCGTCGAGGCGGAAAACTTGGAAGCGGAAGTGCGGCAATTCCTCACCAACGTGCAGGCGGCCTAAGTTTCCGTCCACTCATTCCCGCCCCCGCCTGCGCGGGGGCAGGCTCCAGCGGGAACCCAGCCAAAATCAGCCCAAGCTGGGTCACCGCTTTCGCGGGCACGAGCGGAGCAACGGGCACCCCTTGCAAAGCGCCCGGCGATAGCCGATTCAAAGACCTGACGAGGTTGCTCCGGGGCAAGCATTTTGCGCATTCTCAAACTGTCGCTGCGGATCGTGCTCGACGCGTTCCGGCGATTTCTCGCCGACGACGGCTGGGCGATCGCGAGCCACATCGCGCTGTCCACCCTGATGGCGATGTTCCCGTTCCTGATCGTGGTCACCGCGCTCGCCGGCTTTTTCTTCGGCTCGAAAGAACTCGCCGACGAGGCCGCGCGCATCCTGCTGGAAGCCTGGCCGAAGGAAGTGGCCGGTCCGATCGCGTTCGACCTCACCGACGTGCTCACCAATACCCGCGGCGACGTGCTCACCCTCGGCGTGCTGTTCGCACTCTATTTCGCCTCCAGCGGCGTGGACGGCCTGCGCATCGGCCTTAACCGCGCCTATGAAGCGGTTGAGGCGCGGTCGTGGTGGATCTTACGACTGGAGTCGATCGTCTATGTACTGGTCGGCGCGGTGGCGATTCTGGCGTTCTCGTTCCTAGTGGTGTTGGCGCCGCTGATCTGGGCGAGTCTGCTGCACTATGTGCCGAAGCTAGAGCCGTTCAGCGGCCTCATCACCTTCTCCCGCTATGCGGTAACGGTGGTGGTGCTGGTGATCTCACTGGTGATCGTGCACCGCTGGCTGCCTGCCGGCCGCCGTTCCTTCAGCGCGATCGCGCCGGGCATTGTCGCGACGCTGCTGCTATGGTTGATCAGCGGCGCCGTTTTCGGCCGCTATCTTGCCACTTACGCATTTACGTATGTGTCGATGTATGCGGGGCTGGCGTCGGTGATGATCGCGCTGGTGTTTCTTTATGTCTGCTCGTCGATCTTCATCTTCGGCGGCGAGTTGAATTCGGCCATCGCCAAGGCGCGCCACCACGCGGACTAGGGCGCGTGGTCTCGATGCCGATCAACATTCAGAATTTCGACCACCTTCCCCCGATATGCCGGATTCATTGCTTCATCGACAGCCCACAAGGCACACATTCAGCCGTGCCGATGGCTTATCATTCAGAATGCCACGCCGGCTTGGGGAACATGATCTGGTGCGCTCCGGGCAGCGTCGCCGGCGCGATCCCGTAATACTCCCCGTTCTGCCACTGCCCGACGTACCATAGTTCCATGTAGAGGTTGTTCTTCAGCTTGATCGGCCCAACGATGGTCTGGAACGTCCCTGTCTGCAGTTCCTTGATCACGGCGGCACGATCGATCTTGCCAACACGCTCGATCGCCTGCTGCAGCATTTGAAGACTCGCATAGGTCAACCACGACAACTTCGAACTTTACTATCAACCGATCTTCGAAATTGTTGACCGACGGCTAATCGGCTTCGAAGCGCTGATCCGTCTGCGCGCGGAGGATGGAAGCCTTTTGCCGCCGCTACTCTTCATTCCCGTTGCCGAAGAGCTGCACCTTATAGACAAGATTGGGGCGTGGGTATTGCGAGAGGCGTGCCGAACCGCTGCGACATGGCCGAAACATTTGACAGTCGCGGTGAATGTATCGGTGGCGCAATTCGAAGAGGGTGGCGTTAGCAAAATCGTCTCTGCTGTGCTCGAAGCGACCGGCCTAGAGCCAAACCGGCTCGAACTGGAGATCACCGAAAGTCTGCTGCTCGGCGACAATGAGTCCGTCATGACCGAGCTGCATACGCTTAAGACGATGGGCGTGGGGATCGTAATGGACGATTTCGGAACGGGTTATTCGAGTCTGAGCTATCTGTGGCGATTCCCGTTCGACAAGATCAAGATCGACCAAAGCTTCATGCTAGGCCTCGATCGCTCCGGTCGAGATGCCGAGACAATCGTGAAGACAATCATTGCGCTCGGACGTGAGCTACACATGCGCGTCACTGTCGAAGGCGTCGAGACTGCCAAGCAGGTCAGCTTTCTTGATGAAGTCAAGGGCGATCAGGCTCAGGGCTTTTTCTTTGGCCGTCCTGTTGCGAGCTTCGATGTCGCTGCCGTTATTCTTACGGACTTTCAGCATTCAAAGATGAAGCCGACGCAGCCGGCGGAGAGCGACGCCAAATTGCGGCTTATCAAATAATCGAGGCGAACCGTGATGCCTCGCCCGTCGATTGGAGTGCGATCGCTTCAAGTGTTTTATGAGTACACGCCCTAGCCGCCCGCCGCTTCCTGCACGTCCTCTAGCGTTTTAAGGCCCGGGCGCGGCGCGTTGACCATGACCGCCATGTTGCCGGGCGGGTGCTGGTTCTTCCACATCTTCATGTGCGCGAGCGGGATCTTGTCCCACGTAAACACTTCGCTCATGCAGGGATCGATGCGCTGCTCGAGCACGAAGCGGTTGGCCTGCGAGGCCTGCTTGAGGTGCGCGAAGTGCGAGCCCTGGATACGCTTCTGCCGCATCCAGACATAACGCGCATCGAAGGTGATGTTGTAACCGGTGGTGCCCGCGCAGAACACCACCATGCCGCCGCGCTTCACCACCAGGCAGGAGACCGGGAAGGTCTGCTCGCCCGGATGCTCGAACACGATGTCGACGTCGCGTTTGCCGGTGATGTCCCAGATCGCCTTGCCGAAGCGGCGCGCTTCCTTGGTCCAGTCGTTGTACTCAGCGGTATTGACCGCCGGCATCTGACCCCAGCACTTGAAGTCCTTGCGGTTGATCACGCCCTTGGCGCCGAGATTGAGCACGTATTCGGCCTTCGACTCGTCGGAGACGACGGCGATGGCATTGGCGCCCGAGGCGGCGACAAGCTGCACACCGAACACACCCAGGCCACCGGATGCACCCCACACCAGCACATTGTCGCCGGGCTTGAGCGTGTGCGGCGAATGGCCGAACAGCATGCGGTAGGCGGTGGCGAGCGTGAGCGTGTAGCAGGCCGATTCTTCCCAGGACAGGTGATTGGGCTTGTGCATCAATTGCCGCGACTGCACGCGGCAGAACTGCGCGAACGATCCGTCCGGCGTCTCGTAGCCCCAGATGCGCTGCGAGGGCGACAGCAGCGGATCGCCGCCATTGCAATCCTCGTCGTCGCCGTCGTCCTGATTGCAGTGGACGATGACCTCGTCGCCGACCTTCCAGCGATGCACCTTGTTGCCGATCGCCCAGACGATGCCCGAGGC
>Ga0209890_10001068_pt1 | contig 12530 bp, 7 predicted proteins | sample OrgsoiDNA2013049_FD_185799 | JGI IMG/M metagenome (GOLD analysis project Ga0209890, IMG submission 185799) | Permafrost soil microbial communities from the Arctic, to analyse light accelerated degradation of dissolved organic matter (DOM) -... | ecosystem: Environmental > Terrestrial > Soil >... | reverse complement strand
GCCGCCAGCTCGCGTTCGGCCAGCTCGGGCGCGACGATGCGGGCGCTGCCGAACAGGACGATCGTCGCCTCGACGCCTTGCTCGTCCTGCACCAGCTCGGGCTTCAGCAGCTCGAGCTGGAGGCGGATCGGGCGCAGCTCTTCGCGCAGGCAGGCAGCGAGGTGGGCGTCACAGAGCTCGAGTGCGCTCTCGATGGTGGCCTTGGCGGCGTCGCGCTGGGCGAGCGCGGCCCGGAAGCCTGGCGCTGGATGCTCCTCACCAGCGCCCTGCCCTGTCTGTTGGTATTTCCGCTGCGCGTCACCATGCCCGAGTCGCCTCGATGGTTGACCAATCATGGCTACGCAACCCAAGCCGCCGGCATCGTGCGCGACAAGCTGGGCGACAACGTGGCCCCGCCCATGCATACGCCCGCGCCACGGGCGCCTCGTGGCCGCTGGCGACAGCTATTTTCGCCGGCATGGCGTCTTCGAACCCTGGTCGGCTGCGCGTTCTTTACCTGCCAAGTCATTCCGTATTTTGCGGTCGGCACGTTCGTATCCCAGGTCATGTCCGCGATGAACGTCAAGAGCGGCTACATCGGCGGCGTCATTTACAACGCGTCGCTGCTCGGCGGCGCTGCCGGCGGGCTCATCGTCGTCGATCGGATCCCGCGGCGCAGTTTCTTGATCGGAAGCTTCGGCATCGCGGCCGCCGCCATGCTCATTCTGTCGGTGTGGAGCGATATACCGGCGCTTGAAATGACTATGCTGTTCGCATTATTCGCAGGCGTTCTATCGGCGGCGTCCAACCTCGTCTATGTCTACTTACCCGAACTGTTTCCGACCGACTTGCGCGCTTCGGGCATTGGCCTTGCGATCGCCGCCAGCCGCAGCGGGTCGGCGATCAGCACGTTTCTGCTGCCCATCGTCGTCGCCGGGTACGGTGTGCGCACGGCCCTCGGCGCATGCGTCGCCGTGCTCGTGATCGGCGCTGCAATCTGCCGGCAGTGGGCACCGGAGACGCGCAATGTCCCGCTGGGACTGCTCGACGCGGTCATTCCTACGTATCCGCGTTCAAGCCCAACTGCTGGGCAATGAGAATCAACTGCAGTGCGCTCTCGGCGCCCAATTTCTGTTTGATGGACGATTGATGATTGGCGGCGGTCTTGGGGCTCAAGCCGAGCCGCTCGGCGATTTGCTCCACCCCATACCCTTGAGTCAGCATCCGCAGCACCTCGAGTTCCCGCGTGGATAAGGCACCGGCGAGTTGGCTTGCCGCCGATGATTGCAGGGTTATGGCATGCTCCACGTCCGGGCTTACATAGCGCCGCCCTTCCGCGACGCTGCGCACCGCTTCCACCAGGAGATCGGGTGCGCTCGCCTTGCTCAAATAGCCACGAGCGCCGGCGTTGATCGCCCGAGTGGCGTAGATCCCGTCTTGGTACATGCTGAACATCAGCACGCGCGCCTCGGGCCTGCGCGCGATGATTCGCCGGAGGACTTCGATGCCGCTGATCCCCGGCAATGCAATATCGAGCACGATGACATCCGGTTTGAGTTCGCCGTCGCGGCGAATCGCCTCCGCCGCAGCCGCCGCTTCGCCGACGACAACCAGGGAATCGTCGCGTTCCAACAGGCGGCGATAGCCCTCGCGCACCACGGCGTGATCGTCGACCAACAGCACCGTGATCTTCTTGCCTGCCGCGGATCTCATGCTGGCTGTCCGCTCATGGGGAGCGAGGAGATGACCTTGAAGCCCGCGCCGCATTCGCTCACCAGCGTGATCGATCCGCCGAGGGCGGATACGCGCTCGCGCATACCGAGCAGCCCCAGGCCGGTTTGCGGCGCCTTGAGGTCCGCGCCGCAGCCATTGTCGGCGATGAGAAGCTCAATGCATTGGCCGCGGGCTTGGGTTCGGTCCGATGCGATCCGTATCTCGGCCCGGGTCGCGTGGGAATGGCGCGCGATGTTGGTGAGCGCCTCTTGCACCAGCCGATAGAGCACGAGTCCGCGGGCTTCGTCCAACGACTCGAAATCGCCCGTCACCGACAGTTCGATCGTCACAAAAGGAAGGCGCGATCGCCACTCATTGACGCAATGCTCGAGCGCTGCGGCAACTCCCAACTCGTCGAAACCCACAGGCCGCAACTGCCGGATAAGCCCGGTCACCACACCATAGACACGGTCGATATTGGCGATCATCGCGCGGAGCGCCTCGTGTGCACCCGGGTGAGCGGCCGTTGCTTTGCGTATCGACACCGCATCGAGCTTGATGGCATTGAGATATTGGCCCAATTCATCGTGCAGGTCGCGCGCCAGCGCCTTGCGCTCGGATTCCTGGACGTCGACGTATTGCTGGGCCAATCGCTTATTTTCGGCAAGCGATTCCGCGAGCTTCGCCTCTGCCCACCTGCGGTAGTTCAGTTGCCGGGTGGCCTCAATGTAACGACGGGTGGAGAACCAGATGAGGCTGATCGCGATCACCAACAGGACCGCCGGCAATTCATCGAGCTGCAAGCGCTCGTAGGGACGGGTCCACTTGAGCAGTGCCTCGCTTAAGTTGAACTTCGCGCAGATGAACGCTGCCATGCCCGCCACGATGACCATCCACACGATATCGCGACGTACCGAGACGGCTTTCATGGTCATTCCCCGCCTTGAGCTTAGACGCCGGTAATTCCCGGATTGCCTCAAGGATAGTGCGGGATCGAAGCGAACGCGAAAAAAATCGGGAAGATTTCCTATTTTCAAGCTGCGCGGCCTATGGAATCCTGAAAGCCATAAGGAGAACATGATTGCGACCCTCGACCGGGCTCTTGACGCTGTGGGGCCTGATATTCATTGCCGGCGCAGCAATACCGGTTGCCACCACGGCCGCCGCGGCCGCCGCAGCGGCGGCCGACGCGGATTCTCCCGCGCCGCCCGCCAATCCGGCCGCAGCGCAAGAGTTGCAGCAGGTCATCGTCATCGGAAACGCGCCGCTGCCGGGGCTCGGCCTACCATTGAATCAAATACCCGCGAATGTTCAAACCGCCAACAGTGAGGACATCCAGCGCCAGCAAACCCTGAACCTCGCGGATTACCTGAACAACAACTTCAGCGGCATCAACGTGAGCGAGAGCGCCGACAACCCGTTTCAACTGGACATCAATTATCACGGCTTCACTGCCTCACCGCTGCTCGGCACGCCGGAAGGCCTGTCGGTCTACGTGGACGGCGTGCGCGTGAACGAATCCTTCGGAGATACGGTCAACTGGGATTTGATCCCTGAATCGGCGATCTCCACGGTGACGCTCATGTCGGGCTCGAATCCGGTGTTCGGGCTCAATACCTTGGGCGGAGCGCTGTCGGTTCACACCAAGGGCGGCCACGACAACCCCGGCACGGAATTGGAGGCGTACGGCGGCTCCTTCGGCCGCCGCTCCTTCAAGGGAGAGACCGGCGGAGAGTTGGGTGAGTTCGACTATTTTCTGACCTCTACCTATTTCGACGAGGCCGGCTGGCGGGATGGCTCGCGGACCCAGGTCTATCAGGGATTCGCCAAGGTGGGGTGGCAAAACGACAAAACCGACATCGACTTGAGCTATACGTACGCGGACGCCAGCCTGTTCGGTAACGGCGCCGTGCCCATGAGCTTGCTCGACTACCGGCGCCAAACGAGCTACACGCCGGACTTCACCCATAATCTGCTCAACTTCGTGAACCTCACCGGCACACAGTTTCTGAACGAGCACGTGCTGCTGTCCGGGAATGCCTACGATCGGCACCTCGCCACCGGCAACGACAATGGCAACGTCAACGGCAGCTATCTGGCGGGCAATTACGCCGGGCCGCCGATCGACTGCACCGTACCGCCGGCGAGCCGCGCCGACATTGCCTATTGTGCCGACGGACAAAACGCCGTGTCGCGGCTGATTCAGCGCACCGCGGGTTTCGGCCTGCAATTGACGGATTCGCAAGATGTACTCGGCATGAAGAATCAGGCCATTGTCGGCACCGACTACGAAAACTCCCGGGACACGTATGCCCAGGTGCTTGAGTACGGGACGCTGGCGGCTGACCGGACGCTCATTCATGAGGTCAATGCGCTCAACGATGAAACGGTCATTTCGCTCAGCGGCAGCAACTCGATCTTCGGCGCGTATTTGACCGACACGCTATCCTTGAACGCACTGCTGCATTTCACGGCGTCGGTACGCTATAACCGGAACACGGAAACGCTCAAGGGGTATAGCGTGGATACCGATGTGGGCGATGTGGGCTCGGGGTTCGATGCCGCGAGCCCTCTGGCCGGAGACCACACGTTCAGCCGCGTCACCCCCTCATTCGGATTCACGGTGACACCGACCGATGCCCTGACCTTCTACGCCAACTACAACGAGGCTAGCCGGGCACCGACGGTGATTGAATTGGGCTGTTCCAATCCCGCAGCACCCTGCGGCCTGCCCAATGCCTTTGCGGGGGACCCGGATCTGAAACAGGTGGTCGCTCGTACGGCGGAAATCGGTTTGCGGGGCAATCCGAGCGATCAGCGCGTGGTGTGGAGTGCGGATGTGTTCCACACGATCAACAGCAACGACATTCAATTCGTCGCAGCGAGCACCAATCAAGGATATTTCGACAACGTCGGGATGACCCGCCGCCAGGGGGTGGATCTCGCGGTGGGCGGCAAGCAAGGGGGCTTGAGCTGGCACCTGACATACAGCTATGTCGACGCGACTTTTCAGTCGAGCTTTGTGGTCAATGGCGGTTCCAACAGCACCGCGGACGCCAACGGGAATATCCTGGTGCGCCCGGGAGACCGGATTCCGCTCATTCCGCGGCACACCGGGCGGCTCGTGCTCGATTATGCAGTCACGAAGCAATGGAACCTCGGCGCGAACCTGGTGCTGGTCTCAGGTTCATTTCTCCACGGGAACGAAAACAACGCCAATCGCACCGGCGACACAAATGGTCAGGGTGCATTGATCGAAGGGACGGGATGGATTCCCGGTTACGCGGTGGTCAATCTTCAAAGTACCTGCCACGTCACGAAGGAAATCGAAGTCTTCGCGCGCCTGGTCAATCTATTCGACAAGGAATATGCGACGGCTGGATTCCTCACCGGCAATTCGTTCAACCCCAACGGCTCGTTCCGTTTCAACCCCAACGAATGGAGCCAAGAGAATGCGGTGTCCCCCGCGCAGCCGCGCGCCCTCTGGGCTGGGATGCGCATACGCTTCCACTGACGGGGGTGCCGTTCACGCGAGTGCCGGGGCCGACGGATGAAATTTCTTCGCCGCCGCCGCCCCGAGAGCGATGAAAGCGATCAACACCGCGCCTTGCGCCACGGCGAACGGCGGCTCGGTTTGTGTGGGCGCCAGGGCGTGGAAGAAAGGCATTTTTTGAAAAGTCTGGACCACCCCGACGAACACATTGAGGTAAAGCGCGCACACTGCGGCGGCGGCATAGATCCAACGCCAGGAGCCGGCAAGCTTGAATGAGTACAGGGCGAGGATTGCCACGGCCAAGACGCCGAGTGAAATCACCCCGACGATTTCCGGCGGTCCGAAACTCGTAAAATGAAACATGAACCCCGTCGCGCTCGTGGCCACCGTGGTCAGCAGGAATATTGCCGTCAACAGGGGTAGCCGCTTCGCACCCAGCATGGCGAACGCCACGATCAGCCCCGAGGCGATGCCGACCAAACTCACGAGCACGTGGAACTGTGTAAACGCCGCAGTAGACATCCCCAGAATCATCGCGAGTCCCCTTAAAACCCTTTTTAAGACTACTCGGGGAGCGCCGCCCTGGGAAGCCCCTACGGCTTTCGTGAGGGCTCGCGCAGGTAAGGAAACTCCTTGGTTGAGCGGGGTACGGCGATATGAAACCCCTGCGCGTAACCTATCCCCAATCGGCCAAGTTCTGCCAGGACTTCCGGAGATTCCACCCGCTCGGCGATGGTTTGGATGCCCATGGCCTTGCCGACCTGGCTGATCGCTTCGACCATGCTGCGATCGATTCGATCATGCGTGACATTTTCGACGAACTGTCCGTCGATCTTCAGGTAGTCCACCGGCAGGTTCTTCAAGTACATGAAGGACGACAGGCCGCTGCCGAAGTCATCCAGCGCGAAGTGGCAGCCGCGGGTTTTGAGCTCACGCATGAAATACACCACATTGCCCAGGTTGGCGATGGCGGCGGTTTCCGTGATCTCAAAACACATCGCGCCCGCGATCAATTCGTTGCTGCTAAGTTCGGCGATCAAGTACTCGAGAAAGCGCTCGTCGTTGAGCGAAGTTCCGGAGAGGTTGACCGCAATCGTGAACGGCTTGACCCCCGACCCGACGCGGTGCACTAACTTGTCGAGCGCCTGGCGGACCACCCACCGGTCGATCGACGGCATGATGTTGTAGCGCTCGGCTGCCGGAATGAATTCGGCCGGCGTTATGAGGGTCCCCGATTCGTCCCGCAGGCGCAGCATCAGCTCGAAGTGCTCGTGCTCGTGCGCGGTCGGACCGATCGGCACGATCGGTTGGTAGAACAGCTCGAATCGGCTTTCATCGCAGGCTCGCGCCAGCTTCGACACCCAATGCATTTCGCGATGCCGTTCGGGCACGTCGTCGGGCGTGTAGAGCTGCACGCGGTTGCGGCCAAGATCCTTCGCCGAATAGCAGGCGACGTCGGCGGCGCTCATGACGCTCGCCACCGTGGGTGTTTCGCTGGTGATCTCGACGATGCCGATGCTCACGCCGAGCTCGAGCGCGCCGTCCTGCCAAATGAATCGAAAATCGCGGATGGCCTGGCGCAGGCTCTCCGCGATGCGCACCGCCTGCTCGAGCGAACAACTTTGCAGCAAAATGCCGAACTCGTCCCCGCCCAATCGCGCCAGGGTGTCGCGGCTGCGCACACGCAACTGCAGCACTCCCGTGATCTGCTTGAGCAGCTGATCGCCGGCCGGATGCCCGCAGGTGTCGTTGACCAATTTGAATTGATCCAAATCGAGATACAACAATGCGTGACGGGCGCCCGCTTCCTGGCGCGCGTTCTCGACCGCCGTGGTCAAGCGGTTTTCGAATTCGCGCCGGTTGATCAATCCCGTCAACGCGTCGTGGCTGGCCTGGTAGTGCAGCGCGCGATGCAGGCGCCGTTCCTTGCTCACGTCGTGGAACACCATGACCGCGCCGATCAGGTTGCCGGCGCGATCGCGGATCGGCGCCGCCGAATCTTGGATGGCCAATTCCTGGCCGCGGCGATTCACGAGCACGGTGTGCTCGCTCAAGCCCAGCACTTGGCCCTCGCGCAGACAGCGTGTGATCGGGCTCTCGCAGGCTTCGCGCGTTGCCTCGTCGACCACGGTCAGCACGTCGCCGATGCGCTGCGTCTGGGCTTCGCGGTTCTCCCACCCCGTCAGACTCTCGGCGACCGGATTCATGTAATCGATGCGCCCTTCGGAGTCGGTGGTAATGACCGCATCGCCGATCGATTGCAAGGTGACCTGGGCGCGTTCCTTGGCCTGGAAGACAGCGGTTTCCGCCTTCTTTCGCTCCGTGATGTCGGTGATCGTCCCCTCGTAGCCCGTGACCCGGCCGTGGGCATCGCGCACCACGCGGCTCGAATCCATGACCACGAGCATGGAGCCATCCTTGCGGCGCAATATATATTCTTCGTTGCGCAGCTCACCTTCGCTCTCGACCCGGCGCGCAAAGGTTTCGCGGTCGCTCGGGTACCAGTACAGCGCGCCGGCCGGCACTTCGTACAGTTCCTCGGCCGAGGCGTAACCCATGAGGTTCACGAACGCGGGATTGGCGACGAGAATGCGTCCCTCGCGCGAGGTCTGGTACACGCCCTCCATCATGCTTTCGAACAGGCCGCGAAATTTCACTTCGCTATTGCGCAACGCGTCCTCGGCGCCGCGGCGCTCGATGGCGATCCCGGCGATCTGCGCCATGCGCGACATCAGTTCGTGATCCTTCGACAGCGGGATGCCCGGCTGACGCCGATAGACCGCGAAGGTACCGACCACCCGCCCGTCCGAGGCGACGATGGGCGTGGACCAGGCGGCTCGCAGCGAGGCGTGCCGCGCGGCCTCGCGGCGGAATTCCCATAGCGCATCCGTCTCGATGTCGGCGACCGTGACTTGCCGCGCCAAGTACACGGCGGCCGCGCAAGAGCCGAAGCGGATGCCGATGGGCGCGCCGTCCATGGCCACCACGAAGGCGCGCGGCAATTTCGGCGCCACGCCGAAATTCAATGCCTGGCGTTCGTGATCCAGCAGGCTGATCGCGCAGTAGCTCTCCGCCATGACGCGCTCGATCAATTCGCAAATGGACTCGAGCGCCGTGGTCAGCGGCGCATTGGCGGCGATTTTCTCGAATATCCGGCGTTCGCCCGCCGCGATCGCCTCCGCGCGCTTGCGTTCGGTGATGTCGGTGATGCTGGCGCGAATCAGCTGCCGATTGGAACTCGGCAAGCGCACGAAACGCACCTCGCACGGCATGGTCTGGCCGGCGGCATCGCAATGCGTCCATTCGAACACCGGCGCCTCGCCCGCCAGCGCGCCTTCGATAAAACCGCGCGGCCGGCCAAAGGACGGCGTGCCGTCGGGCTGGTGCGGCGGGCTGATCTTGTCCGGTCCGCTGCTGAGCAAGGTCTCGCGCGGCATCTTGAAGAAGCGGCATGCGTTGTCGTTGACGTCGACGAATTTGCCCCGATCGACGTCGAACACCACGATCACTTCGGGAGCGTGCTCCACCAATGTCCGGTAGCGCGCCTCGCTTTCGCGCATGGACTGCTCGGCGAGATGTCTTTCCGTGATGTCGCGAATACTGACGATGTAGCCGTCGCGCCAATTGAGCTTGGCCTTGCTGACCGCGATCTCCACCGCCACGCGATTGCCGCCCTTGGCACGCCCCCAGGTCTGATGCGCCGCGAGGTCCACGTGCGTATCGTCGATCTTGGTGGCGAAGCGCTCGAGAAAATCGCTCGCGCCGCTCGCGATATCGGGAAGCAGGAATTCGAGCGAGCGTCCGAGGATCTCCGCCGGTGCGTAGCCGAAAATGCGCTCGCCGGTGGGATTGAAGGTTTCGATGTGTCCGGCCTCGTCGACCGTGACGATGGCGTCCTTGACGTTGTCGAGGATGGCCTGCAGGTGCGAGGCCGTCTGCTCGCGAATCTCGCGCGTGAGCGCCTGCGCCTCGTCGGACATGAGCTGCATCGAGCGCACGATTCCGCGCCGTTCGGCGTCGATTCGATCGTAATGCAAGCTCACGGTGTTGAGCAGCGTCGCCACGTCCAATTCGCCGCCCCTGCCTCGCGCCTCCGTGATTTGGCGCTCGAGCATGTGGTTTAAGCTGTCGGCCGGCTGCGTTGCCTCGCTGCGAACTGCGGTGGCCATATCGCGTGACAAATCCCTATCTCCCGCACTGAATCGACGGCGCACCGCGGCGCCGGTAGTCAGTAGATGTTAGGGGGATCCCGCAAAGGCGGTGTGACGCGCGTCTCGGATCGGTCAATAATCGGTTAAATACTAGGAACCTTGTTCCACCGTTTCGCGCTCCGAGCGCTTGCGTTCGTTTTCGCGCAAATTGCGCTTACGCAGACGCACGGAATTGGGCGTCACTTCGATCAATTCGTCGTCGTCGATGAACTCCATGGCCTGCTCGAGCGAGAAACGGATCGGCGGCGTCAAGACCACGTTTTCGTCCTTGCCCGCGGCGCGCATGTTGGTCAGCTTTTTACCCTTGAGCGGGTTCACGACGAGGTCATTGTCGCGATTGTTGAGGCCGATGATCATCCCTTCGTACACCTCTTCCCCGGGACCGATGCACAGCCTGCCGCGCTCCTGCAGACTGAACAGCGAGTACGCCAAGGCCACTCCCTGGCCGTTCGCGATCAGCACCCCGTTGGGGCGCTGGCCCAACTCGCGCTGCACGACCGGACCGTAGTGATCGAACACATGATGCAAAAGACCGGTGCCCCGGGTCATGGTGCGAAACTCGGTCTGAAATCCGATCAAGCCGCGCGACGGAACCATGTAGTCCAAACGGATTCGGCCGCGGCCGTCCGCTTGCATGTCCTTGAGTTCGGCGCCGCGGCTACCCAGCGCCGACATGATATCGCCCTGTGCGTCGGAGTCAGCGTCGACGGTAACCTGCTCATACGGCTCATGCGCGGCGCCGTCGATTTGTTTGATGACCACGCGCGGCCGGGAAACCGCCATTTCATAGCCTTCGCGGCGCATGTTCTCGAGCAGCACGCCGAGATGCAACTCGCCGCGGCCGAACACGACGAACTTGTCGGGATCCGCGGTCGGTTCCACCCGCAGTGCCACGTTGTGGATGGCCTCGCGCTCCAGCCTCTCGCGGATCTGCCGGCTGGTAACGAACTTGCCTTCCCGGCCCAGGAACGGCGAGGTGTTGACCTCGAAAGTCATGCTGATCGTCGGTTCGTCGACGGTCAGGCTCGGCAACGGCTCAGGCGTAGCAGGATCGCACAGCGTATCCGACACTTTCGGCTCGGCGATGCCGGCAAAGGCCACGATGTCCCCCGCGCTCGCCGACTCCACCTCGACCCGGGTCAATCCGTGGAAGCCCAATATTTGGGTGATCCTCTCGGCGCGCTGTTTACCCTCGCGGCTGACCACTGCGACCGCCATGCCGCGCTTGATCGTGCCGCGCTTGATGCGCCCGATGCCGATGGCGCCGACATAGCTCGAGTAATCGAGCAGCGTCACCTGAAGCTGCAACGGGCCGTCCGCATCCACGTCGGGCGGCGGACAGTGCTCGACGATGGTCTTGAACAGCGGCTGCATGTCGCCGTCGCGCACCGTCGATTCGAGGCCCGAAAAACCGCGCAAGGCGGATGCATACACCACCGGGAAATCCAGTTGTTCGTCGGTCGCGCCCAGCCGGTCGAACAAATCGAATGTTTGATCGAGCACCCACCCCGGACGTGCCTCGTCGCGATCGATCTTGTTGATGACGACGATCGGGCGCAGGCCGTGCTTGAAAGCTTTCTGCGTGACGAAGCGGGTCTGCGGCATGGGGCCGTCGACCGCGTCGACGAGCAGCAGCACGCAATCGACCATCGCCAGCACCCGCTCGACTTCGCCGCCGAAATCCGCGTGTCCGGGCGTATCCACGATGTTGATGCGGTAGTCGCCCCAGGTGATCGCCGTGTTCTTCGCGAGGATGGTGATGCCGCGCTCGCGCTCCAGATCATTCGAATCCATGACCCGCTCTTGCAGGTCTTTACGCGCATCGAGCGTCCCGGATTGCCGTAACAGCTGATCCACGAGGGTGGTTTTGCCGTGATCGACGTGCGCGATGATGGCGATATTGCGAAGTTTCTGAGTCACAGTGAGTCCCGAGGAAACCCACCATTGTAGAGCCTTGGAGAGGCTCGTGCCGTAGTTTCACTGCCCCACGATGAGGGGGATGGAAAACGCGCGTGACTCGGTCATGTCGTCGTGTTTGAGCGATACGGTCAAATTCAGCACCAACACGCCATCCGCGGTGGGCGTCACCTTGACGCTTTGGCGATACACCTGTCCGGCCTCGACGGCGGGCAAATCGACCTGGTTCGTGCCCGGGACCAGGGTCAGCCCGTCCCCGCCCGCCACCTGGATGCCCGCCGGGTTGCCGTCGATTTGCGGCAGGACCGCAATGTCGATATCGAGCGGGTGCCCCAGCGTCGGCCTTTGTTGCAGCTCGAATTTGAGTTTCACGGGCAATTGAGACTTGCCCTGGCTCGCCGCTTCCACCATGCCGGCGGTCAACATCTCCGCGCTCGGCCCTTGCTTCACCGGCACGGGCACGGTGACGTTTGCGCGCACGAACCTGCGCATGCTTCACGGCGAGTTTGGACCGAAGATCAATATTGGCCACCACGCCATTCAGCCGTTCGTAACGCTGAAGGGTGGCTTCATCAATTTCCGTCTGGACGGCGCTCCGGCCACCTTGGGAACGTTCTTCAGCAGCGCCAACGACTTGCGCGCCAATAACGTAAGTGGCGTTCTCTATCCCGGAGGAGGATTGCAAGGGCACCTGGGACCAATCGGCCTGCGATTGGACGTCGGCGATGAAATCTATTTCAACCACGGCGCGCATCACAATCTCAGCGTCGCATTCGGCCCGGTTTTCCGATTCTGACCTGCTCGCAACGAATCGGACCCGCACAAGCTGCGATTTCCGCGGCAAACACGCTCCGCGGGGAGAACCTTCCCCGCGTGATCGACTCCGACTTGAAAATTGTAGGCGCTTGATTTTAGTTCTCGACCGAGCGCCGACCATCTAGGAATGTCTACACGATTCACCGCATGGAATCCCGCGCCGGCATTCTGGCAATCTTGCGCTGCCGCGGGACACAATGCCCGCAAAGTGAGGGAAAAGGGGAAGCTGCCGCCACCTCTAAAAACGAGAAAGCTACATGGGGCAACTTTCTCTTTTCCTTCGTCCAAAGACCTGCCACCCGCAATCGAACAGGCCCAGAATTTGGAAGGGCATCTCTTTAAGTGGTTACGGACCATCCCACGATAGTCATCGCCAACACTGCAAGCAGCGCACCCACACT
>Ga0209890_10001066_pt1 | contig 12536 bp, 9 predicted proteins | sample OrgsoiDNA2013049_FD_185799 | JGI IMG/M metagenome (GOLD analysis project Ga0209890, IMG submission 185799) | Permafrost soil microbial communities from the Arctic, to analyse light accelerated degradation of dissolved organic matter (DOM) -... | ecosystem: Environmental > Terrestrial > Soil >... | reverse complement strand
ATGCTGTGGCACACATCGAGCAGCCATTCGACCTGACCCTGGCGCGTCGCCGCAGCGGCAACCAAATGCTGCGCGAGCAAGCCCGCTACGAACTGCAACCGTTCGACGCGTCTGCCGATGCGCAGCAGGCGCCAGCCTTCATCGTGCGTCATATCCTCGGCCGCATAACCGCCGAGCGCGGCGAGAGACAACGCAAGCCGCTCCAGCACTTCGCGTGGCTGCTCGCGCGAAGCAGCCGCCTCCTGGACCTGGCGCTGCAGTCCCACCACCGCACGCCAGTAGCGTGCCGAAAGGCGACTCCTTACCTGGGATGCGCACCAGGCGATGCGCTTGACGTCCGATGCAATGCCATAGGGATCGGCTGCGTCACGCACACCCTCCTCGGCCTGAGAATTCTTTGCGATGATGCCGAGTCCGTGGCAGATGCGCACTGCGTGTATCCATACGCCTCTGTCGACACGCACACGCACGGTGCTGCGCAGGAGGCGCGCATTGTCGGCACAGCGAACCGTGTAACGCCCGAGCCAGAAGAGATTCTCAACAAGCCGCGAGGGCACATCGTCGGGTCGCGTCGACGCCTGCAAACGATGTCTTCCCGTCGCCGCGAGCTCATCCTCCCCGTCTGACAACACCCAGATATCCTTGCTGCCGCCGCCGCGCTGCGTTGATACCACATCGATGTCATTCTCCGCGGCGACGCGCGCGAGCCCGCCGGGCAGCACGCGAAAGCCGCTTTCAGTTGCAATGGCGTAGACGCGAATAGTGAATGCCCGCGCTGCAAAATTGGGCGTGCCGTTCGAACGCCATACCGGCGCCTGCGACAGACGAATGTGCTCCTGCGCGACGTACGCGTAGGGCCGCGCCGAGAGCCGCCGGATGAGCGCCGCGCGCTCCTCGCCGTCGATGTCGCTGCCAAACACCGGCTCGAAGCGCTGATTGGGATAGGTGGGCTTGACGACAAGCCGATTGAGATTGCTGAGCACGTAGTCGAGCGCCGGTTTCTCGCCGCACCACCAGGTCGCAACCGCCGGTAACAGCAATGATTCACCGAGAAGACTCTCGGCGACGCCCGGCAGAAATCCGAGCCACGCCGCGGATTCGAGCACGCCCGTGCCGAGCGCATTCGTGATGACGACGTTCTGTGCACGGATCGCACTGATGAGGCCGGGCACGCCTAAGGCTGAATTGCCGCGCAGTTCCAGCGGATCGCAAAAGTCATCATCGAGGCGCCGCAGGATTGTGTGCACCCGCCGCAAGCCGCCGAGCGTCTTCAAATAGACGATCTCGTTGCGCACCGTGAGATCGTGGCCCTCGACGAGCGGCAAGCCGAGCTGGCGCGCCATATACGCGTGCTCGAAATAAGTCTCGTTGAACGGACCTGGCGTGAGAATCACGACTAGCGGATTGGCACTGTCGTCGTAGAGGCTGCGCAGGCGTTCGCGCATTTCGCCAAAGAACGCGCGCACGCGCCGCACGCGCAGGTCGCGAATCGCCACCGGCAAAACCTGCTCGATGATGTCGCGATTCTCGAGCGCATAGCCTGCTCCGGAAGGCGACTGGGTTCGGTCCGCGAGCAGCCACCAGTGGCCATCCGGTGCGCGCGCAAGATCAGCGGCGTAGACATGCAGCCAGCTCGCGCCGCGCGGCACAAGGCCATGACAGGGCCACAGAAAATTCGGGTGCCCGAACGGCAGCTCCGGCGGCACCAATCCTTCTGCGAGCAGGCGTTGCGGGCCGTATAGATCGCAAAGCAGCGCATCGAGCACGCGCGCGCGCTGCACAACCCCTTTCTCAATCTCGCGCCACTCATCCTGCGAGATAACGAGGGGTAACGGATCGAGTGCCCACGGCCGGTCGGCGCCCTGCGGATCGGAGTAGACGTTGTAGGCGACGCCGTTCTCGACGATCAGGCGCCGCGTGAGTTCGAGCGCGCGGCGCGCGCCATCGTGCGCCTTATTGGCGGTCAGACGTTCAACGAGCGCTCGCCAGTGCGCACGCACGGCGCCCTGTGCATCGAGAAGTTCGTCGTAGCGGCGCGGATCAGGGGCGTAGCTTGCAAGACACGCCTCGGCCCCGGACTCTGGCGAGATCGCGCGCTTGTCACCCATGGCTTCGCTCTTCATGTACGGCGCAAGTCGAGCGTGCAGGGAAAATCAGGACTCACCGCAGCCGGCACGAGCGGGTGCTCCCCGGGCGTGTGGCCCATGCGAAAAAAGCGCGCCAGACGCCGGCTTTCCGATTCGAAAGCATTCACCGGAAACGTCGTATAGTTGCGGCCGCCCGGATGCATGACGTGGTACTGGCAGCCGCCGAGCGAGCGGCCCATCCAGCTATCGTAGAGATCGAAGGTCAGTGGCGAGTGCACGCCGATCGTCGGATGCAGCGCCGACCAAGGCTGCCAGGCCCGGTAGCGCACGCCGCCGACGAACTGCCCCGCCGTGCCCGTGGGTTGTAGCGGTATCGGCCGACCGTTGCATGCCAATACGTATCTCTCGGGCACAAGTCCCGCCACCTTCACCTGCACGCGTTCAAGCGAGGAGTCGACGTAGCGCGTGGTGGCGCCGGCAGCGCCCTCCTCGCCCATGACGTGCCAGGGCTCGAGCGCCTGACGCAGCTCAACCGCCACACCGCGCGCAGCGAAATCACCGTACTTCGGAAAGCGAAATTCCATATGTGGCGCGAACCACTCGGCCTTGAGTGGATAGCCTGCCGCATCCTGCTCCGCGAGCACATCGGCAAAGTCCTCACCGATGAAGTGCGGCAACATGAAGCGATCGTGCAGTTCAGTGCCCCAGCGCGCGAGCCGCGCGGGCGAATAGCGCGTCTGCCAGAAACGCGCCACGAGCGAGCGCAACAGAAGCTGCTGCGTGAGGCTCATGCGCTCGTGGGGCGGCATTTCAAAGGCGCGCAGCTCGAGGAGCCCCAGCCGTCCGGTCGGCCCATCGGGCGAATACAGCTTGTCGATGCAGAATTCGGCGCGATGAGTATTGCCGGTGACGTCGATAAGGAGATTGCGGAACAGCCGATCGACGAGCCAGGGCGGGCATTGCTCGCCCGGCGGCGGCAATTGGCGAAACGCGATCTCAAGCTCATTCAGCGAGTCGTTGCGCGCCTCGTCGACACGCGGTGCCTGCGATGTGGGCCCAATGAAGAGTCCGGAGAACAAATATGAAAGCGAGGGATGATTGTGCCAATACGCAACGAGGCTTGCCAATAAGTCGGGACGGCGCAGGAACGGGGAATTCTCCGCTGTCGCGCCGCCCATGACAAAATGATTGCCGCCACCCGTGCCCGTGTGGCGCCCGTCGAGCATGAATTTTTCGGATGTGAGCCGCGAGGCACGCGCGCAAGCATAGAGATGAGTGGTGCGATCCACGAGCTCGTCCCAGCTTGCGGCCGGGTGAATGTTGACTTCAATGACGCCCGGATCCGGCGTCACCCGGAAGTTGCTGATGCGTGGATCGCGCGGCGGCTCGTAACCCTCGAGGACGACCGGCTGCGACAAGGCTGCGGCGCTGGCCTCGACTGCGGCAACGAGTTCGAGATAATCCTCGAGTGCCGCGGTTGGCGGCATGAAGATGTAGAGCACGCCGTGACGGGGCTCAGCGCAGATCGCGGTGCGCGCGATCCAGTACGCCGACTCGTGGTCGCGTGGTGCCCGTGACGCCTGTGAATCCGACAATCGTCCCGTTGACGTACCCAGGCGCTCACGAATCGTCGCATACCCCGGCAGCGGTGCAAACGCCTGATTGGGATCCGGTGCAGGCAGCTGCGGACGGTCCTCGGGCGCGGCCCACGGCAGCGAATCAAGCGGCAGCCGCATCCCTAAGGGCGAGTCGCCCGGCAACAGATAGCAACGCTCGCGGCGCAGGAACCACGCCCCCGTCTGCCAATGCTTTTCCGCCGCATCGCGCGCGATCGGCAGGACGTAGCCGGTAGCGTTTTCGAGTCCTTTGTCGGCAAGGCGCGCAAGGCGTGCGCCTTCCTGTGCATCGTCAAGCCTTGCATCGCTACTGTCGACGTTGGCGGGCAAACGCCGCTCGCGCCACTCGTAGTAAAACGGGTCCTCAAAGGTCGCGAACACAGACTCGGGCGACAGCCTAAGCTTGCAAGCGAAAGTTTCGAGAAATTGGCGTGCGCTCTGCGCGCTCGCGCCGTAGTCGACGGTCTCATCGGCCACCAGCGCCTGATTGCACCAGACGGGCTCGCCGTCGCCGCGCCAGAAGGCGTTCAGCGACCAGCGCGGCAGCTGCTCGCCCGGATACCATTTACCCTGCCCAAAATGGACAAGGCCCGTCGCGGCGTAGCGCTCACGCAGCTTCTGATAAAGATCAACCGCGAGCCTGCGCTTATCGTCCCCGAGCGCGGCGGTATTCCACTGCGCACCATCCGGATCATCGACCGAGACGAACGTCGGTTCGCCGCCCATCGTAAGGCGCACATCAAGCTTGGTGAGATCCTCGTCGATCGCGTGACCCAGAAGCTCGATCTCTTGCCACTGTTCTTCGGTGTAGGGCTTCGTGACGCGGGGTGCCTCCCAGACGCGCTCCACGTTGAGCGAGTGCTCGAACTTAACCACGCAGGTTTCGACCAATCCGCTGACCGGCGCCGCCGCCTGCGGCTCAGGCGTACAGGCAAGCGGAATGTGGCCCTCGCCGGCAAGGAGGCCCGAAGTCGGATCAAGACCGATCCAGCCGGCACCGGGCAGATACACCTCGCACCAGGCATGCAGGTCTGCAAAATCGGCGCTCGGACCTGCGGGCCCATCAAGCGACTTCACATCGGCCGCGAGCTGAATGAGATAGCCCGACGCGAACCGCGCGGCGAGCCCCAGGTTCCGCAGCAGCTGCACGAGAAGCCAGGCCGAATCACGGCACGATCCCGCAGCGATCGAGAGCGTCTCGTCAGGCGTCTGCACGCCCGGCTCAAGTCGAATCAGATAGCGCACATCGCGCGCCAAACGCCCATTCAAATCAACGAGAAAATCTGCAGTGCCGACGGGGACACGGGGGATGGCAGCCAGGTACTCGGCAAAACGCGCGCTCGCGGGCGCCTTCTTGAGGTACGGCGCAAGCTCGTTCTGTTCCTCCGCGCTGTAGGCGAATGGAAACTGCTCGGCGTGCGGCTCGAGAAAGAAGTCGAAGGGATTGAGCACCGCCATCTCGGCGATCAGATCGACTTCGATGCGCAGCGCTTCGGTCTTGTCCGGAAACACCACACGCGCGAGATAATTGGATTCCGGATCCTGCTGCCAGTTGGTGAAGTGCCGGGCGGGCTCGACGCGCATCGAATAGGACAGAATTCGCGTGCGCGAATGCGGGGCCGGCCGCAGGCGCACCACGTGCGCACTCAAGGCCACGCGCCGGTCATACCGGTAATGCGTAACGTGATTGAGCGCAACATGGATCGACACGGGCCGGCATTATACGGATGCCGCCGGGGATCGGGACGGCGCGCCGAGCGCCTCGGCCGCTGCACCATTTGCGGGCCGCGCGGCACCAAAGCGGGTCATATGGAACGACCCTCGATTCGGCGCCGAACTGGGCTAGTATGTTCAGCAGAGTGCCAGATGTTCCGGCCCACGCCCGATAAGAGCGCTGATGAGCATCGATTGGACCAGCTACTGCGCATCCGGCCTGCATGACGAGCTGATCGGCCCGGGAGGCGGCGCGCGTGTCGCCGGTCGGGCGCTTATACGTCACCTCTCGGAGCTCGGCAGCGAAGAGATTGGCGTGCGGCAGCAGGCCGCGGAGCTTGCCATCAAGGTGATGGGCGTGACCTTCACCGTGTATCACCAGCAGGACGGTTCGATCGATCGCGCCTGGCCGCTCGACATCATCCCGCGCATCATTTCCGCGAAGGAGTGGCAGCGGATCGCGGCGGGACTTAAACAGCGCGTCGCCGCACTCAATCTCTTTATCAACGATGTCTATCATGAGCAGCGCATCGTCAAGGACGGCGTGTTTCCGCACGCGATTATCGCGTCCTCGAAGAACTTCCGGCCGAACTGCGTCGGTATCAATCCGCCGCAGGGCTGCTGGGCGCACATCTGCGGCTCAGATCTGGTGCGCGACAAAGACGGCACGGTGTACGTGCTCGAGGACAACCTGCGCGTACCTTCCGGTGTTTCCTACATGATCGAGAACCGGCAGGTTGTGAAGCGCGTGCTTCCGGAGCTGTTCGAGACCACGGCGATCCTTCCAGTTGATGATTACCCCTCGCAGCTGCACGAAATGCTGGTGGCGCTATCGCCGCGGCGCGAGCGGCTGCCGGAGGTCGTGGTGCTGACGCCGGGCATCTACAACTCTGCATACTTTGAACATTCGTATCTTGCGCGACAGATGGGCTGTGAACTCGTCGAGGGTCGCGATCTTGCCGTGCAGGATGATGACTGCGTGTACATGCAGACGATCCACGGCTGGAGGCGGGTGGACGTGATCTACCGGCGGATCGACGATGACTTCCTCGATCCGGAATCCTTTCGCGCCGACTCGACGCTCGGCGTGCCGGGACTCATGCGTGCGTGGGCCAAAGGCAACGTCGCGCTCGCCAATGCACCCGGCGCCGGGGTTGCGGATGACAAGCTCGTCTACACCTACGTGCCCGACATGATTCGCTACTATCTCGACGAGGATCCGATTCTGCCAAACGTGCCTTCGTACCGCTGTGCGGAGCGTGATCAGCTTGAGCACGTTCTGCATCACTTGGATTCGCTGGTCGTCAAACCCGTAGACGGCTCGGGTGGCTACGGAATGTTGATGGGTCCGGCGGCGAGCCAGCGCGAAAGGAATCTGTTCGCCACGCAGTTGAAAGCCGCGCCTCGCAATTTCATTGCGCAGCCGGTGATATCGCTGTCCACCGTGCCGACCTTCGTTGCTGACCGTATCGAGCCGCGCCATGTGGATCTGCGTCCCTTTATACTGAGTGGTCCCAAGACCTACGTCACAACCGGAGGACTCACCCGCGTTGCCCTGCGTGAAGGCTCGCTCGTGGTCAATTCCTCGCAGGGCGGCGGCAGCAAGGACACCTGGATCGTCGACATGGAGGCCTAACGCGTGCTGTCGCGCGTCGCTGAGAATGTCTACTGGCTGGCACGCTACCTCGAGCGCGCCGAGAACACTGCGCGCCTAGTCAACGTCAACGCAAATCTGCTCCTGGACCTGCCGCCCGAATACCGGCCTGGGTGGCTCGCGCTCATCGACATCACCGGCAACCGCGAGCTCTTTGATGCGCGCGAAAAGCGCGCCGAAGAGCGCGACATCGTGCACTTTCTGATTTCCGATCTCGATAACCCCGGCTCGATCCTCGCATCGGTGCGTTCCGCACGCGAGAACGCCCGCACGCTGCGTGATGTTCTGCCGAACGAAGTTTGGGAGCACATGAATGAGCTCTTCATGGAGATCAAAGAGGAGTTGCCGACCGCGTTGGGCAAGCGCACCCGCTTCGCCTTCCTGCAGCGCATCATCCGCGCCATGCAGACGCTGACCGGCGAACTTGAAGGCACGATGAGCCGCAATGATGCTTTCACGCTGTTGATGCTCGGCCGCAATCTGGAGCGCGCCGACATGACGAGCCGTATCATTGATGTGCGCTCTGCGCAGCTCTTGCGCGCGGATGCGCCCGGATTCCGGCCGTTTGACACGATCCAGTGGTTGAACCTCCTAAAATCGATGTCCGGCTATCAGATGTACCGCTTGAGCCAGCGCACCCGCGTCAGCCGCTCAGCCGTGCTCGAATTCGTTCTGCGGGACCGTCACTTCCCACGCGCGTGTCTGTTCTGTCTGAAAGAGGTCGAGCAGTCTCTACGCGCGCTGCCGCGCAGCGCCGGCGTGTTGGGGGTTCTTGAAGGAGCCTGCAGGTTTCTCGCCAATCAGACACTTGCGACGCTCGATCAGCCCGGCCTGCACGAGTTCATCGATCGGTTGCAGCTGCACATCATCGTGGTGCACGAGGGGATCGCGCAGACGTATTTTCCGCCGCGCTCAGCAGCCGGCGGACACAGTCAGGTGCAATGGGTAAGCGATGAGCGGCCGACGATGCCACTGTTCTCGGACGCCCCTTCGGGCTAAGGGCGCTGACGGTGCGGCGGCTCTTGTGCCGACAGCGTCAGGGTGTCGAACTCACGGCACTTCGTCGCACCAGACCTGGAAGCCGACGAGCGTGTTGGGCCCGAAGGTGGTGGTTATCGCGACATCGATCGCATCCCGGCCTCTTGCCATCAGCACGCGCCCGATCCGCGGTATGTGATTTCTGGGATCGAACGTATACCAGTGCCCGCCGAGATACGCCTCAAACCAGGCGGCGAAGTCCATCGGACCGTAGGGCGGCGGTATGCCCATATCGCCTAAATACCCGGTGCAATAGCGCGCCGGAATATTCATGCACCGGCATAGGGCAATCGCAAGATGTGCGAAATCGCGGCACACGCCGCGCCGCTCGTGATACGTATCCCAGGCGGTTCTCATGTGGCTCGCGTGCTCGTAGCCGAAAGAGATGTGGCCGTGGACGAAATCGCAGATCGCCTGCACGCGCGCCCAGCCCGGTTCGGTCCAGCCGAACATGTTCCAGGCAATCTGCGTCAGTCTTTCGGTGTCGCAATAGCGGCTCGCCAAGAGAAACACCAGCGCCTCTTCCGGCAGATCCTGGACGGGATGCTGCTGCGCAGAGGGTACGACGGCATCCGGCTCGCCTGTGTCCTTGACGATGGCGGTGCTGGCAATCTTGAGCTGGCCCACGGGGGCAACGAGCCGGGTGCACCAGTTGCCGAAGCTGTCGCGATAGAAGGCTATCGGAACGGTCGGGTCGGTGGTGACGTTGTCCGGGACGAGGAGGTCGGATGTGCGCGTATAGTGGACGTTCAGCACCAACATCATCGGCGTCGGCCGCGGACATTCGTAGATCAGCTCGTAGCCCACTTTGATTTTCACAATGGGTCGCCTTTTTATTGGACCTTGGGATTAGGAACACTGAAACTTAGCACAGCCGCCTAAGTTCCCCGCGCTTAGATCCTGTCTGCATGCAGCGCGGCAGGCAAAAGCCTTCTGTTTCGCGACAACCTTGCAGTCAACTTCAGGCTTGCGCTGCCATGCGCTCGGATTCCTGCGCATCTTCCGTGCTGACGCGAACCTCGACCGTCATCCCCAAATTGTCCGCGGGGCAGCCGATCCAAACACCGGACAGTGGAATCGCCTGCGATGGAGCGCGCGCCACCGCCACGCGCACCAGGTCGCGGTTGCCGGCAATCCCGGATGACCGATCAAAGTCGACCCAGCCACTGCCCGGCATCTAGACCTGAACCCAGGCATGCGTGTTGCCGCCGCGGCTATGACTCTCGCTAGCGGCCCGCACATGCAAATAGCCAGATACAAAGCACGCCGCCATTCCCAGCGAACGCGCCGCTTCAATCATGAACATCGCCAAATCACGACAGCTGCCGCTGCCGCTTTTGAGCGTGACGAGCGCGTCCTGAATTCCTCTTTCATGCCGCGCCTTATAGGCGAATGTCTTGTGGATGCTGCGCGCCAGGCCTTCAAGAAAGGCGCGCGTAGTGGTCGACCCGCCGCTGCGCAAAAACTCCTGCGCCCACTCGTCTACCTCGTGTTCCGGGTCCGAAGAGTCACGTTCGATGCACGGCGTGAGGTGCGGCATGTCATGCGCCGCGTAGACAAACGGACAGTTGCGCGCATAACCCTCGATATCGGCATCGACAAATTCGCTCGGCGAATGTTCGAGACGAAAGCGGCTCTCGAAGCGCAGGGTCGCGGCGCGGCCGGAAAAGTGTGCGCTGGCTATTGGGATGCCGAAGACATCGCGGCTGCGCCGCAGGAGAGTTGGCTTGGGAGTAATCTCCAGCTCTAATTCGAGCAAGCGTTGCTCATGATCTTCGCGAGGACACAACATCATTCGATGCTCGCCAAAGCCAACGGGCTGCTTGTAGCGATATGTTGTGATATGCCGGACCGACAAAATCCTCATTGCAGCTCCGTAATTAGGCTGAACGTGGTATGCATTTCTTATGCCAGAATAGAAGATGAAAATGATCCTCTGGCTTTCCTAATTTAACGAGGGCGAGTGCAGATGAACGCGACGCCGGACACTCTTCTCACGCCTGACGACCCGCCGGCTTTCACAGTCACTAACGAAAACGGCCAATCGCCGTTCTTGCTCGTCGCGGATCACGCCGGCAAGCACATGCCGCGGCGAGCCGGCCAGCTCGGACTTGCGGATGCCGACTGCGAGCGGCACATCGCCTGGGATATCGGCTCCGGAGCGCTCGCCGAGATGATCGCCAATGCGCTCGATGCCTTTGTCATTCGGCAGAACTACTCCCGCCTGATTGTCGACTGCAACCGCGCGCCGTCGGCGGAAACCTCCATCGTGAGCGTCAGCGAATTGACGTCGGTGCCGGGAAATGTCGGCCTGAGCGAACGTCAAAAGCTTGCGCGTATTCGCGAAATATTTGATCCCTATCACAATCGGATCGCGATGGAGCTCGATCGGCGGCGCGACTCCGGGCGGCCGACAACCCTCGTTTCCGTGCACAGTTTCACGCCCGTGTTCAAGAGTATGGCGCGCGGCTGGCATGTCGGCGTGCTCTACAACCGCGACCCGCGCTTCGCCCATATACTGCTCGAGCTGCTGCAGCGTGAGGCGGGCCTCGTCGTCGGCGACAACGAGCCTTACAGCGTATCCGACGCATCCGATTACGCGATTCCCGTACATGGTGAAAAGCGCGGCTTGCCGCATGTCGAGCTTGAAATCCGCCAAGACCTCATCGCGGAGCAAGCCGGTCAGAGAAAGTGGGCGGCGTTGTTTGCGCGCTTGCTCCCGCAAGCGCAAGAGCAGCTCAACGGTGCGCCAATCTCCAAGCGGAACTGAGTCTTTCAGCGGGCTTTACATGCGATTGCCGCGACGGCGGAGCGCTCGCTGGCGCATCGAAGTTGGAGCGGGTGAAGGGAATCGAACCCTCGTTCTGAGCATGGGAGGCTCATGTCTTGCCACTAGACGACACCCGCCGCGTGCTGAATTCTATTACTCACCTGCCGCGAAAGGAACGCAGGAGTTTTCGGGGCTCAACGCGGCCATAAAGGGATGAGTGCCGGAACCTCGGCGCTGTAACGTGCGTATTCTTCGCCGAACGCCTGCCGCATCCAGCGCTCTTCGAGGCGCAGTTTGACCGCGAAAGAAATTGTGCAGAGCGCAAACGCCCAGACACCGCGCAGCTCGCCGCGCGCAACCCCGCTGCCAAGGATCGCGAGCAACAGCCCGGTGTAGATCGGATGCCGCACGAGGGCATACGGCCCCGTGCGCACGAGAGCGTGATCTTCCTTCACGGTGACCGTGCCGCTCCAATTGGTGCCGATATGACGACGCGCCCATACCGCAAAGGCAAGCCCCACGAACACGGTCGCCACACCTATCCAATACGTTGCAATTGTCGCAGGCAAGATGCGGGTCGCAAACAGCGCAGACGGAACCTGCGGCAGCGCGACTAACAGCGCGCCCGCGATGAGCGGCACCAAGTGCGTGGCGCGTGAGGCGAGTGCTTCACGCCGCACGCTTCGCTTGACGTCACGCGCGGAAACCGCCCAGTAGAGACCCCACGTAAGCCACATCCCGAAGATCAGGTTCGACATCGGGAATTGTCCGTTCATGAGCTCGCCATCCGCTGCCGTGCGATCGTCAATGTTACGATAGTGCAGCTGCTTGCAAGTCATGGCATTCGACGCCGCGGGCACGACGCAAGCCTTTGCCTTTCGCGGATGAATAAGCCTACTCAAACTCAACACCCGCGGGCGGTGCGCTCATTCGTCACCCGGGCGGGACGCTTGACGGATGCGCAACGGCGCGCCCTGACTGAGTTGTGGCCGAAGTACGGCGTCGCTTTCGACGGCAAGGTTGTGGATCTTGATGCGCTCTTCGGCCGGCGCGCAGCGCGCGTTGTCGAGATCGGCTTCGGCAATGGCGCTCATCTGGCGGCGCTCGCCGCTTTGCACCCGGAGCGGGATTACCTCGGCGTCGAGGTGCATCGACCGGGAGTCGGGCGATTGCTGCTCACGATCGAGGAGCACGGACTTAGCAATCTGCGCGTCGTGTGCCATGACGCCGTCGCAGTGCTCGAGGAGCAGATTCCGCCGCGCTCGTTTGATGAAGTACTCATTCTATTTCCGGATCCCTGGCCGAAGACGCGTCATCACAAACGCCGCCTCATTCAATCAGCATTCGTCGCAATGCTGGCCCAACGCCTGAAGCCCGGAGGCGTACTGCGACTCGCAACCGATTGGCAGCCTTATGCCGAACAGATGCTCGAGGTGCTCGATGCCGTGCCGACGCTTGCGAATCTTGCGGCGCCCGGGCGCTTCATGCCGCGACCGGCGGAGCGCGCGCGGACCCGTTTCGAGGCGCGCGGCGAGCGCTTGGGGCACGCGGTGTGGGATCTCGCCTATCGCTGTAGCTAGGCGGAAAGGCACGGGCGCGCAGCCGTCTATCTAGAAACTGCTGTGCAGACCGTCGATGACGAACTGCACCGCAAGCGC
>Ga0209890_10001064_pt1 | contig 12537 bp, 10 predicted proteins | sample OrgsoiDNA2013049_FD_185799 | JGI IMG/M metagenome (GOLD analysis project Ga0209890, IMG submission 185799) | Permafrost soil microbial communities from the Arctic, to analyse light accelerated degradation of dissolved organic matter (DOM) -... | ecosystem: Environmental > Terrestrial > Soil >... | reverse complement strand
CGCGCCGCCACAAAATAGGCCTGCGACACCCCCACCGTGACCGACTCGAAGCGGGCGATGGCCGTGGCAACGGCTACGAAGGCACGTTGCGCAGGTGCGGCTGCCCGGCGCCAGTTGTCCGGTCGCTCGGGCCAGAGCATCCAGCACCCGGCATGCGGCTCGAACTCCGCCGGCATCCTGAATCCATCGGTAGCCGGTGTGGTAGTGAGCGTATGAGTCATGGTCGCGTATTCTAGCCAAGCCGGCGACGGAAACTGCGTGCTAGGATTCGCGCCCAGCCGACGACACCTGCGCGGCAAGGGTTGCTCACGGGGTAAAGCATGACCACGGCCACAGCACCGCAAATCACCGCGCCCGCGGATGGCGCCAAGATGACCATCAAAAACGGACGGCTCGTCGTCCCGGACAATCCGATCGTTCCCTTTATCGAAGGCGACGGCACCGGGCCCGACATCTGGCGGGCCAGCGTGCGGGTCATGGATGCAGCCGTGCACAAGGCCTATGGCGGCCGTCGCAAAATCCGCTGGATGGAGGTTTACGCCGGCGAGAAATCGAACCGGCTTCTGCACACCTGGCTGCCGGATGAGACGGTGACCGCGTGCCGCGACTACCTGGTGTCGATCAAGGGTCCGCTCACGACTCCCATCGGCGGCGGTATCCGCTCGCTCAATGTGGCACTGCGGCAGCTTCTTGATCTGTACGTGTGCCTGCGGCCGGTACGCTGGTTCAAAGGCGTGCCCTCACCGGTGAAGAACCCGCAAAAGATCGACATGGTGATCTTCCGCGAGAACACTGAGGACATCTACGTCGGCATTGAATTTGAGGCAGGCACGGAGGACAACAAGAAGTTTCTCGAACTCTTCAAGCAGGCCTTCCCCAAGGCCTACGCGAAAATCCGCTTTCCGCAGAGTTCCGGCATAGGCATCAAGCCGGTTTCCAAGGAGGGCTCCGAGCGGCTGATTCGCTCGGCTATCGAGTACGCGATTGCCAACAAGCGCAAGAGTGTGACTCTGGTACACAAAGGAAATATCCAGAAGTTCACGGAAGGCGCGTTCCGCAACTGGGGTTACCAGCTTGCCGAGCGCGAATTCGCGGCGCAAACGTACAGCTGGGAGCAATGGGAACGCAGCCGGGCCGCCAAGGGCGAGAAGGAGGCCAATGCCGAGATGGAGGCGGCAAAGAACAACGGCCGCGTCCTCATCAAGGACGCCATAGCCGACATCACCCTGCAGCAGGTGTTGACGCGTCCCGATGAATTCGACGTCATCGCCACTACGAACCTAAACGGTGACTACATCTCTGACGCGCTCGCAGCTCAAGTGGGCGGCATTGGCATCGCCCCCGGCGCCAACATCAACTACATGACCGGCCACGCCATATTCGAGGCGACCCACGGCACCGCACCCAAATACGCCAATCTCGACAAGGTGAATCCGGGCTCGGTGATCCTGTCCGGAGAGATGATGTTCCGCTACATGGGCTGGCTGGAAGCCGCAGATGCCATCATCACCGCCATGGACCGCACGATCGGCCAAAAGCACGTCACCTACGATTTCGCGCGCCAGATGCAAGGTGCAACCGAGGTCTCGACCAGCGCATTCGGAGATGCTTTGATCCGCAATCTTTGAAGGAGCGGCGATGGCATCCGCGAATGAGCCGGCGACGGATCCAGCCGAAGCCTGCGCGCGCCACATTGCGCGCGCGTTCGTCGACTACAACGCCGAATTCCGTTCCATTACGCGCCGCGCGCCGCTGCACTTTGACAGGCGCGACTGGAAGACGAGCCAACGCGATGCCGTCGAGCGCATCGAGCTGTATGACCGCTTCGTCAATCGTACGATCTTCGAGCTGCGCGCCAAGCTCGGCGCCGGCGCGCTCGACCGTCAGCTCTGGGCGCGCATCCGCCCGCATTTCGCCGCGCAGATCGCGGGCCTGGCGGATGAAGAGTTCACCAAGACCTTTTTCAGCTCCATCACGCGGAAACTCTTCGGGACTGTAGGTGTGGCTGCGGACATTGAATTCGTGGCGACCGATCTTGATCCGCTCGCCGGCATCACCTCTGCCGTAGGTACCGTGAGCTATGTCAATCGGGGTTCGCTGCAGCTGCTGCTCGAGGATCTTCTCGGCGATCTGCCTTTCCGATCACCCTGGAGAGACTTTGACAACAGTGTCGCGCACCTAACTGCGGACATCAGTGCGCATCTGCACAGTATCGGCGAACAGCGCGCTGTGCAAAAAGTCGAGGTGATCGGCCCAGTTTTCTACCAACTCACGCGGGCCTACATCGTCGGACGCATCATGGGCCGCAAGTATCTCGTGCCGCTCGTCATTGCGCTCAAGAACACCGATGGCGGCATGCTGGTCGACGCAGTGATGCTCTCCGAAGACCAGGTGAGCATCGTATTCAGTTACACGCGTTCGTATTTTCACGTCGACCTAGACCGGGTGGCCGAAGCCGTCGTTTTCCTGAAGTCCATGTTGCCGCTGAAACCTGCGGGCGAGCTATTCACCGTTCTTGGGCGCGCGAAGCAGGGAAAGACGGAACGCTACCGCGAGCTGATGCGACATCTCGAACACGCCAGTGACCGTTTCGTTCATGCCCCGGGCGAGCGCGGACTCGTCATGGTGTGTTTCACACTGCCGTCGCACGACGTAGTCTTCAAGATCATCCGTGACCGCTTTGCCTATCCGAAAAATATTCTGCGCGAGGACGTCGTCGCGAAGTACCAGTTGGTCTTCAAGCACGACCGCGCCGGGCGCCTGGTTGACGCACAGGAGTTCAAGCGCCTGCGATTTCCGAAGGCGCGCTTTGCGCCGGAGTTGCTCGCAGAGCTCGCCGCCGAGACCGCGAGCACAGTGCATGTGGAAGGCGATGATCTTATCTTAGACCATCTTTATATCGAGCGACGCATGACGCCGCTCAACTTGTATCTATGTACCGCCGCGTCGCCGGCGGCGCAACTCGCGGTGCTCGACTACGGCCAGTGCATCCGCGATCTCGCCTACACCAACATCTTTGCCGGCGACCTTTTGCTCAAGAACTTCGGAGTCACGCGCCACGGACGCGTGATCTTTTACGACTATGACGAGCTTTGCCGGGTCACCGATTGTCATTTCCGCGATCTACCGCAGGCAATTCATCCCGAGGATGAGATGCGCGATGAGGCTTGGTTCTACGTCGGCGACAGTGATGTATTTCCCGAAACGTTCATCAACTTCCTCGGCTTCGACGATACGCAGCGCGAAGCCTTCATGCGCGTGCACGGGGAAATTCTGGGCGCCGAATTCTGGCGCCATGTGCAGCAGCGGCTCAATGAGGGAGATGTGCTTGAAGTGCTGCCGTATCAGTCGCTGCGCGTGCGGACCGCGTCCAGCGCCTGAAGCAAGTCGGCAACTAGATCCTCTTCATCCTCAAGCCCGATCGACAAACGCACAGTGCCTTCAGTGACCGCGGAAATACGCAATTGCTCGGTGGTCAGATCCCGACCAACCATCATTTGCGGCGCGACCACCAGCGATTCAGTTGAACCCAGGCTCGCGCTCAAGGCGAAAAGCTCGAGGCTTTCAGCGAAGTGCCCGCCGGCCGCAAGGCCACCCGTCAAATCGACGCTTACGATGCTGCCGAACTCACGCATCTGGCGAGCTGCGAGCGCATGCTGCGGATGTTCGGGCAGCCCTGGATAGTGGACGCGCGCGACCAGCGGGTGGGACGCCAAGAGCCGCGCGATGCGCATGGCGCTTGAGCATTGCGCCGCGTAGCGGACGAAATAGGTCTTGAGGCCGCGCTGGATTAAAAAAGCCGAGTGCGGATCCAAGGCGCCGCCCAAGGCACCGAAATCCGTGCGCAGCAGCCGGATGAGTTCGGCACGCGCAATCACTGCGCCTCCCATGACATCGCCGGTACCGGAAGCATATTTCGTGAGACTGTGCACGAACACATCCACGTCATATTCACCATGCTGATGAAAGCCCGCAAAAGTGTTGTCCAGCACGCTGAGCGCGCCGTGCACCTGCGCCAAGTGGGTGATCGCTGCAATATCGGCGATCTTCGTGACCGGATTCGTAGGGCTTTCAAAAAACACAAGCCGCGTCGGCTGGGCCGCGAGCGCGCGCTCGATGCCGGAGAGATCTTCGATCGAGAGCATGCTGTGCGCCACACCGAAGCGGCTAAGGAGCCGACGGATGATATAGCGCGTCGGATTATAGGTCTCGATGAAGCACAGCACATGATCGCCCTGCTTCGTGAGCGCGAGTAGCGTCTGGGCCACCGCACCGACGCCGGTACTCGTCGTAAGGCAGTCGTCACGGCCTTGCAGCGCGGCGAGCGTCAGCTCAAGCTGACGCGTTGTGGGATTGGAATTACGCTGGTAGAAGAAACCCGGGCGCTCACCGCGCAGAAAGCGCATCGTCTGCGCGACATCGTCAAACTCAAACTTGACGTTCTGATAGATCGGCGCCCCGACAGGATGGTTGTCGGGCGCCATCTCCACCTTAGGCGGATGATTGACAAGTGTCGGCTTCTTCATTCTCGATCGAGCCTCTGCGCAAACGCAGCCAGCCGCGCGGCGCCCTCATCGAGGGTAGCGTCGCGCTTCGCGATACACAAACGCACCACGGTCAGCGGCGGCGCAACCGCATAGAAGGGCGAAAGCGGGATGGTCGCGACGCCCGCTTCGGTCAAAAGACGCTCAGCAAAGGTACTGTCATCGCAACTGTCGAGCGCGCTGAAATCGAGCAGCTGAAAATAGGTCCCGGCGGCGGGCGGAAGTTTAAATCTGCTGCCTGCGAGCGCCTGGCGCAGGCGGTCGCGCTTTGCCTGAAAGAAGCCGGCCAATCCCTTCCAGACTTCCGGCGCTTGCGCAAGATAGGCCGCAATCGCGTGCTGCAAGGGATGAGCAATGCTGAAGGTGTTGAATTGGTGCACCTTGCGCAGTTCGCGCGTGAGCTCGGCTGGTGCAATGCAGTAACCGACGCGAATGCCGGTGGCATGCAGGGTCTTGCCGAACGAGAACACCGCGAAACATCTCGCGCGCAGTGCATCGTGCGCGAGCACCGAGGCGTGCGTACGGCCATCGAACACGACGTGTTCGTATACCTCATCGGACAGCACGAAGATGTCGCGGCCAGCGATTATGGCCGCGAGCGCGTCGAGATCCGCGGCGGACATCAGTGTGCATGCAGGATTGTGTGGACTATTGACGATAATGAGCCGTGTACGCTCGGTTATTGACGCGCGCACTCGATCCCAGTCGTAGCGGAAATCAGGCAACAGCAGCGGCAGTCGCAGCGCTCGCCCGCCCGCGAGCCTGATCGCAGGATCGTATGAATCGTACGCCGGGTCAAAAATGATGACTTCATCACCGGCACCGACGCTCGCCTGGATGGCGGAGTAGATCGCTTCGGTGGCGCCGAGGGTAATGGTGATTTCCGTTTCCGGATCGACGCTAAGCCCGTAGCAAGTAGAGATCTTCTGCGCGATCTGCAAGCGCAAGTCCCAGGTTCCCGGCATCGGTGCGTATTGATTGTGACCGGCCGCCATCGCGGCGGTTACTAAATGTGTGATGCGCGGATCGATGTCGTAGTCGGGGAATCCCTGACCGAGGTTGAGGGCGCCGAGCTCAAGCGCGCGCCGTGACATGACGGTGAAGATCGTCGTGCCAATATCGGGCAGCTTGCTTGCGAAGGCCACGCGTGTCGCGGAAAATTCTTAGGGTGCGGCCGCAAGCGCCGCACCGATGACGCCGGCTTGGCCTGCAAACTGCGCCGGTCGGATCTCCGCAGGGGAATGCAGGTGCGGCGCGAACTCATCGAAACGCTCACTCACTGCACCACCCAGAATAAAAGCGTCCGGCCAAAAAAGCGCATGCATCTTCTTAAGATAGTCATTGACGCGAGCAATCCATGCCGGCCAGTCAAGGCCGAGCGCCGTGCGGATGCGCGCCGACGCCCATTCTTCGGCGTCCATGCCGTGCAATTCCAGGTGACCCAATTCGGTGTTGGGGAACAATTTTCCGTCTGCAAACAATGCTGTGCCGATACCCGTTCCGAAGGTCAGCATGATGACTACGCCTTTGAGGCCGCGCCCGGCGCCAAACTGCATTTCGGCAATTCCAGCCGCGTCACCGTCGTTCAGGAAGACCGCGCGCCGTCTGAGCACGCGTTCGGCAAGCGCGGCGCCATCGACGTCGATCCACGCCGGATCAATATGTGCAGCCGTGCGCGCCTTGTGGCCTTGAACCACAGTGGGAAACGCAAGGCCCACCGCCTGCGTTGTGGACATGCTGCCCGCAAGCTGCGCGATGGCATGCATCACAGGCTCGGGGGCGGCTGGACGCGGCGTCGGAATCGATACGAGCTCTCCCTGCAGCCGCCCGGCATCAATGTCGACGAGGCCCCCCTTGATCGACGAACCACCGACGTCAATTCCGAGCACGATGCGCGCCATGCCATTCATTGATTGGCGGCGATTGCTAGCTGCGACTCGCGCTCGCGTCGTTTCGTCACGGCGCGCATCCACACGCTGCTGATAAGGATGCCAAGCGCAACTATCAGGACCATGAGAGTTGCAAGTGCGTTTACGTCGGGACTCACGCCCAGGCGCACCTTCGAGAAGATCACCATAGGCAGCGTTGTCGACGCAGGCCCGGCTACAAATTGCGAGACGACGACATCGTCCCATGAGAGCGTAAATGCCAAAAGCCATCCGGAGGCGATGGCCGGGATGATGAGGGGCAGCGTGATACGGGAAAACACCGTCACCGGACGTGCCCCCAAATCCATCGCCGCCTCCTCCAGTGATTCATCGAAACCGGCAAGCCGCGACTGTATCACCACCGCCACGTAGGACATTGTAAAGGTGATATGCGCCAGAATAATGGTAAGTACTCCGCGCCCCCGTGGCCAGCCGATCAGCTGCTCGAGCGTAACGAACAGCAAGAGCAGCGAGAGCCCAGTGATCACTTCGGGCATCACGAGCGGAGCGGTCGTCATCGCTGACAGCAGCGTACGGCCGCGAAACGGACCGAATCGCGCCAACACAATCCCGACTATCGTGCCAAGCACGACCGCGCCGGTGGCCGCGGCGGCTGCAACCCTGATGGACAGCCACGCCGCCCGCAATATCGGCCCATTCGAAAGTAGCGACACATACCACTTAAATGTGGGCGAATGGGCGGCGTCCCAGACAGTGACCAGCCGCGAATTGTTGAAGGAGAAGATCATCATCGACAAGATCGGCACGTACAAGAATGCAAGGCCAATTACTAGTCCGGTGCGCGAGAAATAGCCGCTCTTCATACCCGCGCCTCAAGCTCGCGCCGCTGTACACGCTGAAAGAGCATGATCGGCACCACCAGGAGGATGAGCATCAGGATAGCGACGGCACTTGCTACCGGCCAGTCGCGGTTGGCGAAAAACTCATCGGAGAGGACGCGTCCGATCATCAGCTGATCCGTGCGTCCAAGAAGCGATGGGATCACGTACTCTCCGACGGCAGGAATGAACACCAGCAAAGATCCCGCGACGATTCCCGGTATCGACAGCGGCAGAGTCACGCGAACAAAAGCCCGCCACGGCCGCGCGCCCAAGTCCGCAGCTGCTTCGAGCAGTGTCGGATCGTGCTTCTCGAGATTAGCGTACAGCGGCAAAATCATGAACGGCAGGTAGGAATAGACGATGCCGACGTATACGGCGAAGTCAGTCTGCATAAGCGTCAGCGGCTCGTGAATCACGCCGAGCGCGAGCAGCACATTGTTGATCACACCGTTATTCTTCAAAAGGCCGATCCAGGCATAGACGCGCAACAGGAACGAAGTCCAGAACGGCAGCACGATGAGCATCAGGAGTAGATTCCGCCAAACGATCGTGGAGCGCGCGATCGCGTAGGTCATCGGATAGCCGATCACGAGGCACCACAGGGTCGACACTGCGGCCACTTTCAACGAGTAAAGATACGCACTTATATACAGCCGATCGGTGAACAGAAACCGGTAGTTCGCGAAATACAGTTTGACTGCCGCCGGCACGCCATCCCGCCATTCGATGAGCGGCGCATAGGGAGGCATTGCCAAGCGCGTTTCCGAGAAAGAAATCTTGAAGACGATGACGAAAGGCACGAGGAACAGTACGACGAGCCATAGATACGGAACGGCTATCACGATCGGTCGACCAGCATGCTTGCGAAGCGCTTGCAAGGCCAACCCCTATCGGGTGAGAACCACCGGACTTGAGGCGTGCCAGGACAGATAGACGCGCTCCTCGGCGGTAAATCGATCCTCAGCGCGCCGCACGACGTTCGGCAGCGTTACGCGCACGAGCTTTCCGGTGGCAAGCTCTACAATGTAGATCGACATATCGCCCATATAAGCGATCTCCTTTACGGTCCCCTGTGCGACGTTCTCGCGCGCCGCCGGCGGCGCGCGCTCGATACTGATCTTCTCCGGGCGGATTGCGACCCAAACCGTGGCATCCGGGGGCGAACTAATGCCGTGATCGACGTAAACCATGGCGCCCAGCTCCGCGGAGCTGATGCGCACATGATCAGCCTCGTCCTCGACTAGCCGACCCTCAAACAGGTTGACCGAGCCTACGAAATCGGCCACGAACTTCGTCTGTGGATACTCGTAGATATCAAGCGGTGTACCGATCTGCACGATCTGGCCGTGGTTCATTACACCGATCCGCGAAGCAAGCGTCATCGCCTCGCTCTGATCATGTGTTACAACGATGAACGTGACCCCGAGCTTCTTCTGGATGCTTAAGAGTTCGAACTGAGTATGCTCGCGTAGTTTCCGATCGAGCGCCCCGAGCGGCTCATCCAACAGCAACAGCTTGGGACGCTTCACGAGCGCCCGCGCCAGAGCCACGCGCTGCCGCTGACCACCGGAGAGCTGATGCGGCTTACGGCCCAGAAACGCCGACATTTTCACGATGTCGAGGATCTGCGCGACGCGCTTGTTGATTTCAGGCCGCGACAGTCTTTCCTGCTCTAGCCCGAACGCGACGTTTTTCTCCACTGTCATGTGCGGGAAAAGCGCGTACGATTGAAACATCATATTGACAGGCCGATCACACGGAGCAATACCGGTCATGTCTTGACCATCGATGAACACGCGTCCATCGGTGGGCGTTTCAAAGCCCGCGAGCACCCGTAGCAGCGTAGTCTTACCCGAGCCCGAGCCTCCAAGGAGGCAAAAAATCTCACCCTGCTGTATCTCGAGGGACACGTTGTCGACGGCCGCGGCTTCCCCGAAGGTCTTGGTCACCCCCTCGATGCGCACGTAGGGCTGCGCCACGCCTACTGACCTGTCTTGAACCGAGTCCACGTGCGCGTCAAAAGGCGCGTGAAGTCCGCCGGTTGAGCCAGATTAGGCACGAGCTTCGCCCTAACGTCCGCGGGCGGAAAGAGGTTAGGGTCGTTCTTCAGTCGCTCGGCGAGGAGCGGCCACGATGCAGCGTTACCGTTTGCATAGTTCACGAAGTTGGAATTTTTGGCGGCGACCTCGGGTCGCAGCAGATAGTTGATGAACATCAGTGCGTTGCGCGGGTGCGGTGCATCCGCAGGAATGGCAAGCATGTCGAAAAACATGATGCCGCCCTCGCGCGGCAGACTGTATTTGATGTCGACACCTTTGCCGGCTTCGCGCGCACGATCGCGCGCTTGCAGCACATCCCCTACCCAGCCGAGCGCCATGCAGGTCTCACCATTGGCGAGATCCTCGATATAGCGAGCGGAATCCACGTAGCGCAGGTACGGGCGGATAGCGAGCAGCACCTTCTCGGCCTGCGCAAGATCATCTGGTGACCAGCTGTTGGGATTCTTGCCGAGATAGACGAGCACGGTGCTGACAACTTCGGAAGGTGAATCGAGTACTGAGACGCCGCAATCTTTGAACTTTGAGATGACGGCGGGATCGTATAGCATCCGCCAACTATCAAGCGGCGCGTCCGGCATTCGCTCGTGGATTTTTGCTACGTTGTAGCCGATACCCGACGTGCCCCACAGATAGTCGACCGCGTGCTCATTGCCCGGATCATGCAGCGCAATCCGCTGCGCGATTGCCGGGTCCACGTTCTTGAGATTGGGTAGTTGCGACTTGTCGAGCTTTTGAAACACCCCCGCCTTGATCTGGCGCTCAAGAAAATTCGCCGACGGCACGACAACATCGTAACCCGTAGTGCCCGCCAGGAGCTTGGTCTCGAGGACTTCGTTGGAGTCAAATACATCGTAATTGACCTTGACGCCCGTTTGCGCCTCGAAGTCCTTCAGCACGCTTGGATCGATGTAGTCTGACCAATTGTATACATTGACGAGTTTTTCGCTGTCCGCGCCCGCAGCACCGTTCGCGGCAGCCGATTTTGCCGCGCTGGATTCGGCACCCCCGGCCGCAGGTTGCGTCGGACCGCCGCAAGCGGCCAGCGCCAAGAGCACGGATGCGCTTAAGCAGACAATGCGTACGATCATCATCAGACGTTGAGCAGCAAATGCTCACGCTCCCAGGAACTGATTACCTGCAGGAAGACTTCATACTCAGCCTCCTTCACAATAGTGAAGGCCGCGATAAAGGCCTCTCCCAGCAATCCTACCAGGGCTTCGCTTTCGCGCAGGCGGCGCAGCGCTTCATCCAGAGAGCGCGGCAGACCATAGGGCAAATCGTGCGCACTGCCCGTGATCGGATCAGTCGGCTGCAGCCCTTCGACCATGCCAAGGTAGCCGCAAGCAAGCGACGTCGCGATCGCGATATATGGATTGGCGTCGGCGCCGCTTACGCGGTTTTCTACGCGGCGGGCCTCGGCATTCGACATCGGCACGCGCAGACCCGCTGTGCGATTGTCGTAACCCCAGTGAACGTTGATCGGCGCCGACAAGTAAGGCGTCAAGCGGCGATAGGAGTTGACGTTCGCGCATAAGAGCGCCATGGCAGCCGGCAGATACTTCTGCAAGCCGGCGATGTGCGCGAAGAATAATTGCGAGGGCGTGCCGTCGGCATTGCTGAAGACGTTCTTACGCGTCTTCAAGTCAACGATGCTCTGGTGAATGTGCATGGCGCTGCCTGGCTCCTTCGCGTGCGGCTTCGCCATGAAGGTCGCGTACATCTTATGCCGCAGCGCCGCTTCGCGCGCTGTGCGTTTGAAGAGGAAAGCCTGATCGGCAAGATCAAGTGGATGCCCATGGATGAGATTGATCTCCATCTGCGCCGGGCCATCCTCGTGGATCAGCGTGTCGATCTCGATATCCTGGTCTTCGCAGAACTGATAGATATCGTCGAACAGTGGGTCGAATTCATTGACGGCCGCGATGCTGTATGACTGCCGGCCGGGCTCCGCTCTGCCGGAACGGCCGATCGGCGGCTTCAGAGGATAATCGGCGTCGATATTGGGCTCGATGAGATAGAACTCGAGCTCCGGCGCCACGACCGGTTCCCAGCCGCGCTGCGCATACATTTCCAGCACATTGCGCAACACGTGGCGCGGCGCCATCGTCACCCGCCGCCCGTCGGAATAGAAGCAGTCGTGAATCACTTGCGCGGTAGGTTCCGCAGCCCACGGCACCCGACGCACGGTCTTCGGATCCGCCTTGAGCACGATGTCAATCTCCGCCGGGCTCATGGCATCGCCGGTGTTCGGCGGATAATCGCCCGTCACCGTCTGCAGGAAGATGCTTTCCGGCAGACGCATGCCCTCGTCCTCAGCGAATTTTGCGGCAGGCATGATCTTGCCGCGCGCAATACCGGCCATATCCGGGATGATCGCCTCGACTTCGGAGATGCCGTGGTCACGAAAGAATTGTTGAATTTCACTCGCCATAAGCCGGACCTTTTATTTGAGCTGCGCACGCTCGCGACTCGCAGCGCCGAAGGCTGCAAAAATCGCGTGCGAAAATGAATTGCTCATGACCTGCCATTCCGGGTGCCACTGCACCGCCAATGCAAAGCGCTGCGCATCTTTGACACGGAACGCCTCGATCACGCCGTCCGGTGCACGCGCCTCGACGATCAAATCAGGTGCCAAGCGTTCGATGCCCTGTGCATGCAGCGAGTTGACCCGCACACGCGCGACGCCCGCCAACCGAAACAACAGCCCGTCCGGCTCGAGTGTCACGTCATGCGCCGGCGCATACTGCACCTCCAGCGGCTGCTGCGCATCGTCACGATGATCGAGGAGACCCGGAACGTCCTGCAGGCGCTGCGTGAGCGTGCCGCCCATGGCAACATTAACCTCCTGAAAGCCCCGACAGATCCCCAAAACGGGTATGCCTGCGGCAACCGCACGCGGGATCAGCGGCAGCGTCGTCGCATCGCGTGCGCTATCGTGCAGGGTGCCCGGCGTACTCGCCGCACCGTTATATCGATGGGGCTCCACATTTGACGGACTGCCTGTGAAAAGGATGCCATCGAGCACCGCAAGGAGCTCCTCGAGACGCAGACGATCGCCCAAAGCCGGAATCAAGAAAGGGATCGCGTCGGCCGCCTCCACCACTGCGCGTACATATTTATCCCCAACCGCGTGAAACGGATGCTGCCCGATCATGCGCTGGTC
>Ga0209890_10001062_pt1 | contig 12540 bp, 11 predicted proteins | sample OrgsoiDNA2013049_FD_185799 | JGI IMG/M metagenome (GOLD analysis project Ga0209890, IMG submission 185799) | Permafrost soil microbial communities from the Arctic, to analyse light accelerated degradation of dissolved organic matter (DOM) -... | ecosystem: Environmental > Terrestrial > Soil >... | reverse complement strand
TATCAAGGGTGCCCAAATCCCAAAGACCACTTTCGAGATCGAGCTGCGACCAGCGCATGTTCTGTACCTCGATCGTTCGCGCGAATGTGAGGATGGCGAGCCCACTGCTTTCGGGCGCGCTCGATGAGGCTCATCCGGTGAGCGGGAACCGCGGAGCATCAGCCGGGTCGGCTGAAGGAGGCGATCTACGCATTAGTACCTAAATAATTCTTAGCCCCAAATTAGTTCATCCGGGGTCCGATCGATACCGGAATGCCGGGTAGTTCGACACGGTCCGGCAATCGACAACAGGAGAGATGTAATGCAACAAACTGCCCTCGAGATCGAACGACCCGATGGCCAGGACAGAACACCACTGGCGGCTGAATCTCAATCGAGCGGCCAAGCCCCAAGAATGCTCATCGTGGATGACGATCCCTCGGTCGTCCGATTGGTTTCGGATCGCTGCGCCCGCATGGGTTTCGCAGTTACCACCGCGACCAACGGAATCCAGGCGTATCTCAAGGCCAGCCGGAACAAGCCGGACATTCTCGTTATTGACGTCAACATGCCTGAACTGGACGGCCTTTCGGTCTGCGCCCATCTTCTGGCGCAGGACAAAGCGCCGGTAAACCTGATTGTGATCACTGGCAGCAGGAGCGCCGAAACGCTCGATAGATGCGATAGACTCGGCGCATTTTACACGCGTAAGGGACTAAATTTTTGGAGTGATCTGGAAGCCGCACTCGCCAAAATAAATCCCCGCATGGCGGATAAGCTGCCGCGGTCCGGCGTGGCGGAGGAGTCCTCTCCCCACGTACGTCGGCGTCCGTGCGTGCTGCTCGTCGATGACGATAATGACGTCAATCGATTTCTCGGCAGTCGGCTGGGAAAATGCGGAATCGACCCAACTTATGCCGTCGACGCGCACGACGCTTTCCGCATGGCCTGCCAGGTCGAGCCCGCCGTGATCGTGACTGACTATTTCATGCCGAACGGCGACGCGGAATATTTGCTGAGGAGGCTACGCGCCAACAAGCCGACCGCGAATATTCCCGTGATCGTGCTGTCCGGACGCCAACTCAGCGACGCGGCCGACCAACGTCTGCGGCGAGAGATCGGCTATCACCAAGGTGCAGCGCATGTCCTGAGAAAATCAGAGGACAACGCCGCGCTTTTCGAAACATTGAAACAGTTCTGCGGGTTTGAGCCAGCAAGAGCCACAGCGGCCGAGGACTGGCCGCGGAGCTACAATTAACCTTGCCTCACGCATCATGGCCGCTGCCGGTCAGGCATCCAGCAGCCCGCCGCGCACGTTCGGGGCGAACACGCGGCGGAATCCAGCCTCTCGCCGCAAATAGCCGACGTTGACGATGGACAGCGCGAGATCTACGCGGGAGGTGCGCACGTTCGCAAGGGCGACCTTTTTGTGCGCCGTCGCCCTCCGCGATGCCCGGCATTCGATGATTTGCGTCATTCCGAAAGCGTGTGCAAGTGACGCGGCAGTCGATGTCGGCAGCACCCCAAAATGCCATTCGCTCGACGGAAATGAGCGATCTCGTTTCAGCCTATGAAATGATCGGCACGTTCAGCATCGATCCCGTCGCTGCGTGTTTGTACTCAAGCAAATGTATCGAGAAAAATTAAGATAATTCATTCAGCGTCGATCCATGATGTGTGTACATGAGGCGGCCAGCGTAATCAGGCCACAGTCAGCGAAACGCGTGCGCGGTATCTGTCAGCGTTTTCCGTCGCAGTTGCGCAATCTGACAAAAGCTCCGAAGCTGACAATTGAAGGCAACGGCGACGTCAGCGACGTTGCTCCGATTATCAATTCTGCACATGGATGGTTAAAACGTCACCGATGCTGCGCCGGAGCATGCCGACCGAGGGTTTCCGAACCACGGATCACTATCGACAGCATTTCGCTGCTTTACTGATTGCCACCAACGTCCCTCCAATAGAATCAAATCAGAGTTGATCATGTTGACGAAATTCAGCCGCGTTTTGCTCGCGACATTGCTTGCCGTGCTTGCGTCGACCTCCCTCAACGCGGAACAACGAAAGGAGTTGAACTGGCCCAGAGAGCCAGTGAGGATCGCACCGCCGATCCAGCGAACCGCCGTAGTGCTGCCGGGGCCACAAGGCGCGGCTATAGAGGCGCCGCTGAAATCGCTGCTGGTCGGCGTTCCACTGGCGGATGTCGGTTTCCCGAACGGCTTTCGGCTCTCCAATCTAGGTGGCCGCCGCGAGGTCTATATTCCAGTCCCTCAGGGCATCGAGCTCAATCTGGCCGATCTTGTGCTCGCCTATGACGACGTTAGCGCACACGATGCGCGGCGAAGCCTCGAAATCCTGGTTAACGACCGTTCGGTGTCTGCGCTGGCCCTGGATGGCAAAAGCACAGCACGTCTGGTCCGTTTCCCGCTCGCAAACGCAGTGGCCAGAGAGGGCTTCCTGAAAATTACATTCCTTTATTCGGGGGCGGCGACGCAGGATCGCTGTATCGACGTGCGCTACGTTGGCGACAGCATAACGGTGCGTCCGGAGTCGATGGTCGAATTCGAGATCGGCATTACCGGTACCCCGAACATTACGCCGACGGCGGCGCTGATGCCGAAAGATGTCGCCATTCTCCTCTCCAATGTCGCGCCGACGCCGGCGGATATCGCCGCCGCACTTTCATTGTCCCGTTCGATAAGCGCGACCGGACGCCACATCACATTTTATCACGGCGTCAACACAATGCCGGCCCTTGTCGATCCAGAAAACAAGCGCCGCTGGACGCGCGGCTTGGTGGTTGTCGGCGCTTACAATCGCATTGCCAATCTCCTCGACACAGCCGTTCCGATCACGGCGAGCATGAAGGGATCGGTCGATACGAATCGTGGGATGGCGGTGGACGCGAATCAAGGGATTGCGGCGGCGCGCATCGGTGGAACCCCGATTCTACTGCTGACAGATCCCTCGTCGCCGCAGGTCGGTCGCCTGCTCGAAAATCCATCGCTCGCGGCACTGCGTGAAACAGCTTGGGCGTCGGTCGGGCCGATTTCAACGCCGAATGGCCCGACCAACCGCGTCAGTTTCGATGCACTCGGGCTGGTGCCAGCGCAGGCGGAAGTATTCGGCCGGGCCGATCTAGCGGTTGCCATTGCCACTCGGTCATTGCCCGTTGGCACACGACCATCACGCCTTAACCTGGATGTCATGGTCGCGCCCGATGGAGCGGGAGAGAAAGCCGTCGTCAGCGCTTTCGTCAACGAACGCTTCCTGGCGAGTTCGGTCGCGGCAATCGGCGAGCCGACACGGCTTGATTTCGCGCTTCCTGACGGACTGGTCGGCTCCGTTGCAAATATCAGGACCGTCGTGCAGCGGCGCAGCGCACAGGCTGATTGCCGTTTTGAACCCCAGGGCTATCCAGCGGAAATCCTTGGTTCCAGCTCGGTCATTCTTTCGGCCGCGGACCCGGCTGCAAAGGATTTTTCCGACCTGGCAACACTATGGGCGAAGCGCGTCGAAATTTTGCTGCCCTCTGAGATATCGGCAGACCCGCTCAGGACGATCGCCGCGCTCGCAAATGTGCTGAGCGCGCTATCGAAGGAAACTGCTCCCATTGAGGTGAAATATCTCGGGGCGGGGGCCGCGCCCGCGCCGGCTGCTCCGTTCATTGCCGTCAGCAACATTCCGCCGGTCGGTAGCGATCAGCGCGTGCACTTCGACCGCGGGCGAGTAGCGATTACCGATCGCGCCGGCAATGCGCTGCTCGATATCGGAGGCCTCACCAGCGGCGCCGTCGCCCAAATCGTGACCTCGAACACCTATCCCGGCCTGTGGATCAGGTCATTGAGCCTGGACGGATCCTTGCCGGCGGCACCTGCCGTCAACCTCAACCGTGGTGACGTAGCGCTACTCGACAAGACCGGCGTTGCACTCGCTTTGTCGACCGAGCGTGACACGCTGCTGCAGGTCTCCTATGTCGACCAAAGATCGTTTCTGACCAATCTCGATCAATTCCGTCCATGGATCGTCGGAGGCATATGGGTGATCGTCACCTTGACGGTGCTTTTCGTACTGCAGCGGATTTATCGGCGCCGACACGCCGCGGCAGGCGAGTAGGACTCCAGATGCAGCCTCTCTCAGCTTCCGATCGCGCGCTGGGCGATCTTCTCGTCGCCCGCCGTGTGCTAAGTCTGGCGCAGCTCGATGAGGCGGTCGGCCTGGCCGGGACCTGGCACGTCCATCTCGGCGACGCGATCCTATCGCGCAACTGGGCGGAGCCAGCAGTCTACTACAAGGCGCTTGCAGACCACTACGAGCTGCCGTTCGTCGACCTGATCCAAGACGCGCCGGACACTGCCCTGCTGTCTTCTCACGAAGCCGACACCTACGCCCGGAAGCTGACGATCCCCTGGAAGCGCGAAGACGGGCGTCTCCTCGTCGCCACTGCAGAACCTGGACCTGACACCCTGCTGTTCGCGAGGAAGAGCTGGGGCGCCAACATCTCGTTCGTGGTGGCCTCGAAATTCGACATCGTGTGGGCGGTGCAGACTGCCTTTGCCGACGTGCTGTCGCATCGCGCGATTTACGAACTCGCCGAGCTCAACCCAGAGCTTTCGGCGAAGGAAGTGTTCACTCCCTGGCAAGTCGTGTTTTTCTACGCGCTGTCCACGGTGCTTTTGACCGGACTTGCGTTGTCGCCAGTTCCCACGCTCATCGTACTCAATGTCATGATGAGTCTTTTCTATTTCGGTAACTTCGTGTTCAAGGGCATCCTCGTGTCGTTTGGAGGCGCCCGTTCCGCTGACAAGGACGATGTCATCGCAATCGAGGCGCGCGCGCTCCGCGACGACGACCTCCCAGTCTTCACGGTTTTGGTACCGATGTACAACGAAGCGGCGACGCTCCCCATGCTGGCGCGTTCGCTGCGCGAACTTGATTATCCCCTCGGTAAGCTGGACATCAAGCTCGTGCTCGAGGCCGACGACATCGAAACCATCGAGGTCGCCGGTAAGCTCGGCCTTGAGGGGGTATTCGAAGTAATCCGCGTGCCTCCCTCGCATCCGAAGACGAAACCGAAGGCGTGTAATTTCGCGCTGCAATTCGCCCGCGGCGAGTTCCTGGTGATCTACGACGCCGAAGACCGGCCGGAGCCCGACCAGCTGCGCAAGGTCGTCGCCACATTCAGGCGCGCCTCGCCCGACACGGCGTGCCTGCAATGCCGTCTCAATTATTTCAATTCTTCCGAGAACTGGTTGTCGCGCATGTTCACCCTCGACTATGCGCTGTGGTTCGACCAATTGCTGCCGGGACTTGAGCGTCTCAACATTCCGATCCCACTTGGCGGAACATCCAACCACTTCAAAATCGAGGTGCTGCGCGAACTGCACGGATGGGATCCGTTCAACGTCACGGAGGATGCCGACCTTGGCGTGCGGCTGACGCAGAAAGGCTACCGGGTCGGCGTGGTCGATTCCACGACCTATGAGGAAGCCGCCTGCCACGCCGGCAACTGGATAAGACAGCGCTCGCGCTGGATGAAGGGCTATATGCAGACCTTCCTGGTCCATACCAGGAACCCGCTGCGACTCATGCGAACAACCGGACCGCTGGGGTTTCTCGGATTTATCATCTTTGTCGGCGGCACGGTGCTGTCGGGCCTGCTGAACCCGTTGTTCTGGGTGATTTATCTGTGTTGGCTGTTGGCCGCGACCGCCGGCTATGAAGCCGTCTTTCCGGAGCCCTTGCTGTTTCTCAGTTTGTTTAATCTGCTCGCCGGCAACGGCGCGCTTGTCTTTCTCAACATGCTGGCGCCGATCCGGCGCGGATGGCTCGACCTCGTTCCCTTCAGCCTTACCGCGTTCGGATACTGGGTGATGATATCGATCGCAACTTACAAGGGTCTCTGGCAGTTGCTGCGCAATCCATTCTACTGGGAGAAGACACAGCACGGCATTTCCAAACACGTCGTCCTTGAGCTGGCTCGGGCGCAGGAGATTGCGCCATGAAACGTGTTGTTTCCGTCGCTTCGGTCATGCTCATCGCGTTCGCGACGGTATTTGTAGTCTCGAAGATGGCCACCACGTCGGGTCTTGTCCCCGATGATGCAGTCACGCTGTGGGCGAATGCGATCATGGCGGGTGACGGCCAGATGCCGATCGGACGCATCGTCGCAGCCTATCCGACGATCCCGTTTCTCGCGACGACCTTGCTGGAGTTCGTGACGCCGTCCGGTACGCCAACGCCGGTGCTGCTGACCGCGGGCGTACTGGCCTTGCTCGCCGGATCGCTGTTTGCTTCCTTTCGCCGTCTCGGCATGCACCCCTTCAGCGCGGCGCTGATTATGTTCCTCATCGTTCTGCATCCGGCCGTGCTGCGGGCGGCGATCGCCGGGCCGTCGGAGATCATCTTCACCGGCTTCCTGCTCTTATTTGGCGGCGCGCTGTTTGATCTGCGTGCCCGCAGCAGCGCCTCCGAAGTGATGGCGGTCGCACTCTCACTTCTCGGCCTCGCTTTTTCGCATCCGATGGGTGCCGCGATGGCCTGCGCGGCTGTTCCCCTTCTGGTGTTCTCGGTCCGCCCCGAACTGCTTTTGGGCCGTACGCTCAATCTCGTGCTCACCCTGGTGTTCCCGACGGCGTTCTGCGTTGCCGCCTTCGTGTACATGTCCTGGGTGTTTCCCGGCAACGGCTGGAGCTTCCTGATGGCGCCAGCAGAAGGCGTCGCGACCTGGGCGGCCGGATTCTCCGACCTGTTCGGCCGCGGCCTGACCGGCTCGCTTCCGATCGACGCCGGGATTGCGGTCGTCGTCGCGCTGGTGTTCGCAGCCCCCATGGTTCCGATCTCCATCATCTGGGTGTGGCGTCGTCGCCCTCTCGTCGCTCCCGCTCTCGTGATCATTGCCACCACGGCGATGGGCGCCAGCTTCGCGGTATTGACCGGACTGTTCGGTGATCCGGCGCCAGCGGCGGCAATGCCGCCGATCCTGGCCGCGATCCTTCTCCTGCATGTGCCGTCGGCGCGCGAGCGGCTGGCGATGGTGCTGCCGCTCCTCGTCCTCGGATGGTTCGGCGGCATCGTCGGTCTCGTCATAGTCGATCCCCGCGGCGCCATGAATGTGCGCGCCGCCCTCAATGGCCGCGATGCCGACGTGGAACGGGCCGCGGCGATCAATATCGGCAACGCCACCATCGGTCGCGACGGCGTCCTGGTTGATACGTTCAATGCACCGTCCGTCGTGCTCGGCCGTGGCAGCGCCCGCGGGTTGCTGTCGCCCGCCGACGAAGCGTTCACGCTCGACGTGATGTTTTCACGCATCGATACGCCGTTCGTCGCCGTGCCTGATCCGCAGATCGGACTGGGGGCGCAGGATCGGCTCAACAAGGCTTTTCCGCTGCTTTATCGGAGCGGAGCGGCCGGCTATCGCCTCATCTACGACAGGGCGAACTGGAGATTGTTCGCACGAAATTGACGTTCCATCTTTCTAATCGCCGAGCATCGGACCAACGAGCATCGATCTGGCATTAACGGGAGTCTTACCATGCGTATCTTGATCGTCGACGATGACGAGTACGGTCGCGAGATCGTTGAGGCCATGCTTGTTTCTGCCGGCTACGAAAGTGTCGTTACGGCGGCATCGGCCAATGAAGCCTTTGGATGTCTGGGTATCGACGGACCGCTGACACGCGATACTTCGGGAATTGATCTTGTGCTGCTCGATGTCATCATGCCGGACATAGACGGCATCGAGGCCTGCGCGCGCATCCGCAGTGAGCCGCGCTATTCCGGTCTGCCCATCATCATGGTGACGTCGCTGGCGGACGCCGACAACCTGGCCAACGCGTTCGTGGCAGGCGCCACCGACTATATCAGTAAACCCGTGAACCGGGTCGAACTGCTGGCGCGGGTTCGCTCTGCGCTCCGCCTCAAGGCCGAGTTCGACCGGCGTGAGGCGCGGGAGCTTGAGCTGTTGCAGGTGATGGCGAAGACGCGCGACGATCGCCCGTCGAAATGGATCGACGACGCCACCGGTCTGTTCCGCGGCGCGCTGGCGGAAGCCTATCTTATCGCCCAGGCGGATCTCTGCCCAGCCAGCGACACGGCTGTCATTGCCCTCACAATAGATCGTCTCGACGCCTATCGGTCGATGCAGGGTGATCGCGTCGCCGACGGCATTATCGCTCAGGTGGCCGTCGCGATACGTGCCAGCGCCGCGACGGTTGGCGCCGTTGCCGGAAAATATGAGGACGGCATGATGGTGCTGATCGCTCCCGAAATGAACGCCAGATCGGCGTCTGAGTTTGGCGAGTCCCTGCGCGCGTCGATCTCGGGTTTACGGATCCGCAATCGGGAATCGGTGGTCGCGGACCACATCACCGTCAGCATTTCTGTCGTGACCGGGAAGATCAGGCGCGGCAAGGACTGCGTCCACCTCCTGACGCGCGCGGTCACCGCCGTCAGGCAGCAGGCCAAGGTCGGCAGCAATCGCGTCACTCCTGAAATGGAGTGACTGCCCTCTGCGTATTTGTAAGCGTGTTGGAGTACAGGGATGATCAAGCGTGTGGGGTTGATCAAGCGTGCGGGGTTCCATTGCATCGTCGGCATCGGTCTCATCAATTTGACCGGCGCGGCTTTCGCCGGCGCCTGGACACTCGATTCCAATACTGGCGTCCTCATCATTACCAGCACAGCGATGCATGCTAACACCGCTTTTGATGGAAGCAACAAGCTGCGGCCGATCCCGGGCTACAGCAAGGACGAGGCGCAGGCCCTGATCGAATACGGCATCACCAATTGGTTCACCGCCATTTTCCAGCCCTCTCTTCAGCACGTCGACATTGCCGCGCCGATCAATGCCGAGCGAGCCGGTCTCGGCTACACCGACATCGGAGGCAGGGCTCGGTTGTGGTCCAACGGAAGCTGGGTGGTGTCAGCGCAAGCCGTCGTCAGCATCCCGGGAACCCGGGATATGTCCAATTTGGCGGCGATTGGATATACCGATCGCCAAATCGATATTCGGGGCCTTGTTGGCTACAGCTTCAAGGCCGGGACATTGCCCGCGTTCATCGATCTTCAAATCGCCCAGCGGTTTCGCTTGGGTGGCCCCCCGGACGAATTTCGCACCGACGTCACTTTCGGAATCCAGCCGGCCGACAAATGGCTCGTGCTGATGCAGTCGTTCAATGTCATCTCCGAGGGCGCGGGAACCTGGGGTTTTGCGAGTTACAACTACCACAAATTCGAGCTTAGTGCGGTCTATGCGTTGACACCCAAACTATCATTGCAGCTCGGTGGCTATTCGACCTATTGGGGCCGCAACGCGCTCCAGGAGAACGGCCTCGTGGTCGGGGCCTGGTACAAGTTCTGATCAGGGCCGCAGGCAGATGCCGCTCCATGCACACGACAGAATGGACTCGGCCGGCTTGCCCTGAACGGTGAAATCGGTGTCATTGGGTCCGCCGGCTGAAGGATCCGTAAACCAGCGCCAGATCAGCACGCCATGAATGGACGGCCGGTTCAGTACTGCCAGCCAGTCAGCAAGCACATCGGCCTGCAACTGCGCATCAACAGCTGCGGTACGCTCCTCGGCGCTTTCCCAAGGCTTGGCAGCGGCCCCCCGAGCCGAACGCAAGCCGATTTCACCGATCAGGATCACCTTGCCTTGGCGGCTTGAAAGTGCGTCCAGTCGATCCGCTACTAACTTCATTGCCTTCAGTCGTCCGGTACGGTCGTCATCCACGCCGAGCGGCGGGTAAAGCGATACCCCGATCGCGTCCAACATCGGCCAGAACGGGACGATCTCAGCCTCATCGACGTTATGAGCGATGTAATAAAGCATACCCGGGAACACCGCGCGCACTGCTGCGATCAAGGCCGGCCATTCAGGACGCTGCGATGTCTTGGTAAGCTCGGTACCGATGGCCAGTGCCTCTGCGCCCTCTTGCGCGGCGATGCGCGCGATACGAACAAGCTGATCGCGATACCGCATGAACCAGGTCTGCCAGGCTTTCTCGGAGTCCGGTTCAACTGCGCCCGCCCAACTTCCCGGCACCCAGATGTGGGGTTTGACGACGGCAAAAAAACCCAATCGATGAACCTGCCCGATCGCCACCCGCAACGTCTGGTCAGACATGTCGCCACCCGCGCTGACGTTGGGACTCGACGGCGCCTCCTGCCAAAGGAAGGGTATGATGGCCACTGTTGTTGCGCCCAGATGCCGCGCTGCAGTAAGCGCGCGGCCGGCCGTCAGGCTGCCAAAAGGATGGTTCGGTGCCGCAACGACGTTGAAACCGTCGAGACGTTGGGCAAAGGCGGAATTCGGGCTGACGATTGCGGATATCAACAGCAGTAACGCTATGATAGCAGCAGTGCTGGCACAGCTCTTCCAGTCGAGGACGATTCGGAAGCCTGATACCGGGCTGCAAGCAGCAAAGGCACGAGCGGTGCGATGAACTGACAAGCGTTCACGAATGAGATCCACCGCACCGGTCCGTAGGTAGCCCGGTATCTTTCGCCCAAACGACTGTAACGTCGTCATACACAGCTGTGATAACAAACTGCCGAACGAGGCACCAAAGACGTCGGTTGATTGGACCCGTATCAATAACTATCCGACCTTGTACCAGAGTGGCGTGCGTTGTTTGTCGCCAATATTTCCGTCTTAAAGAAGTCGGGAAACCGACTCATCAATGCAGCCCTCAAGAACTTGAAGGCATCGATTTGAAGCGAAAGTTGTTCCAACCGAAGCTGTCCGATCTGGATTTCTCGATCGAACTGATTTTGAAGAATGGTGTCGGCTGGTTCGCGAGTGAGATATTCATCGGTGGCATTGCCAAGCGATATCGCGCCTCGCGCCAAGACGTCTTGCATTCGTTTATCGAGACCGGAATGCTCTGTCTCGGCGATCTTTAGGGCATTTTCAATCGACACAAACACTGACGCAGTGCGCGAAAAATCTGCTTCCGCGTCTCGGTTAGCCGAGCGCGCCTTAAAAAGATGGTTCACGCGAGCTCGCAAAAGGAGGTCGAACATTTGTCGGTCAGTTCTCGTTCGCCGAATGGTCTCCATAGTAGAAAATGCTCTCTCAAAGTTTACAATGGATTAACTCCTCGCAGTATCACGCACACTCGCTATGAAATCGGCTATAGGGGACGTCAATCTGACGCGCAGTTCTTGACGTCAGTCAGCTTTTTCGGGCCGCCTGATAGATTACAAGAGGTAGCCAGCCCAGGTTATGATTGATCCGATGCGGGCGCGCTGATCAAGGAGTATTCGCCAGCGCCTGCACGTACTTCGCATATTCGCTATTACCCAATGCCATTCCTAGTTTCTGCAATTGGCTGCGAACAATGAATCTCTGCTTGAATGCGATCTCCTCTGGACAGGCAATACGAAAACCTTGTCTCTTTTCGAGCGTTGCCACAAACTCTGCCGCAGCAAGGAGACTGTCAGGCGTACCGGTGTCGAGCCACGCAAAGCCTCGTCCCATTTGCTCCACGGTCAGGAGTCCGTGAGCTAGGCAGGCTCGATTCACATCGGTGATTTCCAGTTCGCCCCGGGCTGACGGACGGATGCTCGCTGCGATCGGCCCGGAAGATGCTGAAAGGCTGTTCATGCCCTTCAAGCGGCTGTCGCACCATAAGGCGCAAGGCCCCGGGCTAGGTCTGGCAGCGTGCCGGAAGATCATCGAGCTCCACGGGGGCAAGATTTGGCACGAGACGAAGCCCGGTGCCGGTGCCCGGTTCATTTTCAGCATCCCCAAGGTACAGCTCGCAGAAGCGATCAACGTTGCCGGGCAGCCGATCCCACAAGAAAAAAACCGCGGCGGCTGCGAAAAACGGATCGCCACGCTGCTGCTGCTGGTGGACGATGACGAGATGGCGCTCGAACTGGCGCAGATTCAGCTCATCGATATCAATCGCCTGCAATGTAGGGTTCTGGTGGCTCACGACGGTCTCGAAGCTCTCGCACGATTGCGCGACACGGAGATCGACCTGGTGCTGCTCGATATCAACATGCCGCGGATGGATGGGTTTGAGCTGCTTGAGCGGATGCGGGTCGAGAAATTCCTGGAGTACGTTCCGGTCGTCATGTGCTCGACCTCGACTTATCAGGAGGACATCTCGAAGGCGAAAGATCTGGGCGCATGCGGATACCTCCCGAAGCCACCCGATTTAAGCCGGTTGAGATCAATCCTGGAAAACGTCACCACACTTGAAATTTCTGAGGTGGGAAACGGGCTCCATCTGCTCTTCGCCGCCCGACGGACCCGAGCATTCTAATGCTCACCGGCGACTGCCATCGCGGATGCTTGTCACGGTGCCGACCGAGCCGCGTCAAAAAAGATATTCGATATTGGACACCATTGCGTGCAGACAGATCGGGGGTTCCGGCTTAGACGAAGAGATCGGGGGAATGATTCGGTTTCATCGACCGATTGCGGACCGTCGAAAAGCCGGTCTTCAACCCGCAGCCGCCGGAAGCGCCGATGCACCGGTTCCGGTGGCCGTGCCGGCCCAAGGCGCCGGCGAAACCATCCTGGTGGTAGAGGATGACGCCCTGGTG
>Ga0209890_10001061_pt1 | contig 12547 bp, 10 predicted proteins | sample OrgsoiDNA2013049_FD_185799 | JGI IMG/M metagenome (GOLD analysis project Ga0209890, IMG submission 185799) | Permafrost soil microbial communities from the Arctic, to analyse light accelerated degradation of dissolved organic matter (DOM) -... | ecosystem: Environmental > Terrestrial > Soil >... | reverse complement strand
CTCGTCCACTACGATACCGAACATGCGATGGCCTCCATCGCCATCGAAGAGGCGACCGGGCGCATGCTCGGCGTGGTGCGCCTGCACAACGACCCCGGCGACGAGAACGCGGAATTCGCGATCATCGTGCGCTCGCGCCTCAAGGGCCACGGCCTCGGTTGGCTGATGATGAAGCACATGATCGCCTATGCCAAGGCGAACGGACTCAAGAGCGTGCGCGGGCAGGTGCTGGCGGAGAACAGTACCATGCTGCAGATGTGCGGCGAGCTCGGTTTCCACGCCACCGACGATCCCGACGAACGCGGCGTAAAGCTGGTGACGCTGCCGCTCGCCGAAGTGGCGGCCGAAGAGTTGCACTAACCCGTGGCGTCATTCCGGATCGGTGCGTCGGCGATGCCTCGAATTATGGCAGCACGCATTGCGCCACCAGGCCGCGGGCGCGCGCATCGACCACGCCGAGCGCGCGCAATGCCAACAGCGTCGCGGTCTGCACCGCTGCGCGCGCGCCGGCGTCATCGCTCGGCGACGCCGCCAGCGGTCCGAGCAGCCCTTCCATCAGCGCCCCGACGATGGCCGGCGCGGCAACGCCGGCGTCCAGGTCGGGCAGATGGCGGCCTTCGATCGCGGTCTTGATGCGCGCCTCCAGTTCGGCGGCGAGCGACTGGCGGAAGTCGAGCCGCATCGCGTCCACCTGCGCATCGACCGGCTCGCCGAGCACCGCCCAGGCCAGCCGCCGCTCGGCAAGCGCGCGCGCGGCGAAAGTGGCGATGCAGGCCGCCAACGCCGACAGCGGTCCGGGCGCGGCGTCGCCGGCGGCCGCCATGGCGGAAAGCTCGCGGCCGGCAACGGCGGCCACCAGTTCGGCGATGAGATCGGTCTTGGACGGGAAGTAGCGGTAGACCGTGCCGGCGGCGATGCCGGCGCGCGCGGCGACCGCGGCGATCTGCACCGCGCCCATGCCGCCCTCGGCGGCGATTTCCGTCGCCGCGGCCAGGATTGCCTCCTCGCGCTCGGCCAAGCGGCGAACCACGTTCTCTGTGCGGCGATAGGGCATGCGAACGAGTGAACGATGATTCACGCCGCAAATGCAACAGCGCTGATCCAGACTGCCGTCAACGACGGGCGCCCGAATGGCCTCCGCCGCCGGCGAGCGCCTTTTCGCGAATGGTGGAAATCGACGCGAATGTCGAGATCGCTTCCGGATCGATCTTGAGGTGGATGATTGACGGCTTGCCGGACGCCCGCGCGGCGGCGAAGGCGGCGGGAAAATCGGCGGTCTTCTCCACCAGTGCGCCAAAGCCGCCGAACGCCAAGGCGTAAGCGACGAAATCCGGATTATGCAGCGTGGTAGCGATCACGCGGCCGGGATATTCGCGCTCCTGATGCATGCGGATGGTGCCGTAGAGCCCGTTGTCGGCGAGCACGACGATCACCGGCAATTTGTACTGAACGGCGGTCGCGAAATCTTGGCCCGTCATCAGGAAATCGCCGTCGCCGGCAATACACACCACGTCGCGGTCGGGATGCAGCAGCTTCATCGCCACCGCCGCCGGAAAACCGTAGCCCATGGAGCCGGAGGTCGGCGCCACATGGGTGGCGTATTTACGGAAGCGGTAGAAGCGGTGGATCCAGCCGGCGAAGTTGCCGGCGCCGTTGGTGATGATAGCCTCCGGCGCCAAATTCTCGCGCAGCCATATCATTATTTCCCCGAGATTGACGCCGCCCGGCTGTGGCGTCGCCTTCTCCGACCAGGCGAGATAGTCGGCATGGGCCGTGGCCGCTTCGCCTTGCCACGCAATCTCGTTCGGCGGCTGCAATCCTTCCAGCGCCGAGCAGAACGCGGTCGGCGCCGCGTTGATGGCGAGCGTCGGGTGATAGACGCGGCCGAGCTCCTCGGCGCCGGGATGCACATGCACCAGCTTCATCTGCGGCTCGGGAATGTCGAGCAGCGTATAGCCCTGCGTCGCCATCTCGCTCAAACGCCCGCCGATCAGCAGCACCAGATCGGCGCCCTTCACGCGCGCCAGCAATTTCGGGTTGGGCCCGATGCCCATGTCGCCGGCGTAACAGGGATGCAGCCCGTCGAACAAATACTGCCGGCGGAAAGTGGTAGCCACCGGCAGCGCGAAGCGCTCGGCAAAGCGCGCCAGCGCGGCGCAGGCAGCTTCCGACCAGCGGCTGCCGCCGACCAGTGCGATCGGGCGTTTGGCGGCCCACAACAGTTTTTGCAGCCGGCTCATGTCGGTCAAGCCCGGCCAGGTTTCCACCGGCTCGAATGCGGTCGCATCCGGCACCATGGCGCGCTCGATCAGCATGTCCTCGGGGACCGCGATCACCACCGGCCCGGGCCGGCCGTTACAGGCGGTATGGAAAGCGCGCGAGATCAATTCCGGGATGCGCGCGGGGTCGTCGATCTCGGTCGCCCATTTAGCGATCGAGCCGAACACCGCGCGGTAGTCGAGTTCCTGGAACGCCTCGCGCTCGCGCATATGGCGCCCGACCTGCCCGACGAACACGATCATCGGCGAGGAATCCTGGCGCGCGATGTGGATGCCGGCCGAGGCATTGGTTGCGCCCGGTCCGCGCGTGACGAAGCAGATGCCGGGACGGCCGGTGGTCTTGCCGACCGCCTCGGCCATGACGGCGGCGCCGCTCTCGTGCCGGCAGACGGTGAGCGCGATCTTGCTGTCGTGAAACGCATCGAGCGCGGCCAGATAGCTCTCGCCCGGCACGCAGAACACGTGGCGCACCCCGTGGATCGCCAATTGATCGATCAGGATTTCGCCGCCGGTCCGCGTGCCGTCATTGCTGCGCATCGATTTGCTCCGCCCTAGCCCGGTTTATTTCACGATCTTCGGCATCGGGATCGGCGGCGAGAACGCGGTCGGGACCATCAGGCAGTTCTTCTGCTCGACAATGTGCCCGGCCTTGGCATTTTCGGCGAGGAAAACTTTCCAGTCCGGGTCCGCCGCCATCTTGGCGCGCTTGGCTTCGCGATCGGCGGCACTCTCATAGACCCAGACATGGGTGTAAGTGTTCAACTCGCCGGTTTCGGCCACCGCATAACAAAGCGGCTCGCCCATATAGCGAAGCTGCACCGGGTAGCCGTATTTTTTGTAAAGTTCGAGCTGCGCCGCGACACGGCCAGGCAGGGTCCGATAGGTCCGAACATCGAGCAGCACTTTATTACTCCCTTGAATGGCCGCTTGGTCCGCGGCGGTGGGGCGCACTCTCTCGGGCCGGCGCATGCCGGTCAATAGACTTGGCCCGCAAAGCTGGAATGTGCAGGGACGGCGCGGCCGCCGCTCAGGTCGCCGGCTCGACTGAGACCACCTGATAGGTATGGGTCTCGCCATCCTCGTTGCGGATCGAGACATATTCGCCCGGGCGGAACGCATGGGCGCCGAAGCGATAGCCGCTCTCGTCGTCGTCGACCCGGGATGGGTTGTAGTCGAAGATCCAGCGCGCATGCTCGGGGCCGCCCGGCTTGTGCACCAGAAAGCCGATCTCGTCGTCCTCGCCTTCCCAGAACCGGCGCACGCGGCAATGCTCGCGTTGGCTTTGCCAGAGCTTCACGTCGATATGACCCTTGTCGTCGAGCGGGGCGACGAATTCGTAACCATGAAGCTTCGAGCCCTGCGGGAACTCCTTGGAGCGGGCAAGATTGAGCCTGATGCGCTTGAACGTGTGCGGCAGCGTGGTCACGGCAATCTCCATCCTCAAGCGGGTTCGTTTATTTGCCATATAATCACAGCATCCGGCCAAGGCGTGCATTGATTTGGATCAGTCCGGCGGTATTGGTCGGGCCGATAGTAGCGCCAACCCGAGGACGAGGGATGAGCCCGGCCGAAACCTCGCAGCAGGCGGTGATCGATTTTCTTGGCGACCCCGCAACCCATGGCGGCGCGGCGGTCAAGCGCATCGATACCCATGCCGCATCGGTATTCCTGGCGGGGAAACGCGCTCTCAAGATCAAGCGCGCGGTGCGCTTTCCGGTTCTCGATTATTCGACGCTTGACCGGCGCAAGGCCGCTTGCGCGGCCGAGCTCGAGGTTAACCATCCCTATGCGCCGGCGATCTACCGCCGCGCGGTGGCGATCACGCGCGAGGACGACGGCACGCTCGCCATCGGCGGCGCGGGCACACCGGTGGAATGGGCGGTGGAGATGCGGCGTTTTGACGAGACGCAGACGCTCGATCATCTGGCCAAGGCGGAGCGGATCGACGGCGCGCTCGCCGAGGCGCTCGGGCGGGCCGTGGCGCGCGCGCACGCGGCGGCGCCGGCGGTCGCGAATGCCGGATTTATCGATGCGCTCGCCGAGATCATCGCCCAGAACGATGCCGAGCTGCGCGCGGCGCCCGAACTTTTTCCGCCCCGGGCGGTGAGCGCGTTGACCGCCGCGACGCGCGGCGCATTCGCGCGCATGCGGGCGCTGCTCATCGCGCGCGAGCGCGCCGGGCGGGTCGCGCGCTGCCACGGCGATCTGCATCTCGGCAATATCGTTTTGCTCGACGGCGCGCCGGTGCTGTTCGATGCCATTGAATTCGACCCCAAGATCGCCACTGGCGACGTGCTCTACGATCTCGCCTTCCTGCTGATGGACCTGATCGAGCGCGGGCTGACGCCGGCCGCCAATATCGTGCTCAATCGCTATCTCAACGAGACGCAGCGGGCGGAGGATCTCGATGCGCTGGCCGCGCTGCCGCTGTTCCTGTCGTTGCGGGCGGCGATCCGCGCCAAGGTCGCCGCGGAGCGGTGGGCACAGGGTGGTGAACGCACGCGCGTCGAGCAAAGCGCGCGCGACTATTTCGCGCTCGCCGAAAAATTGCTGGCGCCGCCACCGCCGATGTTGCTGGCGGTGGGCGGGTTGTCGGGCACCGGCAAGTCGCTGCTCGCCCGCGCGCTCGCAGCCGAAATTCTCCCCGAGCCCGGCGCGGTGGTGCTGCGCAGCGACGTCGAGCGCAAGATTCTGTTCGGGGTCGCCGAAGCCGACCGCCTGCCGGAGACGGCCTACGCCCGCGATATCACGACACAAGTTTATGCCCTGCTCGTCGACAAAGCGCGGCGAGTAATCGCGGCCGGCCATTCGGCCATCGTGGACGCGGTGTTTGCCGACGAAAGGGAGCGGGCTGCGATCGCGCAAGCAGCGCCAGCAGACGCGTTCCACGGGCTGTTCATGACCGCCGATCTGACGACGCGGCTTGCCCGCGTCGGCGGGCGTAAAGGCGATGCTTCCGATGCCGATGCGGCGGTGGCGCGCCGCCAAGAGCAATACAATCTCGGCGCCCTTCAATGGACGCCGGTCGACGCCTCCGGTTCGCCGGAACAGACGTTGCGCCGCACCAAGGCGGCGCTCGGCCTTGCATGAGCCAAGCTATGCGTGCGGCGACCCGCTGCCCCGCCGCCCTCCCCCTTGGCGTTCGATGCAAAATCGATAGCCTCGTCCGGTAGGCGCGCTCTTAGCCGGGGTCCCGATGAACGCTGCGCATCGTTCGACAATTTCTGCGCGCCAGTTGGCGGTCGGGCTCATCGGCTATTGCGCCTTCATCAATCTCTATGCCCCGCAGTCGATCCTGCCCCTGCTCTCGCACGAATTCGGCGCCAGCGCGGCGGAGGTCTCCACCATCATCACCGTTAGCACCCTGGCGGTAGCGCTGACTGCGCCGTTCACCGGCGCGATTGCCGACGTGCTGGGTAGAAAGCGGGTGATCGTCGCGGCGATGTTCGTGATCGTGGTGCCGACCATGATGGTGGGAATGGCGACGAGCCTGTCGGCGCTCATCTTCTGGCGCGCGGTGCAGGGGCTGGTGCTGCCGCCGATCTTCGCGGTCACCGTCGCCTATATCGGCGATGAATGGCCGCCGCGCGAAGCGACCACGGCCGCCGGCATCTACAGCTCGGGGGCGAGTCTGGGCGGCTTCAGCGGTCGGTTGGTGACCGGGTTTCTCGCCGACCTGATCGGCTGGCGTGCAGGATTTAATGCGCTCGCGGTGATCGCCTTTGCCGGCGCGATCGCGGTCGCGTTTTTGCTGCCGCATGAGCGCCGCTTCGTGCGCTCGGATGGGTTGCTGGCGTCCGGGCGGCAGATGCTCGCGCATTTCCGCAACGGCCAATTGGTCGCGACCTACGCGGTCGGCTTCGGCGTGCTGTTTAATTTCATCTGCACGTTCACTTATGTCAGCTTTCATCTCGCCGCCGCACCATACAATCTTTCGTCCAGCGCGCTCGGCGCGATTTTCGTCGTCTATCTGGTCGGCGCCGCGCTCTCGCCATGGATCGGCTGGGCGGTCACCCGATTCGGACGGCGGCGCTTCATGGTTTGGGTGATCGCGCTGTGGGTTGCCGGCATTGCGTTGACGCTGGCGCCCTCGCTGCCGCTCATCATTTTGGGCCTCGCCATCAGCGCCGGCTGCGGGCTGCTCTGCCAGGCGATCTCCACCGGCTATGTGACGATCACGGCCAAGGCCGGCCGCTCCTCTGCGGTGGGCCTCTATGTGACGAGCTTCTACATCGGCGGCAGTTTCGGCGCGGCGCTGGGCGGCGTCGCCTGGACGCTCGCCGGCTGGCCGGCCTGCGTCGGGCTGGTGGTGGCGATGCTGCTGATCATGGCGGGCATCGTGTACTTCGCCTGGGCCCGCCGCGTGCCGGCCGGGCCGGCTATGGCGCCGATCGAGCCGGCGTAAGCGCGTTATTCTGAACTTGGGTGCCAAAGCGGCTGGTAGCCGCGCGACAGCACGCTGAGGATCGACGGTGGCGTGAGCACATCGACTGTTGTCCGGCGCGGGCGCGGCCGCGCGCGGCCATAGTCCGACGGCGTCCAGCGCAGCAAACGGTTCCCTCGCACGGCGAAGGCGTCTCCATCAAGCGCGATCATGGCGCCGTCGGGAAGCGTGTCGATTGCGCGACGGTGCATGCGCTTGGCCTTGCCGGCGAGACGCTCGGCGTGCAGACCTTCGTCCATCGCGGCGGCGCGAGCGCGCGTCTTGCCGCGCGAGAACAGCGCGGCGAATTGTTCCGCGTCTTGACGCCGGCATTCGAAGCAGGGCCGGTGACCGGCGGCGAGTGCGGTCACCTCGTCGAGAAAAAACAATTCGCTATAGCTGTCGCCCCACACCTTGCGGTGGCGATTGTTGAAGTCGAGACGGCAGCAGATCCATTGCTTCGACGTCCAGCGCCGTGCGCCAAGCTTGTGGTGCCGATCGTGCAATCGCCCGCCGCGATTGCCCATGAGCAATCCGCGCGCCGGATCGGTGAACAATCCGCCAAAAGGATCGACGCGGTTTTGCAGGGGCATCGTCGGGCGTCAAAAACAAGGTGGCCGGGACACGTACAACCCGGCCACCATATCCATTCCAGAAGGACCCGGTTACTGGGACGGATGAATTAATAAAACCGAAGTCAACCGCCGGCGCTTTGATCAAAATCAAAAAACGGGTCTGTGAATAAGCCACGGACGGCCCTCATAAAAACGCCCGCCACCAGGGCGGGCGTTTGCTGCATGTGATGGAAAACCTCAGCCCTGCGGCTGTGGCGCAACTTCGCCGGTCGGCGCGTCGGGGCGCGGGCGTTGCTTGCCGGCCGGCGGCACGGCAGAGGAGCGCGGCGTGGTCGGCTCGATCACCGATTCGCGCACCGGCCGCTTGCCCAGGATCAGATCCTTGATCTCGTCGCCGGTCAGCATCTCGAACTCGAGCAGGCCCTTGGCCAGAATTTCGAGGTCGGCGCGCTTGTCGGTGAGGATCTGCGTGGCTTCGGAATAGCCGGCCTCGACCAGCTTGCGGACCTCGGCATCGATCGTCTGCGCGGTCGCTTCCGAGATGTTCTGCTGGCGCGACACCTGATAGCCGAGGAACACCTCGTCCTGGTTCTCGCCATAGGCCACGGTGCCGAGCTTGTCGGACAGGCCCCAGCGCGTGACCATCAGGCGAGCGAGCTTGGTCGCCTGCTCAATGTCGGAAGCGGCGCCGGAGGTCACCTTCTCCCGGCCGAACACCATTTCCTCGGCGACGCGCCCGCCCATCATGATGGCGAGGCGCGAGGTCATCTGCTCGCGGCTCATCGACAGCTTGTCGCGTTCTGGCAATTGCATGACCATGCCGAGCGCACGGCCGCGCGGAATGATGGTGGCCTTGTGCACCGGATCGGTGGCCTTGACGTTGAGCGCGACGATGGCGTGGCCGCCTTCGTGATAGGCGGTAAGCATCTTCTCCTCGTCGGTCATCACCAGCGACTTGCGCTCGGCGCCCATCATCACCTTGTCCTTGGCGTCCTCGAATTCGGCCTGCGTCACCATGCGCTTGTTGCGGCGCGCGGCCATCAAGGCCGCCTCGTTGACCAGATTGGCCAAGTCGGCACCGGAGAAGCCGGGCGTTCCGCGCGCGGTGGTCTTCAGGTTCACGTCCGGCGCCAGCGGCACCTTGCGCACATGGACCTTCAGGATGTTTTCGCGGCCGACCACGTCCGGATTAGGCACCACCACCTGGCGGTCGAAGCGGCCGGGGCGCAGCAACGCCGGATCGAGCACGTCGGGCCTATTGGTGGCGGCGATCAGAATGATGCCTTCATTGGCTTCGAAGCCGTCCATCTCGACCAGCAACTGATTGAGCGTCTGCTCGCGCTCGTCATTGCCACCGCCCAGCCCGGCGCCGCGATGGCGGCCGACCGCGTCGATTTCGTCGATGAAGATGATGCAGGGCGCGTTCTTCTTGGCCTGCTCGAACATGTCGCGCACGCGGCTGGCGCCGACGCCGACGAACATCTCGACGAAGTCGGAGCCGGAAATGGTGAAGAACGGCACATTGGCTTCGCCGGCGACCGCGCGCGCGATCAGCGTCTTGCCGGTGCCGGGCGGGCCGACCAGCAATACACCGCGCGGAATGCGTCCGCCCAGGCGCTGGAATTTTCCCGGATCGCGCAGGAATTCGACGATCTCCTGCAAATCCGACTTGGCTTCGTCGACGCCGGCGACATCGTCGAACGTGACGCGGCCATGCGCCTCGGCGAGCAATTTCGCGCGCGACTTGCCGAAGCCGAGCGCCTTGCCACCCGCACCTTGCATCTGCCGCGACAGGAAGATCCACACGCCGATCAGCGCGATGAACGGCAGCCACGATACCAGCAGCGAGACGAACCACGGGACATTGTCCTGCTGCGGCCGCGCCGTGATCGAGACGCCCTTGGCATAGAGCTTCTGCACAAGGCCGGGATCGTTCGGCGCATAGGTCTGGAAGCTGGTGCCGTTGGCGAAAGTGCCGCGAATTTCCGGACCCTGGATCACCACGTCGCGCACGCGGCCCTGGTCGACCTCGCTCAAGAGCTGCGAGAACGAGATATCCTGCGCGGTCGTGCGCTGGCCTGGATTCTGGAACAGCGTGAATAGCGCGAGCAGCAGCAGGACGATAATCACCCAGAGGGCAAAATTGCGTAAGTTAGCGTTCATCAGGCGTCCTTACCCGCCACATCGGGCGCTGTGGCCATCGTTATGGCCAAAATTCGTGGCGACTTCACATCGATCCAGGCCACAATGTAGGCACCGTGGGCCCCTGTGGAAAGGGCTCGAATCTCACATATTCTAGCGCGATTTCGTTGGCTTGGCGTTACCGCGTCCGCCTGTGGTTAAGGATCTGCTGCGGCGCGGCGGAGCCCGTTCCACCGTGATTTGGCGCTCCGCAAGCGTCACAATGGCCCCCGCCAGGCTGCGCCGAAACCTCGCACTGCCACCTTTTTGGCCGGCATTTTGGCCAGCGTCGAGCGCCGCTTTCAGCGCCTCCAGCTTGGCCAATTCGACCGGCCCTTCATCTCCCACCCTGGCGAGCGCGCGGCCGATCAGGCGCAGCGCGATTTCGGCCGGCAATCGGGCATAGCCCGCCGCGTCGAAGGCGATGGCGCCCGGCCTGGCGGACGACAGCGTTAGCTCGGCTGCGGCCCGGTTGACCGCGGCTTCGATCGCCAGGTCCGCCCGCTTGAGCCGCCGCGCCAGCAGCGCCAGCCTGCGGGCGTCGAGGCCCTCGCGCGCGAGCTCGCCCATCAGGCCGCGCAGCCGCGCCCGCGTGAAGCGCGGATCGCGGTTGGACGGATCGTCCGCGAACGGAATTCTCGCCGCGCGCAGGGTGGCGATGAGGCGCGCTTTCGGCATGTCGAGCAAGGGACGAACGAGTTTGATCTGTCCCTCGCCATCGCCCGGCAAAGTGGAAATCCGCGCCATCGCCGCCAGCCCGCTGACGCCGCTGCCGCGGCTCATACGGATCAACACGGTCTCGGCCTGGTCGTCGCGCGTGTGCGCGGTGAGGATGTGCGTAGCGTTTGCTTTGCGTGCCGCGCCAGCGAGCAGGCGGTAGCGCGCCGCCCGCGCCGCTTCCTGCAAGCCGGTCTTCGGCTTGGCGCCGGTCCAGCGCAAGGTACGATGCGCGATGCCGAGCTTACGCGCCAGGCGCCCGACGCTGGCCGCCTCGCGCTTGGCTTCCACGCGCAGGCCGTGATCGACGGTGACGGCGATCAGCTTTGGCAAGTTTTTGGGCCCGCTCTTGCGCGCCTTGCGCCAGCGTGCCGCCAGCACCATCAACGCGGTGGAATCTGGCCCGCCGGAAACCGCCAGCAACAGCGCCGGCAAACGATCGAGATCGGAGAATAGCGCGTTGGCTTCCGTCGCCGAGACTGGTGAAGATTCTTGCGTGGGCATGATCTTATCCGAAAACTGGTTCCCACTTTTCGGGATCATGCCCGCTCAGCAGTGCGCACGCTGTTGTTCCTGCGTGACGCCGCGTTTCACGCTCGCCGAGGCGCGCGGAAATTTGCGCCCGACTTCGGCCAGCGTGGCGCAGGCGGCTTCTTTCTGATTGAGCGCGGCGAGCGACTGCCCGAGCCGCAACAAAGCGTCCGGCGCCTTGCCGGCGTGCTCGAATTTGGTCGAGACCGCCAGGAATGATTCAGCCGCGTCGCGATAGCGCTGGCGCTGGAACAAGCTCTCGCCCAGCCAGTATTGCGCGTCCGGCACCAGCTTCTCGTCCGGATATTTGCGCAGGAAATCGCGGAAGCCCTGCTCGGCCAGCGCGTAGTCTTTGTGCAGCACATAGCCATAGGCCATATCGTATTCGTCCTTCGGCGTCGCCGACGGCGGCAGCGTGGCCAGCTGGGCGCCGGAGGCGCTGGTGTCGCGCACCGGCGGCAATTGCGATGGTGGCATCGGCGCCGCGTTCGCCATCGGCCCCTCCGGCTGCGCCGGCGCATTGCCGGCGAGCGTCGAGAGATCGAGCGGAGCGCCCGGGGCACGGCCGCCGGGCGCGCCGACCGGCGGCTCGTTGTCCGCATTCTGGGGCGGGGCGACCGCGGCTTCGTTGCCGAGCACGCGCGGCGCGCCGGGGGCATTCGGATACTGCGCGGGATTGAACACGTCGGAGCGGCTGCCGGGCGCGGCGGCCAGCGGCGCATTGACCGGCGTCTGCGGCGGCATCGCGCGCGGGGCTGCGCCCGCGGGTGGTCCACCCTTCGAGCCGAGCTGCTGCAAGCGATACTCGGTGTCGTCCTGCATGCGCTTGAGCTGCATCTCGAGCTGCTGGTTGCGGTACTGCAACTGCTCGAGCGTGCCGGTGAGCTGGCGCAGCGCACTTTCCATGCGGTCGAGGCGGACGGACAGATCGCCGGGGTCGGCCTGCGCCAAATCGCCACCTCGTCTCACATGCACCTGCGACTCGCCTTGCGGCTGGCTTTGCTCACCACGGCTAAACAGATTATCGAGGAAACCGGGCGACGAACGCTGCTCCTGCGCCGCCGCGGCGCCGGCCAGCAGCAGGGCCAGCGCGGCAAGCGCCGCGATACGAATTCGGTGTCGTGAACGCGTCATGATGCACAGTCCGGCAACGGTCGATACAGCTAGAGCCGTATCGCCTTGGATTGAATCAGAACCTAGCCCTGACATTTTGTTTGAGCATGATCTTTTCCGAAAACCGGTTCCCACTTTTCGGGATCATGCTCTAGCATAGGGCGGGCTGCGTCGAAATTGTGACTGGAGCCCTGGCGCGGCCATTCACGACCTGTTTCCGGCCGCAAAATACGTCGATGCCCGGCGCAAGGCCGGGCATGACAGTTTTTACACGAGCGCCGCCAGCGTCTTACGAACTGACGCCGAGCACCGTGACCGCGCGGCGGTTCTGCGACCAACAGGAAATGTCGTCGCAAATCGCGACCGGCCGCTCCTTGCCGTACGATATGGTGCGCATGCGGTTCGCCGCCACGCCGTGCGCAATCAGATAGTCGCGCACTGTCTGTGCCCGGCGGGCGCCGAGCGCGATGTTGTATTCGCGCGTGCCGCGCTCGTCGGCGTGACCTTCGACGGTGAACTGGCCGTACTGGCTATAGTTGTTGAGCCATTGCGCCTGCTTGTCGAGCGTCGCGCGCGATTGCGTCGTGAGCTCGGAGGAATCGGTTTCGAAGAACACGCGGTCGCCGACATTGACCACGAAATCCTGCTGGCTGCCGGGCGTCGCCATGCCGGCCGCATTGGCCTGCGCGTCGTCGCCGGGTTTGTTGGCGCAGGCCGAAATCGCCAGC
>Ga0209890_10001060_pt1 | contig 12561 bp, 8 predicted proteins | sample OrgsoiDNA2013049_FD_185799 | JGI IMG/M metagenome (GOLD analysis project Ga0209890, IMG submission 185799) | Permafrost soil microbial communities from the Arctic, to analyse light accelerated degradation of dissolved organic matter (DOM) -... | ecosystem: Environmental > Terrestrial > Soil >... | reverse complement strand
GAGCGCGTCGTGGTACGACTCGAGCACGTTCTTGCGCGAGACCTCGCGGAAGGTCTCGAACAGGTTCTTCACCACGCGGGAGGCCTCGTTGCCGACCTGCTCGGGCGCCTTGCCCACGTCGAACTCGCCCACGCCCAGGATGTCGACCACCAGCATCGAGTGGTGCGCCACGACCGCCCGCCCCGACTCGGTCACGATCGTCGGGTGGGGCACGCCGCCGGCGTCGCAGATCTCCTGCAGCGAGAAGACGATGTCGTTGGCGTACTCCTGCGTCGTGTAGTTCATCGACGAGGCGAAGTTGGTCTGCGAGCCGTCGTAGTCGACGCCCAGGCCACCGCCCGCGTCGAAATACTTGAGCGGCGCTCCCAACCGGCAGATCTCCACGTAGAACCGCCCCGCCTCGCGGAGCGCGTTCTTCACCGCGCGGATCGCCGAGATCTGGCTGCCGAGGTGGAAGTGCACCAGCTCGAAGCAACTCAGCAGGTCGTTGGCGCGCAGAAAATTGATCGCCTCGACCACCTCGCGGGTGGAGAGGCCGAACTTCGAGCGGTCACCGCCCGAGGCCTCCCAGCGTCCGGAGCCCTTGGCCGCCAGCTTGACCCGGATGCCGATGCGCGGGCGCACCCCGACCTTCTTGGCCACCTCGGCGATGAGCGACAGCTCGGAGTACTTCTCGACGACGATCAACACCGTCCGCCCCAGCTTCGACGCCATGAGCGCCGTCTCGATGTACTCCTCGTCCTTGTAGCCGTTGCAGACGATCAGCGCCTCTTCGTCGTCGAGCATGGCCATGACGGCCAACAGCTCTGGCTTCGACCCCGCTTCCAGGCCGTAGTGGTAGGGGCGCCCGAACTGGACGATCTCCTCGACCACGAAGCGGTGCTGGTTGACCTTGATCGGGTAGACGCCCTTGTAGTTCCCCTTGTAGCCGTACTCGGCGATCGCCCGCTTGAACGTCTCGTTCAGCTCGACGATCCGGCTTTTGAGCACGTCCGAAAATCGAATGAGCAGCGGCAGGCCGATTCCGCGCCGCGCCACCTCGTCGACCAGCTCTTTCAGATCGATCTTGGCGCCGTCGGCGCCGTTCGGGTGCGACTGCACGTTCCCGGCGTCGTTGATCGAGAAGTAGCTGTTTCCCCAATACTTGACGCCGTAGACCTCTGCCGAATCGCCGACGTTCCATTTGCGGGGCATCCCCCCTGCGCTGCTCATCGTGGCCCTACGTTGAAGAACTTTCGCGGGAGATTCCAGTGAAAATATGGTGCCGTGCGGCGCTTCGGCCTTCCCAAGTCCCAACGGGGAGCCGCGGGAGCCCTTTCGAGCCGCCGTCCGTCCGGGCCGTCAGAACTTCAGTGACATGCCGCCGACGAAATAGAAGTTCGGGTCGCCGCTGCCGATCAGCGCCTGGTTGTACTTCCCCTCGAACTCTTCCCGGGGCTTCAGGCCATAGTTCTGGGTCAGCGGCACGAACTCGAACTGGAAGAACAGGGAGGTCAACCGGTCGATGGCCGCGCTGGCCGAGAAGCCGATGTACAACCGGTGCCCGGTGAAGCTCCGCGCCGGATCGCCGTCCCCGAACAGCGCCAGCTTCTGGGCCTGATCGTTGCCCGGCGGGTATCCGCAGTACGAGTCCGCCGTGGTCCCGTTGTTGAGCTGCCCGACGGTCGGACAGAAGCTGTCGTCCCAGAGCGAAAGGTGAGCGAAGGCGGACACGGTGGCGACGTCGGCGAACGACAGCGAAGCGATCGCGTCCCAATCGAAGAACAACGAGCTGCGGCCGTTGACGCCGGTGCCGCCGCCCAGATTCGCCTCGGTCGCCATCGAGAACGGTCCGACGTCGACAAATTGCAGCCGGCTGCGCAGCGCGAAGTCGGTGATGTCGAACATCGTCTGGACCTGCACGCCGATGTCGAGGCCGAGGAACTTGTAGCTCATCGCCCCCACCATCACCCGCGTGGAGAGGTAATAGGGATAGCCGAGGCCGAAGTCGACCGTGACGCCACCGACCGGGTTGACCCGGGCCCCGAACGACGACATCTGGGTCCGCCGCCGCGCCACCTGCTCGGGCGACGGCCCGGTCGGAATCAGCTTCAGGTCGACCGAGAAGACCTTCTCGCGGCCACCGTCGGCCTTCATCGTCTCTTTGTGGTCGAAATAGCCCTTGAGGCGGAACTCGACCACGTGATCGCCCGCGCCGGCGTCGTGAATCACCGGCGTCCGGCCGATGAGCTCCCCGTCGAGCCGAACCTCCGCCCCCTCGGGCGTCGAGAGAATGCGCAGCGAACCGGTCGCCGACAGGTCGGCCACCAGCGTCACAGCCTGGTTCTCGACGAGAACGATCTCGCGCTTGAAGTCGGTGTAGCCGTCGCGGTGGACCGAGACGTAGTGCTTGCCGGGATCGAGATCGTTGCGGTCGACCGGCGCGCGCCCCAGGCTCGAACCGTCGAGGAAGACCTCGGCGTTGGGGATGGTCGACTGCACCTTGAGACCACCGTGCGGCCGGTCGGGCGGCGCCACCTCCATCCGGAAGCTGACGATGGCGTTCTCGTTGCTCGCCACCCGCACCGTCTGTTCCTGCGGCTTGAACCCCTTCTTCCGCGCGCCGACGATGTGCTCGCCCGGCCGGGTGTCGGTCATCGTGACCGGCGCCTTCCCCTTGTCCTCGCCGTCGATGAAGACCTCGACGTCGGGCTCGTTGGAGATGATGCGCAGGCTGCCGTTGCCGCTGGCGGCGGCGCCGAAGGTGGCCGAGACCTTGACCTGCTGCCCGGCCACCACGGTGACCGTCTGGCGCCAGGGTGCAATCCCCTCCTTGCGCACCTCGATCACGTGGTCGCCGGCAGTGACGTTGGGGATGATCGCCGGCGTCACGTCCTTGCGGGTCCCGTCGAGGTAGACGTCGCCGCCCGCATCGGAAGTCACCAGCAGCGTCCCCGAGGGCGCCTCCGCGCGCACGAGAGAGACGTCGCGCGTCCGGCGCTCACCCTCGGCGAGATCGAACCAGTCGGAGAAGGGCTTGTAGCCGGCCTTGCGCACCTCGACCTGGTGGCGGCCGGCCGGCAGCTCGAAGGAATTGGGGGCCGTTCCGCGGTCGGCGCCGTCGATGAATACCTCGCCGCCGGCGCCGCCGCCGTCGGGGCTGGTCTGCAGATCGAGGCGGGCGAGCGCAGGGGCGCGCTCCAGCGTGAACATGAGCGGCTGGCTCTTGCGGACGTCGAGCGTCTGCTCCTGCGACTTGAACCCATTCACCTCGACGATCACCTTCACCGGCCCCTTCGGGACCTTGATCGTGACCGGAGTGTAGCCAGCCACGCCGTAGCTCTTGGGGTTGGGCGCGAGGCCCGTATCCCAGTAAACGGTCCCCTGTTGCGGCGAGCTGTCGATCTTCAGCCGATAGGCACGCCCCCTGATCCGCGGCCGAATGGCGGGGGCCTGCTGGGCCTGTGCCGTGAGCGGTTCGAAGCCAGGGGCGGCTCCACTCAGCGCCGCGCCCAACACCAGCAGCGCGGGGACCAACGAGGGACGAACCATGCGCAGCAGCAGGGTAACGGCTGAGCGCCCTCGAGGTCAATCTACAACACAGGAACCCTGGAAGGGTTCCTGCAACCTCCCGCGACGAGGTCGGTCGAGCAGAGCTCGCCCGACCTCACGCGATCTACCCTTCCTGGAACTTCGAACTTCCCGATCTCGGTCCTTCCCGATCTCGGTCGTTCCCGATCTCGGCTCGCCTAGAGGTAGATCAGCGCTTCGACTGGGGCGCCGGCGTCGAGGTGATCGACGTCGGCGGGCACGCGAACCAGGCCGTCGGCGCGCACGACGTTGGAGAGCGTCGCCGAGCCACCGCGCAGCGGGTCGGCCCAGAGCTCCCCGTCACGTTCGTCGAGCGCGACCCTCAGGTAGTCCTCGCGACCGACGACTGAGCGATACGCGGCGCCCAGGCGGGCTGCGCGGCGAGCGGGCCAGGGGTCGCGGCCCATCTCGCCGCCGAGCCGCCAGAGCATCGGGCGGATGAAGGCGTCGAACACCACCAGCGACGAGGTCGGGAACCCAGGCATGCCGATGACCGGCTTCCCTCCGGCGCGCGCGAACAGCGTCGGCTTCCCGGGGCGGATGTCGATTCCGTGAAACAGGATGCCAGGCGGCGGCAGATCGCCGAGCGCCTCGGCGGAGAGATCCTTCGTCCCGATCGACGAGCCGCCCGAGAGGATCACGGCGTCGTGGTCGGAAAGCAGGCGGTGGATGACCGCGCGCAGAGCCGCGGCGTCGTCGGGGACGATCCCGGCGCGGGTCACGTCGCAGCCGGCCGCGGCGATCTGCGCGGCGAGCGCGATCTGGTTGGCGTCGCGCACCTGGCCCGGGCGCGGCGTCGCCTCGGGTGCACAGAGCTCGTTCCCGGTCGACAGCACGGCGACGCGCGGGCGGCGAAAGACCTCGAGGGTGACGATGCCGAACGTGGCAAAGAGCGCGAGATCCGCGGCACGCAGCCGGCGGCCCGCCGGAAGCACAGCCTCACCGCGCGTCAGATCCTCGCCGGCTTGCACGACGTTGGCGCCGGGCGCGACCGCGCGCGACACCTCGATCCGGGCGCCGCGGCCGCTGCCGTCGCCGCTGCCGCCGAGCGGCGCGGTCTGCTCGACCATCACGACCGCGTCGGCATCGGCGGGCAGAAACCCGCCGGTGGCGATCTCCACCGCCTCGCCCGCGGCCATCCGCCCGTGGAAGGCGTCGCCCATCGGCACCGACCCGACGACGTTCAGCACGACCGACGACAGCTCAGAGGCGGTGTGGACGTCAGCGGCGCGCACCGCGAAGCCGTCCATGACCGAGCGCCGCTCCGATGGGAGGTTGTCGGGCGCCGCGAAGGCGTGCGCCAGGACCCGCCCCTCGGCGGCGGTGAGCGCGACCTGCTCGTGACCAACCGGCGGCGTCTCGGCCAGGATCTGGCGCGCCTCGTCGGCGGGGATCAACGTCAGCCAGCGAATGACGGACATGCGGTCAGACCGGAAGCACGGGCCGGCGACGCGGCAGCGAAGGCACGCTCTTGGCGCCGGCTGTGGCGAGCCGGCGCAGAAGCTCGGCGCGCAGGTCGTCGCCCGGCACCACGGCGTCGACGTGGAGGTTGGCGGCCAGCTTCAGCACGTCGATGTCCGCGCGGTACTGCGCGCGCAGCTCCTCGACGTAGGCTGGGCGCTCCGCCTCCGGCTTCTCGGCGATCTTGTTGGCGAACACGGCGTTCACCGCCGCCTCGGCCCCCATCACCGCGATCATCGCCTGCGGCAGCGCGATGGTGGCGTCAGGCTCGAAGGCGGGTCCGCACATGGCGTAGAGCCCCGCGCCATAGGCCTTGCGGAGCACGACGCAGAACTTGGGGACGGTCGCGTCGGCCACCGCCGAGACCATCTTGGCGCCGTGGCGGATGATCCCCTGCCGCTCGACCGCCTTGCCGATCATGAAGCCGGGCACGTCGGCCAGAAAGATCAGCGGCAGCCCGAAGGCGTCGCACAGCCAGATGAAGCGCGTCGCCTTGTCGGCCGAATCGACGAACAGCACGCCCCCCTTCCATTTCGGCTGGCTGGCGACGATGCCGACCGCCCGACCGCCGAGGCGCGCGAAGCCGGTGACGATCTCGCGAGCGTAGAGCTTTTTGAGCTCGAAGAAGCTCCCCTCGTCGACCAGCGCGTCGATCACCGCCGCGATGTCGAAGGCCTGGTTCTGGTTGGCGGGGAGGATGTCGTCGATCCGCTTGGCCTCCGCCCGTGGCAGGCGCGGCGCCACCTCGGGTGCCGGCTCGTTTGCCCGCTGCGGCAGGTAAGCCAGGTAGTCGCGCGCGGCGGCGATGCAGCTCTGCTCGTCCTTGGCCAGCAGATCGCCGCAGCCGGAGACCTCGCAGTGCATGCGCGCGCCTCCCATCTCCTCCAGCGTCACCTTTTCGCCGATCACCATCTCCGCCATCCGCGGCGAGCCGAGGTACATCGAGGCGTTCTTCTCCACCATGAACACCACGTCGCAGAAAGCAGGGATGTAGGCGCCGCCGGCCGCCGACGGCCCGAACAGCAGACAGATCTGCGGCACCGCGCCCGAGAGGCGCACCTGGTTGTGGAAGATGCGCCCGGCGTGGCGCCTCCCGGGGAACATGTCGATCTGATCGGTGATGCGCGCGCCGGCCGAATCGACCAGATAGAAGACCGGGAGCCGCAGCCGCGCGGCGGTCTCCTGAAGGCGGATGATCTTCTCGACGGTGCGCGCCCCCCAGGAGCCGGCCTTCACCGTCGAGTCGTTGGCCATGATCGCCACCGGCCGCCCGTGCACCCGCCCGATGCCGGTGACCACGCCGTCGGCCGGAAGATCCGGCGCGGTTGCGTTGGCGAAGAGACCGTCCTCGACGAAGTCCTTGGCGCCATCATCGCAGAGCAGCGCGATCCGCTCGCGACAGAAGAGCTTGCCGGCGGCGGCGTTCGCCTCGTGGTACTTGGGCGCGCCGCCCTTCTTGATCTTGGCGCCGAGCGCCTTGAATTCGTCGCTGCGTGACATCGTCTATCGTCCTTTGTAGGTAGGCGGTCGTTTTTCGATGAAGGCCGCCAGCCCCTCGTTGCGATCGTCGGTGACCAGGACCTCTTCGTAGTGGTCGCGCTCGATCTTGAGCCCGTCGGCGAGCGACCGCGAAACGCCTTCGTCGATCGCCCGCTTCGCCGCGCCGAGCGCCAGCGGCGCCGCCGCCGCGATCTCCGCGGCCCAGCGCGCCGCGGCCGCCGCCAGCTCGGACGACGGGACGACCTCGCTGACTATCCCCAGTTCCCGCGCCCGCGCCGCCCCGACGCGCCGCCCGGTCAGGATCAGCTCCTTCGCCGCAGCCACGCCCGCGATCCGCGCCAGCCGCTGTGTCCCGCCCGCGCCGGGGATGATCCCCAGCCGCACCTCAGTAAGCCCCATCTCGGCCGTGTCGGCGGCGATCCGGATGTCGCAAGCGAGGGCCAATTCCAGCCCGCCGCCGAACGCGACGCCGTTCACCGCCGCGATGGTCGGCCGCGGAAACGCCGCAAGGGCGTCCATGAGCGCGTTGATCTCCCCGAGAAAGACGCGCGTGTCGTCCAGCGTCCAGGTCCGTCGCTCTTTGAGATCCGCGCCCGCCGAGAACGCCTTGTCGCCCGCACCCGTCAACACGAGCACACGGACGTCGGCCCCCCCAGCAATCTCGCGGGCCAGATCGCCGCAAAGCTTGGTCAACTCCGCCACCAGTGCGCGCAATAGCGCATTCGCCGCCGCAGGACGGTTGAGCGTCACGAACACTGCGCGATCGCGCCGTTCAACGAGCAGAAGCCCGGGCGCACCAGCCTCGGCGATCTCCATCACGACGACGCTACCAGATTCCGCTCAGACGATCTTCGTCAGCCCCGACCGGCGAAACCGGCGACCGCCGCACGATCACCCCGCCGAGCGCGAGCGGGCGCCGACGGCGGCGCGGTAGTACTTGGACGGGACCTCGTGGCCGACGAAGGCCGAGGCCATGCGGCCGCAGTCGACCAGCTTGTCGAGATCGATGCCGGTGCGGATTCCCATGCCTTCCAGCATGTAGACGACGTCCTCGGTCGAGACGTTGCCGGAGGCGCCCGGCGCGTACGGGCAGCCGCCGAGTCCGCCCAGCGCCGCGTCGACGGTGGTGATCCCGATTTCGACGGCGACCAGGATGTTCGCCAGCGCGGTGCCGCGGGTGTCGTGAAAGTGGACCGCCACCTCAGGCGCCGGGATCTCGGCCAGCACGCGGCCGAGGACGTCGCGCACCTGGCGCGGGTTGGCGACGCCGATCGTGTCGCCCAGCGAGATCTGGTAGCAGCCGAGCTCGCGCAGCGCGCGCGACAGCTCCACCGCCTTGGCGGGATCGACGGCCCCTTCATAAGGGCAGCCGTAGACGGTCGAGACGTAGGCGCGGACGCGCATCCCGGCAGCCAGCGCCGGCGGCACCGTGTCGCGAAACGCCGCCAGCGTCTGGGCGATCGTCTTGTTCACGTTCTTCTTGTTGTGCGTCTCCGACGCCGACATGAAGACCGCCACCTCGCGCATACCGGCCGCCTGAGCTGCCTCGAGCCCCTGCCGGTTCGGCACCAGCGCCGAGTAGACGACGCCCGGCTTGCGCGCGATCCGCCGCGACACCTCGCCGCCGTCGGCCAGCTGCGGGATCCACTTGGGGTTGACGAAGCTGGTGATCTCGATGGCCTTGAGGCCGGTCTCGGAGAGGGCGTCGATCAGACGGATCTTGTCGTCGGTCGGAACCATGCGCGACTCGTTCTGCAGGCCGTCGCGCGGTCCGACCTCGTAGAGCGTGACTTCAGGTGGAAGGTGATCGAACAACGGGCAATTTTACCACGCGTGTCGAATTCGCCTGTCATTCAGGCAGGGGCGCGAGCAGACGCGCGCAGAGCTCGTCGGTCACCTGGTCCAGCGTGTCGACCACGACATCGGCCGGCGACAGGTCGTAGCCGACGAAATTGCCGGCCTGCACGGCGATGACGCGAATCCCGGCGGCGCGCGCCGAGAGAATGCCCGGGGTCGCGTCCTCGATGACGATCGACCGCGCGGCGGCCACGCCCAGCTGCGCCAGCCCGGTGAGGTAGGGCTCGGGCGACGGTTTGCCGTTCGCGTAGTCCTCGGCGGCGACGATGATGGGGAAGAGCTCGCGCACGCCGATACCGGAGAGCGCGTCGCGCACCTCTTTCCCGCTGGCGCCCGAGACCAGCGCCAGCTTCGAACGGCGGGCCAGCCGCCGCACCAACGCCACGGCGCCCGGCAGCGCGCGGTGCCCGGTCTTGGCGAGGAGCGCGTCCTTTTCGACGACGGCCACGTCGATGAGCTCGCGCATCGGGACGGTGAGTGCGTGGTTGCGCGCGATCATCTTGTAGATCTCGTTCCAGGAGTGGCCGATGACGAAGCCGCGCTCCTCCTCGGTCAGCTCGGCGCCGTAGCGCCGCACCGCCAGCACCACCGACTCGACGTTGGCCCGCTCGCTGTCGACCAGCGTCCCATCGAGATCGAACAGGAAGGCGTCGGGCGCGTCGCTTGGGGTCGGCGTGCTCATTCGCGGAGGATACGGGTTAAATTAGACCGAAGCGTGACGATCCGGACCAAAATCTGGCTGATCGCCGTCAGCGTGGCGGTCACCGTCGGCGTGGCGTCGTGGGGGCGCATGTTCCTCACCCGCAACCGGATCATCAAGGACGCCCAGTCGAGCGCCGAGGAGCTGGCGCACGACATCGCCGAGGATCTGAAGAGCCTCCCCCCCGACGCCGACGATCGCGCCCTGGAGGAGAAGCTCCTCGGCTACCTGAACCGCCACACGCGGATCGTGCGGCTCGACCTCTACGTCTATCGGGAGGCGAACACGCCCTCGAGCCGCATCGTCGCGCCGCGCGGCGATCGCCCGGAGATCACCCGCTTCGCGCCCTTTGTCCGCCAGCCGCTCGGCTTCACCCGCCAGACCAACGCCGGCGAGTCGCAGGAGGAGCCGATCGAGCTGGACGTCGATCTACAGGGTCCCTGGAAAGCGACCCTCGACATGCGCTGGACGCTGGGCCCGGTCGAGTCGATGTTGAAGACCGAGGAGCAGATCTCGATCATCTTCGCGGTCGTGTTCGTCATTGGACTCACGCTGGTCTCGGGGCTCATCACGCAGCGGGTGATCGGCAAGCCGCTGGAGGTGCTGGCGGCGGCGATGCGCGATGTCGAAAAGGGCGATCTTTCGCGCCGCATTCCCGTCGAGACACTGGACGAAGTCGGACGTTTGTCGGAAGGATTCAACCGGATGCTCGAACGGCTCTCCAAGGCAGATGCGCAGATCCGCGCTTTCAACCAGCGCCTCGGCGCCGAGATCGAAAAGGCGACGCACGATCTGTCGGAAAAGAACGTGGCGCTGGGGCAGCTCAACCGGCTGCTCAACGACACTCGGCTCGACAACGCCTCGAAGGTGCGGCTGGCGACGCTCGGGCAGCTGGCCGCGCAGCTGGCGCATGAGATTGGCACGCCGCTGTCGTCGGTGTCGGGGCACATCCAGCTGGCGCTCCTGCAGCGCGATCTGCCGACCGTGCTGCGCGAGCGGCTCGACGTCTCGGCGCGCGAGATCGAGCGGATCAGCAAGATCGTGCGCGACTACCTCGATTCGACGCGCCCGCTCGAACCCGAGCGCAGCCCGACGGCGATCCCCAAGCTGCTGGAGGAGGCCGTCGAGCTGGTGCAGGGGGTGGCGCCCGGCAAGCGGGTGGCCGTCACCTGGAAGGTGGACGCGGCGCTCGGCGAGCTGGTGACCGACCCCGGCCTCCTTCGCCAGATCGTGGTCAATCTGGTCGCCAACGCGCTCGACGCCGTCGACAAGAACGGACGCATCGAGATCGCCGCCCGCCCGATCGACGACGACGTCCTCATCAGCGTGCGCGACACCGGACACGGCATCCCGCCCGACGATCTGCGCCGCATCTTCGAGCCGTTCTACACGACCAAGGGGCGCGGCAAGGGAACCGGCCTCGGCCTGGCGATCTGCCGCCAGCTCACCGCGGCGCTCGGAGGCGCCATCTCCGTCGAGAGCGCACCTGGCCAGGGGTCGACGTTCACGGTCCGCCTGCCGATGCAGGGGCCGCCTCCCGCTTCGACGGGAAACACCGGTGAATTTCGCCCGCGGGCGGCCGGAGGACGAGCGTGACCACCTCGCCGATCCGCGTGCTGGTCGCCGAGGACGATCGGGTCGCCCGCGATCTGCTCTGCGAGATCCTGCGCGGCGAAGGGTACGAGGTCGAAGCCGTCGACGACGGTGCCGGCGCCATCGAGCGGGCGCAGGCCGGCGACGGCCAGTACGACCTGGTCGTCTCCGACGTCCGGATGGAGCGCTCGGGCGGGCTCGACGTCCTGGCCGCCTTCACCGACAAGGCGCCGGCGACGCCGGTCATCCTCATCACCGCCTTCGGCGACGTCTCGGGCGCCATGGAGGCGATCCAGCGCGGAGCCTACGACTACGTCTCCAAGCCCTTCAACATCGAAGAGCTGCGTCTGACGGTCGCGCGCGCCATCGAGCGCCGCCGCCTGGTCGCCGAACAGAAGACGGTACCCAGCGACGGGAAGCCACCGCAGCTGCAGGACATCGTCGGCAAGAGCGGCGTCATGCTCGACGTCTACAAGCTGGTGGCGCGCGTGGCCGGCACGACGGCGACGGTGCTGGTCGAGGGCGAATCGGGGACCGGCAAGGAGCTGGTGGCGCGCTCGATCCACACCCACTCGCCGCGCGCCGGCCAGCCGTTCCTGCCGGTCAACTGCACCGCGCTGACGGAGTCGCTGCTCGAGTCGGAGCTGTTCGGCCACGCACGCGGCGCCTTCACCGGCGCCGTCGGCGCCAAGCGGGGCCTCTTCGAGACGGCCAGCGGCGGCACGCTGTTCCTCGACGAGATCGGCGACATGGGGCCCAAGATGCAGGCCCAGCTGCTGCGGACATTGCAAGATGGTGAAGTCCGCCCGGTCGGCGGCAGCGAATCGATCCGCGTCGACGTCCGGCTGGTCTGCGCGACCAACAAGAATCTCGAAGACGAGGTGAAGGCGGGGCGCTTCCGCGAGGATCTCTACTTCCGCATCAACGTGGTCACCGTCCACCTGCCCCCGTTGCGCGATCGGCGCGAGGACATCCCCAGCCTGGTGGCGCACTTCCTGAACAAGACCGCCCGGCGCGAAAAGCGCCACGACATCGCGGCCATGTCGCCCGAGGCGCTGCGCCTGCTGACCGCCTACGCCTGGCCCGGCAACGTGCGCGAGCTGGAGAACGCCATCGAGCGGGCCGTCGCCGTCGCCAAGGGGAACGTCGTGCTGCCGTCCGATCTGCCACCCGAGGTCGGCGGCAGCGCCGCGGTCGGCGTCCCCGGCGGGGTGAGCATCGCCGAGGGGGGCATCATCGCCGACCGCCCCACCCTGGGTGAGCTGGAGCGCCGCTACATCCAACTGGTCCTGGGCGAATGCGCGGGCAACAAGAAGAAGGCCGCCGAGAAGCTCGGCATCGACCGCCGGACGCTCTACCGCGCGCTCGAGCGCGGCGGCGAGGACGCCGTCGACGAAGACGAACGCTAGCCCCGACCGGGCCCGCCCGCGTCGGGTTTCTGACGCGGCGCTAATTCCGGAAACCAGAAATATAGGGCGAACGAAGAAATTCGATGGGGATCCGCTGATTGTTTGGCCCCAATCGGGTGCGGACCGTCACTGTTTGGAACAATGAGATCTATTCGCTCCGGCGCTTGCCTAGTCTTGCTCTCCTTTTTCGCCTGCGCGCAGCCAGTCGCCATCGATGTCTCCGGCACGGGCGGCGGCAGCGCCACCGGTGGCTCGACCGGTTCAGGCGGTACGACCACGACTGGCGGCAACACCGGAACCGGTGGCGGCAACACGACCGGAACTGGCGGTGTCACCGGCACCGGCGGCACGACGAGCAGCGGTGGCACGACGGGTGCGGCCGGCGCGAAGGGCACCGGCGGATCGACCGCCACGGGCGGCTCCACCGGTGCGGCCGGCGCGAAGGGCACCGGCGGATCGACCGCCACGGGC
>Ga0209890_10001059_pt1 | contig 12568 bp, 12 predicted proteins | sample OrgsoiDNA2013049_FD_185799 | JGI IMG/M metagenome (GOLD analysis project Ga0209890, IMG submission 185799) | Permafrost soil microbial communities from the Arctic, to analyse light accelerated degradation of dissolved organic matter (DOM) -... | ecosystem: Environmental > Terrestrial > Soil >... | reverse complement strand
GATTGCACGCCGATTGCCGTAACACACATTCCGCGCCTCATGACCGACAGCTTCGAAGCGCTGCGCGAAGCGGCGACAGCCGGCGTTGGCGTCGCCTACCTGCCGCAGTTTGTCGTACAGGAGAGTCTCAATGCGGGAGCGCTTGAACGGGTGCTGCCGGAATTTAGTTTGCCGCCTGGATTGCTGCATGCGGTTTTCCCGTCGCGACGTGGCATGGTTCCAGCCGTGCGTGCGCTCATTGATGCGTTGGCAGAAGGGCTCAAGGACCCCGCGGTCGCATGAAGCAAGGACGAAAGGCAGGCCGCCTTCGCTCGTGCCATCAATCAGGTGAATTAAATCGCTACTTGGCGCGCGTGTGTTGTCATCGGGGATGAGCTGCAGACGCCGCCGCAGCGCCGAAAACATCGGCTAAGGATTGGCGCTAGCGGCAGTCGCTGGGGTCACGCGCCAAACCGTCTTGCCTACATCATCGACGACCAGGAGTGCGCCGGTTTTATCGATCGCCACGCCTACGGGTCTTCCGAACGCTTCCCCATTGGCACTTAGGAAGCCCGTCAGCACATCGATGGGGTCACCGGTGGGCTTGCCATTTTCGAACGGCACGAAAATCACCTTGTAGCCGCTGCGCGGTCGTCGGTTCCACGAGCCGTGCTGACCTATGAACATGCCCGTGTGAAACGCCGGCAGCAATAGGCTCGACTCCGAATACGCAAGTCCTAAAGATGCGGTATGCGATCCGAGCGCGTAGTCGGGCACAATTGCTTTCGCAACCAGATCCGGGCGTTTTTCTGTGACGCGCTCGTCAAGGTGCTGTCCGTAGTAGCTAAATGGAAAGCCGTAGAAGGCGCCATCTTGCACAGAAGTCATGTAATCAGGGACGAGGTCGCTGCCAAGCTCATCGCGCTCATTGACGACGGTCCAGAGCGCGCCGGTGTGCGGCTCCCAGGCAAGTCCATTGGGATTGCGCAGGCCAGACGCGAAGATCCGGTGGCTGCTGTCCGCGAGGTTCACCTCCCAAACGGCGGCGCGGTCGGCTTCCTTGGCTATGCCGTTTTCGCCTGCATTGCTGTTTGATCCTACGGTGACGTAGAGATGGGAGCCATCGGCGCTTGCGGTGAGGTTCTTGGTCCAATGATGGTTGATGAGGCCGGCCGGCAGGTCGACCACCTTCGAGCCTTGCTCTGCTATATGTGTTTCGCCTGCGACATAAGGAAAGCGCACCACCGCATCGGTATTGGCGACATAGAACTGGTCACCCACGAGCGTCATGCCGAAGGGCGAGTTGAGGCCTTCTAGAAAGACCGTGCGTGTCACGGCGACACCATGCCCATCGGCATCGCGCAGCAGCGTGATGCGATTGGCGCTCGGCTCGCCCGAGCCCGCTCGTTTCATCACCCGCTTCATGATCCAGCCTTTGATGCCTTTACGGTCTTCGGGCTTGGGCGGAGCATCGGTCTCGGCAACCAATACGTCGCCGTTAGGCAGGACGTAAAGCCAGCGCGGATGCTCAAGCTTGTCGGCGAATGCGTGCACGACGTTCCCGGATGATGCAACGGGCGTTGCGCCCTCGGGCCAACCCTTTGCCGGAGCGATATTCATCGTGGGGATGAGCGAGGAGTGCGGCGCGGGCAGAGTCGGATGCGGGCCGAAGCCCGCGGAGTCGGGCAGGTGCGCCGCTTCGTGACAGGCTGTGCAAGCCACCGCCAGGACGGCCAGCATGATCGAAATTTTTGCAGGCATGGAATTCAAGACTCGCTCCGTCGAAGTGATTAGTCCTGGGGCGCGTTACAAGGGCAAGTTTTGTGCCTGATTGCTGTGCCGCTCCCGCCGTTCGCAAAATCTCTGGTATTATTAAACCATATGGTTTAATGAGCACTGGGCGTGAAAAGGTTGCAGCGATGACAATGCCGAATCTTCCCACGGTGCGCGTGCTGCGCCACTTCAGTGCCTCCGCCGAGCGTCTGTTCGATGCGTGGCTAGATCCGAAGAAGGCGGGCCGCTGGCTCTTCGCTACGGCGAGCGGGCAAATGGTTCGCGTCGAGATCGACGCGCGCGTCGGAGGCCGTTTCGTATTCGTCGATCGGCGCAACGGCGAGAATGTCGAGCACAGCGGAGAATATCTCGAGCTCGATCGGCCGAAGCGATTGGTCTTCAGGTTTGCGGTGCCGAAATACTCATCCTTTATACACGCGTCGCGATAGATATTGTGCGGGCGGGCTCGGGGTGCGAGCTCACCCTTGTGCATGAAGGAGTCCTGCTCGAGTACGGGGCGCAGACTCAAAGCGGCTGGAAGAGGATTCTCGATGCGTTGGCCGCGAGCCTCGAGTAGGCGACGCGCAGCTCGCCTGACAGGCTCACGCGACCGGCTGGACGCCAATGAGCCACAAATGCAGTCGCCAAACAAAGAGAATATAGAGCGCAAGGCCGCCGCTGACCGCGATCGTGTCATTGAACCTCGATGCCGGAAGTGTGTGCATGGGCGCGGGCACACGGCGTTGCAACGAGATCCAGTCGGCGAGGGCCCAAGCCAGAAATGATCCAAAGAGAAATACTGCGGCAAGCGATCCGTTAGAGAGTAGATGTGCGCTCGCCCAGAGTTGAGTTGCGGCAAGCAGCGGATGGCGTGTCGCGGTCTTGATTTTCCCGGGCAGGTAGGCGGCGAGAGCTAGCGGGAAGACCGGCAGCATCAGTATAAAAGTGGCGGACCTCAACCAGAAAGGCGGCGCATAGACAATTATCGGTGAGTGGCGGGCGAGGCTGTATCCCCAGACGAGCGCCGCGAATCCGCCTATGGCGATCAGCGCGTACAGGCCTTTCCACTGCAAAGCACCCACGAGCAGCACCACGCGGTCGCGCCAAAAAGGCGCGGCGATTGACACGGAATGCGCCGCGAAGAAGAGCGCAAGACCAGCTATTAGCACAAGCATGGCGATGTCCTTATGCACGCACTCAAGCGGCGCATGCTTCCATGAATTCGATGCGGTTGCCAAACGGATCATCAACGTGCATACGGACGTAGCCTTCAATAGGTGCGTCTTCGCGCACTTTATACCCAAGCGCCGTCAATTTGGCGGCGAGCGACCGCAGGTCAACGACTACAAATGCAGGATGCGCTTTTTGAGCCGCATGGAAATTAGCGTCGGCGCCCAGGTGCACCTTGAGGTTCCCGCGCGCGAACCAGCATCCTCCGCGCTTGGCCATGTGTGCCGGCTTCGGTACCTCCGGAATCCCCAGAACGCCGTGATAGAACGCGCGGGCGCGATCTTCGGCGTCCACAGGCATCGCGAGCTGTACATGATCAATCCGTTCGATCAGCATGCGCAGGGGTGCCGGTCATTATGCGGCGGTGCCGGCATTGTCCGCGCTGCGAGCGTAGGCGAGAACGTGTTCATTAGCGCTTGGCTCCTGCGGCCTTTACGCGAGCTGACACGGTGCGCTCTTCGGCGCGCAACAGTTCGTCGAGCCCGTCGAGCCGATCGTTCCAAAAGTGCTCATAAAAGCGCAGCCACTCATCCGCGGTCGCAAGCACTGCGGGCTCGATGCGGCAAATATGCGCCCGGCCCTCAATGCGGCGACGCACGAGGCCCGCCCTTTCCAGCACCTTGACGTGTTTCGACGCGGCAGCAAACGACATGCGGTGCGGCGCTGCAAGTGCACCGATATTGTGCTCGCCGGATGCGAGACTGCGCAGCATCGCGCGTCGCGTCCGATCGGAGAGAGCGTGAAACACGCTGTCGAGCGCGCCGCGGCGTTCTTCAACCATGCGGTCAAGACTACGTCGGCGCCGCGCGAAAGGTCAACCACGTGGTTTAATGGTCGGGAGCGATCGATGCTACGAGGCGCCCATGGCTCGGCTCGCGAGCCCTGATGGGAAAGGAATCCACACGAAGTGGCGCGTCGATGCAGAACGGCACTTTTGCAAGTGTCACAGGAGATGCGGCAGCGAGCGCGGCGAGATTTTGTGAGCAGCGCGTTAATCTTCAATGATTGAACAAGCGTAGCAGGAGACTGGTGAACACCGCGTCGCTTCTTTGGGGCCTGCTCTTCGGTTCAATTGGCCTTGGCTTCTTTGTCTACGGCAAAAGACAGAAGGCGGTAGTTCCGCTTGTCTGCGGCCTCGTTCTCATCATATTTCCGTATTTCATTTCGAACACGATACTGCTCGTCGCCATCGGGGTTGCACTCGTGGGGGTGCCGTATTTCTTCCGCTACTGAGTGAAGCAGGGAGGTCGCCGGACGCCCTCACAAATTGCGCTTTGCAATCCCTGCGAATTTGCGATTGGCCGATGCACGGCAAAACGCGACAGTGGTGCCGAGAACGTTTCTGCAGCAGCTAAGCGCTGCACGCGCAAGCACTTCGCGATCGGTAGCGAGCCGCGCAGCAGGGCCGGCCGCGGCGCAAACTGCCGAAATCCGACTTGAAAGCCAGGCTGGCGAGACCCAATTCGTTGAGTCCAAATCCAGCGAGAGCAGCCGACTTTGCGGGCAATTCTCAGCCGTCTGTTTATACCAGTGATCCCGATGGCACCAATCTGCGCGCCCGCGGGGAAATGCTAAAGCGAGGATTCTGAGGCGCTGGCGTGCATGAACATTGGGAATCTGTATTGGCGTGGAATCTGCGGGTTGCCTTAGGATGTAACGTGTTTCAGGACGATGGTTCGACTCACCGTACCGGATCGGAGGAAGCCCTTGAAGAAAATTCCAAAGCTGGCACTTCTCGCCACCTCTGTCGGCTGCATCGCCGCTTTCGTTGGCGGTGCATTAGCCGCTCCAGCTTCACCGCACATAAAAATTAGCATGGATCAGGCGCGCACCAAAGCGCTCGAGGTAGTGCCTGGCAACGTCATCGACGCTGAGCTAGAAAAGGAAAATGGCGCTTGGCGTTATTCATTCGATATCAAACTCAACGGCGAAATGCACGAGGTCGGCATCGACGCCGATAGCGGTAAAATCGTTGAAAATGCGTTGGCTACTCCCTCGAAGCGTGATTGACGCCGTGCAAGCACGCCTATGCTGACCGGAATTCTGGTAGCTGAGGATGACGCGGAAACGGCCGAGTTCATCAGCGTCGGGCTTGACGCGCTCGGTCAGCGGAGCGTCCGCGCGGCGACCGGTGAGGATGCGCTTTGTCTTGCGATGACTGAACAATTCAACGTCATCGTGCTCGACCGTATGTTGCCGGGACTCGATGGAGTAAGCGTACTGCGCCGGTTGCGCGCTGCGAAGATTCAGACGCCAGTACTTTTGTTGACCGCCCTCGGTCGAATTGAAGATCGCGTAGAAGGGCTCGAAGCCGGCGCCGATGACTACCTGGTAAAGCCGTTCGCCCTTTCCGAACTCGCCGCTAGGCTCAATGCGCTCATGCGGCGGGTTCCAGAAGCGCACGCCGTAACGCGAATCGAGGTTGGAACCACTTCGATCGACCTGCTCAAGCGGCAGGTGTATCGGTGCTCACGGCCGATTACGTTGCAGCCACGCGAGTTTCGACTGCTCGAGGAACTGATGCGCAACGCCGGTCGCGTCATCACGCGAACAATGTTGCTCGAGCGCGTGTGGGATTTCCATTTCGATCCGCAAACTAACATTGTCGAGACGCATATGAGCCGCCTGCGCGCAAAGCTCAACGAGGTTTGCGCCAATGATGCCATTGAGACGGTGCGTGGAGTTGGCTACAGAATGCGCCGTGATGCGTAGCCGGCGTGACAGTGCAGCGTATCGAATCGCGTTCACGTATTCCGCCGCTTTTGCACTCGCAACAATTGCGCTGGGTTCGTTTGTTTATTTCACCGCGAACGCAGCGTTCATGCGGCAACTCGATGCACGCATCGAGGCCGAGTCGAACGAGCTTGTTGCAGACTATCGCGCTGAGGGCCCCGGCGAGTTGCGGGAAACTATCGCGACGCGCGAGGGCGGAAACGTTAAAAACAGACTCGGGTATGCCGTTTTTGATTTGCACGGTAACCGCGTAGCCGGAGTGCTGGTCACGCCGCGGCCAGAGGTGGGCTGGCAGCGAATCAGCTTCTTCGATGCGCGCGAAGGCGTGGAACGAGCACGGGCGCTGGCGGTCGACCTTTCGGACGGAACGCGCTTGGTCGTGGCAGCGGATAGCGAAGCGCTCGAACATATCGATCGGACGATTCTGGCGCTGTTCGCCGTCGCGTTATTCGTCGTCATCGCTCTGGGCGTCGTGGGTGCACTAATCCTGGGCGGCTATTTGCGTGCGAAAATCGGGCGTATCGGGGCGACCGCCGAAGCGATCATATCGGGTGACTTGCTGCAGCGGATGCCTATCGGGACCCGGAACGACGAGTTTGATCAGCTGTCGCGCACGCTCAACCGCATGCTCGACCAAATCGCCGCGTTACTCGACAATCTGCGGCAGGTCTCGAGCGACCTCGCCCACGACTTACGGACACCGCTCGCGAGGCTTCGCAACCAACTCGATCGGGCTCTTTCCGGTCCGGAAGATGCACGTGCGCAACGCGCCGCGCTGCAATCGGCGATCGAACGGAGCGATGAGGTGCTTGCCCTGTTCGCCGCCATTCTTCGTATCTCTGAAATAGAGGGCGGAGGCGTTCGACGATCCTTCGCTCGCGTGGATCTCACGGCACTGGTAACTGAACTTTGCGAGATGTACGTCCCAGCCATCGATGATAACGGTAGGCAGTTCAGCTGGACCGTTCAGCCGAATATCGCCATTGAGGGCGACCGAGAACTCGTTGCGCAAGCGATTATCAACTTGGTCAACAATGCGCAAGTCCATACTCCCAGGCATTCCGCAGTCCACGTGCAGTTGACCGAGGAGGACCGCAATGCGCGACTCGCAGTCAGCGACAATGGGCCGGGTGTGCCCGCCAAGGACCGCGAGCGAATCGTCAAACGATTCACACGGCTTGAAAGCAGCCGTTCGACACCCGGTCACGGTCTCGGTCTCAACATGGTTGCGGCGATCGCGTCGGTGCATCGCGCCCGACTGCTTATTGGTGATAACGCACCAGGTCTAATCGTTACACTTATTTTCCCGCGAGTCGATGCATGAATAGGTCGACATTGTGGATTGCAGGCGCGTTTATGCTGAACGCGTGCGCCATCTACCGATCCCAGCCCCTCGAATCTCAACCGGAGATACTCGCGGCTCCGGTTGCCGCGGTGCTCGCTCGGGATTCCGCTCGAATCGAGCGTCCTTATCTGCAGCCTATCACGCTCGATCTGGCGCAGCCGCTCGACTGCGACGGTGTCGCGGTACTTGCCGTGATCGCAAATCCCGATCTAAAGGCGATCCGGCTTCGCGCCAAAGTTGCCGCCGCGCAATCGTTTGCGGCGCGGCTGTTGCCGGATCCTACGTTTAGTCTGGGCAGAGACTATCTCCTTTCCGGGCCTGATCGGCTGGACAACATCGCTGCTGCCCTGGGGCTCGACATCCACGCGCTGATCACGCGATCCGTGGTCCGCGAAAAGGCCCGTGCCGACGAGACGCAAGTCCGACTCGATCTGGCCTGGGCGGAATGGCAGACCGCCGGGCAGGCACGCATTGGCGCAGTCAATGTGATGAGTCTCGAACAAACTGCTGTGCTCGACAAAGCTAGCAGCGACGCTACCCAGTCACTCTTGGACGTGACGCTGCGCGCGGCCGCTCGTGGCGACATCAGCGCCGATCAGGTACAGGCAGCACGCACGGCGGCATTCGACTCGGCCGAACGCAACCGCACGAGCGAACGCGCCTTGGCCGCCGCGCGCTTCGATCTTACTAAGCTCGTCGGGCTTGCTCCGGGCACGGCACTTCAGCTACGTCCGAACGCGCTCCCCGATGCGCCGCTCGATGCTGCGCAGTTATTTGCGATAGCCCAAACTCGGCGCGCCGACCTCCAAGCCCTCAGAGCGGGCTACGCATCGCAGGAGGCGGTCGTGCACAAAGCGGTGCTCGATCAGTTTCCGAAGCTCGACCTCGCGATCAACGCATCGCGCGATACCAGCGGAAATAAGCTGCTGGGTCCCGCTGTCGGCTTCACCCTGCCGCTGTGGAATCGCAACCGCGGCGGCATAGCGCTCGAGCGCGCCACGCGGGACGCACTCAAGGCTGAATATGAGGTTCGCCTGTTCGAGGCACGTGCCGAAATTGCCGCGGCGGTCGGCGGGATCGAGGTTGCGCGCCGGCAGCGCAGCGATATTTTGTCGGGACTTCCGGTGCTCGAGCGTTTCGTCGAAGCGAGCACGCATGCGGCACGCCGGGGTGACCTCTCGCCCGCTAGCGCCGCGACGGCCGCACAGGCGTTGCGAGACAAGCAGACGCAACTTGCGCGCAGCGCACAAGATATCCAAGCGCAGTGGATCGCACTGGAATTGCTGACCGGTTCCCCGCTGGAAGGATTGAAAAGATGATCAGGAATGCGGCTATCGCTAGCGTATTGTTGTTGTCAGGGTGTTCAGGCTCCTCGAACGACGAGCCGTTGGTTGCGCCGGTCGCTCGGGTGGCGCTGGGCCAAGCGGAAAAAGGCGCAATTGCGCAGACCGTGACTCTGTATGGGGTGGTTGAAATCAATCCTGCGGGCCGTCGGGTGCTGGTGGCGCCGGCTGAAGCGGTCGTCGTGAGTATCGACGCGCCGGTTGGAACCCGAGTGCGGCGCGGTGAAGTCGTCGCTCGGCTCACGCAGAGTCCAGCGACACGGCTCGATCTCACCAAAGCGACTTCCGATGCGCGCGCCGCCGATGAGGCCTATGCACGCGCGCGGCGATTACGCGCCGACGGATTGGTCGGCAATGCCGAGCTCGAAACCGCTCATGCGGCTGCGCTGAGCGCCGATGCGAGTCGCGATAGCCTTATCGGCCGCAGCGAATCCTTAGGTTTGCGAGCGCCCGCGTCCGGCTACGTTGAAACGATTGGTGCAAGCCCCGGAGACGTTCTCGCCGCCGGGAGCGCGGTCGCGAGCATCGCTCAAGTGGGCGACGTGCGCGCGCACTTCGGCATCGACTCGGCCCTTGCACGCCGAGTCGGGCCGGGCGCCAGTCTCATGCTCGCACCGTCGGCGGGAGGGGCACCGATCAGCAGCCAGATTCTGTCGGTCAGCCCGATCGTGGACGCCCAAACCAAACTGGCCTCGGTTTTCGCGAGCATTCCCCTAAACGCCGGTCTTAACGCCGGTGTTCCGCTGACGGCTTCGCTGGCGCTGAACTCCGCCAACGATACGCTGACGATTCCGTATTCCGCAGTGCTCGACGATGGCGGCCAGCCGTTCGTGTTCGTCGTTGTGGGCGATGTTGCGCATCGGCGCGATGTCGTCATCGGAGCTGCCGGCCGTGACCGGGTCGCGATCGACAAGGGGCTGAATCCTGGTGATCAGGTCGTCACGCAGGGCGGAACCGCGGTCGATGACGGCATGAAGGTCAGGGTCAAATGACTGGCGCTCTCGCCAGACATGCGCGTGCGATCTGGTTTGGGGTGCTGCTGCTGACGTGCGGTGGCCTCGCCGGTGCGCTGAAGCTTCCCGTCAGTCTCTTCCCCCAGATCGACTATCCGCGCGTCCTCGTCGCGATCGATGCCGGCGATCGCGACGCGGACCAGATGGCGGCACAGATCACCCGGCCCATTGAGATCGCTCTGCGTGCTGTCCCCGGCGTTACCCGAATTCGCTCAACTACCAGTCGGGGCACGGCCGAGGTTGCACTCAATTTTTACTGGGGCCAGGACATGGTCGCTGCGACACTCGCGACTCAGGCAGCGCTGGCAACGATCCTGCCCGACGAACCCCCCGGCACACGTTTCGATGTTCGACGTTCCGATCCGACGATCTTCCCCGTGCTGGGGATCGCGCTGACCTCCAACACGCTTGACCAGGAAGCGCTGCGCCAGATCGCTGAGCTGAAGGTCCGCCCGGCTCTGACCGCTGTTGCAGGCGTGGCGGGGGTCGACTTGCTCGGCGGTAGCCCGCGTGAATTCGAGGTCGATGTCGATCCCGGCCGAGCTGCCGCGTTGGGTCTCAGTTTGAGCGACGTCGCTTCCGCTCTTGGCAAGTCGAACGAAGTGCGGGGCCTCGGCCGGTTCGAAGACCGTCACCGGCTCTATCTGGTCCTGGTCGAGAACCGTATCACATCGGTCGCGGACGTCGAAGCGACCCCTGTCAAAGCCGGCGACAAAGCCGGCGGGGGCGTCGTGACGCTCGGTGAGATAGCAACGGTCCGTCCATCCGTGAAACCTGCTTTCGTTCGCGTGACCTCGAACGGCAAGGATGCGGTGCTCGTCAATATTCGCCAGGCGCTGGCGGGCGATACGGTCAAGATCGTAAAGGACGTCGATGCGCGCCTGAAGGAAGTGGGACTGCCGCCGAGCGTGATTGTCACGCGATTCTATGACCAGTCCGAACTCGTCACCGGCGCGGCGATTGCCGTGCGCGACGCCATTCTTCTGGGTGCCGTGCTGGCGGGAATCGTTTTATTTGTGTTCCTGAGATCGGGCAGATTGATGTTGATCACGGGACTGATGTTGCCCGCGGTGCTCGCCGCGACGTGCCTGATGCTGTTCGCGCTCGGCATGAGCTTCAACATGATGACATTGGGCGGAATGGCGGCGGCGGTTGGTCTGATCGTCGACGATGCCGTCGTGATGCTTGAACACATCATGCGGCGCATTCAGGAAGGTGCGGCCAAGGGGCCGGAGAGCCTGCTTGCAGCTGCCGCCCAGATGGGCCGCCCGCTGCTTGGATCCACGCTTGCGACTATCGTCGTTTTCCTGCCGCTCGCGTTCATCAGCGGGGTTACCGGCGGCTTTTTCAAGGCGCTCGCCGTGACGATGGTCGCGGCGTTGGGCGTTTCATTGCTTTATGCGCGCTTCGCGATTCCCCTGATGGCCGCGTATTGGCTGCGCGAAACGGATGCCGCGGCCGCTGAGCGCGCCGGTGGTTTACTCGCATGGCTCGGTAAGGGATATCAGCGCGCAGGCGACGGAGTATTCGCGCGGCCGGCATTGTTCGTCGCAATTTTGAGCATCGGGCTGGCGCTGGCCGGATACCTTGCCTGGTCGAAGGTGCCCTCGGGATTCATGCCGGCGATGGACGAAGGCGGCTTCATCCTGGATTACAAGGCTCAGCCTGGCGCTGCCCTCAGCGATACTGATCGCATCCTGCGGCAGGTCGAAAAAATCATCGTGGCAACGCCGGAGGTCTCCAGCTATTCGCGGCGCACGGGCGTGCAGCTTGGGGGTGGGTTGACCGAGGCCGATGAGGGCGATTATTTCATTCGACTCAAAGGCGGAGCGCGCCGCGCGAGCGACAAGGTCATGGCCGATATCCGGCGAAAAGTCCAGACGGATGTACCCGGCATCTCGGTGGAGACGGCACAGTTGATGGAGGACTTGATTGGCGATCTGACCGCGGTGCCGCAACCGATCGAGGTCAAATTATTCGGCGATCACCCCAAGGCGCTACAGGATGCGGCGAAACGCGTCGGCGATGCAATCGGCAAGATAAAAGGGGTCGTCGAGGTCGTCGATGGCCTGCGCGTGGCCGGCGATGCGATCAGCATCGTCGTCAACCCGGGTGCGGCAGCACAGCAAGGTTTGGACCCGGCTGCCGTTTCATCGCAGCTTGAAGCGTTGATCGGCGGCGTCGATGCGACACAGATTCGCTTCGGTGCGCAGCTCATCGGCGTCAGGGTTCGCGGACCTGCCGATAGCCGATCGCGCGCCTCGCAGATCGAATATCTCCTGCTGACGGCGCCCGATGGGCACACGGTGCGTGTTGGCCAGATCGCAAAGGTGAACGTGGTTGGGGGTCAAACACAGATCACGCGGGAGGATCTTGCGCCGTTCATCGGCGTCACGGCGCGCCTCGAGGGGCGTGATCTTGGCTCGACCATGCAGGACGTTCGCTCGACTGTTGCGGCGTTGCATCTGCCGTCTTCGCTCCGGATCGACTATGGCGGCTTATACGCCCAGCAACAAAAGAGTTTTGCGGATTTGTCCGTGGTGTTTGCCGCCGCGCTACTACTTTCGGCGCTATTGCTGACTATCCTATTCGAACGGATAACCTGGACACTTGCCGCGATCGCCACGGTGCTCCTCTCGGCGGCCTCTGTGCTTTGCGGGTTGTGGATTACGGGGATCGAACTGGACATATCCGCGCTCATGGGATTGACCATGGTTGTCGGCATGGTGACCGAATTGGCTATTTTCTATCTGGCGGAGATTGACACGAGTCGGGAAAGCGATCTTGACGCGCTGCGCGCTGCAGGCACCACACGTCTGCGGCCAATCCTGATGTCCGCTCTCATCGCGGTTCTGACGTTGAGCCCACTTGCGCTCGGTTTGAGCCGCGGCGCAGGTCTGCAGCAACCGTTGGCCACAGCGATCATCTTCGGGCTCGTCGCAGCGGTTCCGTTGGTGTTGTTATTTCTCCCCGCCTTGATTCGAGTCCTGGGAACAAGGCGCCGTTAGCGCCCGCGACACAACGTTGCGCTCACTAACGCGCGCTGCACATTTGTATATGCCGCTGACGAAATCAATGCGTTCGATGGTGCCCGAGGTCGGAACGTGCGGCGGTAAGGATGTCAAAGAGTTAGAAAAGTTTTGGGGGTACGG
>Ga0209890_10001058_pt1 | contig 12570 bp, 9 predicted proteins | sample OrgsoiDNA2013049_FD_185799 | JGI IMG/M metagenome (GOLD analysis project Ga0209890, IMG submission 185799) | Permafrost soil microbial communities from the Arctic, to analyse light accelerated degradation of dissolved organic matter (DOM) -... | ecosystem: Environmental > Terrestrial > Soil >... | reverse complement strand
GTCGTCGCGAAGCACTGATCTCTTTCTGACTCCAGTAGTTCAAAGGCGCCCGCATCCTCCGGGGCTTTTTTGTGCCGACTTGTTCACGGCTGCTTCTGGCGCAAAGCGGCCGGTCGTCCAGTTTTACGGGGCACAAAACGATTTACAATTGATGTGTAACTTATTGATCTCGTTGGGTATCAAAACTCGATAATTTACAGCTAAGTCATTGGAATAAACGCCAGACCCTTAATCATCGGGTCCCAGGTTCGAGCCCTGGTGCGCCCACCAAGCTTTTCAAGCGCTTTGCCTAATCACTGAAAAGCGGAGCGCCCCTCACTAACAACGCACCAAGTGGGGTCAGTGTGGGGTGGGGCGGCGCAGGCGAACGGTGTTCGAGTCGCGCGCGCAATCGGGTTCGTCGGTTTATCCCGTCGCACGCGCGTTCCACGCGAACTGACCTCAGCGCCAGAGAGGGCGCGCTGAGGTCATCGGGATCGCGATCGACATCAATCTACGGCAGTCCTCAACCGCACACCTGAACGGGCTGCAGGCGCCAGCCATGGCTGGTGTGCACGCGTCGCTGCACCACGTAGCAATTGCCGTTGTCATAGTAGGAATCGTCGTACGCATAGTAGTCGTACGGGTAGTAGCCGCCGAAGCCGAATCCAAAGCGGCGCCCGAAGTCGCGGTCGTGCCCGAAGCCGCGATCATGGTCGAAGCCGCGACCAGATTCGCCGCCACGGAAACCACCATCGCGGAACGCCATGCCGCCGGGGAATGCGCCCCCGCCGTTGCCACCATGGAAGCCGCCGCCACCCTTAGCCATGCCTCCGCCGTGGAAACCTCCACCGCCCATACCCATCCCGCCGTGGAAACCGCCTCCGCCACCACCGAAGCCGCCGCCACCGCCGCCGTGTCCGCCACCCCCACCGCGCGCCAACGCCATTGTTGGCGCAGCCAGACCAACCGACGCAACTGCCAACAACGCGATCACTGTTTTACGCAACATAGCCATTCTCCGTCAGAGATACCGCTCCCAACCTCGATACTCATCGCAGGTGGTGATCGCACCGGAAAAGCGCTACCGGTTTCGACATCACCGTTACTCAATTCGGCGCGAGAGATTAAATTATAATTTAGCAATCGAGTGGTTCGTGCACGGTTGCGGATGTGATTGATCTAAAAGATCTCAACAAAAAGAAGCGCGTTCCAGACGCAATCGCAGCGACACCGTTTTGCGAAACTTCCGAACAGCGCAAATAGTTCCAGCGCTTTTTCCTCTGGAGGTCCGCGCGCGGCGCTTGCAACTGAGCGCGGCGCGCCTAATTCGCCTAAAGGAGCCTCGGCTATCAAATTGGAGACCACATGTTTGCAGTTACGGGAATTACCGGCCAGGTCGGCGGCGCTACCGCGCGCACTCTGCTGGATACCGGCCTGTCCGTTCGCGCTGTCATGCGCGACGCCGCCAAGGGCGCTGCCTGGAAGAAGCGCGGCTGCGAGATTGCCCTTGCCGATATCAAGGATGCTGAAGCGCTGACCGCTGCTCTCCGCGACGTGGACGGCGTATTTGTAATGATTCCGCCGATCTTCGACCCGATGCCAGGCTTTCCCGAGGCCAGGGCCATAATCGCCGCCGTGACGACGGCGATCGAGGCCGCGAAACCCCCGAAGGTCGTCTGTCTCTCGACCATCGGCGCGCAGGCAACGCAGCCTAATCTGCTCAACCAGCTCGGCCTGTTGGAGCAGGCGCTGGGCGCCCTGCCGTCACCGGTCTGCTTCCTACGCGCAGCCTGGTTCATGGAAAATGCGGTCTCGGACGTCGCGCCCGCGCGCGACACGGGCGTGGTGCCGAGCTTCCTGCAGCCGCTCGGCAAGCCCGTGCCAATGGTCGCGACGGCCGACATCGGCCACTTGACGGCTACACTCCTGCAAGAGACATGGACGGGCCGCCGTATCGTCGAACTCGAAGGACTGCGACGCATCACTCCGAATCATATCGCCGCAATATTCGCCGAAATCCTTGGCCGGCCGGTACGCATGGAAGCCGTTCCCCGTGACGCCTGGGAGGGACTGTTCGCGTCGCAGGGCATGAAGAACCCGACGCCCCGCGCGCAGATGCTCGATGGCTTCAACAAGGGCTGGATTGAGTTCGAGAACGACGAGCAGAGCTCGCGCAAAGGCCACACCGAGCTAAAGACCGTGCTAACGCAGATCGTCGCACGCGGATGACTGTTTTTGGCGCGAAGCGGAGGTTCGCAAATTGCCAACATCGCGGCTTAGGCATCCGCGGTCGGCTCGCGCCTGATCGACGCAATTGGAAAGCGCGGGAGGTTCGGTTCCACTTCGTGGAAGACGAATAGGATGTCCTGAGGCGCGAGGTGTAGGCGCTCGCCGAACAGTCTGACCGCTTCGTCCGCAATGGTGGCGGTAATTCCTGTCGGCCTCCCGCTGGAGATGATTACCTCAACGACCATGAATCGATCAGTTCTGTCCGTTGCGTAGTCGGGGAAGCGGGGATCTACCAGGAGATCATCCTGGCCGACCTCTAAAAAGCGGTGAAAGCGGTCGGCTCGGTGATAGCCGGCGGTCACCTGAGCTTCTAACATTGCCTCCGATAAGCGGGACTTGTCGGCGGCGCTGAGACCACGCCGGACGGAGAAGGTTACAAACGGCTTCTCCAGTCTCCGCGGGGTTAGGTCGAGACCGAGCCGTTGCCCTCACGCAGGCCGCTGTTCCAGACGGCAGATCCATTCATGGCTCCTTGCTCCTTTCGTGCTGTGCATGTGCCGGGTTGGTCAGGCTTGCCGTCCCGAGGCTTCGAGGATCAGACGTGTGATTTCATCAGGTTGGGAGATGAGCGACAGATGACTCGCCTTCACCTCGATGGTCTTGGCGCCCATCCGCTTGGCCATGAAGCGCTCAAGATCCGGATTGATCGTGCGGTCTTCCGTCGAAACCGCGTAGTAGCTCGGCTTCGATCGCCAGGCCGCGTGTGTGGTCTTGCCTGACAGTAGTGCCTTATGGAACGGCTCCTGCACGGCGTAGAGTACCTTGGCCTTGGTTTCCGGCAGATCGCCGGCAAAATCGCGAAGGAAAGCCTTCTCGGAAAGGCGTCCTTCATCGCCGTCGAACACGATCCCGGCCGTCGCCGGCGGCGTGGGATATGTCTTCGCCAAGGCGGTGTAATCTTCGCCCGCATCTGGCGCGCGCGCCGCCACATAGACGAGCGCGGAGACGTTTGGATGCACACCGGCCTCCGTGACGATCATCCCGGAGAAGGAATGACCCACTAGAACCGTCGGACCATCCTGCCGCGCCAGCACCTGCTGGGCCGAAGCCACCGCCTCAGGCAGCGTCGTCAGCGGATGTTGCACGGCCGTGGCGTTGAGCCCGGCTGCCTGCAATCGCGCTATCACCTCTGACCAGCACGAGCCGTCCGCGAACAGCCCGTGCACTAGCACGACGTTGCTCGCCTTGACCGGAGCGGTGCTGGCGGCAGTGGTGCGTTTGGTGGAGATCAGCGATGCCGCGACACCGGCAACCAGGGCGGTTGAAAACGTACGTCTGTTCATCATGATCATTATCCTCCTTTGTTTGGGGTTGGCATGTTGTTCGGATGGCACGGATGCAGCCGAACGGCGTCAGCTTTCAAAAGGGCATCGATCTCTTGGGAATGCACTATCGTCCCGCGCAGAAAGGCTTTGTGGTTGTCCTCGATGGTGTCGCGATCGTAGAGGTAGTTCACCATGATGCCGAAGGATTCCCGCATTCCGCGCGGCGAGTTGTTGCCGAGCCAATTGATCCGTTCGAGCCGTGCGCCATTGCCGAGGTGAAAATGCGCTACGGGGTCGATGCGGATCGAGGGCTGCCGGGTCAGATAGCGGGCGCACAGCCGCAGCAAGGGTGCGCGCAGCTTCTCGCCCTGCGCTGGGTCATTCCACCAACCGTCGCGTTCGAGTTCGGGTAACAACGCGGCATCGAGATCGCCTCCATTTGCAAGCCGTTGACCGAGCCAGCGCCGAAACCCCGGTACCGGGGACAGGGTGGAAAAATGCTTCAGCTGCGGAAACTCCGACTCGAGCTCCTCGACCACCTGCCTGATCAGGAAATTGCCGAACGACACGCCGCGCAGGCCGCTCTGACAGTTGGAGATCGAATAGAAGACCGCCGTGTCGGCGCGCACGGCCCGCTGCCGCGCGGCGGCTTCATCGGTGTCCTGCGACAAGAGCGGCGGCACGGCCGTAGCCAGTCCGTCCACCAGAGCAACCTCGACGAAAATCAAAGGCTCACCTGGAAGCGCGGGATGGAAGAAGGCAAAGCAGCGGCGGTCGGGTGCAAGGCGTCGCCGCGGGTCGTCCCAGCCCGTGATCTCGTGCACGGCTTCGTAGGCGATCAGCTTTTCCAGCACCGCCGCAGGCGTCTGCCAGTCGATCCGCCGGAGCTCGAGGAAGCCGCGGTTGAACCACGAGGCGAACAAATGCTTGAGATCGGCGTCGAGCAGCTTCAGTTCCGGTTCGCCGCGCAGGCATGAGGCAAGTTCACTGCGCATCGCGATTAGCGCACCGGTTCCCCCGGGCGCCATGTTGATTCGCCGCAGCAATTCCTGACGAGGCGGATCGGCGGCCCGGGCGAGAGCGGCCGCGGCTTCCACCGCGGTATCGGCGAGATAACGCTCCGCTGCCGTGCGCAGTGCTACTTTGTCGGGCTGAAACTCCGTCGCAAGATAGCGCTGGAAGCCATGCCGGTCGCCGGCGTCGAGAACGCCCAGCACCTCGTGCAATTGGCGCGCGATCAGCGCTCCCGACGCCTCACTGCGTTCGGACAGCAACGTCGCTGCGAGCTGCTTTGCGCGGTCGAGGGGCGCCAGTTTCGTGTTGGACAGGTTGCTGGAAGTCAGGTTGACCAGGCTCATGAATATCTCCTTGCCAAGTGTGAGTGACGACGGCGCGGTGGAATTTCGCCGGCGGTGCGTAGAGTCCGCCTGACGCCGTCACGAGGTCGTCGATGCTTTGGGCTGCGAGCCAGTCGCGGGTTGCGGTGTTGACATCAATTCCGAGGTCAGATGGGAACATCACGATGCCGCGGCGGCGCAGCCTGTCGGTTATTTCAGGCGACTGCCGCCTGCCGAACTCGGTATCGCCGGCGACGGCACGCAATGCGGCTTCGCGTTCCTTTGGCGACCGGCAACGCAAAAGGTTGGCCACGCCACGTTCGGTAATGACATGGGTGACGTCGTCGCCATGGATCATCACCGGCGGTAGCGCAAAATCGGCCGAAGCTGCCAGATCGAACGCGTCCAGCCGTTCGACGAAGCTCGGTGCGCCGTTCGGCTGATGGGTCTGCACCATCTGCAGCACAAGCTTGCGTCCGCGCAGGCTCTCGCCCGCTTCCTGACCGGCGCGCAGCCAGGTGGGACTGTCGTGGCGGCGGCCACGCGGGTCGGCGCCCATATTCGGCGCGCCGCCGAAGCCCGTGATGCGGCCCTTTGTTGCCGTCGAGCTGTTGCCCTGCGCGTCGATCTGCAACGTGCCGCCGATGAAGAGGTCGCAGGCATATTGTCCCGCGACCTGTGCGAGCGCGCGGTTGGACCGCAGATTGCCGTCGGCGCCGATTGGGAATATATCGGCGCGGTTCGAGACGTAGCGTTCCATCCCCAGCTCGGAGCCGAAGCAATAGACGCTATCGACGAAGCCGGCTTCGATCGCGGGGATCAGGGTCGGGTGCGGGTTCAGCACGAAATGCCTGGCGATCTTGCCCTTCAGTCCGCGCTGGGCGGCGTAGGTTGGCAGGATCAGTTCGATCGCCGCGGTCGCATAGCCGATGCCATGATTGAGCCGCAGCACCTGGTAGGGTTCGTAGACCGCCGCGATCGCCATCATCGCCATCAGCACGTTCTCGTTCCTGATCTTGGCGGGATCGCGCGTGAACAGCGGATCGATCAGATAGGGCTTCGGGCTCGGCACCACGACATCGACCCAGTCGCCGGGCACGTCGACCCGCGGCAGCCGGTCCACGATCTCGTTGACCTGCGCGACGACGATGCCGCCGCGGAAAGCCGCGGCCTCGGCGATGGTCGGCGTGTCTTCGGTGTTCGGACCCGTATAGAGATTGCCGTCGCGGTCCGCCTTGTCGGCGACGATGAGCGCCACGCGCGGCGTCAGGTCAACCAGCATGCGAGCATAGAGTTCGAGATAGGTATGGATCGCGCCGATCTTCACCGTCCCGTTCACGACCAGTTCGGCGAGCTTGCGGCTCTGGGGTCCCGCGAAAGCGAAATCCAGCCGGTTAGCGATACCGCGCTCGAACACCGCAAGATGGTCGGGCAGCGCCAGCACCGACTGCACCATGTGCAGGTCGTGCACCCGCGCAGGATCCACCTTCGCCAGGGCTGAGGCGAGAAAATCCGCCTGCTTCTGATTGTCGCCTTCGATCGTTACGCGGTCGCCGGGCTCGATGATTGCTTCGAGCAACCGCGTCGCGCGGTCGGCGGGGCAGACCTTTCCGCTCGTGCCGCTGAGCGCGGCAGCCCGCGCGAGACGGGAGGCGCGATCCGCTCCGCGTCGTGACGTGTCTGACATGATGAATCTCCACGTTTGCGAGCTTCAAATACACGTTAAGTGTGCCGGGAATTTCGAGCCATTAAATTGAGGTTTAAGGAGTTCACTTCGTTTTGAGGTGAGGGCGGCCTGCCGGGTGCTGCTCACTCGGCAGGTAGTGCGTTCGGACTCTCGTCTGCGGTGTGTCCGAATGACGAAACCCAGACGCGGAACCGATCGAGATAGAGGTAGACCACCGGCGTCGTGTAGAGCGTCAGCAATTGCGAAAGCAGAAGTCCACCCACGATTGTGTAGCCGAGCGGCTGTCGGATTTCCGAACCGGTGCCGGTGCCGACCATCAGCGGCACCGCGCCGAGCAGGGCGGCCATCGTCGTCATCAGGATCGGGCGGAAGCGCAGCATGCAGGCTTTGTGGATGGCTTCTTCGGCCGACATGTTCTGATGACGCTCGGCCTCGAGCGCAAAATCGATCAGCATGATCGCGTTTTTCTTGACGATCCCGATCAGGAGGATGATGCCGATCAGCGCGATCACGCTCAGATCGAAATGAAACGCCATCAAAATCAACAATGCGCCTATGCCAGCCGACGGCAGGGTGGAGAGGATCGTGATGGGATGGATAGTGCTCTCATACAGCACGCCCAGGATGATGTAGATCACCACCAGGGCAGCAGCGATCAACAGCGGCGTGCTCGCCAGCGAGGACTGGAACGCCTGCGCATTGCCCTGGAAGCTGGTCACCAGCGATGCCGGCTTGCCCAGTTGTTTCTCGGCCTGCTGAATGGCCGCCACGGCGCTGCCGATGGATGCGCCGGGCAACAGGTTGAACGAGAGGGTGACCGAGGGGAACTGGCCCTGATGGTTGACCACGAGCGGCGCCACCTTCTCGGCAGCGGTGACCAGCGTGCTGAGCGGCACCTGCTGTCCGCTCGAGGAATTGACGTAGATGTCGTTCAGGGCGCTCGGTCCGAACTGGAATTGCGGCTGCACCTCCAGCACTACATGATACTGGTTCTGCTGGGTCAGCATGGTCGAGACGATGCGCTGGCCGAACGCGTCCGAGAGCGTGTTGTCGATCGTCGCCGGCAGGATGCCATAGCTCGAGGCGACGTCCCGGTTGATGGTGATGTCGAGCAGCGGGCCGGCATTTTGCTGGTCGCTGGCGACATCTGCGATCCCCGGGACGGATTTGAGCTTGTCCAGGAACAGCGCAGACCAGTGGTTGAGTTCGCCAGGGTCGGGGTCGGTGAGCGTATACTGGTACTGGGTCCGCGACACGCGCCCGCCGATGGTGATGTCCTGCGCCGCCTGCATATAAAGGGTGATGCCCTGCAAATGCGCGAGTTTTGGACGCAGCCGGTTGATCACTTGGTCGGCGCTTGCCTTGCGCTCGCTCCGCGGTTTCAGGGCAATGAACATGCGGCCGTTGTTGAGCGTGGCGGTCGGGCCGCCGGCACCGATCTGCGCGCCGATCGAAGCCACCGCGGGATCCCGTAGCGCCGTATCGATGACGGCCTGCTGGCGCTCGGCCATCGCGGGGAACGAAATGTCCTGCGCTGCTTCGGTTACGCCGATGATCATCCCGGTGTCCTGCTGCGGAAAGAACCCTTTGGGAATGACGATGTAGAGATAGCCGGTCAGGACGATCGTCCCCAGCATCACCATCAGCGTGGTGAACTGGTGACGAAGCACGATTTCAAGCCCGCGTCCGTAGAGCGAGACCAGCCCTTCGAATCCGCGCTCGAACAGACGGTAGAGCAGGCCGTGCCGACCGGTTTCCGGTTGAAGCAGCCGGGAGCACATCATCGGGGTCAGCGTCAGCGAGATCAGCAGCGACAGCACCAGCGCCACGCTGACCGTGACGGCGAATTCGCGGAACAACAGCCCGACATATCCGCCCATCAGGAACAGCGGGATGAATACGGCGATCAGCGACAGCGTGATCGAGACGATGGTGAAACCGATCTCGGCGGAGCCCTTGATGGCGGCCTCCATCGGCGACAGGCCTTCCTCGAGATGGCGGACGATGTTCTCGATGACGACGACAGCGTCATCGACCACGAAGCCGACCGCGATGGTGAGCGCCATCAGCGACAGATTGTCGAGGCTGTAGCCGAGCTCGTAGAGCGCGGCGAAGGTGCCGATCAGCGACAGCGGCACCGTGACGGCGGGGATCACGGTCGCCCAGAAATTTCGCAGGAACAGAAAGATAACCATCACCACCAGCGCGACCGTCAGCACCAGCGTGAAGCACACGTCGCTGACGGAAGCGCGGATGGTTTCGGTGCGGTCCGACAGGATCGAAACCTTGATGTCCTTGGGAATCGAGCCCTGCAATTGCGGCAGCATCGCCTTGACGCGGTCGACAGTGGCGATGACATTGGCGCCGGGCTGGCGCTGCACCGCGAGAATGATCGCGCGCTGATTGTTGAACCAGCCGGCCAGCAGGTCGTTCTCCGGGCCGTTGATCGCGTTACCGACGTCCTTGATACGGACGGGCGAGCCATTGCGGTAGGCGACGATCAGATTCTTGTAGGCATCCGGATCGAGCAGCTGGTCGTTGGTGTTGATGGTATAGGTCTTGCGCGGACTGTTGAGCGTGCCCTTGGGCAGGTCTACATTGGCTTGGCTGATGACGTTGCGCACATCTTCGAGGCCGACGCCGCGCGCGGCCAGTGCCTGCGGATTGACCTGAACCCGGATTGCGGGCTTTTGCTGGCCGCCGATACCGACCAGGCCGACGCCGGGAAGCTGCGAGATCTTCTGCAGCAGGATGTTTTCGGCATAGGCGTCGATCGTGGTCAGCGGCAGCGTATCGGATGTCAGCGCCAGCACCAGGATGGGCGTGTCCGCTGGGTTCACCTTGCGGATCGTCGGCGGAAAGATCATCCCCGGCGGCAGTTGCCCGCCGGCGGCGTTGATGGCCGCGAGCGTATCGGTCGCAGCCCCCTCGATGTCGCGGTTGAGGTCGAATTGCAGCGTGATCGAGGTAAAGCCAAGCGCGCTCTGCGACGTCATCTGGGTGATGCCGGGAATCTGGCCGAACTGTTGCTCCAGCGGTGTCGCCACCGATGATGCCATGGTCTGGGGATCGGCACCCGGCAACTGCGCCGTGACCGAAATGGTCGGATAATTCACGTTCGGCAGCGACGCCACCGGCAATAGCGGATAGGCGGCGAGGCCAGCCAGTAACAGCCCCACCATCAACAACGCGGTGGCGATCGGACGCGCGATGAATGGCGCGGAGATGTTCATGGAATTGCAATCTGCTGCGCGCTCTGGGCTGCGGCCTCTTCGGCCGCCTTGCCGTGCAGGATGGTGACGTGGCTGCCGGGCTGCAGTCTGTATTGTCCGTCGACCACCACCTGTTCGGCGGCGGCAAGCCCGCTGCCGATCAGCGCCTGTCCGCCGCTGATCTGGGCCACGGTGATGTTTCGTTTCTCCACCGTATTGTCCGGCTTGATCACGTAGGCATAGGGGCCCTGCTGGCCCTGTTGAACAGCACCCGCCGGAACGGTCACGCCATTGTGTCGCGTCTCCAGCAGCAGTCGGGCGTTGACGAGTTCACCCGGCCATAGCCGGTGTGCGGTATTGGGGAATTCGGCCTTGATCTGGACTGCGCCGGTAGTCTGCAGGATCTGGTTGTTGATGAGGTCGACCTTGCCTTGGTCGAGTTGGATCGTGTCGTCCTGGCTATAGGCCAACACTTTTAGGGTCTTGCCGCGCTCCATCTGCTGCTGGATTTGCGGCAGATAGGTCTCGGGAAGCGTGAAGATCAGCGAGATCGGCTCGATCTGGGTGACGACGACAAGACCGTTGGCGTCGGTCGGATGAATGATGTTGCCGACATCGACCTGCCGCACGCCGGTGATGCCCGAGATCGGTGAAGTCAGCCGGGTATATTCGAGTTGGACCTTCGCCTGTTCGATCAACGCCTCGTCGGATTTGACGGCGTTCTGCAATTGGGCAACCTGCGCCTTCTGGGTGTCGAGCAGTTGCGGCGTCGCATAGCCGTTGCCTGCGAGGCGTGAATAGCGATCGAGATTAGCCAGCGAATTCGTCAGCTGCGCCTGGTCGCGATCACGCGTTGCCGTCGTCTGGTCGAGTTGCGCCTGATAGGGGCGCGGATCGATCTGGGCGAGCAAATCGCCGGCGTGAACGGTCTGGCCCTCCTTGAACGCGATCTGCGTCAGCTGCCCCTGGATCTGGCTGCCGACGACATCGGTGTTGTAGGCGATCACAGTGCCGATGCCGCGTAGGTAGATAGGTACGTCCTGGCTGGTGACCGATCCCGCGACGACGGATACCGGCGGCGGCACGGCAGGAGCCGTCGGCATAGCGGTCTTGCGGTTCACCGCAAACGCGCTGCCGCCGGCTATCGCGATCGCTACAATGACGAGTGTGGATATTTTTGGTCGCATATCTCTAAATCCCTGAATTGCGATCTTCAGCAGGCTGCTGAAGACATCGATGCTCCCGTCGTCGATGATGAGCCGCTCAGCACGCACGGGCCCATGCTCATTCCCGTCGTGATCGCCGACGGCTGGCTCTGCAGGGTGATGTCCGGCAGCGGACTGAGCCCGCCCGGCGAAAGTTCGGTCGATCCCATGGGAATCCCGACGCGGCCAACGGTGCCCGATCGCGATCCGAGGCCGGCCGGCGAGGAGGCCGAGGCGGTTGGGCTGGCCGACGCCGTCGCGGTGCCGCCGGCGCAGGTGCCGGAAGCATTTCCCGAGACGCCGGTAGAATCGAACAAGGGAGTCGGCACCGGCAAGCCTGATGTCATGGCACCGGTGGCCGTCATCGTGCTTGACGCGGTTGAAGCGTCCATGCCGGAAGTGCCAGGGATGGATGCCGTGGGTTGCGCCGAGGCGCCAATGCCGGAGCATGCGGCCGAAGCCGTCATCGAGCCGAGCGCCGCCGTTCCCGCCAGCGACGCGCTGACGCCCGGCGTCGCGAGCTCGGTAGCGCCGAGCGGGATGCCGGTCGCGCCCACCGGCGCGCCGGGTCCGATCCCGAGCGGGGAGGTGACGCCGAGCGAAGCGGGCGCGCCGGTGACTATTCCGACCTGGGCGAATGCGGGGCTGCACCCGAACAAGGCGCAGGTCACGACAGCAATCAGGAATGGTCTCATGGTGAAATCCTCGACATGCGCTGTGCGACTAGGCCGCGAGACGATCGGGCGGCGCCATGAATTCAGGGCCGACCGGATCCTTGACCGTCTCCTGCAGAATCCGGTCGATCTCCGCCATCGCCGAACTGTCGATGCGCCAGCCCACGACGTCGGCGATCGGCGCGAGCTGATCGGCGCGGCGTGCGCCCCACAAGGCGATATTGGCGTCACAGCGATCGAGTACCCAGCGTGCCGCGAGATGAATCACCCGCTTGCCGAAGCGCTCCCGCGCGAACTGGTCCAATAGCTCGACCGCCGCGAGATACTGCGCGTATCGGGGTTTTCGGAATTTCGGATCGCTCTTGCGCAGATCGTCGCCGGTGAAGCGGGTCGATCCGGACATGCTGCCGGACAACAGCCCGCGGCACAGCGAGCCGTAGGCCAGCACGGCGACGTGCCGGGCGCGGCAGTAGGGAAGCACGTCCTCTTCGATGCCGCGTTCGAACAGATTGTAAGGCGGCTGCGCGGTGTGCAGCGGTGCGATTTTGCGAAATTCCTTCATCTGCGCCGGGCTGAAATTGCTGACGCCGATGGCGCGAATCTTTCCGGCGCGATACAGCTCGCCCATGGCGTCGGCGACTTCCGCGATAGGCGTGTTCGGATCCGGCCAATGCACCTGATAGAGATCGATCACGTCGGTCTTGAGCCGCCGCAGCGAAGCCTCGGCTTCCGCGACGATGCGCGCCTTGCTCGCGTTGCGAAACGGCTTGCCATCCTTCCAGTCGAGTCCGACCTTGGTGGCGATGAACACGCGCCTGCGTCGGCCGCCCTCCGCCAGCGCCTTGCCAACGATTTCTTCCGAGCGGCCGAATCCATAGACCGGCGCGGTGTCGATCAAATTGATGCCGTGGTCGAGCGC
>Ga0209890_10001057_pt1 | contig 12571 bp, 7 predicted proteins | sample OrgsoiDNA2013049_FD_185799 | JGI IMG/M metagenome (GOLD analysis project Ga0209890, IMG submission 185799) | Permafrost soil microbial communities from the Arctic, to analyse light accelerated degradation of dissolved organic matter (DOM) -... | ecosystem: Environmental > Terrestrial > Soil >... | reverse complement strand
AGCGAGCACCGTGCGAAACTGACCGGGCTTTCGTAACTGTAGCTGGTGACGTGGCGGATGTCGTAGATCACGCGAGGCCCGTGAGCTTTTCAGGCCGGCTGGCATTGGGCCCGTGCGGGAAATAATGCGATCCGATGGCATCGGCGAGGTTGAGCAGATCCTGCTCCAGCGCGAACAGCGATTTGGTGTCGAGTGCCGCGGCCTCCGCCGTCGTCAGCATCGCCTGCAAGGCGACGGCCAGACGATGCGGCCGCTCGATCAGTCCGCCCTCTTTCAATGTCGGCAGGCTGGCGATGTGATCGTTCAGCGCAAAAACCTGAAACGCCGCCGATCGCGGATTATAGGGGTCGAGAACCACGAGATCGCGCACCGGCGCCAGCAGCGGCCCGATGAGATAGCGCGAGCGATAGGTGATCTGGCAGTCCACCAGCGTCAGCAGGACGTCGAGATCCTCGCTGCCGGCTTCGTCATAGGCGAACTGGCGCGCGAACCGCACGGTATTGATGGCGCGCTCGGCGCGGCGGCCCATCTCGAGAAACCGCCAGCCGGCGGCGCGGTTCATGTTTTCCTGCGCGAGGCCTGCGAAGCTGGCGAGCTCCTGCAAGGTCAGTTCGGCGGCGACGATGACACCATCGTCATCGTCGACTTCCTGGGCCAGCCGTTCCGTCATCTCGGTAATGACCTGCCAGGCATCCGGCGAAAGACGCTCGCGCAGCGATGTCGCGGTTCGCTGCGCGGATCGCACCAGCGACAACGCCGAGCCGAATTTGTCCTCGCCTTGCAACGCTTCGGCTGAGACCTTCGCCGGCTGCGCCCGCGTCGCCTGCGACACAGCACCCCAGGTCACGAGCAGCCGCTGGATTCGCTCGACCGAGTGCGGCACGGCGGAGGCCCCCTTGCCGGCGTCGCGCTGGGTTCCGAGCGCCCGCACCAGCCGCAGCGTCGCCTCGGCGCGCTCGAGATAGCGGCCGAGCCAGAACAGATTGTCGGCGGCGCGGCTCGGCACCCAGCCCGCGATGCGCCGGATTCGCACATTGTCGCCCGATGGCAGCAAGGTCGCGGTCGAAACCGCCTTGTCGGAGACTACCCAGACGTCCGCGGCGCGCGCGCCATCGCCCATCGACACCGCGCGGGCATCGAGTTGATCGGCGATCCGGCAAAACCCGCCTGGCATGATGGTCCAGCCGCCAGGAGTTGCGGCCGCGAAAATCCTCAGGACAAATGGCCGCGGCGTGATCCGCCCATTGTCCCACACCGGGGTGGTCGACAGCCGAACCAGCTCCTGGCCGACATAGTCGATGCCGCGATCGTTGATGGCAGTCTTGAGCCGTTCGCGCTCGCTTGGCGACAATTCGCTGGCGAGCACGGGTCCTTGCCCGAAACCGGGAACGCCCCTGCCGTAAGCGCCCTCGATGGCAACCTGGTCGAGCCGCGACAGCACTTCCTCGCGGGCGGATTTCTGGCCGCACCACCAGGTTGCGATGTGCGGCATCTTCAAATCCTCGCCGAAGAAACGCCGGCTGAGGCTGGGCAGGAAACCCAGCAGCGCCCGCGCCTCCATCACGCCCGAACCCGGCATGTTGGCGACGACGACGCCGTCCTTCCTGATCACGTCGATCAGGCCGGGCACGCCGAGCTGCGAGGACGCGTCGAGCTCGAGCGGATCGAGCGAATTGGAATCGACCCGGCGCAGCAGCACGTCGAGCCGCTTCAAACCGGCGACGGTACGGATATGAATGCGGTCGCCGCTGACGGCGAGATCGTCGCCTTCGACCAGCAGAAATCCGAGATAGCGCGCCAGGGTGGCGTGTTCGAAATAGGTCTCACTGAAGATGCCCGGCGTCAGCAGCCCGATGCGCGGCTCGTCGCGGTCGGAACTCGCGCGCAACGCATCGCGAAACGCCTCGAAGAACGGCGCCACCCGCTCGACGTTCATCGATTTGTAGAGCGTCGTAAAAGCCCGCGACAGCACCAGCCGGTTTTCCAGCGCGTAGCCGGCGCCCGACGGCGCCTGGGTGCGGTCGCCCAACACCCACCAGCGCCCATCGGGCCCGCGGCCGACATCCGCGGCATACATATTCAGATAGCGCCCGCCCGGCGGTTTGATGCCGCAGACCGCGCGCAGATATTCGGTGCTGCCGGCAATGGCCGCCGCCGGCACCGCGTTTTCGGCCACCAACCGGCCCTCGCCATAGAGGTCGCTGAGCACCAGTTCCAGCAACTGGGCGCGCTGCACGATGCCGGCGCTCAATTGCTGCCACTCGGCCTCGTCGATCAGGAGCGGCAGATGGCTCAATGGCCAAAGCCGGTCGGCGGTTTCGCCGGGCGCGCGATGGGTCACCCCGGCTTCCCGCAGATGCCGGTCGGCCGATCCGAAACGCCGCTCGATATCGCCCGGCGTCAGTTCGGCGAAGGCATCGAAGAACCGGGTCCAGACCGCGCGCGGCGACCCGTCCTGCGCAATGTACTCATCCGGAATTCCCGGCAGGCGGGCGTAGCCGCGCGTCCACTGCGCCACGCGGCGGTTGCCCGGACGAACCTTGCTGCCTTGGCTGCTTCCGTGACCGCTTCCCTGGCCGGCCGCCATCCCGACTCTCCCGCTCCTGAAGCCTTATCTTCAATGCAGGAGCTGTGTCCTCAAGTCGAGGGTCAACGGAAATTCAAGGGTGCGTTCTTCGCGCGGCGGGTCGATCTTGCCGGGGGTGTGGCCGTGATCCTGAAACCGGGCCAGCCGCCGCGCCTCGGCTTCGTAGGAATTGACCGGTTTGGTGTCATAACTGCGCCCGCCGGGGTGCGCGACGTGATAGACGCAGCCGCCCAGCGACCGGCCGTTCCAGGTATCGATCAGGTCGAATGTCAGCGGCGCATGAACCGGAATGGTCGGATGCAGGCCCGACGCCGGCTGCCAGGCCTTGAAACGGACGCCCGCGACCGCCTCGCCGGAGCGGCCGGTTTGCGTCATCGGCATCCGGCGGCCGTTACAGGTGACGACATGGCGGCCTTCGACAAAGCCGTTGGCCTTGACCTGCAAGCGTTCCACCGACGAATCGACATAGCGCACGGTGCCCCCGGCCGACTGCTCTTCGCCGAGAACATGCCAGGGCTCGAGCGCCTGGCGCACTTCCAGCGAGACGCCGCCATGATGGACCCGGCCAAACGCGGGAAAGCGGAATTCGAGCTGTGCCGCATACCAATCCGGCGAAACATCGTAGCCGGACTGCCTTAGTTCGGCGAGCACGCCCAAAAAGTCCTCCCAGAGGAAATGCGGCAGCATGAAGCGATCGTGCAGCGTGGTGCCCCAGCGCACGAACTTGCCTTGCTGCGGCTCGCGCCAGAGCTTGGCAATCAGCGCCCGGATCAACAGCTGCTGCGCCAGAGACATGCGCGGGTCCGGCGGCATTTCCAATGCGCGGAATTCAACCAGCCCGAGCCGGCCGGTGGTGCCGTCGGGCGAATAAAGCTTGTCGATGCAGATTTCGGCGCGGTGGGTATTGCCGGTGATGTCAACGAGGATATGCCGGAACAGCCGGTCCACCAGCCACAGCGGGGCTTTGATTCCCGGCGGCGGCACATGGGCCAGCGCGATCTCCAGTTCATAAAGGCCGTCATGCCGGGCCTCGTCGATGCGCGGCGCCTGGCTGGTGGGGCCGATGAACATGCCCGAGAACAGATAGGACAGCGACGGATGCCGCTGCCAGTACAGCACCAGGCTCTTCAGCAGATCCGGACGGCGAAGGAACGGCGAGTCCTCAGGCTTACTGCCGCCCACGACCACATGATTGCCGCCACCGGTGCCGGTGTGGCGGCCATCGACCAGAAACCTGTTGGCGCCGAGCCGGACCTGGGCTGCGTCCTCGTAAAGGCCGAATGTGATGTCGACGGCTTCGCGCCAGTTTTGCGCCGGCTGGATGTTGATTTCGATGACGCCGGGATCGGGCGTCACCTTGATCACCTCGACGCGCGGGTCGAACGGCGGCGGATAGCCCTCGACATGGACCTGCATCTGCATTTCTTCCGCGGTCGCCTCCACCGCGGTGACCAGTTCCAGATAATCCTCGAGTTTCTCCACCGGCGGCATGAAGGCGCACAAAATACCGTCGCGGATCTCGATCGACATCGCGGTGCGCACGCCGCCGCCTTTTAGCTGCTGCTCCTGCACTTCCTGATGCGGCGCGGGTTCGGCCGGCGCCGTTGCGTCATAAACCGGCAAGGCATCGCGCGGCTCAAGCGGATCCTGCTCGACGATATAGGGGAATTCTTCCGCGGGAATATGCGGCAGGGAGGCGATCGGCAGCCGCAGTCCCAGCGGGGAATCGCCCGGCGTCAGAAACAGATTGCCGCGCCGCAGCTTCCAGCGTTCGCTCTTCCAGCGCGAGGAAAATTTGTCTGCATCGGCGTTCCAGCGCTGGATCGGCAGAACGAATCCCTTGGGAACGTTGAGCCCGGAATCGAACACCCGCGCCATGCGCGAGCGCTCTTCCGGATCGGACAGTTTTGAATCGCTGGGGTCGACATTCGGCGGCAGGCCGGCTTCCTTCTGCAGCCAGTGCGAGGGGTCTTCGAACGCCGGCATGATGAATTCGGAATCGACGCCGAGTTTTTTCGCCGCCGCTTCCGCGAAGCGCTCGGCGTCTTCGATCACCGCTTTGCGCGGCCCTTCGATCTTCGCGATCAGATCGGAGTTCTTCCAGATCGGCACGCCGTCCTTGCGCCAGTAAAGTCCAAATGCCCAGCGCGGCAGGCTTTCGCCGGGATACCATTTGCCCTGTCCGAAATGTAAGAGGCCGCCCGGCGCGAACCGCGTCCGCAATTTGCGAATGAGATCGTCGGCCAAGCCCCGCTTGGTCGGGCCGACCGCGCTGATATTCCATTCCGGCGATTCCAGATCGTCGACCGAAACAAAGGTCGGCTCGCCGCCCATGGTCAGGCGCACGTCGCCAGCCCTTAGGTCGGCATCGACCTGCTCGCCAAGCTTGTCGAGGCGCGCCCAGGATTCGTCGGAGAACGGTTTTGTAATCCGCGGCGCCTCGCGAATCCGTTTGACGCTCATCTCGAAGCCGAATTCGACTTCGGCGAATCCGACCGCGCCGCTGATCGGCGCCGCCGAGCGATAATGCGGCGTGGCGGCGACGGGAATATGCCCCTCCCCGGTCAGCATGCCCGAAGTGACGTCGAAACCGATCCAGCCCGCGCCCGGCAGATAGACTTCTGCCCAGGCGTGCAAATCGGTAAAATCGTTCTCGACCTCGCGCGGTCCTTCGACCGGATCGATATCGGGACGCAGCTGGATGAGATAGCCCGAGACGAAGCGGGCGGCGAGCCCGAGGTGCCGAAAGATCTGAATCAGCAGCCATGCCGAGTCGCGGCACGATCCCGCGCCCGACTCCAGCGTCTGCTCCGGCGTCTGGATGCCCGGCTCCATGCGGATGATGTAGCTGATCTTCTTTTGCAGCTGCGCATTGAGATCGACCAGAAAATTGACCGTGCTCGGCGCTTCGCTCGGAATGTCCGCCAGATATTTCGCCAATAACGGCCCGGTCTCGATGGTTGCCAGATAAGGCGCGAGTTCGGTCTTGAGATCGGCGGTATAGGCAAATGGAAAGCTATCGGCGGAAGGCTCGACAAAGAAATCGAACGGATTGATCACGGTCATCGACGCCGTGAAATCAACTTCGATCTTCAGCTCAGTGGCCTTTTCGGGGAAGACAAAGCGCGCCAGCCAGTTGCCTTGCGGGTCCTGCTGCCAGTTCACGAAATGATTTGTCGGGGTCACCTTGAGCGAATAGCTCAGGATCGGCGTGCGCGTGTGCGGCGCCGGCCGCAGCCGGATGGTTTGCGGGCCGAGGTCGATCGGACGGTCGTATTTATAGTGCGTGACGTGATGTAGTGCGACGAAGATCGACACAGGGCGATGGCTCCAGCAGCTTTTTTAAGCAGAACACCGGTTCCGGTTGACATCAAGCACTAACAACGGGCAGCGGATGCCTAAGTGGGTGGCGGCGGTTCCAATTGCCGTCATTGCGAGGAGCAACGCGACGAAGCAATCCATCGTTCCGCATGCGACCCTATGGATTGCTTCGCTGCGGTCGCAATGACAACTCTGCTGCTGCGTAGCCCGGATGAAGCGGAGCGTTATGCGGGCTATGATTTCCGTGGCCCGTCGCAGCGCTACATCGTCGCGCCGAGCACCCAGGGGGCGAATTCGGCGCCGCCGAAATCGAAGCTCTCGCTTTTGGTCGGGGCGCCCGAGGCGGTCTTCAGCATCAGTTCGAAGATGCGCTGGCCGCACTGCTGCACCGTCTCCTCGCCGTCGAGGATGGTGCCGCAATTGACGTCCATGTCGTCTTCCATCCGCTTGAACATCGCAGAATTGGTCGCAAGCTTGATGGACGGTGCGGGCTTGCAGCCGAACACGCTGCCGCGCCCCGTCGTGAAGCAGACGAGGTTGGCGCCGCCGGCCACCTGCCCGGTCGCCGCGACCGGGTCGTAGCCCGGCGTGTCCATGAAGACAAAACCCTTTTTTGTCACCTGCTCGGCGTAGTTCACGACATCGACGAGGTTGGTGCTGCCTGCCTTGGCCATCGCGCCGAGCGATTTTTCCAGGATCGTGGTGAGGCCGCCGGCCTTGTTGCCGGGGCTCGGGTTGGCGTTCATCTCGGCGCCTTCCCGCGCCGTGTATTCTTCCCACCAGCGCATCAGCGCAACCAGTTTTTCGCCGACTTCGCGACTGACAGCGCGGCGCGTCAGCAGATGTTCGGCGCCGTATGTCTCTGGTGTTTCGGACAAAATGACGGTGCCGCCGTGCCGGACCAACAGGTCGCTGGCAGCGCCGAGCGCGGGATTGGCGGACACGCCGGAATAACCATCGGAGCCGCCGCATTGCAGCGCCACGGTCAATTCGCTGGCCGACACCGGCTCGCGCTTGACGTTGTTGGCATCGGTCAGCGCCTCGCGCACAAAGGCGACGCCGGCTTCCACGGTCTTGCGGGTGCCGCCGATTTCCTGAATCTCCAGTTCGCGCAGACGCCCGGCAAGCTTCTGCTCCTTCATCAAGCCGCCGATCTGGTTGACCTCGCAGCCCAGGCCCATTACCACCACGGCGGAAAAATTGACATGCCGCGCGTAGCCGCCGAGCGTGCGGCGTAGGATGGTCAGCGGCTCGTCCTGCGTCATGCCGCAGCCGGTCTTGTGAGTCAGCGCGACCACGCCATCGACATTGGGGAAATCGGCCAGCGGATTGTCATGCGTGAACGGGTTCTTCTTGAAGATATCCGCGACCATGCCGGCGACATGCGCGCTGCAATTCACCGAGGTCAGGATGCCGATGTAGTTGCGGGTCGCCACGCGCCCGTCGGGTCGGCGAATCCCATCGAACGTCGCGGGCAAATCGAAATTCGGCGTCGGCGTGACGTCGACGCCGAAGGCATAGTCCTTGGCGAAATCGCCCATGCCGCAATTCTGGGTATGGACATGCTGGCCCGGCGCGATCGGCGCGGTCGCAAAGCCAATGATTTGGCCGTAGCGGCGGATCGGCTCGCCGACCGCGATGGCGCGGGTCGCGACCTTGTGACCCGCCGGAATCCGTTCGACCGTGGTCACGCCGTCAGCCACCACCATGCCGGGCGGCAGGCTCGAGCGCGCGATCAGCACGCCATCATCGGGATGCAGGCGAATGACAGGTGCTGGGGTCATGAGGCGTCTCCTTTAACGAGTGGCGAATAGCGAATGGCGAGTAGCGAATAGGGTTATCCTACTCGCCATTCGCGCTTACTTCACGCCTTGCCGCCGCTATCCCTGCGGGTCTGCCCGACCTGCATCTTGGCGTAGGTCATCATCAGGCCGCTCTCGTTGGACAGCGTCACCAGCTTGAAGCCCATGTTGATGGCGCGCACGGCGCCGTCGGCGCCGCTGCAGTGGATGCCGGGATGGAGGCCGCGCTTGCCGCACTCCTTCACGATCTTCTCGTAGATCTTGAGAATCTCCGGCTCGTCGCGATCGAGCTTTGGTACCAGGCCGTAGGAGAAACCGAGATCGGAGGGACCGATATAGACGCCGTTGATACCCTCGACATCGAGGATCGATTCCATGTTCTCAACCGCGGTCTTGGTCTCCATCATCGGCAGCAACACGATCTCGTCGTTGGCGGTTTGCTGATAGGTGCCGGCCGAACCATACATGCCGGAACGGATCGGGCCGTTCGAACGCGTGCCGCGCGGTGGATATTTGCTGTAAGCGACGAGGTTTTCCGCCTCCTGCTTGGTGTTGATCATCGGGCAGATCACGCCATAGGCGCCGCCATCGAGCACCTTGCCGATGATGCCCGGCTCGTTCCAGGGCACCCGGACCATCGGCGTCACCGGATGGCCGTTCATCGCCTGAAAACATTGCACCATCGACTGGTAGTCCTGCACGCCGTGCTGCATGTCGACGGTGACGCTGTCGAACCCGCACTGCGCAATCACCTCAGCGGAAAAGCCGGAAGGAATCGCAAGCCAGGCATTCACCACCGCCTTGCCCGAGGCCCATACTTTCTTGACGTTGTTTGCCACTTTGTTTCCTTCCCTGTTTTCCGTCCTTGCGAGGAGCGCAGCGACGAAGCAATCCATTCTTTTTTGGCAGCCATGGATTGCTTCGCTGCGCTCGCAATGACGGTGCTATTACGCCGTCGCCCTTTGAATACTCACTTCGCTGACGCCCACTTCCCGGGCGGTGTTCACTATCGCCGCCCAGGTATCGTCAGGCAAGGGCACCCCGTTTCTGGTGCGGTCGGCGCGCATCTTCCGCTCGGTATCGCCGGGGATCAGCACGGCATCGACGCCGGTGACCGGCTTGGTCGCCCTGATGAAGTCGACATAGCGCGAGATTTCGCCGTCGAAGAAATTGCTGGTGTCGACGACCTTGGGGTCGACATAGATGGCGAACATGCCGTTGGCAAAGCGCCGGTCCGGCGCGGTGGCGCCGGTGCCGGTCAACGCACCGCCGAGCAATTCGCAGATGAACGCCAGGCCCGAGCCCTTGTGCTCGCCAAAGGCGCGGATCGCGCCTGACCCCCTGGTGTGGTCGCGCGGCCCCTCCGCGCTGTGCGGTCCATAGAGCACCGCCGGATCCTCACTGAGGCTGCCGTCGGCATCGATCAGCGCGCCCTTTGGCAATTTCTTGCCGCCGCGGCTGGCGACCAGCACCTTGCCCTCGGCGACGATCGAGGTGGCGAAATCGAGCACGATCGGATCCTGACCCTGGCGGGGTATGCCAACGCAATAAGGCGCGGTCGACAGCCGCTTCTCGACGCCACCAAAGGGCGCCACCAGCAGCGAGCCGGCGGCGTTGACGAAATGGACCGAAACCAGCCCTTCGGCTGCCGCCATCTCCGCCCAGTCGCCGACACGGCCGATATGGCCGGCGTTGCGCAGCGCCACCGCCGATAGTCCCGCCTTCCTGCATTTCTCGATGCCGATCCGCACCGCCTGCGGCGTGACGGTCTGGCCATAGCCGAACTTGCCATCGACCACCGCCAGTGAAGGCGTATCCACGACCACATCGATGGTCTGATCCGGAACCACCGATCCCATCTTCTTCCAGCGGATGTAGACCGGCACCCGGATCACGCCGTGGCTGTCATGCCCGGTGAGGTTCGCGGTCGTGAGATAGGTCGCGATGCGTCGGGCTTCTTCGGGCGAGGATTCCGAATGGGCGAAGACTTCCGAAACGAAGTTGATGAGGTTCTGAACTTGTATGGTGACCATGGATCCGTCTTTCGCGGCTTAAGCACTTACCTTGGCATGGCCGCCGAGATAGGCGGCGGCGATGGCTTCATTGCCCCACAACTCGTCGGGCTTGCCGCCGAGCACGATGCGGCCGGTTTCCAGCACGTAACCGTGGTCGGCGACGGAAAGTCCCATGCGCGCGTTCTGCTCGACAAGCAAGACCGTGGTGTTGCGCCGGATTTCCGAAATGATGCGGAACACCGCCTGCACGATCACTGGCGCGAGGCCGAGCGATGGCTCGTCCAGCAGCAACAGCCGCGGCTTTGCCATCAGCCCGCGCGCCACCGCGACCATCTGCAATTGCCCGCCGGACAAGGTCCAGCCGAGCGCGTTGGAAAACGAGCGGATATCCGGAAACAGATCGAACATGGCGTCGGCTTCGCGCGACAGGGCCGATTTCGCGACGCGCCGGTTCGACGCGCCGAGCATGATGTTTTCTTTCACGGTGAGGCCGGGAAACACCCGCCGTCCTTCCGGCACATGGGAAATGCCGAGCCGGACAATGGTTTCCGGCCCGAGCCCCGCGATCGACTTGCCGTCGAACAGGATTTCGCCCGCCGCCGGCTTTGCCAGGCCGGAGATCGCCCGCAGCGTGGTCGATTTGCCGGCGCCGTTGGCGCCGAGCAGCGTGACCACTTGCCCCTCCTCGACGCCGAGCGAAACGCCGCGCAGGGCTTCGATCTCGCCATAAAGGACAATCAGGTCGCGAATTTCGAGCAGCGGCATTATTCGGTTCCGAGATAGGCGGAGACGACATCGGGATGGCGCAGCACCGCCATGGATTCGCCGTCCGCGATGCGGCGTCCGAAATTGAGCACGGTGATATGCTGGGCCGCTTCGCTTACCAGCGTCATGTCATGGTCGATGATCAGGATGGTCAGGCCTTGCGCGGCGATGCGCTTGAGCAACTCATGCAGTTCGTGCTTTTCGGTCGAGTTCAAACCGGCCGCGGGCTCATCCAGCAGCAGCAAGGTCGGATTGGCGGCGAGCGCGCGCGCGATCTCGATCAGCCGCTGATGCCCATAGGAAAAGCTCGAGATCAACTCGTTGACGCGGCTGCCGAGCCCGACGAAGGTCAGGGCTTCCATCGCGCGCTCGGTCAGTGCTGCGTCACCGCTCACGACGATCTGGGTATTGCCAGGCCGTTCGGCACCGATCTCCACGTTCTCCAGCGCCGTCATCGATCGGAACAGCCGAATATTCTGAAACGTCCGCCCCAACCCGGCCGCCGCTCGCAGATGCGGCGGCATGTTGGTGATGTCGGTGCCATCGAGCACGATTTTGCCCGATGTCGCCTTGTAGAGGCCGGATAGAACGTTCAGCGTCGTGGTCTTGCCGGAACCGTTCGGCCCGATCAAGGCGTGAACGCCGCCGCGCTTGACCTGGATATCGACGCCATCGACGGCTTTCAGTCCGCCGAAATATTTCGAAAGGCCGGTCACTTCAAGCACGCTGTCGCCGCTGACGCTTGCGGGCTTCAACAGCAGCGACGCAACCGCCGGGGGCGCCTTCAGCCGGCTGCGCCAGCGCTGGGTCGCGACATTGATGAATCCCCAAATGCCATCGGGCATGAAGCGCATGATCAGGATGACCGACAGCCCGTAGATCGCAAGATACAGGCCCGGAACGCTTTTCAGAAACCGCAGCCATTCCGGAATCAGGATCAACAATCCGGTCCCGATCGCCGAGCCGATCGGCGATGCGACGCCGCCAAGCAGCGACATCGTGAGGAACACCACCGACTCGGCGAACGAGAACTGGTCCGGGCTGACATAGGCGAAACCGCCGGCGAACAAGCCGCCGGCCAATCCGCCGAGCACCGCGCTGAGCGCAAAGGCCGAAATCTTGGTGCGGAATACGTCAATGCCGACGACGCCGGCCGCCAGCTCGTTATCGCGCACCGCGCGCATGGCGCGCCCGAGCCGCGTATCCGACAGATGCCAGACGAAATAGCCAACCAGCGTCAGCATGGCGACGCAGAAAGCCAGGTACGATTGCGAGGACTGGAACAGATCGGGCCGGCCAATTCGGGGAACGCCGTCCGGGCCATGGGTGAGCCAGATCGTGTTGATCATGACCAGCGTGACGATCTGCTGAAACGAGATCGTCACCATCGCCAGATAGTGGCCGCCGAGCCGCAGCGTCGAGGCGCCCAGCAGCGCGCCGGCCAGGAGCGCGATGACGCACCCGCCCGCCAGACACAGCCAATAGCTGAGATGGTAGTCCGACGTGCCGAGGCCGACGGCGTAAGCGCCCAGACCGAAGAACGCCGCCTGCGCCAGATTGATCTGCCCGCACAGGCCGAGCACGACCGACAGACCGAACACCGCGATCGCAAAGGTGGTCGCCTGCATCAGGATGTTGTGGATATAGCCGTCGAACTGCATCGTGGCAGTGAGCGCCACCAGGATGGCAGCGCCGGCAAAATACGGCAAATGACGCAGCAGCAGCGGTTTTGCACGGGGCACGGCGACGGCGATCGGCATGTTCTCGCTGGGGGCGCTCATGCTTTCTCCGCGACGCGTTCGCCGAAGATGCCCTGCGGCCGGAACACCAGGAACAGCACCAGCACGAGGAAGGCAAAGCCGTCCTTGTAGGGCACCGACACATAGGCCGCGCCAAAGGTCTCGATGATGCCGAGCGCCAACCCGCCGATGATCGCGCCGGCGACGTCACCGAATCCGCCGATGATCGTCGCGGCAAAGGCTTTCAGCGCAATCGTCGATCCCATCTGGATCGAGACGAACAGGACCGGCGCCACCAGAATGCCGGCGAGACCGCCGAGCACCGCCGAATAGATGAAGGTG
>Ga0209890_10001056_pt1 | contig 12578 bp, 8 predicted proteins | sample OrgsoiDNA2013049_FD_185799 | JGI IMG/M metagenome (GOLD analysis project Ga0209890, IMG submission 185799) | Permafrost soil microbial communities from the Arctic, to analyse light accelerated degradation of dissolved organic matter (DOM) -... | ecosystem: Environmental > Terrestrial > Soil >... | reverse complement strand
CGGGCACTGGCTGCGGCGGCGCACCCTTTGCGGTAGCAACAATCTCGGCAGCCACAACCACACCACTGCTTTCCGCTGCTCCCAGATAGTCCTCCTGATCGGCTGCTCGCACCAGAATCTTTCTCAGATCTTCGATTTCCAATTCGGCGAGTTTTTTCAGAAAATTCTGCGCGTCCTCGTTTTCAAAGCTGCCCGTTCCCCATCCGCCCATGAAGCCTCCGGGCTGAATTATAGAATGTGCGGCGCGCCGGGCGGCCGGCACCGGAGCAAACTCTGGTAGCGCGCCGGCTGGTCACCGACGCCGGTCACTAGAGCCGGCCGGGCACGGATTTCCCTTGATCGGTAGTATCGGTGAAGGAGGCCGCTAAGCGCCTTGGGGTGACGCGGCCGAATCTCTCCCGGATACTCAACGGCCGCGCCGGTATTTCAGCGGTGATGAGCGTGCGGCTTGCCAAGGCGATGCCGTACACGTCTCCCGAGTTTTGGCTGAAGATGCAGCTCAATTACGATCTTTGGAAGGCCCAGAAAAACAAACTGCCAAAAATCAGACCGTTTCCGGTCCGGGCGCAAAAGAACCTTGCCTCAGCCTAATTCGGCGTCCTGGAGTGGAGCGCCTCGGCGTTGAGCGCCAGAAGCGGAAGGGCTCGCCGTTTCCACGGGGAGGTCGTTCCCCGCAAATCATCGCTCGTAGACCGCGCTTCGGTGACGGATGCGCGTCACCTCCACCATCAATTTTGCGTCGTCGATGGTGTACACCACGCGGTAGTCGCCGACGCGAATGCGCCACTCTCGGTCCCCGCCTTGCAACTTCTTGCAGCCCGGCGGTCGGGGATTCGAGGCGAGATTTTCCAAGCGCGGGACAATGCGCGCAATCAACTGGCCGGACAACTTCTTAAGTTCTTTTGCCGCGCTTGAGGTCAATGTGACGTCGTAGGTAGCCAAAGAGATTTCCGTTCTTGGGGTGCTCATACTTTTACTTTGAGAGCACGAGAAACGTTAGCGTAGCTGGCCACGGAGCTTTCCGCTCTTGGCGAGGTCCGTCTTCACCTTGGCGAGGGGGATGCGTTTTTCATGCCGCCGCGACCGGGAAACCAGCACGTCCTCGATGTCCTCCCAGAGCGCCCGGTGCTTCTTGAGATCGATTACCGCCGCCGTCTTGCGGCCCGCCTCGTCGGTGATGAACTGAATTCCGGTCATGCGGAGTGGCCCTCCTTAGGGTTATGTGGAACATGTTCTCACGCTAATTTCAACGGCCCGCGCTGTCAACCATCCGATGCATCATAACGCACCCTGGGTCCGGGCGGACCTTGGAACATCACGCCCAGTACGTGCGGTCCAGCGTTCGGTATTGAATCGCCTCGGCAATATGTTTCGGCTCCAGCTGCGGGACGCCGTCGAGGTCGGCAATCGTGCGTGCCACTTTGAGGATGCGGTCGTGGGCGCGGGCGCTCAGTCCTTGCTGGGCCATGGCGCGTTCCAGCAGGCGCTCGCAATCGGCGGAGAGCTCGCAAAATTTGCGAATCGACTGCGACGGCATTTGCGCGTTGCAGTAGAGTTTCTCGCGTCCATCAGCAAAGCGCTTCAACTGGATGTCTCGGGCGCAGATCACGCGCTCGAGAATACTGGCTGAGCTTTCCGATTCCTTGGTGCTGCGCAGCTCCTTGTAGTTCACCGCCGGAACGTCAATGTGAATGTCAATGCGGTCGAGCAGCGGCCCCGAGATTTTTGAAATGTAGCGCTGGATCATGGGCGGAGTGCAATGGCATTCGCGGGTGCGGTCGTTGTGGAATCCGCAGGGACAGGGGTTCATGGCGGCGGCGAGCATGAAGCGCGCGGGGAAGGTCAGCGACATGGCGGCCCGAGCGATGCAAACGGTACCGTCTTCGAGCGGCTGGCGCATGACATCGAGCACGTTGCGTGGAAATTCGGGAAATTCATCGAGGAAGAGCACGCCATTGTGAGCGAGTGAAACCTCGCCCGGCCGGGGGATGGCGCCGCCGCCGATCAGACCTGCGTCCGAAATGGTGTGATGAGGCGCGCGGAAAGGGCGCAGGCCGACCAATCCGGCATGCGCATCGAGTACGCCCGCCACACTATGAATCTTGGTGGTCTCCAGCGCTTCTTCGAAGGTAAATGGCGGCAGGATGGTCGGCATGCGCTTTGCGAGCATCGTTTTTCCGGATCCCGGCGGCCCGATCATCAAAATGTTGTGCCCGCCGGCGCAGGCGACTTCGAGAGCGCGCTTGGCGGTTTGCTGGCCGCGAACGTCCTTGAAGTCCACATGAAATTGTTGCGCATGGCTGAGCAGTTGATTGGTGTCGACCTGCAGGCGGGAAACGCCGTTCCCGGAATTGATGAGGTGAATCACGTCGAGCAGTGTCTTGACGGGGTAAATTTCGACGTCCCCGACCATGGCAGCTTCGCGAGCGTTGACTTCCGGCACGATCACGCGCTTCACCTTCGTCCGGCGGGCCTCGATCGCGATGGGCAACGCTCCACGCACTCCGCGAACTCTTCCATCGAGGGACAGTTCGCCCACAAACAGCGCGTCGGGGACCTCCTTCTTATTCAGACCGCCGTATGCGCCGAGGATGCCGAGCGCCATGGGCAGGTCGAAGCCGGAACCTTCCTTCCGGATGTCCGCGGGCGCCAGATTAATGGTGATCTGGGTGGGAGGGATGTCGTAGCCGCAATTCTTCAGCGCCGAGCGGACCCGGTCGCGGCTTTCGCGGACGGCGGCATCGGGCAAGCCCACCGTGTGGAAATGGTCTTCCGTCATTTTGACGCCGGAGACATCCACTTCCACTTCGATGATGTTCGCGTCAATGCCGTAAACGGCGGCACTCAAGGTTTTATAGAGCATAAGGGACACCAGTAGGCACACGAAGGGAGAAGCGCAGGATGGGAGATCCTTGCCGATATCATAGCCCGGCGTAAACCTGGACCGCTGTGATGGTCATCACCCGGTTACCGTGATGGAACGTGATCGAACGTTCTGTCGTGAAAGGCCGCTTTCAGTGCTAGGCTAGGGGCAATCTGGCGGACGGTCTCTTCGCCAGGGGAGTCCCCCCAATGTCCGACGACGGTCCCACTTCAAACCGGCCCGATCCAGCGTCAAACCGCCTGGAACGCGAAGAGAGCCAGTTGTGGCGATGGGCGCTGGGCCTGCTCGTTTTGTTTGCGGCGGCGGTGGCGGCGTTGTCGTGGCAACAACTGAAAGACCTTCCTTACCGGCTGTGGGCAATTCCCGCCGGGCTCTTCTTGCTGGCCATCTTGTTTGCCACCTACGCTTTCGGGCGCAAGCGCGAGGTTTCCGACCTCAAACAGATTTTGAAGGGCTTTCAGAATCAGGGCGGAGTCACGCCCTCCGAAGAGCAATTGGATCAGTTGGGGCAATTGATTATGCGTTCGCAGCGCAACTTCAAGGAACTGATCGATTCTCTGGATGACGTGGCGCTCGCGATCTCGCTCGATGGCACCCTGCGAACGGTAAACCGCCGAACCGCGGAAATTCTCGGCATTCCCTATGCCCAACTGGTCGGCCACAAACTGGAAGAATTCCTGGGTGCGCCGCTGCATGCCGAGGGCTCCGCGAGCCTGACACGGTTTCTGGAGAAGCGGAACTGGTCGGGAATCGTCGAAGTCCAGCTAAAGAACGACCCGCGCCGCCTCTACTACGACTGCGTGATTAACGCCATCGTCAAGGGCGGCGATGTGACCGGAGCAAGTGTGCTGGCGCGTGACGTCACCGGGCATCGCGAGAAAGAACAGCGCTTCACGCAGTTGTTCGAATCTCTGCAGGAAGGCGTATACATCAGCAATCCGGAAGGCAAGCTGCTCGAGGTAAATCCGGCGCTCGTCACCATCCTGGGATATGAAAGCAAAGAAGATTTGTTGAACCTGTCGCCGGATCAACTGAGTGCCGACTCCGGGGGGGATCCGGTGCTGGGACGCACTGGAAGCCAGAGCGGCCGCACTCGCACGCGCGAAGTTCGACTGCGAAGAAAAGATGGCGGTGTCGCGGTCTGCGTGGATACATCGACCGGCGTGATGGAAGGCGGGCGGGTTATCCGTTACCAGGGCACGCTGGTCGACGTCACCGAGAAGCGAGCCATGGAACGCCGGTTGCGGCGGCAGGAGGAGTTCCAGCGGCACCTGCTAGAAAGCTTTCCAGACCTGATTCTGGTGATCGATCTGAAGGGGCAGTACACGTTCGTGAGCGCCCGCATAGGCGATCTCCTCGGATACGGGCCGGAACACCTCATGGGCAAGAACGTCGATGACGTGGTGAATACTTCGCCGGAGCTGGCCGCACTCTACCGCACCGTCGCGACCGGTCAAAGTCCGCGGACCTCATGCGAATACGGCTCCCGGCACCACGACGGCAGTTGGCGCACGATGCTGGGCATGGCAAGTCCACTGCTGGATGCCGAAGGCAAACCAGCCGGCGTAATCATCTCCGTCCGCGACGTGACGACAGAGAAAAAAATGGAGCAGCAGATTATTCAGAGCGAACGTCTCGCGGCCATGGGGCAGATGATTGGCGGCTTCGCGCACGAGCTCAATAATCCGCTGACCAGCATTCTGGGCATGGCGGAACTGCTGCAGGATGGCGTTGTCAGCGAAGCCGCCAGCAAACAAATCGCAATCTTGCACAAGGAGGCGCGGCGCGCCGCCGAAATCGTGCAGAACCTGCAATACTTCGCCCGCCCGCCCGCTCCGGGACGCAGCCAGGTCAATCTGAATGAACTCGTGCAACGCACCGTGCAGATGCAGGCATACCCGCTGCGCAAGAGCAACATCACGGTGGACTTTCTGCAGGAACCGTCGATACCCGCGGTCGTGGCCGACCCCAACCAGCTGATGCAGGTGTTCTTGAACCTCCTGCTGAATGCGGAGCAGGCAATCCGCGAAAACCGCGGGCAAGGCACGATTCGCGTGCGCATCGGACGCAGACCAGATTCCGTATGGATCGTGTTTCAGGATGATGGTCCGGGAATCGCACCCGAGAATCTGGCGCACATTTTCGATCCGTTCTTCACCACCAAGCGCCCCGGTCGTGGGACTGGCTTGGGATTGAGCATCTGCAAGACCGTGCTCCGCGAGCACGGAGGAAACATCGAAGTAGCCTCGGCTCCGGGTGGAGGCGCGGTGTTTACCATCACGCTGCCCGTGGGGATGGCGGAGCCGAGCACGGCCGCGACGTAAGGCGGGTTGCTCTGATTGCAAAAGTGAAGTCTATACAGAAAATATTGGCCAGATTAACCTGCCTAAAGTATTCTTTCACTTCTGTTCGCCATGCTCGGCGCGAATCGATTTTGCTCGGGATTCCAGTTCCTGCGCTTCCTGTTCTCGTTGTGTTTGATGCAGTAAGGCTGCGCATTTCTCAAGGCAGTCGGCCACCTTCAAATCATCTGGCCCAAGTGCATTCTCCAGAATTGCAAGCATGCGCTTGCAGAGCGGTTCAGCTGCCGAGTAATTTCCCTGAGCAATATGAAGCAGCGCCAGGTTGTTTAATATCGTGGTCAGATGTGGGTCACTGGGCCCGAAAGATTTCTCCTGAATGGCCAACGCCTGATTATAAAGAGGTTCGGCTTTCGTATAGTCGGCTTGCCCTCGATAAAGCTCCGCCAAATTGTTCAGACTGGTCACAAGCGATGTTCTATCCTGCCCGGTGCTTTTCTCCGCAATCGCGATCGTTTGCCGGTAGAGAGGTTCGGCTTCCGAGTACTTCCCTTGGTTACGATAAACTTCCGCCAGAATGCTCAAGGGGGCGCCCAGATTCGGATGATTCGGACCGAGAGACTTTTCCATGATCGCCAACGAACGTGTGAGGAGTGGACCAGCTTCCTCATACTTGCGTTGCAGGTAATAGAGGCGTGCGAGGTTGTTCAAGCTGATCGCCACGTCGGGATGGTCGGGGCCGAGTGCTTTCTCCTGAATGCCAAGCGCTCGCTTGTAAAGAGGCCCCGCTTCCTCGTAATCGCCGTTATTCTCGTAGCACAATGCCAGATTGTTCAAATCCCGGCCCACGTCGGGATGGTCCGGGCCAAGCGCTTTCTTCACAATCGCCAGCGATCGTTTTTGAAGTGGTATTGCGCTCTTGCATTCACCTTTTTTCCGGTAAAGTTCGGCAATGTTGTTTAAGGTCGTGGCAATCTTAGGGCTCTCCGGTCCAAACCCCTTCTCTTCAATTGCCAGTGAGCGCTGGAAGAGGGGCTCGGCTTCCGCATACCTGCCTTCGGCAAGGTAAAGTGCTGCCAGATTGTTTAACCCTGTTGCGACACGCGTGTGGGTGGGGCCGAATGCCTTCTCCGCAATCTCCAGTGAGCGCCTAAAAAGAGGCTCGGCCTCTGCGTACTTGCCTTCATCATCGTAAAACGCAGCGAGATTATTCAAACCAGCGGCCAGGTCAGGGTGGTCCGGTCCGAGGGTCTTTTCCCGAATCGCCAAGGAGTGTTTGTACAGAGGCTCGGCCTCCGCGTACCTGCCCTCTGCGCGGTAAATTTGCGCCAGGTTGTCCAAATTTGTAGCTACCTCGGCATGGTTTGGGCCGCGAAGCTTTTGTTGAATCGCGAGGGAACGCTTCTGGAGGGGCTCTGCATCTACATACTTGCCCAGAGCTACGAAGATCAATGCTAAGTTGTTCAAGCTCAGGGCAACCTTGACGTCGCTTGGGCCAAATGTTGCCTCGGTCACATGCAAGTCCTCTTGGGCGACAGCCAACCCTTCGGAGTACTTGCCTTGTTGGTACAGCAATTGGAACTTGTCTTTCAGCTCTCTCCAGTGCGCTTCCTGCGCCGAAGCCGACATGATCAGCAGAGGGGCAAAAATAAGGACGACGAAAAACTTCGGGTTCCGCTGATTGCCAAGCATTAGTGGTCGTCCTACCTTTCCACCGCCATCGCCACCGCATTTCCCCCTCCCAAGCACAGCGCCGCAATCCCACGGCGCGCGTCCCGGCGAATCATTTCGTAAATCAACGTAACGAGCACGCGCGCCCCACTAGCCCCGATGGGATGGCCCAGAGCCACCGCGCCTCCATTCACGTTGACGCGGTTCATATCGAGTCCCAGTTCGCGGCAGACTCCGAGCGCTTGCACGGAGAAGGCCTCGTTCAGTTCGTAGAGATCGATGTCATCTTTCTTCCAGCCCGTCTTCTCCCAGATTTTCCGCAGCGCGCCAACGGGAGCCATCATCACCCACTTCGGCTCGACTCCGCTGGTCGCCTGCGCGACGATGCGGACCATTACAGTTGCGCCCATGTCCTTCGCGCGCGCGGCACTAGTCACGACCAGAGCGGCCGCTCCGTCGTTGACTCCGGGAGCGTTGCCGGCGGTAACCGTGCCATCTTTCTTGAAGGCTGGCTTCAGAGCGCGCAGGGCTTCAATGGTGGTGTCTTCGCGCGGGCCCTCATCCTTGTCGAAGATCACGGGCGGCTGGCCTTTTTTCTTGGCTGGGATTTCGACGGGAACAATTTGCGACTTGAAGCGGCCTTCTTTCTGGGCGGCGATGGCTTTGCGGTGCGAGTTGACGGCGAACTCGTCCTGTTCTTCGCGGGTAATGCCGTATTTTTCGGCAACGTTCTCGCCCGTCAGTCCCATGTGATAGTCGTTGAAAATATCCCACAGTCCGTCGTGCACCATGGAGTCGACCACCTGGCCGTTGCCCAGACGATATCCCTTGCGCGCGTTCGGCAGGAGATACGGGGCGTTAGACATAGATTCCATGCCACCGGCGACGACGATGGAGCTGTTCCCGGTTTCGATGGCCTGCGCCGCGAGCGCGACCGCTTTCAATCCTGAGCCGCATACCTTGTTGATAGTCATGGCACCCACTTCGGGTGCAAGGCCGCCGAATATCGCTGCCTGCCGTGCCGGATTTTGCCCGAGTCCGGCGGAGACGACGTTGCCCATGATGCACTCGTCGACCTGTTGCGGCTGCAGATTCGCCCGCTTGACAGCTTCGCGCACGGCGATCGCGCCTATTTGTGGAGCAACCAAATCGCTCAGACTTCCCTGAAATTTTCCGATCGGTGTGCGGCATCCCGCGATGATCACAACATCATTCGATCCGGCCATGGTTGCGCTCCTTGGACGCGCTCCTTCAGCAATGCGTCGTCGCACAATCGTCTCTCATTATAGATCGCGGAAAGCCTCGCGAAGGTTCGCGACGCACAATCACGCCGGCATCTGAGCGCAGCTTTTCTGAAACGCGAGAGAGAGAGACACACGCCGCGATGAGAGAACAGTTGAGAGTGAGTTGCGATATCGCCGAATCTTTTCTCGCGTGCGAGTCGCGCAGGTGACTTTGGTGCGGAGTTGCATGCGACCGTTTCGATCATTTTTCTCTTGACTTCGTTCTGCGTTGACTCTATACATCAATCAGTTGCAACAAATTACCGTTGCGAAATTCCATGAAGAATGGAAAGGGAGAATAGATCCATGGCAACCAAAAAGAAAGCAAAGAAGAAAAGCAGCAAGAAACACTAACCAACTGCAACAGGCAACGACAAAGGGGACGCGATGAGCGTCCCCAAAGTTTTTTACGGCACTTTCCAGATTCCCAACACACTCGGCATCACTCCTCCGAACGAATCCTGTGCGCCAAATTCAATGCTCTCTGGGCGGCCCGGAAAAGCCAGCCTTGGAGGTGCGACCAAGCTTAGCCCAGCGCTTCAGCGCTGGGAAAAGAAGAGGAAACGACTCAAGTCCCGGACGGACGGCCGAGTGCTCAAGCACACACCTGAGGTCTACACTTCACGCGCGAAGAAGATTTATGAAAAGTCCTAGTTGACGCGAGCCGTCGATTTCTTCTGCGGAGCCGCGACGACCTTCTCCGTCGCAGGACAAAGATTGCGATAGGGACAAAACGCGCAATGGTACCCGGCCTTGGCGGCAAACTTCCCCTCAGCGATTCCTTCTGACGCTTTTTGCACGCGCAATTTGGCCGCTTCCAACTCCCCGTCGGTTCGCGTGCTGCAAACGGATACGTTGTTCTCGAGGTTGTGGAAGATCAGGCGGTCGGCGTGCTTTCCCTGCGTCTGTCGTGCCGCGAGCGCATACAAAGATAGTTGCAGGCTCTCGTCGGCATCGTCTTGCGACTTCGGCTTGCCCGTCTTGTAATCCACGATGGCGACCGTGTCTGGCCCGGTGCGATCGATGCGATCCACACGTCCCGCCACCTTTGCCGAACCCACCTGCAGCTCAAATTTATACTCAGTCTCGATCACCTCAGGCGGCGGGATACTGCGCGCAAACTCCAGGAACTGCCGCAACTGCTGCATCCCCTGCCGCAGATACAGCTCGTACTGATAGCGGTCGGCGATTCCGGCGGAAGCCAGAGCAGACCGGAACTGTTCCAACAAATCGTCATCGCCGATCTCGCGTTCGTAGCGCTGCGCGTCGTAGAAGGTGCGCAGCACGCCGTGCATGGCCGATCCATAGTGTAGCGACGCGGAAACGTCGCGCGGCAGGTTCCACTCTCTTTCAAGCTTGAAGCGCAGTGGGCACTCTTCGTAGATTTCAATCGCCGACGCGCTCAAGCCGGTGACGAAGCTCGTCGCAGGCGGCATGAGCAGCCACGCCGCAACATTCGATTGCTGCAAGGCTATTCTCTGTTCCTCTTCGGCAAACAGGCTGTCCTGCACCGCCGTAGCCGGGTGGGTGGACCAGAACTTCCTGTAAGCCGGATGCACCATGAACTCGCGCAGGAACTTTGTAGGCTTTGGATCTTTCTTGCCCTTGCCCTGGTTCGCAAAGATCGCAAGCGTGTCCTTGGCGCGCGTCATGGCCACGTAGAAAAGGCGGCGCTCTTCTTCCTCGTGCAGCGTTTTGTCGTCCTTGAGTGCCGCGTCCGACCGGCGCAGCTCCCGCGGAAACGCAATGAGCGGCTCCTTGCATGGCATCGGGAACGAAGTGGATGAACCGCGGATGATGGCGACGTGGCGGTACTCGAGTCCCTTGGCGGCATGTGCAGTCAAGAGCTGGACGGCATCGTCCGTGCTGCGTGGAAGCGCAATTGTGCCGTGTGCCTGTCCAAAATAATCCAGATACTCGAGGAATTCAGAAGGGCTCCCAGTTTCGGAAATGGCTTTCGTGTGCCATGCCTCCACAAACTTCACGAACGCCAAGACCAGATCCGACCGCTGCAAGCCGAAGTGCCGCACCACAGCGCTGACCGCATCATCCGCGCGGACTCCATCTTCCTCCATCTCGCGGTGCATCTTCGCCACGTTTTCCAGCACCGCTGGACCGCCGGCGAGCTTTTCCAACACGGTGCGGAGATCGAGTTCCTGACGGCGCACGGCTCTCATCGCCGCCCGCAATTCCAATGGGTTGATGCCGAATTGAGGCAGCGCCGCCACGCGAAACAGGCTGGCGGCATCGTTAGGAGACACAGCAGCGGTCAGGCAGGCCACGACGTCGCGGACTTCGGGTGTGTCGAGAATGTCCAGACCTTCGATGGAGAACGGAATGCCTCGCTCGGCAAATTCATGGACCAGTTCATCGCGATGGTTGTGCTGGCGGTAGAGCACCCCAAATTCACGCCACTGGCAGCGCTGGTCCTTGTCCTTGTGCTTCCTCTGGATTCGCCGGGCAAGACCGGCGGCTTCGACCTCCTTGGCCCCCCAGGTAACGATTTCGACGAGCGGTGCGACTGTGCTGTCCCCTTTTTGCTTTGCCTCTTCGTCGCGCAGCGATTCCAGAGCTGCCCGCTGGTAAGAAATTGAAGTTTCTTTTTGCGAGAACACCGGCGGATTGTCATTCACCATGCCGAAAGCGCAACGCAGGATCGGTGAGAGCGAACGCCGATTCTTCTCCAGGGCAACAACCCGCGCCGCGGGAAAATTCTTTATGAACAGCGTGAACGCTTCGCTCGAAGCACCGCGGAACTGATAGATCGCCTGGTCCGGATCGCCCACAACAAAAACGTTCGCCGCTGAACCGGCGAGCAAAGACAGGATCTCGACCTGGGCAAAGTTAGCGTCCTGGAATTCATCTACCAGCACGAACCGGGTTCGCTGCCGTTCCTCTTCGAGCAGCGTGGGATCGTCCTTCAGCAACCAATAGGCCTTGGTGATCATCTGGCCGAAGGTGCCCAGATTTTTCGCCAGAAGCATGTCTTCCACGGCGCCGAAAACACGGGAAATTTCCCGGCAACGTTCCAGGATCTCTACATCATCCATCTCCGTTTGCTTCTTCGAGCGCGCTACGCGGGGAAGCGGAACCTCGCCGCGTTCGAGTCGCTCCACATAACGCGCGTATTCCGCGGGCCCGACCAATTCGTCCTGACAACGCCGCATGAAATCGAGCAGGCTGTCGAGAAACTGGCCCACGTTCGCCGCGCGCACAAAGTGCTTGAGACGCAGATCGCGAATACGGCGGCGCAAGTACACCCAAAGGTCTTTGTCGTCGAGCACCCCAAAATCGGCGCCGCGACGCTTCAGCAATCCCTGGCACCAGGCATGGAAGGTGCTGGTCTGCAAACCCTCGATGGCGGTACCCTTCAGTTCTCCTCGTACCCGCGCCAACATTTCCGCCGCAGAATTTTCGGTGTAAGTGAGCGCAACAATCTCGTCGGGACGGGCGTGTCCTTCGCGGATAAGGTTGGCCACGCGCCGCGTAAGGACGGTAGTTTTCCCGGTACCAGCCCCGGCGATCACCAGCATCGGGCCAAGAACGTGTCCGATGGCTTGCTGCTGCCGTTCATCCGGAACGATCTTCGTCGCAGGGGAAACAGGCAAAGTCACTTAAGTTTCTCTAGCCGGAGAATATCAGAGGTAGTCGTGGGAATGCTGTGCGCAAACTGGGGAGACTCCGACTGCGCTGTGCCTGCTTCGGCTCACGCATTTCGAACATAAGCGACGGCGCCTGAGCTACGACACAGACTCCGGAGGGACCGTCCAGTTCTCACACACGTCTTTGAAGAGCGGTTCGACAATCACCGCAGCGCGTCCAGAGCAAGCGCGGTTGCAACGATTGCCGCGGTTTCCGTTCGCAGAATTGTGGTACCGAGCGACGCCGCGACCCATCCCGTTTCGTAAAACCACGCCAGTTCATCGTCGGCCCACCCGCCCTCGGGGCCCACGGCGAGCGCCACTTCGCCTTCGGTCCTCCGGGATTGCACAATTTCTCCCAGCCGAGTGTCCTCTTCAGACTCGGCCAGAGATTCAGTAAGAACGACACGGGTCATTGCGCCCGCCGGCAAGACACCAGCGCCAGCAAGTTCTTTCAGTTTGACCGGGGCGGTCATCTCGGGCGGTGCCGACCTTCGCGACTGTTCCGCCGCCTGACGAACGATGCGCTGCCATCGTTCGTGACGCTTTGCAGCGGCGGTCGCCAGATGAGCGTCGCTGCGCTGTGCGATCACAGGAATGATCCGCGTCACCCCGATCTCGGTGCACTTCTCGATCGCCCATTCCATGCGGTCGAACTTGAAGATGGAGAGGGCCAGCGTGATCTGCGGGGTGGAGTTCCGCCGCATGGACTTCAGCGCGCGCTCCAGGCCAAGCGCGAACTCAACGCGATCATCGGAGATAAAGGTGATGGTTCCGCGACGAACTTCGTCGCCGGTAG
>Ga0209890_10001055_pt1 | contig 12579 bp, 8 predicted proteins | sample OrgsoiDNA2013049_FD_185799 | JGI IMG/M metagenome (GOLD analysis project Ga0209890, IMG submission 185799) | Permafrost soil microbial communities from the Arctic, to analyse light accelerated degradation of dissolved organic matter (DOM) -... | ecosystem: Environmental > Terrestrial > Soil >... | reverse complement strand
TAATAAGTTTATCTATTTGCTGGAAGCATTGCTCCCGACCGATGGCGAAGGTGTGAGTGACAGCCATATCACAGGGACGTAACAAAAACTGTATCTTGCTGCAATGTTAAGACTTTACACCTGTAACGGTATCAAACCTAGTGAAACCTGTGCCTGATAATAGTTTTGTACTACGACTGCACCGTACCAGCGCAAGTCTCCCTCTGCATTTCCGGGGCACATTGAGTTGGCGTCGAGGAGGAAAGTTCATGAAAAGGTCAGCATGGGTCGCAGTGGCGACATTCACCTTGTTGTGCGGTCTTTGGGTGCCCAGCGCACTCGGTCAGGCCGTATACGGCAGCATTCTCGGTTCGGTCACGGATCCTTCCGGGGCTGCGGTGAACGGAGCCAAGATCACCGTCACCAGCCAAAGCAAGAATGTCTCCACCGAGGTCATGAGCAATGAGAGCGGCAACTACAATGTTACGCACTTGATCCCGGACGTTTATGTGGTCCGCATCGAAGCTCAAGGCTTCAAGGTTCTGGAGTTCAAGAACATCCAGGTATCGGCGGACACTGGGTCGCGCATGGACGGCCAATTTCAAGTGGGTGGCTCCTCCGAGACCGTGGAAGTGACCAGCGAAGCGCCTCAGCTTAAAACGGACCGCGCCGACGTTGCGACCGAGTTCTCCTCAAAGCAGCTTGAAGAGCTTCCTATCTTCAACCGCAACTTCCAGAGCTTGGAGTTGCTCACGCCGGGAACCCAGATCATTACAGGCTGGGGGCACGCGGCCACCGAGAACCCGCAGGGCAGTAAACAGATCTTTGTGAACGGCCAGCACTTCAGCGGTACCGGCTACGAACTGGACGGCACCGACAATCAGGATCCGATTCTGGGCATCATCATCGTGAACCCGAGTCTGGACTCGGTGACAGAAACCAAGATCGCGACCCAGAACTATGACGCCGAGTTCGGCAAGGCGCTGGGCGGAATCATGACGGCGCAGACCAAGTCGGGCAGCAATCAGTTCCACGGCGCCGGCTACTTCTATGACTTGGATCCAGTGGATCCGGCGACGAATCCGTTTACCGGCAAGCCTGCTCCGAATAGCTGGAAGCAATTTGGCGGCGCGGTGGGCGGCCCCATCATCAAGAACAAACTCTTTTTCTTCGCCAACTATGAAGCCACGCGGCGCACCTCAGGCGTGACGCTTGCCGTGTCTGTTCCGACGGCTTTGGTTCGCTCGACCTGTCTCACGGCGGGCAGCCTGAACTGCGACCTGAGTGAATACTTAACCGCGAATCTGGGCGGCGGTGCTGGCCAGGTCTTCAACCCGTACGAAGCGCAGGGGTCGAGAACGGCTTATACGAACAACAGTATTCCCATGAGCGTGCTGCAGCAGTATGACCCCAATGGAGTAGCCGAGGGCATCCTCTCGCTGTTACCTGCTCCCAATGCGACCGGAATCAACAACGGCACGGTCGACAACTATACGGCCAGCGGAAGCGGCAGTTTCAACGACTATCAGTACACGGGGCGCGTCGATTACTCCGCGAGCCAGAAGCTTCAGATTTTCGGCCGCTACACGCACGCCCACTTTCTGCTCTCCGGTTCACCGGTCTTCGGAACCAAAATTGGTGGACCGGGACTGGGTTACCTGGGGCTGGCGGGGCAGTCGCTGATTAACAACTACAGCCTCGCGACCGGCTTCAATTACACGCTGAGCAACAGCCTGCTGACGGACTTCCGATTCGGATACTTCCGCTACAATCCGCATTCCACGAAGTATGACGGCAGCGTAGCCGCGGCAACCGCCCTCGGACTCCAGGGTTTGAATACTTCTGATCCCTCAACCGGCGGTCTGCCGGCTCTTGTCTTTGACCAGACCATCGGTGTCAACACGGCAGGCTCCAACGGCATTGGAGAGGGCCTCAACATCAGCCGCTGCAATTGCCCCCTGACCGAGAAGGAGCAGGGCATACAGTTTGTAAACAACTGGACGAAACTAAAGGGAAACCACCAGTTCAAGTTCGGTGTCGATTTGCGGCACGCGACCAACTTGCGCGTACCCTCGGACTCGAACCGTACTGGCATCCTCAACTTTAACCACCTAGGCACCTCCGACAACGGCGCGGGTGGCTTGGACATCGCCACTTTCCTGTTCGGGGAGGTAACGTCCTTCAACCGGTATGTGGGTTCACCCACCGAACTGAACGCGATCGAAACGCAAAACCGATACTTTATTTATGGACAGGACACGTGGCGCGCGACCCAGAAACTTACTGTGAACTACGGTCTGCGCTGGGAGTTCTACACTCCGGAGTACGTCAACGGCAAGGGGAACGGTGGTTTCGCAGTGCTGCCGGAAGGCGTGATTCGAGTTGCCGGTTACGGCGGCATCGGTATGAACGGTAATACCGCCAGCAACTACAAGCTGATTGCTCCGCGGCTTGGACTCGCCTATGAACTCAACCCCAAAACCGTGGTACGAATGGGCTACGGACGCAGCTTTGACATCGGCGTCTTTGGATCGCTGTTCGGTCACACCGTAACCCAGAACCTGCCGGTTCTGGCCAACGAGCAGCTCAATTCGCCCACCAACGACAACAAGACTCCCGCTTTCGATTTCGCGGGAACGCCGGGTTCCGCGGCTGGGTCTGCGGGGTGCTTGCCTGCTCCCTGGAACACCTCGATTTGCGGCCCGACTCCGAACCAGTTCCCTGTAATCCCAGCCAACGGGATTCTTCCGCTGTTTGGGCCTCAGGGTAACGTGTCGCCACACATCCGGCCCGACAAACTCGTAGCGCCGACCGTGGATGCGTGGAACGCGACCGTACAGCGGCAACTGAACAACAAGACCAGCCTGGAAGTGAGCTACGTGGGCAACCACGGCAGCCACGTGTTCAAGGGCAACAGTACTTCTTACAATGCGAACCAGGCGACAGTGGTTGGTTTCTTACCACCAAATGCGAATGGTGGCCTTGGTGGGCTGAGCTATAACGCGCGTGCGCCTTACAACACAGCCTTCTCGACTCCCTACACCGATCAGAATGGCGTAACGACCAACGTGATTTGCTGCTCGGGACAGGGAGTAAACCTGAATGGCGACGATGGAACCAACAGGTACAACGCGCTGCAAATCAAACTGGACCACCGTACATCTTCCGGTTTGACGCTCAACGCGGCTTACACCTATGCCAAAGCCTACGATAACGATGGCAGCTACCAGCCTGATCTTACTCAAGGATGGGGACGCCAGGACTTCAACCGCGACAGCGTTTTGATTCTGACCTCGCTGTACGAATTGCCGATCGGGAAGGGCAAGCACTTCCTGGGCAATATCGGCCGGGGAGCGGATATGGTGCTGGGCGGATGGCAGTGGAACGCAACCATGATCATCGGCAGCGGTCTGCCATTCTCGCCGGGCTACAACAACTGCAATTTCGACAGGGACACCGGACCTTGCCGCCCCAGCCTAACCGGGAGCTTCCCCATGGGAGCGGGTGGATTCAACACCACTGGGCCCAATCACGGTACGGTCGTCTACTTTACTCCAGTGCCCACCGCTCTTTGCGACAGTCCCTACAGTAATTCGAGCAATAAGCCGGACTGCCCAACCATCGTCACGCAAAGCGGCCCGTTTAGCGATCCGGGAATTGCCAAGTTCGGCAACGTACACCGCAATCAGTTCACGGGGCCGGGGGAGTTCATGTCGGACATGTCTCTCTTCAAGAACTTCACCATTACTGAGACGGTCAAGGCTCAGTTCCAGGCGGAGTTCTTCAACGTGTTCAATCATGGGGTGCTCAACCTGCCCGGCAATACCTGTATTGATTGCAGTGGGGCCGGCATCATCAACAGCTTGCAGGGCGACAGCCAGATGCGGCAATTGCAGTTCGGCTTCCGGGTAACTTTCTAGACCGCGGCCGACTACCACGAACAAATCTGGGGGAGCCTACGGCTCCCCCAGATTTTCTTGCGCATGTTCTCTCCTTCCTTCTTTCCGGTTGGCACCGGGAAAGCTTTTCAGGACGAACACCGCCGGGAATGAAATCATGAAAAAGAAAGTGGTCGGGCTGGGAGAAGTGCTCTGGGATCTTTTGCCAGAGCGGACGTGTCTAGGTGGAGCTCCGGCCAACTTCGCCTATATCACCACGCTGATGGGCGATCAAGGCATTGTAGCCAGCCGGGTCGGCGAGGACTCGCGAGGGTTGGAAGCGCTGCGCCGCATGGAAGAACTCGGGCTCGATATCGAACATGTGCAGACGGACCGGCAGCGTCCGACCGGCACGGTGAAGGTGGAACTCGATGGCGCGGGCGTAGCGCGGTTTGACATTGCCCATCCCGTCGCCTGGGATTCCCTGGAGTGGAATTCCGATTGGCAGCACTTGGCCGAAAAAGCGGATGCGGTTTGCTTCGGATCGCTGGCGCAACGCTCGGAGGAGAGCCGGTCCACGATTCGACGTTTTCTCGGCGCCACGGCGCCGGGTACGGTGAAGATCTTCGACGTCAACCTGCGGCAGTCCTACTACTCGCATGAGATTCTTGCTGACTCAATGAGGCTGGCGGATATCGTCAAGCTGAATGACGAGGAACTGCCGAAGATCATGAACCTCGGCGGGCTCCCGCACAAGGACGAGTTGTCGTCGGCCCAGCGCTTGATCGGCGCCTATGATTTGAAGATGGTCTGCATCACGCGAGGCAGCCGGGGAAGTCTGCTGGCGCGGGGCAAGGATTCGAGCGAGCATCCGGGGTTTCGCGTCCAGGTGGCGGATACGGTGGGATCGGGCGACGCGTTTACAGCGGGACTAGTGCATGAATTTCTCCAGGGCGCGTCGCTGGGTTTAATGAACGAAGTGGCGAATCTGGTAGGAGCCTGGGTGGCGAGCGAGGCGGGCGCAATGCCTTCGCCGAAGCGCGGGGCGCTGGAACACTCGCTGGCCGAAATTCGCTGACGAAAAAGCGCCAAAGCTTGCAGGCTGTTGTATAGTTACGAAAGATTTCTTTTGCTTTCGTTCTATAGCGACCTGTGAGAGGGAACTATGAAGCGCATCGGGTATACCAGGCGGGTAAGCCTTCCTCAGTTGTATTCCTCCATTCTTGGAATCCTATTTGCTGGACTTGCCGGCGCAATGCTCAGTTGTGCCAAGCCTCCCGCGCAGCCGAAGCAGGCGCCGTCGCGGCCTTCTGACATCAAGGTGGACGTGCGCGATGGAGGCCCGATCGTGCTGACGACCAGCGCGGCGGAGTTCCAGGTCCTTCCTTCGGGATTCCTGCAGGCGACTCTGTTGAAAGACGGCAAGCGGTTGACGCTCGACGAACCGGGCGTGGGATCGACCGGTGGCAGCGACTCCATTGTGATTGCGGGAAAGGAATTGGATTTCGTCCCGGATTTCGCGCAGGCGAAGGTGTCGGAAAGCGTCGGCAAACTCGGCCGCGGCAAGCGCGTGGAGATTCCGGCGCGTCCGCTAGCGCCCGCGGGAGTGAACATCGATCGCATGCTGGTGGTGGAGGTGTACGACGATCTTCCCAACACCGTGCTGGTCAGCACGGCGTACAAGAACGTCGGAGTCGCGGATTTCAAAATTGACCAGGTGTTGATGCAGCAGCACCGCTTCAGCGCAAAACAGGTGGATGCCACAGCGCAGCCCTACGATATGTGGTCGTTCCAGGGATCGAGCTACGACTGGGGCAAGGATGACGTGCAGAAACTGACCCGGTTCTCTTCCCAGCCGAACGCCATGGGCGAAGCGATCAAAGGCGGCTACGGTGGCGGGATCCCGGTGGTCGCTTTCTGGACGGCGTCAGTCGGAGAAGCCATCGGGCACGTCGAGACGCTGCCCTGGACGCTGTCAATTCCAGTGAAGGTGCAGGCGGACGGACGGGTGAGTGCGAGCGTAACCATCCCGGTGAATACCGTGCTGAAGCCGGGCGAAAGCTATTCGACGCCGCGCAGCTTTCTGGCGGTATACAGCGGAGACTTCTACGAGCCGCTCCGGATGTGGTCGAGCCTGCTGCAAAAAGAAGGATGGGAAATCCCCAAGCCGTCGAACGAAGCCTACAGCGTGAGTTGGTGCGGATGGGGCTACGAGTTCAACGTGACGCCGTCTCAGATGCTGGGGACGGTGCCCAAGCTGAAAGAACTCGGCATCAAGTGGGCGACGCTGGATGATCGCTGGTTCGATACCTATGGCGACTGGAATCCGCGGAAGGAAACGTTTCCGGGAAATTCGATCAAAGAGATGGTGGATGACTTTCATAAGCAGGGAATCCTGGCGCAGCTTTGGTGGCTGCCGCTGGGGGTGGAGGATGGGCAGGGCAAGTGGGAGTCGCACAAGTACATTGTGTCGAAGGTGGTGCAGGAGCATCCAGATTGGTTGATTCTCGACAAGAACGGCAAGCACGGGCGCATGACGCGCGACTTGGCGGCGCTCTGTCCGGCGGTTCCGGAGGTGCAGGCGTATCACAAGCAGCTTACCGAGAAATTCATTCGCGAGTGGGGATTTGACGGGTCGAAGTTGGACAATATTTACAGCGTGCCGGCTTGTTATAACCCGGCGCATCATCACAAGTCGCCGCAGGATTCTGTGAACGCCATGGCCGACGTTTACAAGACGATCTTTCAAACATCGCGGGCGATCAAGCCCGAGAGTGTGACGCAGGCCTGTCCGTGCGGCACGCCGCCCTCACTGGCGTGGCTGCCGTTTATCGATCAGGCAGTGACGGCCGATCCGGTGGGCGCGGTGCAGGTGCGGCGGCGGATCAAAATGTATAAGGCACTGCTGGGGCCGCAGGCCGCGGTGTACGGAGATCATGTGGAGCTCTCGGAGATGACGCCCGTCGGCAAGGACGGCTGGAGCGAGCACGGCAGCGATTTCGCGTCGACCCTTGGAACGGGTGGTGTGCCGGGAACGAAGTTTGTGTGGCCCGATCCGGGGCCAAAGTTCAAGCCGGTGGCGCTGACCAGCGAAAAGGACGCGCACTGGAAAAAATGGATTGGGTTATACAACGAGAAAATGCTGTCGAAGGGAGAATTCCGCGACCTGTACACGTACGGATACGACTTGCCGGAGGCGTATGCAATCGAGAAAGACGGGAAGATGTACTACGCGTTTTTCGCGCCGAAGGACTTTAAGGGCGAGGTTGAGTTACGCGGATTGAAGGCGGGGAGTTATCGCGTGCTGGATTATACCGATGGGAAAGACATGGGCACGGTGAAGGTGGACGCCGGAATGGCCCCTAAGCTGAAGACTGAATTCAAAGAACACCTGCTGCTGGAAGTCAGCGCGCAATAGGCGGCTGCGGTTCTCGTGGTCAGAGAGACGTTGCAAGCAACGTCTCTACAGCTTGTGCTTGAAGAACTGTTCGCGATGCGCGACATCGCGGAAGGCCTCTATGCCTCCGGGGCGCGTCGTCGAGAGTGCTCCGGCACGATTGCCGCTCGCGAGGCATGTCGGCACATCTGACCCTTGCACGTACTGGTGCAGGAAGCCAGCGTCAAAGCTATCACCGGCGCCGATCGTATCCACAGCCACGACCTCTTGCGACGGACTGGTGAAGCGTTCCGTGCTGCGCTGGGCTAAAGCTCCCTTGCGGCCGCGCTTCACCACGACCAGCGGAACTAGTCCAGAAAGTTTTTGGATTGCGGCTTCCACATCTTCGATGCCCGCCGCTTTGCAAGCCTCGCGTTCATTGGGCAGAAAAACGTCGACATAGCGCAGGACGTCGCGCAGTCCGCCTTCCCACCGATCGTCGGGATCGTCGTTGGTGTCGAGGGAAATTGTCAGGCCCTTTGCTTTGAGCAATTGAAACAGTTCCCCCACGCGCGGACGCAGCGCTCGTTGCAAGTAGTACGACGAAAAATGAAAGTGCCGCGAATCGGCGAGATAGTCCAGGTCAAGATCCTGCCAGCAGGTTTCCGCAATCGTTCCCGCATAAGTGAGAATGTTGCGCCACGACTCGTGGTGCAGGATCACGGTGAGCCCGCTGGTCGTTGTCCCCGACACCCGACGCACGCGCGAAATGTCGACCCCGCCTTGCTCCAGGTGCTCGCTCGCGATCTGTCCCAGCGGATCGTCGCCGATACGAGATTGAAATCCGACGCGGCTGCCCAGCGCGGCCAAATTATGCGCCACGATTGCCGAAGACGAGCCGAGCGTTAGCATCATGCGGTCGGCGAGCAGTTCGCGCTCCGGCGGCAGTTGCTCGGGGAGCCCGTAGAGGATGAGGTCGAGGTTCAGTTCGCCGGCGATGGTGACGTCAAAACGTGGCATGGGATTGGGCGGTTGCGCGTTTCTTAGACTAGGGTGACTTCAATCCCCGCCTGCTTCAGAGTGCGGAGATCGGTTTTCGACACGCTGCGGTCAGTGATGACTTCATGAACGGCCAACGGCGGCGCGATCAGCGACAGGCTGCGGCGCCCGAATTTGCTGGCGTCACAGACCGCCACGGTTTTCTTGGAGACTTCGACCATCACGCGGTTGACTTTCGCTTCCAGCAGATTCGGCGTACTCAACCCGAAGTGGACGTCGAATCCATCGACCCCGAGAAACAACAGATCGGCGCTCAGGCGGCGCAGCGTCTCCTCGGCGATGGGGCCGACCAGCGAAAAAGAATTCTTGCGCAGCGTGCCTCCGGTGAGGATTACCTCGACCGCAGTCCCCGCCAACTCCGCGGCAATGTTGACCGCGTTGGTGATGATCGTGAGATTCTGAAAATTGCGCAGCGCCCGCGCGATCGCGGTCGTGGTGGTGCCCGAGTCGAGAATCACGACCTGGCCTTCCTTCACTCTCTCCGCTGCATTCTCCGCGATGCGCAGTTTCTCCTGATGGTGGAGCTTTTCTTTTTCCCGCAGCGTCGGATCTTCGAGCGCGCCCTCGCGCGACGGCAGCGCTCCTCCGTGTGTGCGGTGGACCAGTCCGTGAGCGTGCAGGATTTCGAGATCCTTGCGAATCGTAACCTGTGAGGTTTCGAATTGCCGGGCAAGTTCCGTGACTAGAACTCTGCCCTGGTGGGTGAGCTGATCGAGAATGGCGCGGCGACGTTCTTCGTTGAGCACGGGAATAGCTGGCGGCGAATCCGTAGTGTAACCGACGGCTCGCTCTGCTGGATTTCTTTTTATAGCGTTTTGTTTCGTTTGTCCACTGGAAAGGTTCCGTCTTTCGCGATTGCGAAAGCGCCCCTTGGTTCCCCTCGAACCCTCGATCCGGCCCAGAACCGGATCACACTTAGACCCGTAACCCGCTTTTTTGTGTGCAGTTGGGAACCATCCAGGGTGATAACCAACCCAATACCTACCCCAAAGTTCGATTGCTTGTAGGGGGTGGCTTTACCGTAATCTCACATTGGGACGAAACAGCTCCGGCTTTCGAAGAGCAGCGTTTGTTACGAAAACCGGAACAGGGGGAGATTGCACCTTGCCGACCATAGTGAAAGAAGAAGTTTTAGTGCGCTCGCAGGCAGTGGTCGCACGCGTTGTTGCGGGAGAAACGCTCATTGTTCCAATACGCGCCAAGGTGGGCGACCTTGCCTCGATCTACAGCTTCAACGGCACCGGTTCCCTCATCTGGAAATTGCTGGAGTCGCCTCGAACGGTGGCGCAACTCGCAGCCGCGGTCGCGCACGCGTATGAAGTCGAACCGGCGCAGGCCGAACAGGATGTGATGAGTTTCGTGAGTGAAATGAAGTCGGTGGGTCTGGTCGAAGCTCCGGCGCCTTTCGCAATGGCCGGAGACTGAAGCGCTCGTTGTGGCTGGACTGAGAGTGTGGCGAGTGGGTCGCTGTCGCTTTCAGACTGGAGGGGGATTTGGAGCAGCAAAGTTACGGTGAGTTTTCCGCGGATCTGCACCAGCGCCAGGGTGGCGAGCGCGTGCCGCTGCAGGTCTCGATTGAGGTGACCCGCCGCTGTCCTCTAGAGTGTCTGCACTGCTACAACAATCTGCCCATGGGCGATATGGAAGCCAAGCGTCGGGAGTTGAGCAAGGAAGAGCACTTCAAGATGCTCGACGAACTGGTCGAGATGGGCTGCTTCTGGCTGCTCTACACTGGCGGCGAAATCTTTGCGCGCAAAGACTTCCTCGAGATTTACACCTACGCCAAGAAAAAAGGATTCCTGATCACGCTGTTCACCAACGGCACGATCATCAACGAACAGATCGCGGATTACCTGGTCGAGTGGCCGCCGTTCGCCATTGAGATCACGCTGTACGGGCGCACGCGGGAAACCTACGAGGCGCTGACGGCGGTCCCGGGATCATATGACCGGTGCCTCCACGGAATCAAGCTGCTGAAGGAAAGAGGGCTGCCGCTGAAGTTGAAGACAGTGGCGACTAGCATCAACAAGCACGAAGTCTTGGCGATGCGGCAGTTCGCCGAAGAAGACTTGGGTGTGGAGTTCAAGGTGGACGGACAGATCAATCCCAGGATTGACTGCTCGCAGAGTCCGCTAGCCGTGCGGCTCACGCCCGAAGAAGTAGTGGCGCTGGATATGTGCGCTCCGAAGGCGATGAACGAGTATCGGAGACTTGCGAAGCACGACTCGGAAAATCCGCCCAACTTGTCTCAGAGCGACACCGTTTATTTCTGCGGGGGCGGGATGAATTCGTTTGCCATCAACGCGCACGGCGAGATTGGCATCTGTGTGATTTCACAGCAAGACACTTTCGATATTCGAGAGGCTGGGGTGAAGCGAGTCTGGGAAGAGTCCCTGTTGCAGCTACGCAAGCGCAAGCGGACGCGAGTGACCAAGTGCATCCAGTGCCGAATACAGTCGTTGTGTGGGATGTGTCCCGCAAATGGCGAAATGGAGAACGGAGACAAAGAAAGTCCGGTGGATTTTCTTTGCCATGTAGCCCACCTGCGAGCAGCTGTTATCGGGGTTGACGTTCCGGCGCACGGGGATTGTGAATTCTGCTCCAACGGAAGTGAGCATGAGGCCGTAGCGGAGTCGGCGCGACGGATTGCGAACAGGGAAATCGACGTGGAGAGTTGGGTGGGACCGCAACAACTCTTGCCGATTCTGAACAGTACGACTGTGGCCGCGGGCGGATGTGGGAGTTGTGGGAATCACTGAGCCGACGACGAGAGGTGGAGGCTGAATGAATCGTGAATTAGACCAAGCCGACGGCAAGAGAACGTATGAGCCACCGCGCCTAACGACGATTAGCCTGCGCCCTGAGGAGGCAGTGCTGGGGCATTGCAAGAGCCCAAGTGGCGGAGGCAATTCGACCTTTGGCAGTTGCCAGCCGATCGGGATATGCAACAGCGTGGGTTCCTGAGGAGGGCCACGGAGGAAGGCAGATATGAGAAGTAGCGCCATAATGGCGAGTCCGAGTACATTCGCTGGAACGTGCCCCGGCTATGGCAGTAACTTCTCTATCGGCGGCGTGTCCGTTGGTATCGAAGGTGATCGCAGTGCGGACGTTGCTCTCGTTTCTCCCTTGGCGTTGTTTCGGTCCGAGGCTGGCCTCTCCCATATCAATATTCGGGTGGCGTGGGCCGAGGATCTTCTTCCCGTCTCCAGACGACAACTCTTCGACTCAGGAGCCACATGGCGTCTGTATGAAGACGACGGCGGGTTTCAGTTTGACTTTTCCGCTCCATTTTATGGCGAACAGCCGTACAGAAGGCTTTTCGTAGATAGCCAATTTCGCCGGGCCACGCTCCAACTGAATGGCGGATGTCGAGCGCGTAGTTCCTACCCGGGAGTTGCTCTTTCCTATCCCCTCGACGAACTCCTGATCATGCACCGGCTTACGCAGGAGAAGGCGATTGAGTTGCATAGTTGCGGGATCGTCCGGCCGGATGGGACTGGAAATTTATTTGTTGGGCACTCAGGGGCGGGGAAGAGTACGACGACTCGGCTGTGGACGGAGCGCGAGGACGTCGAGATTTTGAGCGACGATCGGATTATTGTGCGGCGGGATGAAGACAAGTCAGAGGTAGTAACGCCCTGCGCTCAGGGTGACAAGAAAAAAGGCATGCGGATGTACGGCACTCCTTGGCACGGCGAGGCGATGTATGCGTCTCCGGGAAGTGCGCCACTGACTAGAATTTTCATTCTCGAGCATGGCCACGGGAATGTGCTGACGCGGCTTTCTCCGAGCCATGCGGTGGCGGAATTGTTTGCGCGCAGTTTTGTGCCGTTTCACCGGCATGAGTACGTCGATGCCGCGCTCGATTTCTTGCAGGAACTGGTGGGCTCCGTCCCTTGCTATCACTATTCTTTCGAGCCCGACCAGCGCGCCGTAGACACGATTCTCAATTTCCATGACTGATCGCGGGGCCGACTCGAAGCTCTTTGCAGAGGTCACTCGTGAATTGCTGCAGCAGGGACTGTGCGTCCGTTTTCAGGCGTGCGGCGCCAGCATGTCTCCCGCAATCCGCGACCGCGAGTTTGTGCAAGTTACCCCCGTAATCGTGAGCAAATTACGAAAGGACGATATCGTCTTAACAAGTTCTAAGAACGGCTTCCGGCTTCACAGGATCGTGGTAGCGGATCACGTCAGAGATGAGTTTGTCACTCGCGGTGATTGCGGACAGGAAAACGATCCTACGTTGAAGGGAGCGCAGATTTTGGGCCTTGCTCAGGCCAAGGAAGT
>Ga0209890_10001054_pt1 | contig 12584 bp, 14 predicted proteins | sample OrgsoiDNA2013049_FD_185799 | JGI IMG/M metagenome (GOLD analysis project Ga0209890, IMG submission 185799) | Permafrost soil microbial communities from the Arctic, to analyse light accelerated degradation of dissolved organic matter (DOM) -... | ecosystem: Environmental > Terrestrial > Soil >... | reverse complement strand
GATCTGCATGTCGGCCCGGCCGATGTCATCTGGGTGGTGAATGTCTATCAGATTGCCCTGGTGGCAACGCTGTTGCCGCTCGCGGCGCTTGGCGAAATCGTCGGTCACCGCCGGATTTATCTCGGAGGCCTGTTGCTGTTCACGCTGGCATCGCTGGCCTGCGCCTATTCCTGGTCATTGCCCAGCCTGCTGATCGCGCGCGTGCTGCAGGGCCTCGGCGCCAGCGGCATCATGAGCGTGAACAGCGCGCTGGTTCGTTTCATCTATCCGGGGCGCTTGCAGGGCCGGGGTTTCGGGCACAACGCGATGGTGGTCGCGACCGCCTTCACGCTCGGCCCGACGATCGCCTCGGGCATTCTCGCGCTAGGTCCGTGGAGCTGGCTGTTTGGCGTCAACATTCCGTTCGGCCTGGTCGCGATTTTGATCGGCCTCAAAACATTGCCGCGTACGCCGAGGGCGACGCATGCCTTCGATTTTCCCGGCGCGCTGCTGGCTGCGGGCTGTCTTGGCCTTTTCATTCTGGGCATTGGAAGTGCTGCGCATCACGCGCGGCCCGGATTTGTCTTGATGGAGCTTGCCGCCGCCGTACTGCTCGGCTGGATTCTGATCCGCAGGCAGGCGGATCATCCGGCGCCGATGCTGCCGATCGACCTGTTTCGCAGGCCGCTGTTCGCACTGTCCGCCGCCACCTCGATCTGCTCGTTTGCGGTCCAGGGCCTCGCCTTCGTCTCGCTGCCGTTTTACTTCGAGGACATCCTCGGCCGGTCGCAGGTCGAGACCGGCTTTTTCATGACGCCTTGGCCGCTCGTGGTCGCGATCATGGCGCCGATTGCGGGACGTCTGTCGGATCGCTATCCCGTCGGCATCCTCGGCGGTCTCGGTCTCGCATTGCTCGGCCTGGGGATGGCCCTGTTGGCGATGCTTCCGGCGAATCCTGGCATCGTCGACATCGTCTGGCGCATGGCCATTTGCGGATGCGGCTTTGGCTTTTTCCAGGCGCCGAACATCAAGGCCTTGATGTCCAGCGCTCCCGCCGACCGCAGCGGCAGTGCGAGCGGCATCGTGGCGACGGCACGCCTGACCGGGCAGACCACCGGAGCGGCGCTCGCAGCGCTCTGCTTCGGAATAGCCGGCCGTGAAGGGGCAACGGTCGCGCTGGTGCTCGGTGCGGCATTCGCCGCGCTCGGATGCGTCATGAGCAGCCTGCGGCTGATCGCCAGGGCGGAATAACTGTCTTTATCGCGATCCACCCCGCGCCTCACGTCAGGTCGTGCTGCGCAAGCCGCCCGCCCAGCGACCGCCGCACAAATGCGCGATTATTCGCCGCGATCGGCCACGTTCATTGAGCGATCAGAAGGCCGCCGATCGTGAAGGGGCGAAGTCCGCAAAAGAATCGACAGGTCAGGTCGTCCACCCTGTTGCTCCTGCAGTTCCAGTAGCAGGCCGCCGACCCGGTCTGGACGCGAAGTTGCGGCAGGATTTTTCTGCCGCCTTCGAAACCAACGCTGCCGAACGCCGGCTTGCCATGGTAGCTCTGCATGGCCGGGCCAAGCGATGACTCTGCCGTGAAGGCTGGGATGTTCATTTGACACCTCCTGATCAGTTTTCCGTTCTGGCAGGCATGAGCCTCGCCGGTCACGCTCAATCGGGGTTGCCGCAGTGGGTGCCCCCGCGACAGGCACAGGCGCACCAGCGGTCGCAAATAAAGGTACCGCCCGCACAGATCTCGTTGCATGTCGAACACGGGAATCCTCTCGCCGGTGTCACCGCTTCTCCATTCCCGACAAAGGCGCTCCAGGCGTATTGCCGGTATGCTTGCGGCGTGGCGTACAGCGCTGCTTCCGCGGTAAATCCAGGAATCCTCATCACATCACTCCTTTCGGCAACAATGGTTTCGGCAACATGGCTCAGCGGTCATAATACGGCGACATCTTCGTCACCATGAACGGAAACTCCTCGGTCAGATCGCAACGCACGAAGAATTTTTCCGTGAAATCGGTATTGCGGTTGGTGTAGTAGAAAATCACGTCGACGATATTGCGCGTGCTGCTCAAAGGCGATGAACGTACGCCCACGCCGCTTAGCGAATAGTCGCTCCCGAACTGTTCCGCCGCCTTCGAATAGATCGCGGGATATCGCATCGCGAGATAGTTCAGGGCGCGGTGCTCATCGGTGGCGCCGGCGTTGTCGGTCAGTTGCATGATCCTGTTGAACAACTCCTCGGCCGCCGGCCCGAACTGCTCGTCGCTGAGGTTATCCGGCTTCGGGATCGCCTTGATGAGCGTGTCGCGATCAAAGGAATACATCTGGTCGAACACGACGATCGGCACCATCAGCCCGTTGCACATCTCCGGCGGCGCGATCGGGCCGCGCGTGCCGATGACGACGTCGATGTCGTAGGGGCTGGGAGCGGGACGAATGGCTTCGACCAGCAGGTCGATATCCGCCGGATCGCGCGGCACCAGCAGATAGGTTTCCAGCCCCTGAATGTTCAACACCCAGCACAGCTGCCGTATCAGGTAGCGGTTCTCGCGCCTGGACAGCACCGCATGGAAAGTCTGTTGATCGGTCTTGCCAGCGGTGTCCGTTCGCCCGGCCGCCGGGGCGAATTCCTTTTCCGCCGCAAGATTCGGAAAACGCGCTTCGATCCGGCCGATGGCGTAGACAAAGGAAATCGCCGCGCCGCCGTTGACGGCCGAATCGGGCGCCGTCCCGCAGCCACAGCTTCCAGCGCCATCCGGCGCCGCGACCATATTTTGCCCGCGGACTCCACCTCGCGGCGCACCCGGCGGTATTTCATGTGCATCGCGCGAGGCCGGCGCCGATGGGTTCAATGTTTCGGTTTGCTCATTCATATCGTTCTCCCTCCACAATGATTTTTGATTTATCGCCTGCTTGTCCGGCGCTGATGCGGCTTTCGCTCCTTTAGGTCCGCCGGCCCCTGGTAAAAGCCATCCAGCGATTGAGCGCGACCCGCCGTTGCTCGCAGCCCCCCGCAGGCTTGAATGCCGAGATACGAAGTCGCGCGTTTGACCGCGTCGCCGAGCCCGATGTCCTCGTCGCCGACAAATCCGGGCAGGCGCACACGATGAGACGCGCGTTCGCTTTCGTCTGTCTGTTCCTGGTCTTCGCTCGGCCCGGCCATGCCAATCGCCTCCGCCCGCTTGGGATCGGCAGATTACTGATATTGGCAGCCTGGAGGTCCGCCACTGCAATAACACTTGCAGTTCTGCTCACAATAATACGACTGGTCGTCGCATGAGGTCAGACAGTCCCAATAGCAATTTGGCCTTCGTACTGCAGCCAACGCGACGCCCCTGCTCGCGGCCCGTACCAACCTGGCGACGCGGTATCGATTGCGAGGCGCATAGACCGAGGCCTCCGCGGTGAATCCTGGAATGTTCATCTCACGCCTCCTGTTGCAGTCCGACAAAATAGTTCGGCGACAACCCGTCTCACTGCATCTCAGGCTCACCGCCTTCGACTTGCTTCATGATGCCGCTCTTCGTCATGCTTCGCCTTCTCCCGTTCGCCAGCGACAAGGCTTGAAAGGCGGCCATGGCGTCCAGTAGCGGCGGGATCACCGAAGGGCGGCGCGGCGCGGCGGCCTGGGTGACGGCCAGCTTGATTTGCGCGGCGCCCACCGCCGGAAATTCGGACCACAGCAGCGCGATCGCCCCGGTCACGAAAGGCGCGGCGACGCTGGTGCCGCCAAGCGTGACGAGCCGGCCTTCGGCGCCGAGGCTGATGACGTTGTCGCCGGGCGCGCTCAGGCCCCGTCTGCCGAGCGAGCCGCCCAAATTCGATTCATTCATCGTTCTGCCCGCGAGATCGCAGGCGACGACCGGAATCACCCAGGGATGGCGGGTAATGGCTGAACTGCCGAGCGTGCCTTGATTGCCCGCCGCCGCGACCACGATCACACCGCGCCTGAGGGCCCAATCGAGTGCCTGTTCGAGGCCGTGTTCGCCCTTGATCGAGGGTTGCGCAAGCCCGAGGCTCAGATTGATCACGCGGGCTCCCGCGTCGATGCATTGGAAAATTGCCGCGGCGAGTTCGTCGGGCGTCGCGCTCGGCATGTGTTCGCGGCCGGCGGTCGTTTCGGCGAAAATCGGCCGTATCAGCAGGGTGCAATCGGGACAGATAGCGGGCGCCTGGGATCCGCGCCTGGCCGACAGCATCCCCGCAACAAACGTACCGTGCAGGCAGGCGGCGCTATCGGCCCGCGAGCAGGAGGCGCTGCTGTCTCCGGGAATCTCGCGGAGCCGCTGGTCCACCAGGTCCGGATGCCGGGTGAGGACGGGCCCATCGATGAGCCCGATTTTCACATCGGGGCTACCGCTGCAGCGTTCCATCAAGCCCGTGATCTGAACTAAATCTAACGGCGTCATCGAGCGTCGCGCCCCCCGAACCACCAGCAATCCACTCTGCTCGCTCAAGATGAATAAGGCGAATCATGCTCGCATTGACTGATGTCCAAAATGTGAAGAGAGTTTACCGCGGTGCCATAACGCAGGCCATGGTGGTCGGCATTCCGGATCGCATCTACGATGTTGATGGAATTGCGCAATTTGACAGGCTTTCGCAGTCGCGGGTGGACTGAGCCGAACGTCAGAATTATCGAAATATCATGCTTCGCAGGTCCTGTGCGGCCGCGACGCAGAGTTTTTCGATTTGGTCCCGTCAAACATGCCGGCCCTCCAGTCAAGCATCCTCGTTGTCGCGCGCTGCACTGTTCGGTGCCGTCGCCGCGCCGGTCGCGGTCGCATTTTCGTTCCGCATGGTGACGCAATGGCGCGCCATACGGAACGAAGCCACGAAGCCCGGTGTCATCGACATCGCGTGACGGATAAACCACCGGCCTACTTCGTCGGCTCCGTCGCCATCCAGAGCAATGACTTGGCGTCCTTTTCGTAAGCCATTCCCTTGGGATAGCTGATCAGCTCCATCTGCAGGCCCCAGGGCGCAAAGAAATACAGGATCGACTGCCCGGCCGCGGGACCTTCGGTGATCGGGATCGGCCCCTTCAGCGTCGTGACGTTCTTTTCCTTCAGATAGGACGCGGCCTTGTCGATGTCGTCGACATAGAGCGCAATATGGTGCCCGCCGATATCGCTGTTCTTCGGCAGCGTCTTGGCCTGGTCGGGCGCCTGGTATTGGAACAGCTCGATGTTGGAGCCATAGCCGCAGCGGACCATGCTGATCTCGTCGATGACGGCGCGCGGATTGACGTTGACGACGTCCTGCATGAACGTCCCCTTGTCATCCATGAACGGCCCGAACGACATCGCGTGCGAGCAACCGATCACATCGGTGAAGAAGGCGGTGGCCGCCTTCACGTCCGGCACGGTGATGCCCGTGTGGTCGTGGCCGCGCAGGCCGGGAATGGAATCGGCCGATGCCGGCTGCGGCGATGCCCCTAGCGCCAGCGCGGCAAAGGCGGCGAGCAGGAATTTTGACTGCGTCCTGGTGGTCATGGTGATTCCCTCTGGTTCGATATCTCGGTTTGCAAGACTTTCACAAATCGCGGCTCAGCCCGGCGACGCCAATTGGCGTTCGACGGCCTTCGGATCATGCGCGAGGCCTTCGGCGAGGCCGCGCGCCATGTCGCCGACATAGATTTCTTCCTCGCCGGCCTCGAATCCATCGAGGATCTCCGCCGCGGCCACCGCGGTCGTGATTTTCGGGATCGTCAGGACAGCGGTCATCCGTGTGTCGACCGCGCCCGGCATCGCCGCAACGACGCGGACTCCCTTCGGTCGCAGTTCGCCGCGCAATCCCTGCGTCAGGCTGAGGGCCGCCGCCTTGGAGGCGCAATAGGATCCCATGAACGGCAGGTTCACCCGCGCCAGAATCGTCAGCATGTTGAGCACCGCGCCGCCATTGGCGATCAGCGCCGGCGCGAAGGCCCGCGTCAGGCGCAGCGGCGCGAGATAATTGGCCTCGATTTCCTCGCGCGCCATCGCAAGGTCCGGCGCGATCATGAAGGCGGTGTTGTGGTTGACGCCGGCATTGTTGATCAGGAGCGTGACGTCGGTCGCAACCGCGGCGGCCCTGGTGACGTCCTCGTCGCTGGTAACGTCCATCCTGATCGGCACCAGCTGGCCGGACGCCGCGAGAGCGGAAATGTCCCGCGCGGCGGTGTAGATCTTGGCGGCGCCGCGGGCGATCAATTCGGCGATGAGCGCCTGCGCGATCGCGCCGGTGGCCCCGGTGATGACGACGACAGAACCCTTGATGGTCTTGGTCATGCGGCTGATCCTTGCTGGAGGGAAGGTGCAATCGGGCCGGGATCGTCCAGCCAGCCCGGCTCGACGTCAGGCAATGGAATCGCGGCGAGCAGCTGGCGCGTATAGGCATGCTGCGGGGCGCTGAAGATCCGCCCGACCGGTCCGTATTCGACGACCTCGCCGTGCTGCAGGATCGCGACGTCGTCGCAGAGCACGCGGACGACCGACAGATCGTGGCTGATGAATACCATGGTGAGACCTAACCTGGCGCGCAGCTCCCGCAGCAGCAGCAGGATATGCGCCTGCGTCGAGACGTCGAGGCCGGACACGATCTCGTCGGCGACGATGAAATCCGGCTCCAGCGCCAAAGCGCGGGCAATCCCGGCCCGCTGGCGCTGGCCGCCCGACAATTCGTGCGGATAACGGTCAATGAGGCCGGCCGGCAGACCGACCAGATCGAGCAAGTAAGCGGCGCGATCGCGCCGGTCCCGCCGCCGCTTCAGACGTCCGTGCACCTGCAGCGGGCGGGTCAGCGTGACACCCAGTCGCAGCCGGGGATTCAGCGAGGACTGCGGGTCCTGGAAAATCATCTGGATGCGCGCGCGCAAGGGGCGCATCTCGGCCTCGCCGAGACCGCCGATTTCGATGCCGTCGAACTGAATGCCACCGGACGTGGGTTGCAAAAGCCGCACCAGCAGCCGGCCGAGCGTGGTCTTGCCCGAACCGGATTCGCCGACAAGGCCGAGCACCGAGCCGCGCAGCACCGCGAGGTCGACCCGCCTGACCACGTCGCGCATTATTTGCCGGCGGAACAGCCCGGCGCGTTCCGGATAGGCAAAACTCAGGCTGCCGGTTCGGAGCAGGATGTCGGTCATGATGGCGCCATCGCGGATAGCCGGTCGAGCCGATGCGCCTCGGCCCACAGGCTGTCGATCAGCGCCGGCGGCACCGGGCGCAGCGCTTCGGCCGGCCGGTCGGCGCGCGGCGTCGCCGCCAGCAGCGCGCGCGTATAGGGATGGAGCGGCTTTGCCAGCACGTCGGCGGTCTCGCCTTCCTCGAGCACGCACCCGGCATGCAGCACGGTCATGGTGCGGCAGATCTTGGCGACGACGCCGAGATCATGCGTCACGAACAGGATGGCGGCACCATGGCGTTGCCGCAGCCGCTCGACCAGTTGCAGCACCTGGCGCTGCACGGTGACATCCAGCGCGGTGGTCGGCTCATCCGCGATCACGAGAGTTGGATCGCAGGCGAACGCCATCGCGATCAGCACGCGCTGCCGCATCCCGCCGGAAATCTCGTGCGGGTAGAGTCCGAGCACCCGCCCCGGTTCGCGGATCGCGACCTCGGCGAGCAGTTCGGCCGCGCGCGCCAGCGCGTCGCGCCGGGACAGGCCGAGGTGATGCCGCAGCAGGATCGATACTTGCGCGCCGACGCGCTTCACCGGATTGAGCGAAGTCATCGGATCCTGCGGAATCAGCGCGATGCGACGGCCGAACAGGCTGCGTCGCTCCGGCTCCGGCATCGCGACGAGATCGCGTCCCTCGAATGAGATCGAGCCGGCGGCGATGGTCGCGTTGGCAGGCAATAGCCCAAGCACGGCGCGTCCCAGCATCGACTTGCCGGCGCCGGATTCGCCGACCAGTCCGCGGACCTCGCCGGGCTGTACTTCCAAGCTGATGCCGCGCAGCACATTGGCCGAAGTGGCTCCCCTGCCGATCGCGACGTGCAGGTCCTGGACCGAAAGCGCTGCTGTCATCGGCGCTGCACCGGATCGAGCACGGTGCGCAGGCCGTCGCCGAGCAGATTGAATCCGATCACGCTCGAGATGATGCAGCCGATCGGCAGCGCCATGATCCATGGCGCCTGATAAACGATCTGGCGTCCCTCGGCGATCATGCCGCCCCAGGTCGGGGTGTCCCCGGTCACCGAAATGCCGACAAAGGACAGGATCACCTCCACCAGGATCGCAATGCCCATCTCAACCGCCAGCAGCGTAACCACCAGCGGAATGAGGTTGGGCAGGATTTCCAGGCGCAGGATGGCTCCGCGGCTCAGTCCGATGACGCGCGCGGCGGCGGCGTAATCGCGCTGCAGCTGCACCATGGTTTCGGCGCGGACCACGCGCGCAAAGCGGGTCCAGTCGACGACAACGATGGCTGCAATCACCGAGGTCAGCCCCGCGCCGATCACCGCCGCCAGCACGATCGACAGCAGCACCGGCGGAAACGCCATCCAGACATCTATCAGCCGCGAGGTGGCCTGATCGACCCAGCCACCGAAGCTGCCGGCGATCAGGCCGAAGGCGATGCCGATCGCCGCCGCCAGCGAGGCCGCGATCAGCGCGACCGCGACGGCGGTCCGCGCCGAATAAATCAGCCGCGACAACACGCAGCGGCCAAGACTGTCGGTGCCGAACCAAAAGGCCGGCTCGCCGCCGGCGCTCCAGGCCGGCGGCAACTGCGCCGACATCAGGTCCTGTTCGATCGGATTATGCGGTGCGATCAGCGGGGCCAGCAACGCGACCAGCATGAGGGTGCCGACCAGCGCGCCGCCGACCCAAAGCCTCGGACCGCCCCGCTTCAATCCCGCGATCCATCGCGACGGACGCCCGACCGGACTATCGAGGGCAAGGTCAACCATGGCGCAACCTCGGATCGAGCAGCGTCACCAGCAAATCGACGGCGAGATTGATCGCGATGAAGAGCACCGCAAAAGTCAGGATCAGGCCCTGGATCAGCGGGAAATCGCGATTGATCACGGCGTCGATCGCCATGTTCCCGATTCCCTCATAGGAGAAGATGCGTTCGACCAGCACGGTGCCGCCGAGCAGCAGCGTGACCTGGACGCCGCCGAGCGCGACGGTGGGGATCAGCGCGTTGGGAAATACCTCGCGCAGCAGTATCTTGGACCGCGAAAAGCCGCGGGCGCGCGCCACTTGCGCATAATCCTGATCCTCGGCCTCCGCCAATGAGGTTTTCAAAACCCGCGCCAGCAATGCCGCGAATGGCAGCGCCAGCGCCAGCGCCGGCAGGATCATGTGATGCAGCAGCGCATTGGCGACATCGAAACGCGCCGTCAGCAGGCTTTCGATCAGATAGAAATTGCTGTGGAAGCCGACGTCGATCTCCGGATCGATGCGGCCCGAAATCGGCAGCAGCGGCATCAGCACGCCGAACAGCAAGAGCAGGATCAGGGCCCAGAGAAAATCCGGAATCGAAAGCAGGATACCGACACCGCCGTCGACCAGCCATTCCGCCCGCCGGCCGCGAACCTGGGTGCCGATCGATGCTGCGATCAGACCAAGCGCCACCGCGATCAGCGTCGCCAGCAGCGCCAATTCCAGCGTCGCCGGCAATCGCGCCAGCACCAGTTCGAAAACCTGGCTGTGCAGGCTGATCGACCGTCCGAAATTGCCGTCCAGCGCCTGGCCGAACCAGGCGATGAACTGCTGCGGGATCGATTGATCGAGCCCGTAGAACGCCCGCAGCCGGTCGATGTCGGCGGGCGAGGCGCCCGGCGGAATCATCATGGCGATGGGATCGCCGGGCACCACCCGCAACAACACAAAAACAATCACCGCCACGCCAACCAGCGTGGGCGGTATGAGGACGAGTCGCCTGATGATCTCGCCCCATCGCATCGTGGTGCCGCCCTGTTTTGTCGTCCTTAAGCCTGCGCGATCAGTTGCGGAAGAATCATGCCGTTGGCCTGCGCCACGATCTTGAGGCCCGTTTTGTGGATGATCGGCTGCACATACTGGAACAGCGGGATCACCTCGCCTTCTTCGGCGATGTATTTGTCGACGGCCTTCCAGCCGGCGATCCGTTTGGCTTCGTCCTTTTCACCCCACAGCGGGCCGATGCGTTCCACCAGATCCTTGCCCTTCCAGGCGCAATGCGGCGATGGGCCGAACATCGCAAAGCCGGTGGAAGTGGAGGGATCGCCGATCGCGTTGCCCCAATTATAGAATGCAGCCGGCGCCAGCGCGTGGCGCGCGCGCAGCTCGAAATGCTGCGCGATCTCGTAGACCTCGATGGTGGCCTCGATCCCGACCTTGCGCCACATTCCGACGATCGCCTGGATCATCTCGTAATCCTTTGGCTTGAAGCCGCGCGTGGTCTGGATGGTGAACTTGACCGGCTTCTCCGGCGAGAAGCCGCTCTTGGCAAGCAGGCTTTTGGCCAGTTCGGGATCGTAAGCTACCTTGATTGAGGGATCGAAGGCGGCGTAGCCCGGCGCTTCCAGGGTTGCGATTGGAACGCCGTAGCCCTTCAGCAGCCGCTCGACGATCGCCTTCTTGTCGATCGCGTGATTGGCGGCGAGACGGACATTGCGGTCGAGCATCGGATCGATGTCGGTGATGAAGATCATCGCGATGTCGGACACCGGTTTTGTCAGTCCGGCCAGCCCCGGTTTGGTCTTGAGGCGATCGAACTCTTCGTAGGGAATTTCGAACGTGACGTCCGATCCGCCCGATTCCATCTCGGCGACGCGGCTGGTGGGATCGGTGACGAATTTGAACACCACGGTATCGAACGCCGGCTTGGCGCCCCAATAGGTCGGATGCGCCTTGAGCCGCAGGAAGGCGTTGCGCTCGAAGGCGTCGACCTTGTACGGGCCGGATCCGATCGGCGCCTTCTCAAACCCTTCGGCGCCGACCTTCTCGAAGTAGGCTTTCGGCAGGATGTAGCCGGTGAGGAACGCCATCCACTTGAACAAGGTCGGCTCGAATTCGAGCACGTCGCCGGTGATGGTATTGCCGTCGATCTTGAAGTTGCCGACCTTGGACCAGACGAACTGGATCGGATTGCCGCCTTTCGGATCGGCTGCGCGCTGCAGCGACCAGACCACGTCTTCAGGCGTCACCGGCGAACCGTCGTGCCAGGTCGCCCCCTTGCGCAGCTCCAGCGTGATCTTGCTGCGGTCGGCGTTCCAGCCCCATTCGGTCAGCAAGCCCGGCTTGAACGACAAATCCGGCGCCTGACCGATGTAGGGATCGAAGACCGCCTGATAGATCGACTGGATGGTCGGATTGACCGCTGATAATCCGATGGTCGGATCGAACGACGGCAAATTGACATTGTAGGCGATGGTCAGCGTTCCCGAAGGCGCGGCGTGCGCCCCGTCGAACAGACCGGAGGACAACGGCAAGGCGGCGGCGCCGGCGAGTTGCAGGACGCTACGACGAGAAAGCGCGGATGACATGAACATTACTCCAGATGCGAGAACGGCGCCCGGGAGCGGGCGCCGCCAGCTGAATGCGATTATTCGGCGGCCTGCGGCGCGCTCTCGGCCCAGCGCGCCATCAGCGTGTTCGACGGCAGCGTCTCGTCGACCAGTTTCTTCGCCGTCGCCACGCCGGCCACGGGAAGCAGCGCGGGATCGAGCAGCCCGACCTGCACCAGCACCGAAGCCTGATCCCAGTAGATGTGTTCGTTGTAGAGCTTGTCGCCGCGGAAGCGGACGATCGCGACCAGCGGAATTTCCACATATTTGCCGGTCGGCGCCACGCCGGGCAGCATCCAGTCGATTTCGATATCGTGGGTGAAGCAGAACAGCATCTCGTCGACGACGCGATCGGCGCCGATGGTGCGCGAGATCGGGATCAGCCTGGTGTCCTGCGGCGTCTTCGGAATGAAATGATTGGCATAGAAGCGCAGCAGGTCGCGATAGCCGACGCCGCCGGTCATGGTCGGAATGTGATTGACATAGGGCTCCGCCACCATCGTCGCCATGGTGGCTTCGGCCGAGCGCACCCCGAATTCCAGCTCGGTATGACGGTCCCACAGCGCGGAGAGATCGTAATGCGGACCCAGCACTTTCCGGAACAGCGCGATCGAGCGCGAATGCGCCATCAGGGTCGCGGGCTTGTTGAAGCTTGCGCGCTCCGGCGCCGCGAAGGCATGGTCGCAGCCGGGATACAAATACAGTTCGGCGTCGGGACGGCCGGCGAAGGCGGCCTTGACCTGCTCGCGCGCTTCCGCTGGCGCAAACTTGTCGAGTTCGGCGAAGTGAAACACGACAGGGCATTTGATCTGCGCGGCCTCGCCAAGGTCGGCCTCGATGCCGACGCCGTAATAGCAGACGACGCAATCGACATCGGTGCGCGCTGCTGCGAGATAGGCGAGCTTGCCGCCAAGGCAGAAGCCGAGCGCGCCGACCTTGCCGACGCATTCGCTGCGCGCCCGCAGCACCTTCAATGCATCGGCGGCGTCCTTGATCGATTGATTGGCGTCGAAGCGCTGGTAATAACCAAACGCCTTGTTGAAATCGGCTTCGGAATAGCCGAGCTCGATGCCGGGCTCCAGCCGCCAGAACAGATCCGGCGCGAGCACGACATAACCTTCCTCG
>Ga0209890_10001053_pt1 | contig 12589 bp, 9 predicted proteins | sample OrgsoiDNA2013049_FD_185799 | JGI IMG/M metagenome (GOLD analysis project Ga0209890, IMG submission 185799) | Permafrost soil microbial communities from the Arctic, to analyse light accelerated degradation of dissolved organic matter (DOM) -... | ecosystem: Environmental > Terrestrial > Soil >... | reverse complement strand
AGCGCCTCACGCTTGCGGCGCGGGAAGGCGAGGATGCGGCGGGCGCGGCGCCAGGCGGCGATTCCCCGCCGCCCCTCGTCGGTCCGCGCGGCGTCGTGCAGGAAGTCCTCCCAGGTCGCCCCCCGGATTCCCCCGAGGTGGTTCCCGTCGAAGGCGCGGCGGGCCTGGCGGTAGACATCCCAGAGCGCGTCGTGCTCGCGGCGCTCGTCGGGATCGAGCGCCAGATGCCAGGTGACCCTTTCGAGCGGCGCCAGATACCGCCCGGCCAGATCCCCGATGCTCCGCTCGAAGACCACCGGGCCGACGAGCGATGCCAGCCGATCGGCCGCCGGGCCGGGCTCGGGCGGCGTTGCGGTCAGCCCGAGCCGCAGGGGCGCGATCGACATCTCCAGCGCCTCGTCGCGCCACCCCTGCCCGAAGTGGTGGGCCTCATCGACGATCAAAAGGCCGAACTTGTCGCCCAAGGACGACATGTGGCGGTAGGCCCCGGCGAAGGTCGCGATCGTCACCGCGCCGGTCATCCGCTCGCCGTCGCCGAACCGGCCGACCGGGCCGTCCCAGACCGCCGCCAGCGCCGCGGCCCACTGGTCGCAGAGCGCGCGGGTCGGCGCCAGACAGAGCGCGGGCGTGCGGGTGGCGGCGATGGCGCCGAGCGCCAACCGCGTCTTACCGCTTCCGGTCGGCAACACCACCATCCCCCGACGCCCCGCCTGCCGCCAGGCCGTCAGGGCCGCCTCTTGATATGGGCGCAGCTCGAACGGACGAAATCCGGACGGCGGCGCGAGCACCGGCCGCGGTATGTCCGCCATCGGGACGCCACGACGACGCAGCTCCGAGACGATCGGGTAGCAGAGCCGCGCGGGCGCCCGATGGGCGGCGACGCGCTCGTCCCACAGAACGCCGGGGATCTGCGCGACGTCGAGCCCGTCGGGCAGATCTGCCAAGTCGGCGAGGAGGAGCGTTCCCCGATCGAAGGTCAGGCGCACACGCCGTTCAGCTGCGAACGGCGGGCCAACAGATGCGGGAACCCTGTAGGGTTCACGCGCCCTCCCGCGACAACCAGCCTCGATTCGCGCTAGAACTCGCCTCTCCCATGGCCGACCTCCCCAAGGGCTACGAGCCCGCCGAAATCGAGCCGCGCTGGTACGCCGAATGGATGGCGCGCGGATACTTTCACGCCGATGCCGCCGCGCCCAAGGCGCCCTTCGCCATCGTCATCCCGCCCCCCAACGTCACCGGGGCGCTGCACATGGGCCACGCGCTGGGGACGACGATCGAGGACATCTTCACCCGCTGGCGCCGCATGGCCGCCTACAACGCCATGTGGCTGCCGGGCTCGGACCACGCCGGCATCGCGACCCAAATGGTGGTGGAGCGCGAGCTGCGCGCCACCGACAAGAAGAGCCGGCACGACATCGGCCGCGAGGCCTTCGTGGCGCGGGTCTGGGACTGGCGGCAGCGCACCGGCGACCGGATCTTCGCGCAGCTGAAGCGGCTCGGCTGCTCGCTCGACTGGGAGCGTGCCGTCTTCACCATGGATCCGCCCTATTCGGCGGCGGTGATCGAGGCGTTCGTCCGCCTCTACGAAGAGGGGCTCATCTACCGGGCGCGGCGCCTCATCAACTGGTGCCCCAACGACCGGACGGCCCTTTCAGACCTGGAGGTCGACTACGACGAGGGGACCCAGGGGGAGCTCTACGAGTTCGCCTATCCGCTCGCCGACGGTTCGGGCGAGGTTGTGGTGGCGACGACCCGCCCCGAGACGATGCTGGGCGATACCGCCATCGCCGTCCACCCCGACGATCCGCGCCACAAAGCGAAGATCGGCAAGATGGTGCGCCACCCGATCGTGAACCGCGAGTTCCCGATCATCGCCGACGCGATCCTGGTCGATCCGAAGTTCGGCACCGGCGCCGTCAAGGTGACGCCGGCGCACGATCCCAACGACTTCGAGACCGGGCAGCGGCACAACCTGCCGATGATCTCGATCTTCGACGACAAGGGGACGGTCAACGCCGAGGGGGGCCCGTTTGCGGGGCTCGATCGCTTCGCCGCCCGCAAGGCGGTCAAGGCGCGGCTCGCCGAGCTCGGCCTCGAACGGGGCTCGAAGCCGCACGTGCACGCGGTCGGCCACTGCCAGCGCTGCGAGGCGGTCGTCGAGCCGATGCTCTCGACGCAGTGGTTCGTCAAGATGGAGCCGCTGGCCAAGCCGGCCATCGAGGCGGTCGAACAGGGGAAGACCAAGTTCGTCCCCGAGAGCTGGTCGAAGACCTTCTTCCACTGGATGAACAACATCCGCGACTGGTGCATCTCGCGGCAGCTTTGGTGGGGCCACCGCATTCCGGCCTGGTACTGCGACAAGTGCGGCGAGACGACGGTCGCGCGCACCACGCCCACCGCCTGCGGCAAGTGTGGCGCCGGCGTCGACAGCCTCAAGCAGGACGAAGACGTCCTCGACACCTGGTTCTCGTCCTGGCTCTGGCCCTTCGCCACGCTCGGCTGGCCGAACGAGACGCGCGAGCTCAAGACGTTCTACCCGACGACTGTCCTCGATACCGGCTACGACATCCTCTTCTTCTGGGTGGCCCGCATGATGATGGCGGGGCTGCACTTCATGAAGAAGGTCCCCTTCCGGACCGTCTATTTCCACACGATGGTGACCGACGAGAAGGGGGAAAAGATGTCGAAGGTAAAGGGGAACACCATCGACCCCGTCGAGGTCATCGACAAGCACGGCGCCGACGCGCTCCGCTTCGCGCTCGCCTGGCTGACGACGCACGCCTCGCAGGGGAAGAACATCAAGTTCTCCATCAGCAACGTCGAGGACGCGCGCCGGTTCGCCAACAAGATCTGGAACGCCACGCAGTTCACGCTCATGAACCTCGAGGGCTACGACGCCGATCGCTACGCCGATCGGCTCGCCGACGGGCCCGACGGCGCCGAGCTGGATCTTCCGGAGCGCTGGATTCTGTCGCGCGTTCAGCGGATCTCCGAGGAGGTGGACGGCGCGCTCGAGGAGTATCGGATCGCCGACGCCGCCCAGGCCGCCTACCACTTCATCTGGGACGAGCTGTGCGACTGGTACATCGAGCTCGCCAAGGCCGGCCTCAAGAAGCTCTCCGGCGACACGGAGGCCGATCGCGAGGCGCGCAGCAAGATCCAAGGGACGCTGGTGACGGCGCTGGAGACGGCGATGCGCCTGCTGCATCCGTTCATGCCGTTCCTCACCGAAGAGGTCTGGCAGAAGCTCCCCAAACCGTCGGGCGCGCCCCAGAGCATCATGATCACGCTCTACCCGGTGCGCGACGTCCGCTTCCACGACGACGCCTCCGAGGCGTCGATGGCGCTGGTGCAGAAGATCATCGTCGCCGTGCGCGGCATCCGCGCCGAGAAGAAGATCCCGACCTCGACGCGCCTCAAGGTGCAGCTGGCCGTGGCCGACGACTACAAGAAGACGATCCTCGAAGGGTACAAAGGAATCATCGCCGAGCATGCCCGCGCCAGCGAGGTGCGCGTGCGCCGCTCGGGCGCCAACGCCTCGGGTGAGTACGTCATCGGTCAGACGGCGATGGCGATCGCGGGGGACGTCGAGGTGGTCGTTCCGCTGGAGGGGATCGTCGATCCGGGGATCGAGAAGGCCAATCTCGAGAAGAGCCTCGCCAAGCTGGTCAAGGACCGCGACCATCTGAAGAAGAAGCTCGGCGATCCGAACTTCCTCAGTCGCGCGCCGGCCGAGATCCTCGAAAAAGATCGCGCACGGCTGGCGGAGCTCGAGGCGGCGATCGACAAGATCGACCTCGCGCTTCGCCGCGCCTAACGACCGTCCGAGGGGGTGGTCGGGTCGTCGCTGGGAGCTGCCGGCTCGGACGGCGTGTCGGCGGCGGGCGAGGTCGCATGCGTCCCCTTGTGGTGGGGAGGGCGCTGCTTCTTCGGCTTGGCCACCGGTGGTTCGGGCGCCGTCTGGTTGGGAAGCGGAGCTGGCGCCGGCTTGGGCGGGGGGGGCGGCGGAGCGAGCAGCGTCGGCAGGTAGCGGTTGCCGGCCCAGACCGCGGCGCCCACGACGATGGCCAAGCCTACGCAGATGCTGGCGACGACGGCCAGGACCCTCAGTTTGCCCCGAAATCGCTTGCGGGCCAGACGGCCCCGTTCCGCCTGCACCACCCGTTCGAGGCGCTGCGCGCCCGAGTCGGCGGTGCGCAGCTCGGACGCCTCGGGTATCGGCGGAATCGGATCGGTGACCGCATCCGACGGCGAGGTGGGGCGCGTCCCGGCCGAGGTGGCGCGCGTCGCCGTGGGGCGCGACCCGGGCGTGGAGTGCGAGGTCGAGGTCGAACGCGCGCTCGGCGTACGCGAACCTGAGCTGGTGGCGGTGCCCGTCTGCCCACTCGCCCCGCTGCTGGTGCCGGACGAGCTGCCCGGCGCGGTCCCGGTCATCGCCACCGTCCGATGGTCGTCGGTGTCGACGACGACCACCGGGTCCTCGTCGGGGAGAAACAGCCCGTGCAGCAGCTTCGACAGCTCCCGACTCGAGTAGCGGGCGGCGATCAGGGTGCGCTCGAGGTCGCTCGCCATGTCTGCGGCCGACTGAAACCGTTGGGTGACGTCGATCGACAGCGCGCGCATCACGATCCGGTCCAGCTCGCGCGGGATGGTCGCGTTCAGCGATGACGGCGGCGCGAACGGCTGGCTCAGGAGCTGTCGCATTTTGCCGATGTCGTTCTTGGCCTGGAACAGCCGGCGCCCGGTCAGCATCTCGTGAAACACGACACCCAGCGCGAACACGTCGGCGCGGGCGTCGAACGGTCGCACGTGGATCTGTTCGGGCGACAGGTAGCTCACCTTCCCCTTGATGAGCCCCTTCTTGGCCTCCTCCTCGGCGAACGAAGCGGCGCGCGCGATCCCGAAGTCGAGGATCTTCACCGTGCCGGTGTAGGCGAGCATGATGTTGGTCGGCGAGATGTCCTGGTGGACGATCTCCAGCGCCCGACCGTCGGGGCCGTGCAGCGTGTGCGCGTAGTCGAGCCCGATGCAGATCTGACGGGCGATGTCGGCGGCGACCAGGTACGGCATCGCGCGCTGCTCGCGCCGCAGGGTGGTGAGCGCCTCGCGCAGCGTCACCCCCTGCACGTTCTCCATGGCGATGAAGTAGGCGCCCTCCGCCTCGCCGAACTCGTAGATCTGCACGATGTTCGGGTGGAGGAGCAGCGCCGAGATCTTCGCCTCCCGGATGAACATGGTCTTGAAGTCACCCGTCTCGGACAGGCGCGGGAGGATCCGTTTCAAGACCAGCTCACGCTCGAACCCCTCCGGGCCGGTCATGAGCGCACGGAAGACCTCGGCCATCCCCCCTTCGCCGATCCGCCCGAGCAACTTGTAACGACCAAACATGGTCGTTGTCGCGTCGACCACCGGTTTGATCCGGGGGTGGACGGGCTCACGGATGGACATCGGCGGCTTTCATCGACGGTTTCGGCGCGGGACGTTAAACCCCGTCCCTGCGGGTGGACCCCTTAAGTTCGCCGATCTTAAGGGAGGGCGCCACCGTCGATCCAGGCCGCGATGGTCAGAATCTGGTCGGCGGGCAGCGGCGGGCCAGGGGGCTCCCTCTGGCCGAGGGTCCCGGGGATGGGCCCTCCTCCGGCGGTGGCCGGCAACAGCTTGCGGAGGAGATAGCTACGCGCCGAGTCAAGGGGCGCCACCAGGGCCAGGGAGCTCACCTCGCGCGACGGGACGTCGACCAGGGCGTCGCGCGCTTCGGCGGCGCAAAGCGAGAGGCCGCCGAACGGGGCCGCCAGGCACCCCCCGGAAGGGTCGATGTGACAGCTACTGCCGGCACAGCTGGCGTCGAAGATGGCCTGCACGTCGGCCAGCGGCGGGGCGGGAGGGGGCAGGAGGTTGGACGCGTGGTCGCCGGTAGTGAACTCTCGCCCCGTGGTCGGTCCGGAGCAGCCGGCCAGCGACGCGACATTCTGCCTGACCGTCACGGTGTAGCCGAGATTTCTGTTCAGCTGCCCCACAGGCGACATCGTCACCGCCTTCTGGGCGAGGTCGACCCGATAGGTCTCCGGGAGGCGGTAGACCCCGGTCGTCAGCAGCATGCTCAGCTCGCCGACCGTATCGGGGTCCGGGTAGTCGGAGAAGGTAACCTTGATGGTCACGTCGACCGGAACGTCGAGCGCGCCCTCCGGCGGCGACCAATCGGCCACGTACATCTTCGGGCAAAGGCCCGGGTACGGGGTGACGTCGGTCGGGTAGCTGTTGCACCCCGCGGCGGTCAGCAGGGCGGCCAGGAAAAGCGCCGCCGCCGCCGCGCCGATCGACTCAACTCTCGCTGTAAAGCCGGATCTGCTCGCGGACGACGTCGTCCGTGATGCCGGTGCGCAGGTAGTCCTGCAGGCAGTCGGCCAGGGTGACGACCATATCGTCGACGCCCCGGTCTTCGACCAGCTTGCCGAGCAGCTTCCGTCCTTCGGGGCTTTCGTCCTCACGCAAGAAATCCCGCACCATGTCCAGGGTGAGATCGCCTGAGAAATCGATTATCGCGTGATCTAAAAGATAGGCGATCAGTTGTTTCACCGTGATACCTCCGTAGGGGTCGTGCGCGTCGAGGAAAAATGCCGGCTTCGCTCATATCGCGGATGAACTCCCCGCGCAAGACGTGCGGACAACTCTATGCGGGAACCCTGAGAGGGTTCCCCCTCCCTCCCGCGAAGAGCAGCGTCGAGCAGAGCTCGACTCCGCCCACACCCGCTGGCGTGATTGACCGGGCGCGCGGCAGTTGCTACCGTCGGGCGGAATTGCGCCAGGTCCGCACCCTTCCAACGGGAAGATTGGTTCTAATGTTGGCGCCGCTCCTGGTGTCGTTGGGAGCCTGTGGCCCCGTCGAGTACATCAACCAGGTCGGCAACAAGGCCGCCTCTGCGGTGTCGGCGGCCAAGCTGGCGTCGGCCGAGCGCTACGCCCCCTACGAGTACACCGCTGCAGAGGAGTATCTGCACAAGGCGCGCGAAGAGGCGGGGCACGCCGAATACCAGGACGCCATCGAGTACGGGCGTAAGGCGGAAGATCTGGCGAACCGCGCGCGTGCCATCACCGTGGAGCGGATGGCGAAGGAGAGCGCGGCGGCCACCTACGTCCCGAAGACGCAGAACGAGGAGCCGGGTACCGTCACCGAAGATCCCGCCGCCGCGGCCGCCAAGCAGCGGGCGCGCGAGCGCGGCGAGAAGGTCCCCGAGTGAGAGCGTCGGTCAAGGCCGCCGTCATCTCGGCGGCGCTGGGTGCGATCTCCCTGTCGGGCTGCGCCGGTACGGAGATGGAGAACAGCGTCCGCGAGGTGCGCACCATCGCCAAGGAGGCGCGCGACAACGGCGCCTACAAGTGCGCGCCACGGGAACTGGCCCTGGCCGATACGCACATCGAGTTCACCGAACGGGAGCTGGCCCAGGGGGATTACTTCCGGGCGCGCGACCACCTGCACATCGCCGATCACAACGCGCGCGAGGCCTATCACCTGTCGCCGCGGGACAAGTGCGTGGCGCCGACCGTGCCGCTCGACACCGACGGCGACGGCATCCCGGACAAGACCGACAAGTGCCCGACGGAGCCCGAGGACAAGGACGGGTTCGAGGACGCCGACGGCTGCCCCGATCCGGACAACGACAAGGACGGCGTCCCGGACAAGACCGACAAGTGTCCGATGGAGCCTGAGGACAAGGACGGGTTCGAGGACGCCGACGGCTGCCCCGATCCGGACAACGACGCCGACGGCATCCTGGACAACGTCGACAAGTGTCCGATGGAGCCTGAGGACAAGGACGGGTTCGAGGACGCCGATGGCTGCCCCGATCCGGACAACGACAAGGACGGCGTGCTCGACGCCGCTGACAAGTGCCCCAACGATCCGGGCCCGCCCGACAACGACGGCTGCCCGAAGAAGTACGAGCACATCGTGGTCACCCAGGAGAAGATCGAGCTCAAACAGAAGATCTTCTTCGACACCAACAAGGCGACCATCCAGGCCCGCAGCTTCTCGCTGCTCGACGAGATCGCCGCCGTTCTGAAGTCGCGCGCCACCATGACGGTGCGGATCGAGGGGCACACCGACTCGCGCGGCAAGCACGATCACAACATGCAACTCTCCCAGAGCCGGGCGGAGTCCGTGCGGCAACATCTGGTGGGACTGGGAGTCGACATGTCGCGGATGGAGGCGAAGGGGTACGGGCCCGACCAGCCGATCGAGACCAACAAGACGGCCGCGGGGCGGGAAAAGAACCGGCGTGTGGAATTCTTCATCACGCAGCAGTAGGGCACGCAGCAAAAGTAATAAAAGGACGAAGCAATGATCCGCTCCCCGCACATCGCTTTGCTCTCGGTCTCGCTCGCCTTCGGCGCACTGGCGCTCTCGCCGCGTACGGCGCGGGCGCAGGACCAGGCCGCCGTCGACAAGCTCGTTCAGATGAACAAGAAGGCGCTCGACGACTACGACACGCTCGACTGGGACGCCGCCAAGCGGATCCTGCTCGACGCGCTGGTCGCCGGTAAGAAAGCGGGACTCGATAACCACCCGGTCATGGGGCGCACGTACATTCACCTGGGCGCCGTCTACATCACGGGCTTCAAGGACCGACAAAAGGGGCTGCAGAGCTTCCAGCGCGCGCTGGAGATCGACCCGACCATCCAGCTCTCGAAGGGGATCGAGACGGCCGAGGTCACGGCGACGTTCGCCGAGGCGCAGCGCAGCGCACGCAGCGGCGGATCCTCGGCGGGCGGCGGAGGGGGCGACGACAACAACGCGACGCCGACCAAGAAGAAGCGCCGCGGCCCGGTCATGGAGGGGGATGCGGCCTCGTCGGACGCCAAGCCGAAGAAGCACCGCCCGAGCGGCGACGAGGAGCCCGATCTGCCGGCCCACGTCGGCGCGCTCGACTGTCCCGAGCCGGACGAGGCGATCATCGACAAGCCGCTCACCGTCCGCTGCGTCGTGGCCCCCAGCTTGCCGGTGGCCAGCGTTTTCCTGATGTACCGCGCGCCCGGCGGGGACGACTACAACGAGGTCTTGATGACCAAGAGCCCCAAGGGGTGGCTCCAGGCCAAGATCCCCAAGAAGGCGGTCAGCGGGAAATCGGTCCAGTTCTACTTCGAGGGGCGCAACGCCGCCGGCAAGCCAGTGGTCGCCAACGGCGGCGCCGAAAGCCCGAATATCGTCCTCGTCGTCGAGGAGGAGTCGAAGGGGGAGGCGTCGAAGGCGGGGGCCGGTGAAGAGGACGAGAACCCGTTGGAGGAGAACGAGGGGAACCAGCGCCCGCGCATCCGCCTCGGGCACGTCGACAAGGAGCGCGAGGGTCTCGACACCCGGTTCGGCAAGCGCAAGTGGTGGATCGGGATCGGAATCGGGACCGGCTACGGCTACGCCAAGGGGAACGGGTTCGAGGCGGTCAACAAGTCGCTTCCCCAGGACCAATTCCATTCGCTGCAGAGCCAATTCACCCCGGGGCTTGCCTGGGCTGGAATTGCCCAACTGGAGCCGGAAGTCGGCTACGCGTTTAGTCCCAACATTGCGGTCTCGCTGGCCGGGCGGCTTCAGTACACCGCGCCGGCCGCGAAGTACGCAGACTTCACCTACAAAGGCGCGATCGGCGTCATGGCCAAGCTGCTCTTCTACACGAAGCAGGCGCAGCTCCGGTTCTTCCTCGGGCCGCTGGCGGGTGGCGGCAACTTCCGCTTCCTCGGCTATCCCGACGCCGGCGCCTCATGTGTCACGGGTTCGCCTTGCTACTCCGATTTCAAGGACACCATCGCGGCCGGCCCGCTGTTGGTTGGCGCGACCGGCGGCCTTTACTATGAGTTCGCCAAGTCGACGTCGCTGGTCGTCGAGCTCAACGAGATTGCCGGTCTGCCGACCTTCGGTCTCGTCACCGACGTCAACTTTGCGCTGCAGTTCAATATCTATTCGGCGCCGCCGCCCAAGCCCGCGGCTGGCGCCTCGACGGGACCGGATCAAGAAGAGCCAAAATAGTCTCGGCTGACGCGGGGGCCTGGGCGCGCAAGCGATCAAGCAGCCGGTCACGCCACTGTTGTTGGGTCTCCGCTGGCTGCGCTGTACCGGAGGCGTCGGTCTCCGCGGGCCGACCGCGCTGGAGGAGGTCCGCGTGGCTCCGGAGCGCGCGCCCGGTGGCGGCCTCCCAGAGAATCGCGCCCGCCGCATAGAGGTCTGTCTCTCCGGAGGCAGGTGCTCCCTGAAACTGCTCCGGCGCCAGGTAGAGCGGCGTACCGCCCGCCTCGCCGAGGCGCGCGGCTTTGGCTTCGCGGTCGAGCTGCACGGCGGCGCCGAAGTCCGCCAGCACGACGTCGCCGGGCGCACGCAAGAGGAGGTTCGACGGTTTGAGGTCGCCGTGGACGATCCCCTGTGCGTGCAGAAACGCCAAGGTGGCCAAGAGGCCGCGCGCGGTCGCCGACACCTCGTCGGCCGGGAGCCCGTCCGGGTGGGTGGCGAGACGCGCCCGCAGCGTGCCGCCCGCGATCCATTCCATGGCCAGCGCGTGCGCCGGCTCGTCGACGTCGTAGACCGCCACCACACCCGGGTGCCGCAGCCCGGCCAGGAGCCGCGCGCCAGCCAGGAACCGGCCGAGCGGCTCCGTACGGCGTGTCCCGGCCAGCTGCGGGTGCAGGATTTTGAGCGCGACCAGCAGATCGAGCGCCTCGTCCCGCGCCAGATAGACCGTCGCCGTGGCGCCGCGGCCGATCTCGCGCACCAGGCGGTAGCGCAGGGTCTCAACCCCTTCGGGCGAGACCAATGTCTCGGCAGCCCCCGCGCGATCGCTCTCTTGGCGGAGCGGCGATGGCGCTGTCGCGCGGAGGCGGGCGAGGCGGGCGCGCGCCTGCGCGTCGTCGATGTCGTCTGCCAGGAGCCGCTCCCAGCGTGCTGCCGCCGCGGAGACGGCGCCGTTCAGCTCATCGAGCTCGGCGAGCGCGCGCTCCACGTCGCGCTCGGTCGGCAACCCTGGGAGCGTCCCCGATCTCTCACCTCTCCTGGCGTTTTCGAGCTGAGCTTCGAGCGGCGCCAGCGCCTGTCGGGCGGCTCCGTGCTCCCCGGCGGCGATGAGCACGCGCGCGAAGCGGAGGCGCGCGACGCCGTCTCCGGCATGGCGCTCGAGGTGACGGCGGAGCGCCAGCGCGACGCCGATCGGATCGCCCGCCCGCTCGGCGCGATCGGCGTCGGCCAGATCGTCACGCTCGCTCATTCGACCTCGAACCGCGCGCCCGATCCGACGACCTCGATGACGTCTCCGTGCAGGAGGTCGCAGTCGGGGCCGACGAGATTTCCTTCGACGCGAACCGCGACGTCGGTGCGCCGGCACAAACGGACCAGATTGTCGGCGATCACGATGGTCAGCCCTTCGGTGCCCGGAAGCAGCGCCTCGATCGGCAACGGGGCGGCGCCCGCCAGCGCCCGCAGGCCGCGATCGAGCCCGCTCGCCCCTTCGAACACCACCAGACCGGCCGCCGCCTGAAACTTGAGCGCCGTCGTGGCGCCGAGCGCGAGCTCGCCGCTCCCGCGCAGGGGGAGGGCGGCACCCTCCTCGAGCCGGGCGCTCCCGAGGCGCACGCCCGTGCGCGAGCCGAGGTCCGCGATGACGACGTCGTTCCCCTCCGCGCGGAGGAGGGCATGCCGGCGGGAGACGGCCGGATCGCGCAGGGGAATTCCGCTCGCCGGATCGCGTCCGATCTCGGTCGGCAGCGGCGCGACCCGAACCCACTCCCCGCCGGGCGCGCGCAAGCTGACCGCGCCTCCGTGGCAGAGACGGCGCTCGATGGCCGCCGCGCGCAGCCGCAGCGAGGCGGCCTCCTCCAGCCCCGACGCTGCCGCGACCAGGGCTAACGCACGCATCCGTTCCCCCCCGGTGAGCAGCGCCTCGAACTGATGCAACAGCTCGCCGGCGGCGCGGTGGGTGGCCGCCCGGCGCGCGTCGCGTTCGTGGGCGGCCTCCATCCGATCGAGATCGCCCATCGCGCCCCAGGCGTCGGCCGCGCGCTCGTCGGCCCCGAGCTCCTCGAAGACCAGCGCGGCCCGGCGGTGATCGCCGCCGCGTGCGAGCAGCCCGGCGGCCCGATCGAGAGCGCGCCGCTCGACCTCCGCCAACGGCGGATGGGCACAACGACCGAGCAGCGCCTCGGCCGTGGCCATGGCGACGGCACGCACCTCGTCGGCCTGCGTGCCGCGCGGATTCTTGGGCGGGGGCAGCGCCGCCAGCGCCTCGCCCACCAGGCGCGCCGCCGTGTCCAGCTCGCCGAGCGTCGCGGGCGCGATCCCCCCTTCGCCGGCGAGCGCTGTGAACAGCGCCGTCAGCGTGTCCCACGATCGTTCGCGCGCCAGACGTCCGACCAGCGCCACCAGATCCCGCCCACCCGAAATCGTCAGCGACGGATCGAGCGCCGGTCGCGAATCGCGAGAACCCACCCCCTGATCCTATCATCCGCCCCACAACCCGGCCGCGGGAGGTTCGGGACTAAACGCGTGGGGGAGGGACAGCTTTGCTGGCCCGAGCCCGTCGCGGGAGGTTCGGAACCCTTTGAGGGTTCCGAGCTAAAC